>Ga0066256_1001819_pt1 | contig 26539 bp, 24 predicted proteins | sample ThiBio_1000_biof_FD_87107 | JGI IMG/M metagenome (GOLD analysis project Ga0066256, IMG submission 87107) | Wastewater bioreactor microbial communities from Cape Town, South Africa - Thiocy_expt_1000_biof (version 2) | ecosystem: Engineered > Bioreactor > Thiocyanate-remediating >... | reverse complement strand
TGACATTATCCCGCTGGATCGCGTCGAGCACGTTGTTTTCGGGATCGCACACCACCGGCCGGGCGGACCACATCGGGTGCGGCGGAGTCATCGCCTTCACCAGTTCAGGATCCTTCAGCTTGCTTTCGAGGAATTCGATCGACCGCTCGCGCGCTTCCTTGCCCGCCTGGCTCACCGAATGGGGATCGTCGAAGCCCGGCTCGATATCGAACATCTTCACGAAATCCGGCCCCGATCCGTAGATCGTCTTGAAGCGCAGGAAATTGGCGTGGAACGGCAGGTTCCGGTCGAGCCACAGCAGTTGCGACGGCGATTCCGAGAGATAGCCGGGGATCGGCACCAGCCATTGCGGCGTGCGCTGGAACACGGTGAGCTGGATCCCCTCTACCTGGGCCAGCACCGGGATCATCTGATAGCCGGTGCAGCCGGTGCCCACCACGGCCACCCGCTTGCCGCGCAAATCCGCCCCGTCGGGCCAGCGGGCGGTGTGCCACGTCTCGCCCTGGAACTCCTCGATGCCCTTGACGTCGGGAATGCTCGGGCGGCTGAGGAAGCCCACGCCGCTGATCACCGCGTTGGAGCGGATCGTCCGCTCGCCATCCGGCCCGGCGACGCGGATGTCCCACATGGCGTCCGCCTCGTTCCAGGCCATGGACCGGACTTCGGTGTTGAACTCGATCTCCTCGCGCAGGCCGAACTGGTCGGCCGTGCGGTCGAACACCGCCTGGCATTCCCGGTTGGTGCCGAAAGGCCGGGGATAGGGGAAATCCACCGCGAACAGGTTGGTGTAGCCGCGGCTGGGCGTGTCCACCCGGGCGCCGGGATAATGGTTCTCGTACCAGGTGCCGCCGACATTGTCGTTCTTCTCGATCACCGAATAGGGGATGCCCGCCCGGCGGAGCTGGATCGCGGCGTTGAGCCCGCCCATGCCCGAACCGATGATGGTGACATGGAAGTTCTCCAGCCGCTTCGGATCGGGCTGCGCCTGCCATTTGAGCGAGCGCACGTAAGGATCGAGCGCGGTCTCCTCCACCATCAGGTCGCGCGCGCGGTCCATGATCCGCTCACCCACTACCAGATCGAGGCTTTCGGCCACCCGGCCGGGATCGTAGCCGACCTGCCCCGCCCCGGAATCGCGATAGGCCTTGAGGAAATCCACCGCCTTGCGCCGCAGCATCGCGACATCCCCCTCGCTGGCGGGGCTCAGCGCCTCCACCCGGCCGAAGCGGATCTTCTTCAGTTCCATCGCCTTCAGCTCGGAATCGCCGGTGAGCAGATAAAGCAGCCCACGCAGCGCCATCGGATCGGCATAGCCGATCGCTTCCTCGATGAATTCGTCGCTCGCTTCGAGCAATTCGGGCCGCTCGGGCCGCACCGCCGCTTCGATAGTCGCCATGTCCTGTCCTTCCACTTCCTGTCCGGGTGCGCAGAGCGAATCTGCTTAACGCGTTAAGCAAACTAGCGGAGGGGAGGAGCGATTCCTTGATGTGGGTCAATTGGCTGGGTGGGCCATCTCCCTACTTCGTCATTCCCACCTGCGCGGGAATGACGAGGGAAAGGTATGGGAATGAAGAAAGGATGTACGCAGGACCGCTTGCAATCCGGCGGGGAAGGGCGTATCTGAAGCGCATCCCGACATTGTCGCTGCAAGGTTTGGACGCTGGCCCCGCCAAGGGCCGGGCGCGAAACCGCGTTGGCGCAACGAGTTGGGCTTTTTGGAGACTGCATGGCGGATATCGCGCGCCTTACCGAAGTGATCCTGCCCGAGGCGCAAGCCCTGGGGTTCGAGCTCGTGCGCGTGAAGATGATCGGCGCCGAGGCCGGGGAGGGCGAGCCCGCCTTGCAGATCATGGCGGAGGACCCGGCGACCGGCCAGCTGGTGATCGACCAGTGCGCCGAGCTTTCCCGCCGCGTGTCCGACCGGCTGGACGCGCTGGAGGAAGCGGGCGAAGTGCTGGTGGAAGGCGCTTACCGGCTGGAAGTCTCCTCGCCGGGAATCGACCGCCCGCTGACCCGCCGGAAGGATTTCGCCGACTGGGCGGGGCACGAGGCGAAGATCTCGCTGGCCGAGAAGGTCGACGGGATTCGCGGCCTGCGCGGCGATCTGGTGGGGATCGAAGGCGACGTGGTCACGATAGACGACCGGAAGAACGGGCCGGTGAGCGTTCCGTTCGGCAATATTCATTCGGCGAAGCTGGTCTTGACCGACCGGCTGATCGCCGCCACCCGGCCGCTCGATACGAGCGGCGCGGACGAGTTCGAGGAAGAAGAAGTTTGAGAGTCGTGAGCTCCTGCGAAAGCAGGAGCCCAGGGCGGCAAGACGATACGAAAGACTGGGCTCCTGCTTTCGCAGGAGCTCACGAAGGCAGAAGGTAAAAAGACATGGCCAGTGCGATTTCCGCCAACAAGGCTGAGCTGCTCGCGATCGCGAATTCCGTCGCGTCGGAGAAGATGATCGACAAGGCGATCGTCATCGAGGCGATGGAAGAAGCGATCCAGAAGTCGGCGCGCAACCGCTACGGCGCGGAGAACGACATCCGTGCCAAGCTCGATCCCAACACCGGCGACCTGCGCCTGTGGCGCGTGGTCGAAGTGGTCGAGGAAGTGGAGGACTACTTCAAGCAGGTGGACCTCAAGCAGGCGGAGAAGCTCCAGCCCGGCGCCAAGATCGGTGATTTCATCGTCGATCCGCTGCCGCCGGTCGATCTCGGCCGCATCGACGCGCAGAGCGCCAAGCAGGTGATCTTCCAGAAGGTCCGCGATGCGGAGCGCGAGCGGCAGTATGAGGAATTCAAGGACCGCGCGGGCGAAGTGATCACCGGCGTCATCAAGTCGGTCGAATTCGGCCATGTGATCGTCAATCTCGGCCGCGCCGAGGGCGTGATCCGCCGCGACCAGCAGATTCCGCGCGAGGCCGCCCGCGTGGGCGAGCGGGTGCGGGCGCTGATCATGAAGGTGGAGCGCAACAATCGCGGGCCGCAGATCTTCCTTTCCCGCGCGCATCCCGAATTCATGAAGAAGCTGTTCGCGCAGGAAGTGCCCGAGATCTACGACGGCATCATCGAGATCAAGGCCGCCGCCCGCGATCCGGGCAGCCGCGCCAAGATCGGCGTGATCAGCCGCGATTCCAGCATCGACCCGGTCGGCGCCTGCGTCGGCATGAAGGGCAGCCGCGTGCAGGCGGTGGTGCAGGAGCTGCAGGGCGAGAAGATCGACATCATCCCCTGGAGCGAGGACACGGCGACCTTCGTGGTCAACGCGCTGCAGCCCGCGACCGTCAGCCGCGTGGTGATCGACGAGGAGGAAAGCCGCATCGAGGTGGTGGTGCCCGACGACCAGCTTTCGCTGGCGATCGGCCGCCGGGGCCAGAACGTGCGCCTTGCCAGCCAGCTTACCGAAAGCCAGATCGACATCATGACGGAGCAGGAAAGCTCGGAGAAGCGCCAGCGGGAATTCGCCGAGCGCTCGAAGATGTTTGAGGAGGAGCTGGACGTGGACGAGACCCTGTCGCAGCTGCTCGTGGCCGAAGGCTTCGCCGAGCTGGAGGAAGTGGCTTACGTCCCAATGGAGGAGTTGGCCTCGATCGAAGGTTTCGACGAGGAGCTCGCCGAAGAGCTCCAGAGCCGCGCGCAGGAAGCGCTCGAACGGCAGGAAGAGGCCGCTCGCGAGGAACGCCGCGGCCTCGGCGTGGAGGATGCGCTGGCCGAGATGCCGCATCTGACCGAGGCGATGCTCGTCACCCTGGGCAAGGCGGGGGTCAAGACGCTGGACGACCTGGCCGACCTGGCGACGGACGAGCTGATCGCCCGCAAGCGGTCCGAGCCGCGCCGCCGGGGCGACGGCCCGCCGATGCGTCGCAACAATGCGCGCAGCGAGGACAAGGGCGGCGTGCTGGGCGAATACGGCCTGACCGAGGAGCAGGGCAACGAGGTCATCATGGCCGCCCGCGCCCACTGGTTCGAGGACGAGGAACCGGCCGGCAATGGTGAGGAGGCCGCCGATGCGGACTCCTCGCAATGAGCGCCTAGGCTCCGACAGTTCGACGGACGGCCCGGAAAGGAAGTGCATCCTTTCCGGCGAGCATGCCGCGCGTGACGCGCTGATCCGGCTGGCCATCGCGCCGGAAGGGCCGGACGGCGCCTGCGCCGTGCTGCCCGATGCGCTGGCGCGCGCGCCGGGGCGGGGCGCCTGGATCGGCGTTTCGCGCCCCGAGCTGGAGGAAGCGCTGGCTTCGGGCCGGCTCAAGGGCGCGCTGGCGCGGGCCTTCCGCGGCGCGCGCTTCGCGATCGCGGAGGATCTGGGCGAACGGATCGAAGCGGCCTTGACGCGCGCGCTGCTCGACCGGCTCGGCCTCGAATTCCGCGCCGGACACCTTATAATGGGGACCGAGCGCATTGCGGAGCAGGCGCGCGGGGGCGCGATCGCGTGGCTCGGCCATGCGTCTGACGCGCGGGAAGACGGTTGCAGGAAGCTCGATCAGGCGTTCCGCGTCGGGCTGGATGCGGAAGGCTCCGGATTGACCGGCATCCGCTTGCCACTGGACCGGGCGGCTTTGTCTGTGGCATTGGGCCGCGACAACGTCGTCCATCTGGCGCTGGCCGATAGTGCTTCGGCCGAGAGGGTGAATGTCCCCCTCGGGCGTCTGATGCGGTTTACGGGGGCGATTCCTGCGGCTGCGAAAGCTTCCGTTGACGGTCCGGCGAGTCACGCCGGGCACCAGGCCATGACGGCGAATTGAGAATACGAAGGATAGATTGAGGCGTATGAGCGATCCCGACAACAAACCGACGCTGGGCCGCAAGCCGCTGGGGCTGAAGCGTTCGGTCGAAGCGGGCGAGGTCAAGCAGACCTTCAGCCACGGCCGCACCAACAAGGTGGTCGTGGAAGTGAAGCGTCGCAAGATCGTCAAGCCCGGCTCCGCGCCGGCCGAGACCGCCGCGCCCGCGCCTGCCGCCCCGCCTCCTCCCCCGCCGGTGAAGGCGAAGGAGCCCGCGCCCAGGAAGCCCGCCGCCTCGGACGAGACGCCGCAGGAACGCGCTGCCCGCCTGCAGCGCGAGGCGGAGGAAGCCCGCCTGGCCGCGCTCGAGGAAGCGAACCGCCGCGAGCTGGAGGAAAAGCAGCGCGCGCTGGAGGAAGAGCGCCGCCGCGCCGAAGAGAACCGCGCCCAGGAAGCGCAGAAGGCTGAAGCAGCCGCCGCCGATGTGGCGCAAGCGCAGGCCACCGAAGAGGCGAAGGCCGCGCCGGAAGGCGAAGCCGCGGCGGAGCCTTCCGCCGACGGCACCCAGGCCAGCGCCGCGCCCGCGCCGCGCAAGTTTACGCCGGTGCAGCGGCCCGAGCCGGTCAAGCGCCCGGAACGCACCGACCGCAAGAAGGAAGAGCGCGGCAAGGCCAGCCGCGACCGCGGGGTGGACGACCGCCGGCGTGGCGGCAAGCTGACCGTCAACCGCGCGCTCAACGACGATGAAGGCGCCCGCGCCCGTTCGCTCGCCGCGCTCAAGCGCGCGCGAGAGAAGGAACGCCGCGCCCACTTCGCCGGCCAGTCGCAGCCGCGCGAGAAGCAGGTGCGCGATGTGGTGGTGCCCGAGGCGATCACCGTGCAGGAGCTCGCCAACCGCATGGCGGAAAAGGGCGCCGACCTGGTGAAGGCGCTGTTCAACATGGGCATGATGGTCACCGTCAACCAGACGATCGACCAGGACACCGCCGAACTGCTGGTGACCGAGTTCGGCCACAACATCACCCGCGTTTCGGAAAGCGACGTCGACATCGACACGACCGAGGACGTCGACGCGACCGAGACCCTGAAGCCGCGCCCCCCGGTGGTGACGATCATGGGCCATGTCGACCACGGCAAGACCAGCCTGCTCGACGCGCTGCGCGGCACCGACGTGGTGAAGGGCGAAGCCGGCGGGATCACCCAGCATATCGGCGCCTATCAGATCACCACCAAGGGCGGCGACAAGATCACCTTCCTCGACACGCCGGGCCACCAGGCCTTCACCGAGATGCGCGCGCGGGGCGCCAACATCACCGACATCGTCGTGCTGGTGGTGGCGGCCGATGACGGGATCATGCCGCAGACGATCGAGGCGATAAACCACACCAAGGCGGCCGGCGTGCCGATGATCGTGGCGATCACCAAGGCGGACAAGCCAGAGGCCAATCCGCAGCGCATCCGCGAGCGCCTGCTCGAGCACGAAGTGATCGTGGAAGAGATGTCGGGCGACGTTCAGGACGTGGAAGTCTCCGCCAGGGAGAAGACCGGGCTGGACGAGCTGATCGAGAAGATCCTGCTCCAGGCCGAGCTGGTCGAGCTCGGCGCGAACCCCGATCGCGACGCCGAGGCGACCGTGATCGAGGCGCAGCTCGACAAGGGCCGCGGCCCGGTGGCCACCGTGCTGATCAGCCGCGGCACGCTCAAGCGCGGCGACGTGTTCGTGGTCGGCACCGAAAGCGGCCGCGTGCGCGCGCTGGTGGACGACAAGGGCAAGCAGGTGAACGAAGCCGGCCCGTCCATGCCGGTGGAAGTGCTCGGCCTGGCCGGCGTCCCCATGGCGGGCGACGTGCTGACCGTGGTGGAGAACGAGCAGCGCGCCCGCGAGGTTGCCGCCTATCGCCAGGAAAAGGCCAACGAGAAACGCACCGCCATGGCCCCGGCCACGCTCGACACGATGTTCTCTGCGCTCAAGGCGAAGGAAGACGTGATCGAGTTCCCGCTGGTGGTGAAGGCGGACGTGCAGGGATCGCTCGAAGCGATCAACACCGCGCTCCACAACCTTTCCAACGACGAGATCAAGGTCCGCATCCTCCATTCGGGCGTGGGCGCGATCACCGAAAGCGACGTCACCCTGGCTTCGGCCTCGGGCGCGCCGATCATCGGCTTCAATGTCCGCCCCAACGCCAAGGCGCGCGAGCTGATCGAGCGCAACAAGGTGGAGATGAAGTATTACGACGTGATCTATCACCTGACCGAGGAGATCGCGAAGGAGATGGCGGGCGAGCTTGGCCCGCTGCGGATCGAGAACGTCGTCGGCCGGGCCGAGGTCAAGGAGATCTTCCCCGCGGGCAAGCGCGACAAGGCGGCGGGCCTGCTGGTCACCGAAGGCTTCATCCGCAAGGGCCTGCATGCGCGGCTCACGCGCGACGACGTTATCGTGTCCAAGACTACGATCGCTTCGCTGCGCCGCTTCAAGGACGATGTGGACGAAGTGCGCGCCGGCCTCGAATGCGGCGTGGTGCTGGCCGACACGAACGACGTGAAGGCGGGCGACATGCTCGAAGTGTTCGAGATCGAGGAACGCGAACGGGTGCTGTGATGAAAGCTCCCCTCCCTCAAGCGGGGAGGGGAGAAGAATGGGTTCGATGACCGACCAACCTCTCGGCAAGACGGCGAAGCTGTTCCTGGCGCTTTACGGCTTCGGCTTCCTCGTGCTTGCCGGCGGATTCTTTTTCATCGTCTGGACGATCACCCGCTGATGGCACGCCAGCAATACACGCCCGAACAGCACTCGGTCCGCCTGCTCAAGGTGGGGGAGCGGGTGCGCCATGTGTTGAGCGAGATCCTCGCCCGCCAGCAGGTGCATGACGACACGCTGAGCGCCCATTCGGTGAGCGTTACCGAAGTGCGCATGACGCCCGACCTCAGGCACGCGACGGTCTATGTGAAGCCGCTGCTCGGCGCCGACGAAGAAGAGGTGGTGCGCGCGCTGCGGCAGAACACCGCCTATCTCCAGCGCGAGGTGGCGAAGCGGCTCGGCCTGAAATTCGCTGCTAAATTGCAATTCCGCGCCGACGAAAGCTTCGAGGAAGCCGACCGGATCGAGCGGCTGCTGTCCGATCCCAAGGTCGCGCGCGACCTCGACCGGGAGGATTGAAGGCAGTGGCCGACCGGCTTTACGTGCCGTTGGAAGATAGCGAGCTGCTGCTCGATCCGCTGGCCGAAAAGCATCGTGAAGGGCTGCGTGCCGCGGTTTCCGCCGATAGCGAGATCTGGGCGATCTACCCCTTCGATTATGCCGGCGAGGCGTTCGATCCGCGGTTCGACTGGCTGCTCACCGGGCCGCCGCAAAGGCACGCCTATGCGATTCTGCTGGACGGCCGCGTCGCTGGCATGACCGCGTGGATCGAACGCGGCATGCCGGGCTGGTCGGTGGAGATCGGCAACAGCTACATCGTGCCCGAGTTCCGCGGCACCGGGCTGAACGGGCGGATCAAGCGGCTGATGCTGGATCATGCCTTCGCCTGCGGGCTCAGGCGGGGGGGGTTCCGCGTCGACGTCCGCAACGCCCGCTCGCAGGCGGCGGGGCTCAAGCCCGGCGCGACGAAGGAAGGCGTGCTGCGCGCCGAACGGATCGCCTGGGCCGGCCACGTGCGCGACACGGCGGTATTCTCCATCCTCGCGGAGGAATGGGGCGGGAGTTCTCGCTCATCGCCACCCTGAACTCGTTCGGTGCTTATCCGCTTGGGATAGGTAAATCCTCCCCCGTCACCCCCGCGAAAGCGGGGGTCCCGCTTCTTGCCGTGTTGCTTGCACCGGGCCTGCATCGGGGAATCTCCTTCTTCATCCTGCCCCTTCGTGCCTTTGCGTCTTTGCGTGAGGAAAACAGGGTTCACGCAAAGGCACAAAGGCACGAAGGGGTTGCGCCAGAACATCGCCCCGCCGTTCCCCCGCCAGGAAGCTAGCGGGACCCCCGCTTTCGCGGGGGTGACGATTTGGGCGTTGCCTGTGCGATAAGGAATAAGTCCCAACTTGGCTCAGTGTTCATTCTTCCCCTCGAGAAACCGGAGCCTAAAGGCACGATGGATGCTGAAACAAGTTCAGCATGACGAAGGAAGGCCGGCAAACCCCGCTTGGCCAACGCCCCCACGCCCCCTATCTGTCGGCGATGAATGAAACCCTGCTTACGGCGCTTGCGCTGATTCCGGCGCTGGTCTTCGCCATCGTCTTCCACGAAGTCTCGCATGGATGGACCGCGCTGGCGCTGGGCGACCCCACCGCCAAGGAGCGGCGGCGGCTCAGCCTCAATCCTATCCGCCATGTCGATCCCATCGGCACGCTGGTCGTGCCCGGCGCCCTCGCGCTGGTGGGTGCGCCGGTGTTCGGCTGGGCCAAGCCGGTGCCGGTGAACAAGTGGCGGCTGAACAATCCGCGCTTCGGGATGATGGCGGTGGCGGCGGCCGGGCCGGGGAGCAACCTGCTGCTGGCGGGTATCGGCGCGATCCTGCTGGGCGGTCGGGCGCGCGGTCTTTGGGCCCCGCCGGAAGCCGGGCGGGCCTTGGCGGTGATGGCCTCCAACTATTCCTCCCGGATCAACTCCTCCCTGCCGCTGTCCACCCCGCTCCCGACCCCGCCGTTCGACGGATCGCATATCGTGGAAGGGCTGCTGCCCGCGCCGGCGGCCGAGGTTTACAACAAGCTGCGGCCCTTCGGCTTTCCGCTGGTGTTCCTGCTGCTGCTGGTGCTGCCCAGCCTGATCCCCGGCTTCGACATCGTGGAGCGCTTCGTGCTGCCACCTGTGGAATGGGCGCAGCATCAATATTACCGGCTTGCCGAACTGATCGCGGGCGGCTGAGGCGCAAGCTCACGGCCAAGGCTGGCGGCGTTCGGTTCCGTCCTTGAATATGCCCCCGGATGAAACGATATCCGGAAAAGAGCGAGGTGGGAGGGCAGAAAGGAAGAAACGATGAAACTCTCTTCGATTTTCCTGCCCTTTGCGGCGGCGGCGCTGATCCCCGCCGTGGCCCATGCCGGGCAGGAACAGGACCATGCTGCGCATCAGGAAGAGGCGCAGGCGGCCGAGGCATCCATCCCCTTCGCCAACCATGGCGGAGTGCGGGACTGGCGCGCCGATGGCGACCGGACGGGCTATTTCCAGGATTCGCATCAGCGCTGGTACAAGGCGGAGCTGATGTCGCGCGCGAACGGGCTGCCTTTCGCCAATGCGATCGGCATCGACGCCGGCGGCACAGGCCGGCTCGACCGGTTCGGCGCGATCGTGGTCGAAGGCCAGCGTTATCCCTTCACTTCCTTCGTTCGGGTGGATGGCCCTCCGGCGAAGAAGGCGAAGAGCGAGAAAGCCGGCTGAGCAGTTGGCTTCCGGGAAGCGGCTCAAAAATTTACCCGGGTAATATTGTTGACAATTTTATCCGGGTAGATATATCGGCGCTCGAAGGAGTGCCGCATGACCGTGACCGTGTTTCTCAAGGATGAGGTGATCGCCGCCGGCCCGGCCGGGCAGGTGGCCGCCCGCCTGCGCGATCTGCCGCCGCCCAAGCGCAGCTCCGATCTGCTGGCGTTCGACGACGAGACGGGCGTCCAGGTCGATCTCGATCTGTCCGATGCGCCGGCCGCGCCGCAGCGGCCGCGCGGGCGCCCCGCGCTGGGGGTGAAGGCCCGCGAGGTGACCTTGCTGCCGCGGCACTGGGATTGGCTCAATGCGCAGCGCGGCGGCGCCTCGGCCGCCTTGCGCAGGCTGGTGGACGAGGCGCGCGCGGGCAAGCGGAGCGATGCCCAGCGCCAGGACGCCGCCTATCGCTTCCTCACCGTTATGGCCGGCAACCTGCCGCGCTTCGAGGATGCGATCCGCGAGCTCTATGCGGGGAACCGCGTGGGCTACGACCATTTCACGCATGGCTGGCCGCCTGCCATCCGCGACCATGGTCGGGCGCTCGCCTGGCCGGAAGCGGCGCGCGCCTGATGCCGCATGGCTGGATAATCCTCGACAAGCCGGCCGGGCTGGGCTCCACCCAGGCGGTCGCGGCGGTGAAGCGCAATTTGCGTCAGGCCGGATATGGCAAGGTCAAGGTCGGCCATGGCGGTACGCTCGATCCGCTGGCCGACGGCGTGCTGCCGCTCGCACTGGGCGAGGCGACCAAGCTCGCCGGGCGGATGCTCGATGCGTCCAAGGTCTATGAATTCACCATCCGCTTCGGGGAAGAGACGGATACGCTCGACAGCGAAGGACAGGTGACGGAGACGAGCGGGGTTCGCCCCACGCCGGCCGAAGTGACGGCGATCCTGGCGCGCTTCACCGGCCCGATCGAACAGGTGCCGCCGGCCTATTCCGCGCTCAAGGTGGACGGCAGGCGCGCCTACGACCTCGCGCGGGCGGGAGAGCGGGTGGAACTGAAGGGTAGGGCGGTGACGATTCACTCTCTTGCCGTTCGTGTCGAGCGCAGTCGAGACACGGATGAGCCGCTGGAAGAAATCACCCTCATCGCCCATGTTTCCAAGGGTACCTACATCCGCAGCCTCGCCCGCGACATCGCCCGCGCCCTTGGAACCTGCGGTCACGTCACCTATCTACGCCGCGTCAAGGCCGGGCCGTTCACGCTCGATCAGGCGATTTCGCTGGACAAATTGAACGAAATCGGCAAGGGCGCGCCCCTTGAAGACGTAATCCTGCCGCTGGAGGCGGGGCTGGACGACATCCCGGCCCTCGATCTCTCTCCGGAAGCGGCGGCGGCGGTCCGTCAGGGCCGGGTCCTTTCCGGAATGCCCCAAGGTAACGGGTTGTACTGGGCGAAGGCGGGCGATGTTCCCGTGGCCCTTGTCGAACTCGAAGCCGGGACGGCGAAGGTCGTCAGGGGTTTCAACCTTCCATGATGTCGCGGAGTAGATGAATGTCGGTTACCGCCGAAAAGAAGACTGAGATCATTCAGGACAACGCCCGTGCCAAGGGCGACACCGGTTCCCCCGAAGTGCAGGTCGCGATCCTCACCGAGCGTATCCGCAACCTGACCGAGCACTTCAAGGCGCACCACAAGGACAACCATTCGCGCCGCGGCCTGCTGATGATGGTCAACAAGCGCCGCAGCCTGCTCGCCTATCTCAAGAAGACGGATGTCGAGCGCTACAACTCCCTGATCCAGAAGCTGGGTCTGCGGAAATAACCTTGCGGGAAGCGGCCCTTCGCGGGCCGCTTTTCGTATGATCAAGGCTATCCTTCGCAATTCGGTGAAGGGGCCTGGGGCAAGAACAAGGCCCCGCACCGGACCGGGACGGCATACCCGGCAGAAAACCCCGCCCGGCAATGGGGCCCGGCGGGTCCGAAGGAAAATACATGTTTGACGTGAAAACCGTATCGCTGGAGTGGGGCGGAAAGACCCTCACCCTCGAAACCGGCCGCATCGCCCGTCAGGCTGACGGCGCCGTGCTGGCAACCTATGGCGAAACCGTGGTGCTCTGCGCCGTGACCGCCGCCAAATCGGTGAAGGAAGGGCAGGATTTCTTCCCCCTCACTGTCCACTATCAGGAAAAGTTCTTCGCCGCCGGGCGCATCCCGGGCGGCTTCTTCAAGCGCGAACGCGGCGCGACGGAAAAGGAAACGCTGGTTTCCCGCCTGATCGACCGGCCGGTGCGGCCGTTGTTTCCGGAAGGGTTCTACAACGAGATCAACGTGATCGCGCAGGTTCTTTCCTATGACGGCGAGACCGAGCCCGACATCGTGGCGATGATCGCCGCCTCGGCCGCGCTGACGATTTCGGGCGTGCCCTTCATGGGCCCGATCGGCGCCTGCCGCGTGGGCTACGAAGACGGCGAATACACGCTCAACCCCGCGCAGCCCGCCGCGGCCGCCGGCGCGCTCGACCTCGTGGTCGCCGCCACCGGCAATGCGGTGATGATGGTCGAATCGCAGGCCCGCGAGCTTTCGGAAGAGATCATGCTCGGCGCCGTGATGTTCGCGCATGACGAGTGCAAGAAGGTGGTGAACGCGATCATCGACCTGGCCGAAAAGGCCGCGAAGGATCCGTGGGAAGTCGACCTGACCGACAACACCGCCGACATCAAGAAGAAGCTCAAGGACCTGGTCGGCAAGGACATCGCCGCCGCCTACAAGCTGACCAGCAAGTCGGCCCGTTCGGACGCGCTGAACGCCGCCCGCGACAAGGCCAAGGCCGCCTTCGCCGAAGAAAGCGCGCAGACCCAGATGGTTGCGATCAAGACCTTGAAGAAGGTCGAGGCCGACGTCGTGCGCGGCGCCATCCTGAAGGACGGCCAGCGGATCGACGGACGCACCACCACCCAGGTCCGCCCGATCGAGGCGATGGTGGGCTTCCTGCCCCGCACGCACGGCTCGGCCCTGTTCACGCGCGGCGAGACGCAGTCGATCTGCACCACCACGCTGGGCACCAAGGACAGCGAGCAGATGATCGACGGGCTGGAAGGCCTGAGCTACGTCAACTTCATGCTGCACTACAACTTCCCGCCTTATTCGGTGGGTGAAGTGGGCCGCTTCGGCGCGCCCAGCCGGCGCGACGTGGGCCATGGCAAGCTTGCCTGGCGCGCGCTGCAGGCCGTGCTGCCCAGCAAGGAGGACTTCCCCTACACGATCCGCGTGGTGTCCGACATCACCGAGTCCAACGGATCGTCCTCGATGGCCACCGTCTGCGGCGGCGCGCTGTCGATGATGGACGCGGGCGTGCCGCTGACCCGCCCGGTTTCGGGCATCGCGATGGGCCTGATCCTGGAAGGCGACAAGTTCACCGTGCTGAGCGACATCCTGGGCGACGAGGATCACCTGGGCGACATGGACTTCAAGGTGGCCGGCACGGCGGAAGGCACAACCAGGCTGCGGTTGGCAATCAGGGTGGCCGGAATCAGGAGGGAGGTCTTCCCCGCGGCGTTGACCAGGCGGAGGGAAGGCCCCGCGCATACCCAGGGGGGGAGGCCCAGGCCGCTGGCCGCGGCCGGCACCGACTTTTCCGCCACGCGCCGCGCATCGAGACGCTGCAGATCGACAAGTCGAAGATCCGCGACGTGATCGGCACCGGCGGCAAGGTGATCCGCGAGATCGTGGCCGAAACCGGCGCGAAGGTGGACATCGACGATGAAGGCGTGATCAAGATCAGCTCTTCCGACCTCAGCCAGATCGAGGCCGCGAAGAAGTGGATCCAGGGCATCGTGGAAGAGCCGGAAGTCGGCAAGGTCTACAATGGCAAGGTGGTCAACATCGTCGATTTCGGCGCCTTCGTGAACTTCATGGGCGGCAAGGACGGCCTCGTCCACGTCTCCGAAATGAGGAACGAGCGGGTCGAGAAGCCGACCGACGTCGTCTCCGAAGGCCAGGAAGTGAAGGTCAAGGTGCTGGAGATCGACAATCGCGGGAAGGTGCGCCTTTCGATGCGGGTGGTCGATCAGGAAACCGGCGAGGAACTGGAAGACACCCGCCCGCCCCGCGAACCGCGTGAACCGCGCGGCGACCGTGGCGACCGGGGGGGCGACCGCCGCCCCCGCCGTGACGGCGACCGTGGCGGACGCGGTGGCCGCGACCGCGATCGCGGGCCCAGAGGTGAAGGGCGTGGCGAAGGCCGCCGGGAGCGCGATGGCGATGGCGGCGGCAACCCCGACCACATCCCGGCCTTCCTGAAGGAAGACTGAGCTCAAGCCTCCAGGCTCCTGCTTCCGCAGGAGCTCACGAATAGAGAAAGGCCGCGGGGAGCGATCCCTGCGGCCTTTTTCCTTCTCGTCACCCCCGCGAAAGCGGGGGTCCCGCTTGTTCCTTTGCGGGAACGGCGCGACGCAGCGCGTGCACGCAATCCCTTCGCGTTCTTCGCGCCTTTGCGTGAATCTCTTTTTCTCACGCGAAGGCGCAAAGGCACGAAGATGCCGGATGAGAGGGAGCCTCTCCCCGCGCACATGATTGGGCAAGAAAGCGGGACCCCCGCTTTTGCGGGGGTGACGAGTTGGGTGTTGCCTGTGCGAAAGGGATAAACGCCAAACAAGTTCAGGGCGCCGATTTTCCGCTGTCCTACAGCCCGCCGTCCCGCATATCTGATCCGCCTCCATCAGCTGGGGAGGCGATTCGATGACGCGGAAGTTCGGGGAAGCGCGCAAGGCGGCGTTTCTGGCGGCGCTCGGGGAAACGGGCAATCAGACGATTGCGGCGGAGCGGGCGAAGGTTTCCCGTTCGTGGGTGCAGTTGCACCGGTCGCGGGACGAGGGATTCCGGCGGCAGGTGGCCGAGGCCGTCGCCGCGGCGCGTGAGCGGCTGGGCCGCCGGCGGGATGCGGCAGGGGGCGAGGGCGGTTGCCGGCCGCCGGAGAAGTGGCGCTTCCTCGAAGGCGAGGAACTGGTGGTGCGCGGCAGCGGTGGGGGCGGTGCCCCGCGACGGGTGCAGATCGCGCGTTCGCGCCTCAGGCAGTGGTCGCCGCGGGCGGAGAAGCGGTTTCTCGCCACCCTGGCGGCGACCTGCAACGTCAAGGCGGCCTGCGCCGAAGTGGGGCTGACCCCGGCCTCGGCCTACAACCACCGGAAGCGCTGGCCGGTCTTTGCCCGGCAGTGGGACGCGGCGATCGATTTCGGCCATGCGCTGCTCGAATGCCGGCTGGTGGAGGCGGCCGCGAACCTGTTCTCCGGCGAGGAGCCGCCCGGGCCGGCCCCCTTGCGCGAGATGACGGCGGCGCAGGCGATCCACCTGCTGCACATGCACAAGCACCGCGCGCGCGGCATCGGCAAGCCGCCGGGCCGGATCGAGCGCCCGCCCGACATGGACGAAATCCGCGCGAGCATCCTGCGCAAGATCGCGGCGATCAAGCGCGCGCGGGTGCTGCGGGGTTCGTGAGTTTCTTTTGTGAGTGCCCTCGTGAGCTCCTGCGAAAGCAGGAGCCTCCCTCCTCCGGGTGTTGCACCTGGCCGACTGAGGCCCCAGCCTGCGCTGGGGCTCACGGAAAGGGGGCGCTGCGGAAAACCCGTGAGTCCCAGCGAAGGCTGGGACCTCTCTCCTCCAGGCGCCGTGCCCGGCCGACTGAGGCTCCTGCTTTCGCAGGAGCTCACGAGGGAGGATGCACGGATTGTTCGCGGGCCGCGCCCGGCCGGCTCAGCCCGCCGCGGCCAGGCGGGGGCCGGGCTGGGTTTCCTGCGGGCGCAGGGGGGCGGCGCGGACGCAGTTGCGGCCGGCCTGCTTGGCGGCGTAGAGCGCGCTGTCCGCCATCGGGATCACGTCGCCGATCGCGGCCGAGGTTTCGGGCACGGCCGCCACGCCGAAGGAGGCGGTGATCGGCACGCCGTGCGCCTCGCTCAGGCTCTCCACCCGGGCGCGCAGCATTTCGGCCTTGAGCATCGCATCCTCCAGCCCGCAATTGGGCAGGATCACCAGCAGCTCCTCGCCGCCATAGCGGCTGACCACGTCGGACGGGCGCGAAGCGCCGACGAGCTGGCTGGCGACATCGCGCAGCACGGCATCGCCCTTCGCATGGCCGTATGTGTCGTTGAGCTTCTTGAAGTTGTCGAGATCGATCATCAGCACCGAAGTCGGCGTTTTCGCCCGCTCGGCCATCGCCAGATAGCGTTCCAGCGCATCTTCCATGTAGCGCCGGTTGTAGAGCCCGGTCAGCGGATCGCGCAGCGATTGCGTGCGCAGCTTTTCCTGCAGCCCGATATTGGCCAGCGCCAGCGACATCGAATCCGCCAGCGCCCGGGCCACGCGTGAGACGGGGCGCAGCACCTCCGTCCCGTTCGGATCGTGCGTGGCCAGCATCAGCAGCCCCAGCACCTTGCCGCGCGCGATCATCGGAACCTCGATCGTGGAGACGACGCCGCCATTGTGCATGCAGCACAGCGTGCCCGCCTGCGGATCGTTGATATGCTCCTTGCCGCGCTTCAGCGCCCAGCAATTGCCCGGTACCAGCGCCTCGGGCGGATTGATGCCTTCTTCCCGCGGCCAGCTGACCGCGAGGTCCAGCCGGTCGCGCGAGTTGTTGAAGATGTAGAGCGCGCCGCGCAGATGCGGCAGCAATTGCATCGCGGTGGCCTGCAGCACGGAGCCGGCGTCTTCATGATTTTCCGCGCTTTGCAGCATGTCGGTCATCGCGAAGAGCTGCTCGGTCTGCGTGCGGGCCACGCGCGCGTCGGCAAGCAGTTTCTCGTGCTCTTCGATCTGGTGCATGCTCTTGCGGCCCAGCGCCCAGGAGACGGCGAACTGCCCCAGCATCAGCAGGAAGGCGGCGGGAATGGCGAAGGCGGGAAAGATATCGGGCCAGGCAAGCGCGAGGAACAGGCACAGCGCCGTCAGCCCCTGGCTCGACCAGAGGGCATAGCGGTACTGCTTCATGCCGATCGTCGGCTTCCAGATGGTTCCCGAATGCAAGAAATTGCGCCCCTCAACCCTTCCCCAATCGGGCAGCCATAGGCGGGTTGGCTTAAAGATTGGTTAGGAACGAACGGCAACCACGCTAGGTAGGATTACGTAGCAGGTGTGAACAAATGTGAGTCCCAGCCCTTCGACGCCGCCTGCGGCGTCGCTCAGGATAAACTGCCGCAGAGCGGCAGGCTGGGACCTCAGTCGTCCGGGTGCGGCGCCCGGAGGGATGAGGTCCCAGCCTTCGCTGGGACTCATAGAGAGGCGGGGGTGAGGGGAAAGAAGCCCCTTGCCAGACTCGCCCGCGCCGGGAAAACTCCGGGGCGGTGAAGCGAAAGGAACGGCGATGCGGCCAAGGCGGCTGGTGGCGGCTTTATGCGTGGCGGTGGGGGCCTGGACGCTGGGCGGCCCTGCGGGCGCGAGCGGCGATTTCGGGTGCTATCCGGGCTGGACGCTCGACAAGGGCAAGCCGGACTGCGCCAGCGGCATCGTGCTCTCGCCGGGCAACGACACGCGCGTCAACCTCGCGCTGCTGCTGCGCGACAGGGCCGGGCTGGCGAGCCGGGCGGGCAGCTATCCCCAGCTCGAATGGGATTATGGCTATGCGCACAGCTTCTTCGACTGGCAGCTGTTCCGCCGGACCTTCTTCCGCCAGGAAGCGCCGGCGCAAGCAAGCGATTATTACAGCGGTTCGCGCTGCATCAGCCTGAAGGGCGGGGATGCGGCCTTCGTGGCGGCGGTGGCCGCGGCCAAGGGCCTTTCGCAGGCCGAGCGCGAGGCGCTGGTGGCCGCCCGCGCGCAGCTCACCCCGATCTGCGAGAGCTTCGGGCAGGATTACTGGGTGCGCAAGGAGCATCCCGCCTCCGCAGCCGCCCCGGCATGGCCGGTGAGCGTGCAGGGGAAGGCGGGCAAGGAATTCCTGGCCTATCTGGTCGCCGCGGCGGCCTTCTACGGCGAGGATTGGGGCGCGGCGCGCAGCGGGTTCTCCGCGCTGTCATCCTCGGGCGATCCGTGGCTGAAGGAAACCGCGCGCTACATGCTCGTGCGGGTGGACCTGAACGCGGCGCTGGCGAACAGCTTCGACGAATGGGGATCGTTCAGCGGGCCGGAAGCGAGCGATTCCACCGCCGTTGCGGAAGCCGGGCGGGGGCTGGCCGCTTATCTCAAGGCCTGGCCGAAGGGACGCTATGCCGCCTCGGCCAAGGGGCTGCAGCGCCGGGTCGCCTGGCTGGGCGGCGATCTCGGCGGGCTGGCGGACATCTATGAAGGGATGCTGCAACAGGCCGCGCCCGCCAGCGAGGCCGAGGCGCGGCTGGTGGAGGAGATCGACAACAAGCTGCTGCTTGCCAAGGGCGCGGAAGCGGCGATCGACACGCCGCTGCTGCTCGCAACCTACGACCTCATGCGGATGCGCGCGAATGGCGAGGAAGGTTATTCAGGCTATGGCCCGCCGCCGATCGACGAGGCGGAGCTTGCCCGGCAGGAGCGGCTCTTCGCCGGGCACAGGCCGCTCTACGATTTCGTGCGCGCGACCTATGCCTTCTATGTCGGGGGTGATGCGCAAGGCGTGCTGCAGCGCATTCCCGACGGGTCTTCGGCGAAGAGCCATTCCGCGCTGGAATTGAGCCGCCAGGTGCTGCGTGGGCAGGCGCTCGCGGCGCTGGGCGACAAGGGCGAGGAAGCGTTCTGGGCCCGGCTGATTCCCGGCGCGACCGGGCTTTACCAGCGCCCCGCGGCGGAGCTGGGCCTGGCGCTGCATTACCAGCGCGGCGGGCGGATCGGGCAGGTCTTCGCCGCCGGATCGCCGATAGAGGACAGCGCGATCCGCAGGATCCTGCTCGAACGGACGGCGGATGCGGCGATTCTGCGGGCCGAGGCGCGCAACGCCGCGCGGCCCGCCGCCGAGCGCGACCTGGCTTTGCTCACCCTGCTCTACAAGCAGCTTTCGCGCGGGCAATATGCGGGCTTCCTGGGCGATCTCGCGCTGGTTCCCGCCAAGGCGGACACGCATGCCGGGCTGTGGGACCTTGCCTGGCGGGATGCGGTTCCGGTCGGCCTGTTCACGGCCGGGCGCTGGAGCGAGGGCTATGCCTGCCCCGCCTTGCGCGACACGGCCGCGGCGCTTTCCCGCGACCCGGCGGACGCGAAGGGCAGGCTGTGCCTGGGCGAGTTCTACCGCCTCAACGGCTTCGACGATTTCTATCTCGACATGGATGGGCCGGGGGAGGGCGAACTGGGCGGGGGCAAGTCGCTGTTTACCGGCACGCCCGTTCCCCGCGCGGCCTTCTACGCGGGCGTCATCGCCGATCCCAAGGCCGCGCGCGCGGACAAGGCCTATGCGCTCTACCGCGCGGTGATGTGCTACGCGCCTTCGGGCAACAACACCTGCGGCGGGGAGGAAGCGCCCGAGGCCCAGCGCAAGGCGTGGTTCCAGGCGCTCAAGCGCCAATATGCCGACACCCGATGGGCCAGGGAGCTCAAATATTACTGGTAGGCTGCGCGCTGCCCTTTGTGCCGCGCTGCTGCTGGCCGGCTGCGGACGGCAGGCGGCGCCGGTCGACCCGGCGGACTACGGCAGCTTCTTCCTCTGGGCCGGGGTGGCGCCGCCCCGCGCCGGGGCCCGGGCGGCGGGGGTCCGGGTCCCCTCGGGCGAGGTCCGCGGGGGCGACCGCGGCCGCGTCGTGCCCCGGCGCCCGCGGCCCCCCCGCGCCCGCCACGCCGCGGTCTGGCTGGTCCTGCGGGTGGAGCGGCTCGACTGGCAGGACGGCGTGACCGACCAACTCCTGCGCGACCTGGCGCGGTGGGAAGCGGCGGGAAGCCGCCTGCGGGGCGTGCAGATAGACTTCGACGCGGGCACGCTCTCCCTCGATCGCTACGCCGCGTTCCTCGCCGAACTGCGCGCGCGGCTGCCGGCGCGCTACAAGCTTTCCGTCACCGGGCTGATGGACTGGAGCGCCAACGGCGATCCCGCCGCGCTGGCGCAGCTGGCCGGCACGGTCGACGACGTGGTGATCCAGACCTATCAGGGCCGCGCGACCATACCCGGCTACGAAGCCTACATGGCCTCGCTCGCCCGGCTGGACATGCCTTACAAGGTCGCGCTGGTCGAAGGCGGGGAATGGACGTCGCCGCCCGCGCTGGCGGAGGATGCGGACTTTCGGGGGTATGTAGTGTTTCTGCTGCCCCGGCCGCTCACGCCCTGACCGGCAGCTGCCCCATGAAGTCCCGCTTGCCGACCTCGATGCCCTGCCTGCGCAGGATGGCGTAGGCGGTGGTCGCGTGGAAATGGAAGTTCGACTGGCTGAAGCTCAGCAGGAAATCCTCCGCCACGAACTCGATCCGCCGCTCCCCCACGGCGAACGCCATCGGCTTGCCGATCCAGCTTTCCATCTCCTCCTCATCCACCAGCGAGAGGGCATCGGACGCTTCGGCCAGGCGCTGCTTCAGCGCCGCGAAGCTGGCGGGCGGCGGGCTCATGTCGGGGCTGAAGGTGCCCTGCCGCACGCCTTCGATCGCGCCGCGGCTGTGCGTCGCCATGCTCTTGATCTGGTAGGCGAAGGGCAGCATGTCCTCGATCAGCCGCTGGTCCAGCATTTCCGCCTCCGACAGGCCCTTCTCCTCCGCGAAGGCTTCCGCCTTGGTCAGCCAGCCTTCGCCGGCGCCGAGGATGCGCTGCCAGGTGGGGACGAGGGCGGAATGAAGCGAAATCGGCATGATGGTTCTCCAACAGACAAGGGCGTTTCGCGCGTGGCATAGACGCATCGGTGCGCCTCTGCCAAATAGGACGAAGTCAATCTTGGCCGATCCTGGGCCAAATCTTGGGAGAAAACATGGCAGTCGAGACTTTCGAAGGAAAGATCGCCTTCATCACCGGCGGCGCGAGCGGGATCGGGCTGGGCATCGCCAAGGTGCTGGTCGAGCGCGGCGCGCAGGTGGTGCTGGCGGACCTGCGGCAGGACCATATCGACAATGCGCTGGCCGAATTCGCCGGCGGCGGGCAATCCAATGCCGTCTCCGCGCTGCAGCTCGACGTCACCAGCCGCGAGCAATATCGCGAGGCGGCGAAGAAGATGGAGGCCGATTTCGGCGGGATCGACATATTGGTGAACAATGCCGGGGTCGGCCTGGAAGGCCCGCTGCTGGAGGCGACTTATGCCGATTACGATTTCGGCTTCGGCGTGAATGTCGGCGGGGTGATCAACGGCTTCACCGAATTCATGCCGCAGATGGTGGCGCACGGGCGGGGCGGGCACATCGTTTCCACCGCCAGCCTGGCGGCCGAAGTGGTGATGCCGGCCGGCATGGCGATCTATGCTGCGAGCAAGGCGGCGGTGTGCCATTTCTGCGAATCCGTGAAGGCGGAGCTGGCCCAGCACGGCATCGGCGTTTCGATCCTGCTGCCCGGCCCGGTGAAATCGAACATCCACGAGACGATCGACAACCGCCCGGCGCATCTGCGCGAAGGGAGCGGTTTCGCGGCGTCCGAGAAGAAGCTTTCGCGCCGCATCGTGAGCGACGACTGGATGGAGCCCACCGATGTCGGCAATCTGGTGGCGGACGGCATCCTGGCCGACACGACCTATCTGGTGACTCACGGCCTCTACAAGGATGCCATGCGCGCGCGCTGCCAGGCGGTGCTCGACGCCACGCCCGACCGGATCGAGCAGGTCGGCAGCTTCGACAATTACCGGGACGAGTGATCCCGGGCGACAATCAGGAGACGATTGGATGGAAGATCTGACGGGCAAGGTTGCCTTCATCACCGGCGGCGCCAACGGGATCGGCTTCGGCATGGTCCGCAATTTCCTGGCCGAAGGGATGAAGGTCGCCGTCGCCGACTGGAGCGAGGAGCACATCGCCAGGGCGAAAGATGCGCTCAAGGGCAATAATGCGGCGCATTTCATACGTACCAACGTGGCCGACCGGGCCAATCTGCAAGCCGCCGCCGAAGAGGCGCTGGAGGTGTTCGGCAAGATCCACGTGCTGTGCAACAATGCCGGGGTGAACGGCGGCGGCACGGCCGACGATCCGGACTTCGACGCCTGGGACAAGGCGATGGCGGTCAATCTGAACGGCGTGGTCAACGGCACCAAGATCGTCGTGCCGATCATCAAGCGCCAGGGCGAAGGCGGGCATGTGGTCAACACCAGCTCGATGGCGGGCGTGGTGCCGCTGCCGGGCCTTGCCGCCTATTCCGCCGCGAAATATGCGGTGCGCGGCTTTTCGGAAAGCCTCAGGATGCAGCTGGCCCCGCTGGGCATCGGCGTCTCCTGCCTGTTCCCGGGGGCGACCCGCACCGGCATGCTGTTCGCGCCGGAAGACCAGCCCGAAACCGATTTCCACGAAGAGGACGCCAGCGATTTCCAGAAGGCGCTGTGGGATGCCGCGCGCGACGCGATCGACCCGCTCGACACCGGCCGCGCGGTGGTGGACGCGGTGAAGGAGAACCGCTTCTACATCTTCACCAACCGCGAGTTCCTGGAAGAAGTGAAGGAACGCAACCGCGAGATGGAAGCCGCCTTCCCCCAGCAGGACCCGCCCGCGGGCCGCGTCCGCTTCGAAACCCTGCGCCGCGACCTGGTGCGCAACCTCATGGCCACCGGCAACCGCCCGGTGGCCGCGGAAAGCGCCGGCAATTTCGGGCTGGACCTGGATACGACCGCAGTGGAGTGACACGAGAGTCCCTGCGAAGGCAGGGACCTCATGCCTCCGACTCGGCGCCGGCGGCACGAGGCCCCAGCCTTCGCTCGGGCTCATGGAAGGGGAGCTGCGAAAAATCCGTGAGTCCCTGCGAAAGCAGGGACCTCAGTCGTCCGGATGCAGCGCTTGAGGCACGAGGCTCCTGCCTTCGCAGGAGCTCACAAGTGGCGCTTGCGAGGGGGTGCCTCCGGGGGCATCAGCATGCTTTCGCTGTCCACCTGCTCGTGCAGGGCGCGCAGCAAAAAAGTGAGTCCCAGCGAAGGCTGGGACCTCCCTCCTCCAGACGCAGCGCCCGGGGCGAAAACAGCGAAACGTCGTGTCTCGCTCCAATCCTCCGCGCCCCCGTGCCTCTGCGCGCACATTATTTCTCTCGCAGAGGCGCGGAGAGAGTGTGGCGGGCTTTGTACCCGGTCGATGGAGGATCCAGCCTTCGCTGGGGTTCACGGAAGGGGGAGCTGCGAAAAATCCGTGAGTCCCTGCGAAAGCAGGGACCTCAGTCGTCCGGATGCGGCGCTTGAGGCGCGAGGCTCCTGCTTTCGCAGGAGCTCACCGGGGTTGTCTCGCGAGCGTTCGCCTACCTCACCCGCGGGCCGCCGAAGGGCAGCGGGGGCGGGGGGCGGCGGGCGCCGCGGGGGGGCTGCGCCTGATAGGCGCGGCCGCAATGCTCCACGCAATCCGGCTCGCCCGGATGGCCAATCGGCCAGCGGCAAACCTTGTCGTTCAAGTCCAGCAGGCTCGTCTTGTCGGCGATCTCGGGGCTGGGCTTGGCGGGCACCAGCCTGCGCGGCGGGGCCGGCGGGATCGGCGCCTGCTGGTCGCCCGGGCCCTGGCGAAGGAAGCCCCCGGGGCCGACCGAAACGATCTTGGGCATGTCCGGCATGGCGTTGGGCAGGGGCTGGCTCGGCACCGCATTCGCGGACGCCGCCGCGGGCCTGGGCGCCGCGCCGGGCTGGGCGGCGGGCTTGGCCGTTGCCGGCTTGTCCTTCGGCCTGGCGGGGGCAGGCTTGGGGTCCTTCTTCTTGCCGGCGGCGGGCTTGGCCTTGGGCGCCTCGTTCGCCTTCACCGGCGAAGGGCGCGACTTGAGGCCCAGGCGATGCGCCTTGCCGATCACCGCATTGCGGGAAACCCCGCCGAGTTCCTCGGCGATCTGGCTGGCGGTGGCGCCGCCTTCCCACATCTTCGTCAGTGTGGCGATCCGTTCGTCGGTCCAGCTCATCGAAACTTCAATTCCTCAACAATTGGTTTGCCTTGCAGGGCCGCCGGAACTTGCCAGACCGGACGGCTGCCGATAGTCGCCGCCCCATGGCCGATCAAGCCCCTACGACCCCCGCCCGCAAGGGCGTTTCCGGCGGCCAGGCTGCCGACAGGGCAGGGCAGCGCTTCGTGCCCTATGGAACGCCCGTGATCGGCAGTTTCAACCGTGTCGGGCTGTGGACTCTCTATATGAAGGAGGTCCGCCGGTTTCTCAAGGTCCACACCCAGACAATCTGGGCCCCGGCCGTCACCACCCTGCTGTTCCTGGTGATCTTCACCGTGGCCATGGGGCGCGGCGGGCGCGAGGTGCTGGGCGTGCCTTTCGCCACCTTCGTCGCGCCCGGCCTGATCATGATGGGCATGATGCAGAACGCCTTCGCCAATTCGGGCCATTCGCTGCTTTCGGGCAAGATGCAGGGCACCATCGTCGACCTGCTGATGCCGCCGCTGAGCGAGGGTGAGCTGATGCTGGGCATCTCGGCCGCGGCGGTGACGCGCGCTGTCATGGTGGGCGGCGCGGTGGCGGCGGCGATGCTGCTGTGGCCCGGCGTCACGCTGGCGGCGGCGCATCCCTGGGCGATCGTGTGGTTCGGCCTGATGGGATCGATCATGCTATCGACCGTGGGCATCCTCGCCTCGCTGTGGGCGGAAAAGTTCGATCATCACGCGGCGGTGACCAATTTCGTGATCCAGCCGCTCTCGCTGCTTTCGGGCACGTTCTACGTGATCGACAACCTGCACCCGGCATTCCAGGCGATCAGCCGGTTCAACCCGTTCTTCTACGTGATATCGGGCTTCCGCTTCGGCTTCCTGGGGCAGAGCGACATCGGCAGCACCAACCACGCCGTGCTGGGCGCGGCGGTGGGGCTGGGCCTGTTCAACCTCGCGCTGGGCTATGTCGCTTATCTGCTGCTGAAGCGCGGCTGGAAGATCAAAAGCTGAGGCTCCCGGGCGCCCCCGCTCAATGCGTCAGGCTGCGGCGCAGGCGATAGCGGCCATCGGCGAAATCGTCGAACAGCTGAGGCACGGAGGGGTGATCCACCGGGCCGCCGCGGCCATCGTCCATCAGGTTCTGCTGGCTGACATAGGCGACGTAGGAGGAATCGTCGTTCTCCGCGAGCAGGTGATAGAAGGGCTGGTCCCGCCGCGGGCGCATGTCCTTGGGGATCGCCTCGTACCATTCCTCGCTGTTGGCGAAGACGGGATCGATGTCGAACACCACGCCGCGGAAGTCGAACAGGCGGTGCCTGACCACGTCGCCGATGGCGAAGCGGGCTACCGCGTGGGAAGGGGCCTCGATCCGGCGGCCCGCCTGGGGAGAGTAGAATTCAGCGCGATCCATGCCCCCAATATAATTTGGTGCGGGTGCGAAACAAGCCGCTCCTGCCCGCGATCCCCATGTTTGCCCCACATTTGACTGATGTCTGGTGGGCAAGAGGGCTTGGCAAGCGCCGGAGCATGGGCTAACCGCGCCACCCGACCGGCCGGGCGCTCAGCAGGCGCCCGACGCACCCCTGCGGAGAGGTGGCAGAGAGGTCGAATGCGCCGCACTCGAAATGCGGTTTACGGGCAACCGTAACGTGGGTTCGAATCCCACCCTCTCCGCCAGAACCTCCGGAAATCATGCATTTCCAGATGGATACTGACGCCGGTAAAATGACCGCGAGTTCGCACCCGTTATAAGGCGATCAAGCTTAGTTCCATTCAGAATAACGCGGCGTCGAACAGATCGTCGTCATCGTTCGAAATTCCTGCTTGCGATGGCGCTCCGCTAATTGGCTCCATTCCAGGTAACAGGAACTGCCCGTGGACCTCGCGTTCGCGCGCCATTGTGTAGCTGCGTGCTGCGGCCGCCAGCAGCTCGCGCGCAGCGCTGTCTTCCTCCGGGCTGAGAGCCGCGCCGCTCCCGGCCAGGCCGTGGAGCGTCAGGCCAAGCGTTTCGATCGTTTCAGCAAGCGTCAGACTCGATCCCAATCGCTCGCCGGTGTCTTGCAACGTGCCGCCGATCTCGCCTGCCTCATCGCCTGCCGCTGCCATTGCTCTTTCGGTACGTTCGGCGCCTTCGCCGATGGCCGCGAGCGAGCGCGCCAGGGCTTCGCCGGTGTCGAACCGCTCCTCGTTGCTGCGTTCGCGCATCGCTAGCGAGACAGCGCCCAATTCTCCTGCCGCCTCGACGATACCCGTCGTCGTCACGTCAAGCTTGTCCGAATAGGACCGGATTTCGTTGGCGATCACGACCACCGGACGACCGATCGCCTCGACGCGGCGGCAGCGCAGGCCGATGTTGATGGCCATTTGCTGCACATCAATCCGAAGATTTTTCACCATTCGCGCCCGAGCGGTCAGGTCGTCAACGGTCTGCAGAATCAGGCTCACCATATTCTCTGCCTGTGCATCAGCGTTACGCAACCGCAACGTCATTGCGTCGGCTTCGGCGATGCCCGTTTCGACACGGCGCAGATAATGACGGCTGTCTTCCAACGAATCATCGCCCTTGCCAAAGGCCA
>Ga0066256_1001818_pt1 | contig 26553 bp, 21 predicted proteins | sample ThiBio_1000_biof_FD_87107 | JGI IMG/M metagenome (GOLD analysis project Ga0066256, IMG submission 87107) | Wastewater bioreactor microbial communities from Cape Town, South Africa - Thiocy_expt_1000_biof (version 2) | ecosystem: Engineered > Bioreactor > Thiocyanate-remediating >... | reverse complement strand
CAAGTTGAAATTTGAACTGGAACTGGAAACAGAAATTATGAGAGCCGTGGTTATTCTATGCGGTGGAAATCCCGACAATGCTCCGCATCTATTTAGTTCTGCCTGATAGGTTTCGAACACTTGTGGTCTCCCGACCTGTGCCTCGAAATTACTTTTTCTGTCACTTCAATACACGCTTATAATATAAAGTAGCCCTTACTTGCTGCCTTGCTACTACTTATCTTAATTTCTTAAATGGGCATTGTATAAATAACAGGGCTATTATTATGGCGAAACAGGTAATGCTCGGGCATCAGGTCGGCTAACACACAACGCCAGCGCTACAGACCTGCGCCAGCTCCGGAACATGGTTAATGCGAAGTTTGGAAATTTTGCACAGCCGTTTAATACTGCAACTTATCCTGCCAAACAATTCCAGATACGATCATACACTTCCGTAGCTTCAAGCGGTGCATCTGCTTTGCCATAATTGCCTGAAAATACCGCATGGTATTTCTGATCAGCAAAAATGCTTCCGTGAGAACCTTTTACCAATGTGGCATCCAGCGGAATTACATCCATCACATAGCGGAACCCAAGTTTTTTGCGCAGCAATTTGTATCCTGCTCTTGCTTTTGAGGTCATGAATAATTCCACAGGGTCGTACCCTGGTTTTTTATGGATATCTACTACGCTTGCATAGTCAGGAGCCACAGCATCATCAAGCCAGAAATAATAGGTAAACCAGCTATCAGGCGCAGCAACCAATACCAGGTCGCCGGAGCGCTCATGGTTGATATGGTATTGTGCCTGCTGCTCACGGTCAAGTATAAGCGCAATGCCGGGTATGCCGGATACCAGCGAGCGGACTTTGGATAATACAGAAGGATCATTTATATAAATATGCGCTACCTGGTGATCAGATACTGCAAAAGCTTTTGAAGCGCCTGCATCAAGCAGTTCCAGTCCGCGTTCTACACGTATGCCTAATAATCCTTCTTTCCTCAATATCCTGTTAATGTGAATGGGATTGCTTACAGGCATAATGCCATATTCAGAGAGCAGCATGATCCTGGCGCCTGTTGCCTCATAATGTTCAACCAGTTGTTTTACCACATCATCCACTTCTTTTAAGTGCGAAGCGATCTGCGAAATATCATCACCATATTTTTGAAGACAATAATCAAGATGAGGTAAATAAATCAATGTAAGTGTGGGATCATATTTTTTGTCTGTGAATAAAGCAGCATCTGCTATCCATTGTGTGGAAGTAATGTCTGCCCCCGGTCCCCAGAACTTGAATAAGGGAAACTGTCCTAATGCACTCTGCAATTCATCACGCAAACCGGCAGGGGAGGAATAGCAGTCAGGCATTTTACGGCCATCTGCAAGATAGTTAGGACGCGGGGTTACAGCATATTCCGCGCTGCTGTACATGTTATACCACCAGAACATTTTGGAAGTGGTAAATAACGGATCGATTTTTTTTGCCCGCTCCCATATTTTTTCTCCCCGTACCAATTTATTGGATTGTTTCCAGAATTTTACTTCACAATCTGTTTTATCATACCAGCCATTTCCCACTATGCCGGTTTCTGAAGGCCATTTGCCGGTAATATAGGTTGATTGCACAGAAGTGGTAACAGCAGGCAAAACCGGCTGTATGGTTTGTAAGCCATGTAATGCTGTAAACTTTTTTATAAAAGGCGTATACTCTCCAATTAGATTGGATGAAAGCCCCACTATGTCAATAACTACAGTTTTATGCATTGCCATTGCTTTATTCGTTGTTCAAAAGATCTTTAACCCATTTTAATTCCCTGCTGATAGACTGATCAATTGGTAAACGCATGCCCGCAGGCAATACTTCCCAGGTATATGTTTCTACCTCCAGATATTTTGTAAAAGGCTTTTTTTGCTGAATGCCAAGAACTGTTTTTATATCAGCCTGTGTAGATTGCAGGATATCGTAGTTTTCAATAAAAAGCGGAACATGATAATGTGCCCGCCATTCTTCCACACCGGCGTGGTCACTGTCTGCAAGCGCATCAGGCATATCAAGGTAACGTAAAAGGCTACCCGCTTTTTGCCTGGCCACTACCTGGTGCAGGTAAACAGGCTCATTAAAATTTTTAAAAGCATTGATCACTTTTTCTTTTTCGGATGCAGATCCGTCTAGCTGTCCTTTTAATGCAGCGCTGATCTGTATTTTACCGGTTCTGATCCCCTGTTCTTCAAACTTTGCTATCATTGCCGCATGGTCTTCATACCCTACTGCAAAATGACAAACATCATAGCAAAGCTGAATATGCGTTTTGATGGCTTCTTCCGCAGCGGCGCTATTCATTCCTTTGCTTTGCTGCAAATGTGCAATACCCAATGGCAACAGGCATTGTAAATACCATTGCAAAAAATCATTACCATTATCCAGCAGTCCGTCAGGCTCGGGTTCAATATCAATGTGTATAGTCTTTCCTGTTTTTTGTTTGATGTCAATCAGCTTATCAACAACCAGTAAAAGATTGGCCGTAGCTTTCTTTAAAACATCATTCCATTCATTTTCCTTATGCCAGTAGCGATACGTGAAAGGAGAGGTGGAAATGCCGCCTTCCATATTATCCGGTAAGAGTTCAGCAAGTATTTCAGCAAGCCTTATGGTATACGCAACGCGATCATTCGTTAACCAGTCAGGCGCATGTACCTGGTCCTTCACAGCAGTATGATGAAAATTGCCGTAAGGAAATCCATTCATCGTAAACACATATATATCATTATCACCAAGCCATTGCTTAAATTCCCCAAGCGCCTGTTGCTGCTGTAAAATTTTGCTGGCAGCGTCAGCAAGCCGGAGCCCTAAACCAAAAGGCTCGTTTGGGGAGAGCTCTTTTTTTATTGCAGGAACATTTTCTTTCAGTTTTAAAAAATGATCTTCCCAGCTTTCACCGGAATGTATGTTGCTGCAGTATGTTAAGTGACCGTAAGCGGTTTTCATTATTGTTCTATTTGATGATATTGTTTTAACCAGTCTGATGCTTTTTGCAATAACGCGATATCAAGGTGATGCACTTCTTCTCCTTTACCAATTTCTCTCAACAACATTATGGTGAGCTTACCGCCGAGATGTTCCCGGAATTCGTGCAGGCCCTGTATCAACGGGCTGTTTTCATTTGATATCTCCATCATAGGGTGGGTGATATCAAAGCCCAGGTCAATCAGCAATTGTATAACAATCCTTGTATCATTTTCGCTGAGCCAGCCACACAGATGAGAGTATACGGTATCTAAGGCAATGCCCATTGCTACCGCTTCACCATGTCTTATTTCAAAGTTTGAAAGTTGTTCCACTTTGTGAGCGCTCCAATGCCCGAAATCAAGCGGGCGTGAAGAACCTTTTTCAAACGGATCGCCACCTGCTATATGATCTATATGCAATTGGGCGCAACGCTTTATCTGGTATTGCATCGGCTCCATTTCTCTCCGGCTTAGCGCCAATGCGTTTTTACAAAGCCATGTATAAAATGGTTTGTCTTTTATCAGCGCTACTTTAACAGCTTCTGCAATACCGGCGCGCCATTCCCTGTCAGAAAGCGTGGTTAAAAAATGCTCATCGTTAAAAACAGCCACCGGTGGCGCAAAAGTGCCGATAAAGTTTTTTTTGCCCTGGTAGTTGATGCCATTTTTTACGCCGACCCCTGAATCGTTTTGAGACAATACGGTTGTTGGTATCCGTATATGCCGGATGCCGCGATGAGAAACAGCGGCCGCATACCCCACCATATCCAGCACAGCGCCGCCGCCAATGGCAGCGATATAGGAATGCCTGTCAATACCATATTGATCAACAGCTTTTATAATTTCATTTACATATTCATTAGTGTTTTTGCAGGTTTCTCCGCCCGGCACTACTAGAATATGCTCAATTAATGTTACCTGGTTATTATCAGCAAAATATTTCCGGATGCTATCAATAAGCGAAGGATGATTTGACGCTACAGCAGCATCAATTACAAAGCATATCTTTTTGGCATTGTCTGAAGCATCAGATTGTAGAAACTGCTGAAAAATATTATTCTCCGGGTTGAATAAATGGCTGGTAAAATAAACCCTGTATTCAAAAGGTACGCTGAAACATTGTTGTATATAGTCCATCTCAATCAAAATAAATTAAACTGCACAATCCTGAAAATACTAAAATAATTCTTTGCCGGAAATTAGTGTTTAGTTAATCGTGAAAAGTCAGCCGATAAACCTGGGAATCTCACCTCTCACGAATAACCTTCCTGTCCTTATCACGTTACTGCAAAAAGCTTTGCAAGCAAAACAGAAACCGGCAGCAATAAAACAATAATGCATGCAAGATAAAGCTGCCCGAAAACCGCCGCCCATGCGGCGTTCATTAATATCAATGCTATTACTCCTGCTTTAACAGCTTTGCCAATCAGTTTTCCCTGCGGTTGTTTAATGGCTTTCAGCAAAGGTGGCAGTATCATTGCAGCAAAACCTGCTATAAGAAATACCGCGGTTTGCCAGTGCTGTTGCTGAATACTAAATGCAAGCAATGTTGTCAGCACAAGCGCGTACAAAAAAACAGCAAGGTATAAATTGGTTTTATTACCTCCATGCACTTCGCCCCTGCTTACTGTTGTTATTGCCGCGATATAGGTAACAGGAACCAAAGCCAAAAACCACCAGGTTGATACGGCAGCGGAGATAATGCTCATGCCGAGCAGTAAATTCAAGCCCCTGCATAAACCCATTGTAAATGGACCGGCAATAAAATGATGCTTGCACCATTTATCGTAAATCAATGCACAAACCGCGATTGCTGTTGCCAGCATTGCAGGTAAAGTATTGATCCCTGTATGAACATTTGCTGCCGCTGCAATTCCCGCAACTAATAATAAAGTGCCCCAAAGTGTAGCCGCTGATTTACTTACAATGCCCGAGGGTATTGGTCTTTCCGGTCGCTCAACCGCATCCAGGCTGGCATCAAATACATCATTAAAAACCACACCACCGGCATATAAACCCATTGTTGATATGATCAGCATCAGTACAGGTTGCCACATGTATGCATTTCCGTTAGTGTGCCACAGGTAGCCCGATATAGCAATGCCTGCAAGAATATCTGATACAGCAGTAATAACATTTGCCGGTCTCGTTAACCGGAGCAACCCCATTATTCTTTTCACTGCCGCTTATTTAATAATGATAGCGTTTTTATCAATGCGGGGTTGCTGGCCACCGCGTAAAACAGTATTGCCATTGAATTTCTGGCTCTGATCTATTGCTTTGCTACCGCTGAAATCAGCCTCATCAATTTGACCGCTTTGCGCAAATGCGGTAATGGCATTTTTATATGTAGCGAGATAAATATCTTCATCTTTAATACCCTGCTGTTTCATTAGTGCTGCCGTTTTAGGCACAGCCAGCGGATCACTGATACCCCAGTCTGCGGCGGAGTTTACCATAATGCGTTCGCTGCCATATTGCTTAATGATCTCTACCATGCGCTCATTGCCCATTTTGGTAAACGGATAAATAGTGAATGCAGCCCAGAAGCCTCTGTCCAGCACTTCTTTTACCGTTTCTTCATTGTTATGATCCACGATCACTGTGTATGGATCAAGCCCGTGTTCCAGTGCAATATCCATACTGCGGGTTGTTCCTTTCTTCTTATCACGATGAGGCGTATGAATCTGTACAGGAAGATTTGCTTCTTTTGCCAGTTCCAGTTGCAGGCGGTAATATTTTTCTTCTGCCGCGGTTTGGTCATCAAAACCAATTTCACCTACGCCCACCACACCTTCTTTATAAATAAATAAAGGCAATATTTCCATTACCTGCTCAGCAAGTGCTTCATTATTGGCTTCTCTTGAATTAAGTCCGATGGTGCAATAATGTTTAATACCGAATTGCGATGACCTGAAACGCTCCCAGCCTATAAGGCTGCTGTAGTAATCGCTGAAGGTGCCTACAGCAGTGCGGGGTTGTCCCAGCCAGAAAGCAGGTTCAATAAGCGCTACCACACCGGCATCTGCCATAGCCTGGTAATCGTCGGTGGTGCGGGATGTCATATGCACATGCGGATCGAAAAAACGCATCCCTTTTATAGTATCGAGATAGCTGGTATCGTTACTGCCGGGTTGCAGGTCTTTTTCTGTCAGGTCTCCATTACAACACATAATTACTGGATTAAAGTGTAAAAAATATTTTATACAGTAGCAAGCTCTTCTTTAGCAAGCGTATGCCAGTTGAGCTTACCTGATTGAATAGCATTATTTATTTCAGGAAATTGATGTAACAGTGTTTTTGCCGGTTGATAATTACTGTTGTAACATGCCAGCAGCGCTGCTTTTTGTTCAGTAATATCCGTGCTGTTTGCAGCCCTCTGTATATCACCAAAGTTTTCCGCGTTAATAAAGGGTGCAGCACAGCGCCACAATTGCGGATGCACGGTGCGGGATGCCGCCCAGCGTTCATGTGCGTAATCGCACAAAGTGTCGGCAAGCGGTTTATTGGTCCTTTTATCAAGACCAATAATGCGGTCAATATCTTTCTCTGTAAAAAAAGCTTTTAGTACCAATTGGTTCCATGCCGCTTCTTCAAGATATTCCGCCGGGTAAGGATTATCGCAAATAATGGTTTGAAGCACATCGCCTATATTACTTCGTATACCTTCCGCGCAGCGGGCAGTGAATTTTCGGGGATATGCAAGCAGAGGCAATGCGCCATACAGCGCCACCAGTTCATTTACTTCGGCCGCGGTAAAAAGGTTATCTATATTCTTAAGATAATCAGCTTCGCTTATACCATCCTGTTGTAATAATAACCATACCCGGCATAAACGGTCAATGGTATATCCCGCCAGTGAAAACCCCGGGCGTATTTGCTGTATGGCATCTGATTGTTCCGCTGATAGTGTTATAACGGACTTCCCTGTTTTACGTGGGATCAGCACAAAAGTCTTATTGAATCCTGCTATACCACCTGCTAAAGATTCCTGCTGCTGTAACCAGCTCCACACTTCGGGATTAACCTGTTGTTGAACGATTTGGGTGATAATGGCTTTTAATCGCTGTACAGGGTAAGCATACATATTAATCTTTTTAACATTGGGGTAATAAAACTAATTTAATCCGCGCCTCAACCATCCTGCCCGGATGCATTCCAAATTGCCGCTGCAATTTTAATTGCCCTCACCCTTTTTATTCCCTCTCCGCACAGCAGAGAGGGGAAAGCGGTGCGTCAATTTATGCGCCATCCTGCCCTGTGATGTTGGGGACAGCAAATTTATGATTTTATATGCTGCAATTATAATTGTACTGGTGTCCGGGGGATATAATTTTCAGCATAGGATAAAATGCTATCACTGATCACTTTAACCACCCTTAACTGCTTACTGTTTTAAAATGATAAACTTAGATTTCTCTATACGAACTATCTGTATTCATGTCCATCATCTTACTTGATATATTTGCAGTATATAACATGTATCATGAGCAAACAATTACTGTTAATCCTTTTCTTTTTTAGTGTCATTGTTTCTTCAAAGTCACAGGTACTTTCTTTACGTGAGCAATCGCGTATAATGGATGAACTGCTTGCTGAAAGGCTTGACAGCCTGTTGCCGCAGCTCATGCAAAAAAATAATATTGATATGTGGATCGTGATGTCGAGGGAGTATAATGAAGACCCGGTTTTAAGAACAATGCTGCCATCCACATGGCTGTCTGCAAGAAGAAGAACTATACTGGTTTTCTATAATGATCCATCTAAAAAGCAGTATGAAAAACTGGCTGTTGCCAGGTATAATGTTGGTACCAGCATTAAAGCCGCGTGGGATATGCAGCGGTTTCCGGATCAATGGGATGCGCTGGTAAATGTGATAACCTCCCGCAATCCTAAAAAAATAGGACTGAATTATTCCGCTGATTTTGGGCATGCAGATGGCATTGACCATACCGGTTACCAGCAATTCCTGGATAAGCTATCGCCCGCATTAAAATCAAGGATCGTATCTGCAGAAAAACTGGCTGTTGCCTGGTTAGAAACAAGAACAGCCCGTGAAATGGAAATATACCCTCAGCTGATTGATATCAGCCATCGTATAATTGAGGAAGGTTTTTCAGAACGCGTAATAACGCCGGGCATTACAACTACTGAAGATGTGGTATGGTGGTTCCGGCAGAAAATAGATAATATGGGTTTGACTACATGGTTTCATCCCACAGTTGAAATTCAACGGAATGATCAGCAAAGTGCTGGGCAAACGAGGAATTTTTCAGCCAGGCAGGATGAGCAGGTAATTATGGCGGGAGATTTGTTACACTGTGATTTTGGTATTAGCTATCTGCGGCTTAATACAGATATACAGCAACACGCTTATGTATTAAAACCGGGTGAAACTGCTGCGCCGGAAAGCATACAGCAAGCTTTTGCCAATACGAACCGTTTGCAGGATATACTTACTGCTCAATTTAAAGAAGGCAAAACGGGTAATGAAATATTAGCAGCCGCGCTGGCACAGGCAAAACAGGAAAATATCAATGCTACCATTTACACCCATCCGATCGGTTTTCATGGGCATGCTGCCGGAACAACAATAGGCATGTGGGATATGCAGCATGGTGTGCCAGGCAGTGGTGATTATCCTATGCATTACAATACGGCTTATTCAATAGAGTTGAATGCGGCTACAAACATACCGGAGTGGAAAAAAACAGTGCGCATCATGCTGGAAGAAGATGGCTTTTTTGATGAGCATGGTTTCAGGTATATACAGGGTAGACAGAAAGAAATATATCTTATTCCCCGTATAAAGCAGCATGTTAAATAGTGTAAGATTGAAAAGCACTTATGGTTTTCTTTTTAAAGTATAATTGAGATTTGAAGCTATGATATTCTGATCTTTATCCAGCATTAAAACAGCCGTGTCTGACTGCTTTAAAAAATAGCGTGAATCATCAGGCTCTTCGTAGTTAAGAAAATAAACAACGGCTTCTTTGTCTGTTTTAATTCCTTTTAAAATATCCCATTTACCTGTACTGGTAAATGTGGTATCGCCTGTTTTGCCACCAAGATAAGTTTCTTTAAGCGTATAACTATTGTTGTCAGAATTTGCTGCATCCTGGTATAACGTTAATTCTGTTTTTATTCCTCCACAATCAGCGCAGGGTATCACCCCTTCAAAAGTGCCGAGCAGCACGGCGTTGGCAGAATCCAGTTCCCTGCCTCCTTTATTTTTTGCCGCCAAAGCGGAATCAATTACAGCACTGTCAGCATTTGCATTGTCGCTTCCGCTCCTGCAACTTGTATAAACAATGATTAAAAAAAACGGCAGCAATAATTTTTTCATTATGAGGTATTTTTTCAAAGATAAGATATGTGTACATTATCTTTAAACACAAAGTAATGCAAGGTTTTGTAAAAAAAAAGTTGCCTTGTGCAGGCAACTCTCAAAAATAGCTTGATGATACTAAAAATTAAACCCGGCTCTCAGTCCAAGCAGCGACGGGCGGATTTTCACTCCCTCAAATTTTGCCAACGTAGATTCATAGCGCAGACCTAACTCGAATTTTCCGAGATTTAAGCCAATTGACGGAGCATAAGTAAAGCCACCGCCTTTTAATTTTTCTACATCATCAATACTTTCAGATTCTTCGTTTACAGTATATAAAACATAACGTGAATAACCGGCTTCGCCCATAACAAAGAATTTGCCGATGATGTACTTGTAACCAAGTTTCAAAGGCACATGGGTGCCTATTTTAATCTCTTCATCGTCCGTGTTTACTGATTTAGGAAAAACCAGCATACCACCCGGAGTAAAGGTTACATAACCCGGACCTGCTTTTACAGAAAAGCGCAGGCTCATTCCAAATTCGCCACCGAATGTGTGTTTGAAATCCTTATCGCCAACCAATGGTCCGGCTTCAATACCAAAGCCAAAGCTGAATGGCTTGTCATCTTTTTGGGCATTTGCTTTGGTAATAAAAAGGGCTGTTGTTGCAAGAGCAACAAAGAGGATCTTTTTCATGGATAATTGTTTGATTTATAATACCCCAAAACTGTTTAATCAGGGTCGCGGGGTTCAACAATATTGAACGGTTGAAGTATGATTTTATTATAATCCCAATACCTGTTTGAGCTTTGTATAGCCTGTTTTGCTAACAGAAACTTTTTCCCCGGAGCTTAAAATAGCAGTATAAGTGTCTTTTTCGTAAGGATCGAGTTTGGTAATATATTGAACGTTTACAATATAAGATCGGTGTGTTCTTACAAACTGCCCGCCACCTAACAATGTTTCAAAATATTGCATTGTTTTATTCTTCAGGTATTCACCTTCTGAAGTATGTATTTTCACGTAGTCATCGGCAGCCTCAATAAAATAGATATCCTGTAATGGAATGATCTTTATTTTATTATTGATTTTTACAACAATCCTGTTTTGGTTAAGCTGCTGCTGAAAGGTGGCGTCAGCTAATGCGGAATAAGTACTTATGTTTTTATCGGTGTTTTGTTGCGTGATCCATTTTTGCATACTCTTATCAAAGCGCTCTTTGCTGAAAGGTTTTAGCAGGTAATCAATGGCATGCGTTTCGAAGGCGCGGATAGCATACTCATCAAATGCTGTTGTGAAAATTACCGCCGGTGGATTTTCTAATAATTCCAGCATTTCAAAGCCATTGATCTTGGGCATTTGTATATCAAGAAAAATAAGATCAGGCTGGTGTTGATTAATTGCTTTTACACCTTCAAAACCATCATTGCATTCCTGCACGATACTTATTTGAGCATGATCCGCCAGGTATTCCTTCACTATATTCCTTGCCAGTGGTTCGTCGTCTATAATTATCACTTTTATCATTGCTGTGGAATTTTTACCCGGGTTACAAAAATATTTTGTTTTGCGGAGGTTGTAAGCAGATCATTTCTTGAAAATAAAAGGAACAATCTCTTATGTACTGAACTTAATCCGAAGCCTGTGCCTTTTACCGGTTTTGATATTTCGGCATCAAAAGGATTTTCAATTTGTATGATCAGCATTTTGTCGGATATTTTTGCATCAATGCTGATGGTGATCTCTCCGGTAGTATCATATAATCCGAATTTAATGGCATTTTCAACAACAGGCTGTAGCAGCAATACAGGCAGCTTCATCTGCAGCGCTTTTTCTTCTGACTGAATTTGTGTGGATAGCCTGTGCCCGAACCTTACTTTTTCAATGTCAAGATATAATTGCAGGTACTCCAATTCTTCTTCAAGCGTTACCCATTTGTGTTCTTCCTTTTTTAAGGTGTTCCGCAGATATTCAGATAACTGCTGTATCATTTTTCTTGCTTCAGCGGGCTGGCTCACAACAAGCGCGTTTATTGAATTAAGGCTGTTGAACAGAAAATGAGGTTGTAATTGCTGTCTTAGTTTATAGAGCTCAGCGTCTTTGGCTATCCTGTCGGCTTCGTTTTTTCTTCTTTCCTGCTCCTGTTGTTCCTGCAGTGTATAAAACAAAACATTTACAAGCGTAATGCATCCCAGTATCAATGCGCCAAATGCAAAGCGTACAGGTATGGATTGAGTGAAGAGATTTAATGAATGCTCCTGTATGATGTATGATAATATCCATCTTGTAACAGAAATCCAGACGCCTGCAAGTATGATGCAGGTAAGGGTATAATACAATAACTGATCTTTACGCGGAAGATAATATTTTAAACTAATGATTACAGCACCACTGATTGCAGCCAAAAATATATTGCTTACACTACTGTCAATCCAGGCTTCTTCAAGCGTATAATTCCATTCAAGTAATATGCATACATGTACAGAGCTCCATGCCAGCCAAAACAGAACAAAGTATAGCCTGAATTTGTTTTTTGTGAAAACTGATAAAAACACTGAGCTATTTTTATAATGGCTGTAAATATTGTTGGGTGCTGTTTAACTGCAAATGCGCTGCTCTTTTATGCACTAATTCTGTATAAAGATCGCCATTTTCTTTTTCTTCGATCCTGCTGTATAATTCCGCGCCATCAATGAGGTTTGCAATTTTATAGAGCTCAGCAACATTAATGAATTTCCACTGCACTAATTTTTCAGCATTGTTGTAAAAACAATCTTCTTCCTGTTTGCCGATGCTAAAGGCTTTTTGTAACGCGTCTTTTTCATTTTCCGCTGTAACGAGCCTCAGCTGTTCATCAAACTGCGGTGTATGATCACCATCACCACAAATAATACGATACACAATTTTTGCGAGGAACCAGTTCATAACAATTGCTTTGGTAGATTAATAACTTTTAATTTCTATGCCGCCGAATATTGACGTACCATCTATCACAAGTACTTTATTAGGGTCTGTTGCAGTAATGTGAGCCGGGCGCTTGTCTTCAAAACCGGCAAATATGGAAGTGGCTGCAGATTGTATTGTCCAATGAGGCGGAACAATGATTTTTGTGCCTCCGAATATCTGGGTTATATCAAGTAACACCCTGCCATTAATATCTGCCTGTGAACAGTTGATTTCAGTGCCGCCCATGAAATTGGTAATATCACCACCTTTAAAATTTTTAGAGAATATTATTTTTTTTGTGCTGCCTAATATCGCGGTGCTTTCAATAAAATCTTCTCGGTCATTGGCATTTGGTCCGCTGTATTCCGGAAAGCCGGCTATATTAACATTGCTTGAGGTGTTTTGAAGATTTTCTTCCCTTGCCCGGGATTGGTTACGGAGCCATTTTTTCCTGGAGCCCGCGCCAAAGATCATTACCAACCCTACCGCCATAATTACAAATGGCCAGAGATAAGGTTTGAGGTTTGCTTCAGGCACAACCCTGTCTACTAAAAAAATACATCCCAAACCAATCAGCACTATCCAACCCACACCCCTGAATCCATGTTTCAATCCAATAAATATTCCTATCGCGATCATTAACATTGGCCAGCTCATTATCCATGATGGAAAGTCGGTAGACAGTGTCTGTTTTAAAAAGAAGCCGACACCGATCAATAACAGGAATAATCCTGCCAGCACCGAACCTGTTCTTCCTTCGTTTCTCAATTTTTCGCGATCCATTTTGTTTATTTTTTATCAAAACTATACCTGTAACAGGAATGAAGCAATGGCTAAGAGGTAATAAGTGTTGTTTTACCGGTAAAATGTAGTTTTTTGTCGGCAAAAATTCTTATCGCTGAAAAATTTATCTTAATTCGCGCCATTTTGCTAATATTTGGTTGCTGTACTGCAATTAATAAAGCAGGTGCGGCAAAAAATAAATCAACTACCATAATCAATAAACAGAACGCGATAGTGTACAATGCTCTGAGTAAAAAAACTATGGCAGTATGTATTTTTGCCTGGCAATAATGCCAGGGTTTTAAAATGATGTAATATGAAAATTGTTTCTTTATCAAAACTAATATGCCATTTTATTATTGCCGTTTCTTTATTTTTTTCAGGCGCCTGTAAAAAAAACAGTGATACTCCAAACGGCAGCGGATCCGATTACTATATGAGATTCAAGATTAACGGAGTGCTTATTGAACACAAAGGACAGGCGGAGGGCAATTTTAATAAAGCCACTTCGTCAAGCTACGCGGCTTCGTTTGCCGGGCTAAAAGAAACACTGGTTGCGGGTAAAAATAATATGTCTGTTATATTGGGTACGGAAGCGGAGAATAAAACAGGGGTTACTTATACAAATTATACCACTGCAACCAGCGGATCCGAAAAAGCAAAGGTGCTGAATATAGTTTATTTGGATGACGCAGGTAATGCGTATTTATCATGGGCGGAAGAATTTGCCCCTGCTATTCCATCAGGAACAAAAACGAACGCCCAGGTAAAAATAACAGAAGCTGCATCTGCATATCTTAAAGGTAGTTTCTCAGGAACTTTATATAATAACGATTATACAAAGGAGTTTTCTATAACTGAAGGAGAGTTTTATGTAAGAAGAATAAATTGATATTGCCTTTTCACTGAAACATGCTTATGCCAAAAAACAGCGTTTTATTCCCATTGGCAGGCAATGCATTTTGTTTAAAATGAAACTTATTTTTTGCTGTTGACCTTTTTTACGATCCACGGTAGAGAAAACCCCTGCCCAATAAGCGAAAAAAGGACTACCGCGATGGAGAGAAAAATAATATCTTCCCGCATTGGAAAAGCAGTTCCATCTTCTAATATGGTAGGAAGACCTATTGCGATGGCAAGCGATACTATACCACGCATGCCCGACCAGGAAATAATTAAACTTGTTTTACTGTCATATAATGCTTCTTCACTCACTTTACGTTTCCCCTGGAAAGCCCGCAGCAAACTTATTTGTTGCCAGTAAACCCTTCCCAGTCTTATAGCAAATGCTACTATTGTAATAATTGCTGCATAACCAACATACGACCACACTTTTGCAGGTTCCATTTTTTTAAGTACGATCGGAAACTGCAAACCTATTAAAACAAAGATTAAACCATTAAGTAAAAAAATAATCACTTCCCAAAAATTGCGGGACTGTGCCTTTAGCCTGTCAGGAAATTTTTCCCGGCTTAACCACGACATACCTAACCCGAATCTTACCACAGCAATTACGCCCGATACCTTAAAATGTTCTGCAACGAGATAGGCAACAAAAGGCATTAATAAGGTCAGGCTTATGATAAACATATCATTGCTTCTGAAATACCTCAGTACATATCCCATTAACCAGCTTATTAAAAGCCCAATTAAAAAGCCGCCGCCAAGCACAAACATAAAGTTGAGAAATGCTTTCCAGAAAACAAATGCAACACCCGTAACCGCCGCAACAGCAAAGTGGTAAGCAACAAGAGCGGAAGCATCATTTACAAGGCTTTCGCCTTCCAGTATTGTAGAGGTTTTGTGAGATAAACCTAACCCTTTTGTAATGCCTATAGCGGCAACGGCATCTGTGGCAGAAAGTATAGCGCCTAATACAAAAGAAACAGGCCATGTCATGCCGGGTATAAGGTAATGTGCTGCAACAGCTATGCCTGCAGTAGTCATAAACACCAATCCAATAGCTAACGCACTGATCGTGTTCATATTTGTTTTGAAATCCTGAAGTGAAATATTAAATGCAGCATCATATAATAACGGTGGCAAAAAAATCAGCATTACTATTTCCGGGCTTAATTCCATCTCGGGCATTGCCGGCATTATACCTACGGCAATCCCTACAAGTATCAGTAAAACAGGAACAGGAATTTTTATTTTCTCGGCAATGGCAGATGCGCTGATCATTAACGCCATTATAATGAGAATGATCGTATAATTATTCATCAGGTTTTTATTAAGCCTTTTATTCTTAGTTATACCTCAATCAAAAATAGAGTAAAAGCAGGATACAAAGATTTAGTGTGTTCCGGTAGGGTGCATTCCAAATCTTCGCATATAGGTACTCCTGCTACAGCAGATGCCTCGTGCCTCGGCATGACAAACGGCGGTGCAGTGTTCGGCGTTAGTGCTATTGCTGAACATTTGTACTATTGTTCAACATACATTCTGCTCCTGTCATGCCGAGGCACGAGGCATCTATACAAGATTACATACATGCGAAGATTTGGAATGCACCCGTTCCGGTAATGATATCTTTGGACTTTGTTATTTGCGATCGCCAATGGCAGCGCATCAATCTTATATTTGATAGCTTTAGATGAGTTCGGGCGAAGAGGATGAAGGTTCTGTCTTTATGAATATACCTTAAGGGCTGTGGGGCGTTGCGGATTTTTTTACATTACTGCTGCCCGGAAAGCAAACTTTTTTATTTCTGTAATTTAGCTCCTGTGGAGCACTGATTTGAAAAAATATAAGAATGGAAAATCAATTTTCATGAGAGACTCGCGTTAAAAGAACATTGCCTCATTCACTATTCCCAATCCTGCCCTAATCCAATACCACTTCACTCACAAATACCCAACCTGGTTGGCCCTTGCCGCTGTGCCATTCAGGAATGGTGCGCAGGTGCCTGGCAATTATCTTCATACATTGCACTTCGGTGGATGGAAAGGCAACCTGTAATTGCAGGTGTTCGGAAAGTTCTCCTTTTTGAGCAGGTGTGGGCTTAATGCTACCAAGCAATTTCAGGTTTTTCTGGTCTGCCCCGCCCCAAACTTCCACTGCTTCAGGAGGGAATATATAGCGTCCTATATTTTTTGCTGCTATTACAACAGCAGATTTAACAGAAGTGGGTTTATTGAACAGTATATAATATTCCGCATCATCTTTCTGGTAGCCGTACCAGTCGCCATTGGCAACATTATCAAAGCTGCCGAACTCGCCATCGGTTAATGCTTTTTCAGAGGTGGGTTTATACCTCCCATCGGTTTGGGTGATCAAAACAACGGAATCCGGTTTCACACTCCTGTGTATGAATGAAGATTGCGTGGAACCGCTGCCATACCATCCCGGCTTAAATGCCCTTGCCTTTAGGGTGGTATTTTTTGTGATGACAAATGGTGCTGAGTATACCGGGCTGTTAACACTATCCGGCTCGGTGCCATCCGTTGTATATCTTATTTCCACCCCTTTGAACGGGTGTTTGATCTCAGCTTCAATATCTTTTTCAAAAATACCTGCCGCAGGTTTTATTACAGGGGCGCTCAATGCCATCATTTCACCGCCTTTATCTACAAAGCCGCTTTCTATTACCAGCTTTGGAAATTTAGTGCGAAGCCTTTGCAATGCTGTTGTATCAATCTTTGTATCCCAGATATATACGGATGAAAGGTCTGGCAACGGTAAGATTTTTTCCAGCGCATTAGCCGTGGTGGCTGTGCCTGAAAGCGCCACTTCACGCAGGCTCTTTACATTGCTTAATAATGCGATGCCGTTATCTGTAATGTCAGTATAATTCAGGTTGAGCCTTCGCAGGTTAGGCATTTGCTGAATTACTTTCATGTCATCATCCTTCACCGGCATGCGTGCAAGATTCAGTTCTACTATCTGTTCTTTCAGCGGTAATAATTCTTCCAGCGATTTTGACGTGTATACATTTCTTCCATATAAATTGGCTACCAGTGCCGGTGAGTTTTTACCCAGGGGAACAACTACACGGTAATTATTATTTACCGCGATAATTTTCTTTTCATCCGCTGCTTCAAAACTATATACCGGTTCTGCGGAAGCGGTGTTTTCTCCGCCGGGGATGAGGTAAGCTGTTGATAATATCCTGAATGAATCTGTTTCAGGCAGGCTGAACAGTTTCGCTTCTGTAGCAGCGCCCGATTTTATCCAGTTATATAAAATAGCAGCTTCCATTTCAGTAAGCTGCGGTTTTGAAGCCGGCGGCATACGCTTTTTATCTTCTGCAGGAAGATGAATACGATGAATGATCAGGCTGGTATCAGGATTGCCCGGTATGAATAACGCGCCGTTTTTTCCTCCTGCCAAAACGCTTTCCAGGTCAGATAATTTCAGCTTGCCTTTTGTGCTGGATTCACCATGACAGCTCACGCATTTTTTTTCGAATATGGGTTGAATAATATCCGCGAAAATAATTGCCTGGTCTGGTGGCACAACCTGTTGCTGATTTCCTTTTATAGGCGCCAGCACATAATCACTGCCGTGGGTAAGGTCAGCGCCCCAATGCCCGGTGAAGATAATGGCTATAGCAGCAACGGCAGTAAATGATCTTGTAAAAACAATATGCCCGGAGAGCTGCGGGAAATAAGCATAAAAAAGATACCCAAGTACCGCAACAATAACGCCACCCCATTTGTGCAGCTCCAGTGTGTCGCCTGATCTTCCATCTTCAAAAGACAACAGCATGCCCATAATGGCAGTGATGGATGCTGATAAAGCCGCCGCAAGCCTCAGCAGGTTCAGCCATTCATCAGTGTTGCTTTTTGCGTTAGGTATCCATACGGTAAAAAAGGAGAGTAATAATAATACAATAGGGAAGTGCAGAAACATGGGATGCATTCTGCCGGCAACGGCCAGCCAGGCTGGTATTTCCATAATGTTTTGAAATACTACCAGGAAAAATAAAAATACCATGCTGCCAAATAATACACCTGACCCGATCTTCGTGATTTTTCGCATTATACCCTCGTGAATTTATATGGATATACTTTGCCGGATGCCCACTGTGCTACATATACATTGCCTTCATCATCTACACATACATCATGCGGATGAACAAAGATCTTTTCAGCCTGCGCCATAGGTTGCAGTTTGCCATCAATGTAAACGGGTTCGGTACCTCCAATGTTTGAAACTACTTTATTGTTTTTGTCGAGAATGGTTACAAAGCCTGTTTTCTCTGCCTGTAAGTTTGGTGAGCGCAGCACCGCGGCATATAAATGATCTTTATGAATAACAGGACGGCATACACATGCACCGGGCAATTCAATTACCTCAATCAGTTTTCCATCCATGGAAAAACGCTTGAAGCAATTTTTTGTTCTGTCGGTAATGAGCAGGGTATGTTCTTTTTGCCGCCGGTCAACAGTGATGCCATGGGCATTATCAAGATTTTCGAGCTTATCGCCCTTACCACCAAAAAAATGTTTTAGCTTTCCCTTTTCATCATAGTGCATAATGTATTGGGCGCCGTATCCGTCTGCAATATAAAAATCACCATTTTCCAATACGGTTGTTTCAGTGGGCACAAAAGCTTCTTTCTTTTCGTATACGCCGGTTTCCGCGGGGTAATCTATGGTCAATAATATTTTACCATCAAGCGTGGTTTTATATACCTGGTGCTTGTTGGTATCTGTAATAAAAAGATATTCTTCTTTGCCGGCGCGTTGTAAGGTAAGTCCGTGCGCACCGGGAAATTCATGTCCCCAGTTTTCTAAAAGCTTTCCCTTTTTATCGTAGATGAGAATATTATTTTTTGTTTCGTTGGTGAGAAGTATGATCCTTCCTTTCCTGTCCTGCACCATTTCATGGCAATCATTTACCGGGTATTGGGCAGGGTTAAGCGCTCCCCATGCCGCGTTCATTTTAAAGCGCATATTATTGTGACCATATACAGGATCATTTTTGCCGGCAAACATATCTTTGGCAATAGCAAACGAAGCTGTGGCTAATCCGGCTTTCTGAATAAAGGCTCTTCTTTTCATAAATATCTTTTGAGTACTTTTTTAATTTGTAAATTTGAAGTTGTGGTAATTTGAAAATGCATTTCCGGCAGCAGACTTCTGCAAGGGTGGGATAAGCACTATGCAATAATATCCCTCACCACATGCCCGGATACATCCGTAAGCCGGTAACGCCTTCCCTGGAAACGATACGTAAGGCGTTCGTGATCGAAGCCCAGTTGATTCAGTATCGTTGCATGAAAGTCGTTTATATGCACCGGGTTCTTTACAATATTATATCCAAACTCATCTGTTTCGCCGTATACCATGCCGGGTTTAATGCCACCGCCTGCCATCCAAACAGTAAAGCAGCGCGGATGGTGATCGCGGCCATAATTATCTACACTCATCTTGCCCTGGCAATAATTGGTTCTTCCAAATTCTCCGCCCCATATCACTAAAGTTTCATCTAATAATCCTCTTTGTTTTAAATCGGTAATAAGCGCTGCTGATGGCTGATCAACATCTTTTGCCTGCCCGCGCATTTCATTAGGCAGGTTGCCGTGCTGGTCCCATCCCTGGTGGTATAGCTGAATAAACCGAACGCCATTTTCAGACAGTTTACGTGCCAGCAAACAATTGGCGGCATAAGTACCGGGCACCAAACATTCAGGGCCATATAGTTTTACAATATCATCAGACTCCTTAGATACATCCATAATTTCAGGCACGGCGGTTTGCATACGGTATGCCATTTCATATTGCTGTATCCTTGTTGCTATTTCAGGGTCGCCAAATTCTTTCAACTGCATTTCATTCAATGCTGCAACTTTATCCAGCATCTTACGGCGGTTTTCCCTGTCCATTCCATCAGGATCCTGCAGGTATAATATCGGGTTTTCACCACTGCTGAATTGTACGCCCTGGTGAATGGAATCTAAAAACCCGTTTGACCAGAGCTTGGAATATACGCCCTGCCCGTTTCCTTTTCCGCGGGATAACAATACACAAAATGCCGGCAGGTTTTTATTTTCTGTGCCCAAACCATAGCTCACCCATGAGCCCATGCTTGGACGGTTACCCTGTTGTGCCCCGGTTTGAAAAAAAGTTAATGCAGGATCATGATTGATGGCTTCTGTATGCAAAGAATGAATGATGCATATATCATCCACGATTTTTGACATGTGCGGAAAAACTTCGCTTACCCACGCTCCTGACTGACCGTATTGATTGAACTTATAGTATGAGCCAACCAGCGGAAATGATTTTTGTGAAGATGTCATACCGGTAAGCCGCTGACCATTACGGATAGATTCCGGCAGATCCTGCCCCATCATTTTTACAAGCGTAGGCTTGTAGTCAAATGTTTCCAGCTGGGATGGAGCACCATTCTGAAACAAATAGATCACTCTTTTTGCTTTTGGCGCAAAATGCGGAATACCGGGAATAAAGCCAGCTTCCTCTTCAGCGGCATTGCCATCAAACAAGCCGGGAATAAGCAATGAGCCCAACGCTGCACTGCCCAGTCCTATACTCAGGCGCGACAAAAATTTGCGCCTGTTGATGTTCAACCCATGTTCCAGAATTTCTTTTTCCATAGCACTATGTTTTTGTGATGGCTTCATCCATATTATACATCACCTGTATGGTTTGCATCATGGCAGCCAGTTCAGGTGAAGGCGCTGATTTCAATATATATTCACCCGGCTTCAATGTTTTTTCAATATCTCCCGGATGTGATTTAAAATACATTTCCTGTTCCTGCAGGTAATTGGTTAACAGGTCAAGCTCTGCTTTTTTCGGATGCCGGTTAATGATGCGCATGAACGCATTGGTTACAGATGCTTCGGCGGTTTGTTTTTGTTGTATCAGGTTATCCGCAAGCGCTTTTGTAGCTTCCAGTACTGTAGGGTCGTTCATCATGATCAGCGCCTGTAAAGGCGTATTGGTTCTTGAGCGTTTTATTTCGCACTGATCGCGGTTGCTTGCATCAAAGATCATCATAGATGGCGGAGGCACAGTGCGTTTGATGAATGTATACATTCCCCTCCTGTATAAATAATCACCATGATCCTGCTTGTAGGTAGCGAGCAATCCCCTGCCGGAAGTAGCCAGTTCCCATAACCCCGGCGGCTGGTAAGGTTTCACACTCGGTCCGCCGATGGTAGTATTCAATAATCCGCTGCTCGATAATACCAGGTCGCGAACCATTTCTGCGTTTATGCGTATACGTGGGGCAAAAGATAAATAGATATTCTGCGGATCAGCTTTTAATTTTTCCGGTGTAACCACAGATGACTGGCGGTAAGTGGCCGACATATAGATCTGCTTCATCAGCCGTTTAATATCCCAGCCGTTTTCCCTGAAATCAACCGCAAGCCAGTCAAGCAATTCAGGGTTGGTGGGTAAATCACCCTGCATACCAAAATCTCCTGCCGACTTCACTATGCCAACGCCAAAAGTTTCCTGCCATACGCGGTTAATAAATACTCTTGCCGTTAATGGGTTGCGCGGATCAAACAGCCATTCCGACAAACCCAGCCTGTTCTTAGGTAAAGTATCAGCAAACTTCATGATGGATCCAGGTGTTCCTGCAAAAACTTCTTCTGCCCGCTGATCATATACTCCGCGGGAAAGTATATAGGTTTTACGGGCGGTATCCATATCTTTCATTACAGAAACCTGTAAGCCGGCAGTATCGCTGCGGTTTAAAAAACTCAATACGCCATTCAGATCTTCCTGTGTAACATCCATTCTCGGGTTTTTCGCAAAAGTTTCATGTCCACCCACGGTTGATTCTAAACCTACTTCTTTTATGCTGTTAAAGAAAGAAGAAAGCTGGTAAAATTCTTTTTGCGATACCGGATCGTATTTATGATCGTGGCATTGCGCACAGGCAATGGTCATACCGAGCATGGCAGTGCCAAAAGTGTTTGTTCTGTCAATCACATATTCTACTCTGTATTCTTCATCAATCACGCCGCCTTCTTCTGTTATTTTATGATTGCGGTTAAAGCCTGTAGCAAGAATTTGTTCTTTGGTAGGATCAGGCAAAAGATCACCTGCCAGTTGCCAGGTAATAAATTTATCGTAAGGCAGATTTTTGTTAAAAGCATATATCACCCAATCCCTCCAGGGCCATTGGCTGCGGTAATTATCGTCCTGGTATCCGTGCGAATCCGCATATCGCGCCACATCCAGCCAGGGAATTGCCATGCGCTCACCATAAGTTGGCTGCTGCAGTAATGCATCAATCATTTTTTCATATGCATTGGGGTCGGTATCGTTTACAAAACTGTCAATCAAGCCAGGGGTAGGAGGGAGCCCTGTAATATCCAATGATATACGGCGGAGCAGCCTTTCCCTGTCAGCTTCTGCATTAGGCGATAAACCCTTTTCCTCCATTTTCTTCAGCACAAAAAAATCAATATCGTTCTTTGCCCATTCTTCATGTTCCACTTTGGGTTGTGGCGCTTTTACGGGCGCAACAAAAGCCCAGTGGCGCTCATATTTTGCCCCCTGCTCAATCCATTTTTTTATAACAGCAACTTCGGCAGCGGTTAAAGCTGGCAGGTTGCTCGATACCGGCGGCATAATAACAGCAGTATCGGTGGTGCTTACCCTGAGAAATAGCTCAGATAATTCCGGTTTACCGGGCACCAGCGCATGTGCTTTTGGGTTATCCTTTAATGCTTTATATGCATTTTCTGCAACATCAAGCCTCAGCCCGGCTTCTCTTTTATTAGCATCCGGCCCGTGGCAGTTAAAGCATTTGTCTGAAAGAATAGGGCGTACCTGGAAATTGTAGCTGATCATGCCGGACGAAGATTGCCCGGACGAATCTAACGGCAATGCGTACCTGAATATATACACGGCTGCTGCTCCCAATAAACATACCAACCCAACGATGTATATTTTTTTCATGTGGCTTTTGTGGACACTCCTTTAAGTGTGTTAACAGGGTTTCACTATTAATGCCTTAAAGTTAAAACAAACCCGGCAATAGTAGTAAAAATACATGCTACATTCGCCTTTATGGATGAAGCATTATCTCATATCAGGCAAATGATCAGTGCTGTGCAACCGCTTACAACGCAGGAATGGAATGATTTTTCCGGTATCTGGCGTCCCTTCAGCGCTAAAAGAAAAGAACTGCTTACCCACCAGGGCGAAACGGAGAAATATCTTTACCTGGTGCTGGAAGGTGTGCAGCGGGTGGTGTATTATGATGAGCAGGGCAGGGAAGCCACTGTGGTTTTCACCTACCCGCCTTCTTTCGGCGGCGTGCTGGATGCTTTTTTAACGCAGCAACCATCCAGGTATTTTTATGAAACGCTTACGCCATCCGCTTTTTTGCGCACTTCCTTTGACGAGATACAACAACTGATGGACAGCAGCGCCAATTTTGAAAGACTGATCCGCAAGGGCGTAACAGATGCGCTTTCCGGTGTGCTGGAACGTATAGTTGAACTGCAATGTTTTTCTTCCGAAGAAAAGTTCAGGCAACTGCTGAAACGAAGCCCGCATATATTGCAATTAGTGCCGCATAAATACCTGGCAAACTATCTTGGCATTGATCCAACCAATTTCAGCAAGCTGATTAATTCGGTGAGGATTTGAAGTTGTGGAACCATTAAGAAATTAAGTTAGTTAAGACTTTTAAACTTAATGTTCTTAATGCCTTAATGGTAAAAGAAAACTGCTGCTAAGTCAAGTCAATTATGTTTGTATGTTATGGTGAAAAGTGAGACTTGCCTGCCGGCATACAGTGGATAAAAATGAAAGACGTATTTCATTGCTCACATTTCACGTTTGACATAGCACTGCCGTTAACGCCTGTCCGGTATAATAAGCAAAGGAACTATGGTATGATAGGCCATGCTCCTGGTAGCGCTGGGTTGAACCAGCCTGCTGAGGAAGCCCCGTTGCTGACTCACCATCGCAACCATTTCTATATTATGGTCTTTGATATACTGCTGCAATGTTTCTTCAAACCTGCTTCCTGAAATATGTGCTGTTATTATATTTTGTTCCGGGTATGTTTTCGTTAAAAAATATTTGTAATCATCCAGGTTACGGCTGTGATCAACAAAATCAGATCCGCTGCTGCTGTCTTCATCTGTAAATACCACCACGTGTATATTACTTTTAAATAAGCGGGCAATGTCAAATACCGGGTTAATCAATGCGGCATCTTTTTCAAAGCGGTTGGTAGCAAAAAGAATGTCATGTGGCTCATTCCATGCATAGCTGTAAGGTACGGCAATAACCGGCAGGGTGCTGCTCCCGGTAATGGCTGCCGTTTTGGTGCCCCACAGTTTTTCTCCTGCTCCCCCGGCGGTTCCCATGGTGCCCATTACCACCAGGTCGGCATGGTTATCTTCAATTGAAGAAAGTATATTGTCTTTTACGCTGCCTGTTTTAAGCTGTGCCTCCACACTCACGGCTTCTGTTTCTCGAATGGCTTCCTGCAATAATTTCAACTTTTGCCTGGCTTCTTCCAGCATCTGCTCCTCCTGGTCTTTTTGCACGCCCATATAATCCATATACATGCCTGCATCGTTTTCAATGGTATGCGCCAAAACAATGTTCCACTGCAGGAACCTGGCTATCTGCACGGCAACATTTAATGCATTGTTAGCACATGCTGAAAAATCGGTAGGAACCAATATCTTTTTCATAATAGAATTTTAAACCGGATCATTGAGCAGTCCGCTTAATACCCGCTATAAATGTTCTGTAAAGCAAACATTTTATAGCTGCATAATTACTGAAAATGATCAAACCTGCAGATGAGAAATATCATGTGTTATTTAATATTCAGGTAATATAATTGTTGTTAGGTAAGCGGGGCTGTTGCTATTCTGACCAAACGTAATTTGATTAGCAAGAAAGTCTTTTTATCAGGTTGAGAGATGCTTGTTAGTAGGGAAAATGTTTTTTGATTTTTATGTGGCCGGCCGCACTGCTATCCTGCCTGCCGGCAGGCAGGTATCAGCTTTCGTTGTCACTCACTTCAGGGTTCTGTACGCTATTAGGCAAGGACGTAGTGTCATCTAAGTTTTCACAGCTATCTATTTCCCGGGAATTTTATAACCAACCCTGATAGCGAATGTGTGGAAATGATCTCCGTGCATAGCGTTTTTCCACTTGATAATGCAACTACGAGGCAGAGATGCGGAACGATTGGCAGATGCATTCCACCTGGTTGCAACCGCGGTTGATTGAAAACCAGGCTTCATCTATCCATGCCTTTTGTGTTGAATATTCACGGGGCGGCAATATTTATCGGTACTACTATATCAAATATGGAAAAACATATGCAGGTGTGTGAAAAACACAGCAGTGGGGGTAGTGTATGGAATAGCCACTCCCCTTGCAGCAAATACCATTATAATGCTAACTGCCTGCCCTTCTTTACACATCCGCCCACATGCGTTACCTCCCTTACATCCACCAGGTGCGCGGCTTCTACCAGCTTTATTAAATGGGTGCACACTGTTAGCGGGTCTGTTATGGAAGTGCTATCACTGCAAAACGCATTCTCCACTACCTGCTCCCAGCACTGCAGCCAGTTGCTAAGTGACTGGTAGCTGAAAAACTGTTGAAATACCCGGTAGGGGTCACTGTATTCTTTTTGAGACAGGCAGCGCGGAAGCTCCTTCCACACATCAGCGCTAACATAATGGCTGCAATAGTATTTTTTATGGAAGAGCTCTTCTTTTTTAATAGTAACAGCGCTGTGCTTTGTATGCCTCAAAGCATGGGCGGCTTTTATAAGCGAGCGGATGAGCTTGCTGTATAGCAGCACATCGCCGGGCGGATCTCCTTTGTACACACCTGCCCCGCTGGCATGGCACACGAGCTTTTTGATGAGCCTGCGAAAGTGGTGCACATGCGCTTCGGCAAAGAAGTGAGCGATTACCTGGTAAGGGTCTGTAATGCATTCGCAGAGCCAGCATTGGGTGTTGAACGGGTCTTTAGTGGTGTTTGGTTTTCATCTTTTTATTTTTGAGTGAGGTTTAGATAGACCTATAAGGTTTTGAAAACCTTACAGGTCTTGCTGCTGCGGCGGCAGTACGCCGGGGAAGGCGGTGATGATCTCTCCGCCGGTGCTGGTAATGACGGTAATGGTGGTTACGGTATTGCCCGAAGGATCGTGGCCGAGCGGCGTGCCGGTATCCAGTACCCGCTGCAGGTGAGGGCTGTGCTGAACAGGCTCTGGCGGTTGCTGGCAGGCGTCTCTTATGCAGGCCACAATTTGCGGTATGGGTATGGTAAACTTGCCGGTAAGCGGGTGGCGCGGCACTTTGTAATAATGGCGTTCCAGTATATGCGCCAGGGCTTTGCTGCTTAGGTACGAGCCTTTGCGCAGCAGCTTTTTACGATGCTTTACGGGCAGTTGCCATATAAGCCCCTCCTGCAATTGCTGCAGCCAGCTTTGGGTATCTGCCAGCAGGAACAGGGCCTGCAGCCATTGGGTTTCGTTAAAATGGATGTTGGTGCTTTGTGCAGGTGTGGCAACGGCGTTGTTCA
>Ga0066256_1001814_pt1 | contig 26594 bp, 25 predicted proteins | sample ThiBio_1000_biof_FD_87107 | JGI IMG/M metagenome (GOLD analysis project Ga0066256, IMG submission 87107) | Wastewater bioreactor microbial communities from Cape Town, South Africa - Thiocy_expt_1000_biof (version 2) | ecosystem: Engineered > Bioreactor > Thiocyanate-remediating >... | reverse complement strand
CTGCCTTTCATCCATCCGGTCTCGACGCTGATGCTCGGCGAACTCGTCATGCTGCGCGGTTACGACCGGCGCTGGGTGGATTTCGAGGATATTTCGCCCAATCTCGTGCAGGCGGTGATGATGTCCGAGGACGGCCAGTTCTGTTTCCACGGCGGCGGCGACTGGGGCGAAATGCGTGGCGTCGTCAAGGATGCGCTCGCCGGCGAGGCGACCCGCGGCGCCAGCACCATCCCGATGCAGACGGCGAAGAACCTCTTCCTCTGGAACAGCCGCTCCTTCGTGCGCAAGGCGCTGGAAGTGCCGCTGGCGATCTCGGCAGATTTCATCTGGTCGAAGCGGCGGCTGATGGAGATCTATCTCAACATCGCCGAATGGGGACCGGGCATCTACGGCATCGAGGCGGCATCGCAATATCATTTCAAGATCCCGGCATCGAAACTGTCGAAGAAGCAGGCGGCGCTGCTGGCCGTTTCGCTGCCGAACCCGATCACCCGCGTCGCCAGCAAACCCGGCCGCGGCATGCGCCGGCTGGCCGCCGTCATCGAGCGCCGGGCACGCGGTTCCGGCGACTACATCAAATGTCTTTATGAGTGACATCACGCCATTTCGTTGGATCGGCATGCGGGCGCATGTCACGCTCGTCCTATTGTGAACACCGGGGAAAGACGCCATGGCTGACCTGACGCTCTACATTGCCAACAAGAACTATTCCTCCTGGTCCTTCCGGCCATGGATCGCCTTTACGGCGCGTGGCGTGCCGTTCCGCGAGGTGCTGGTGCCGTTCGATTTTCCGAACGGCAACCCGCGCATCAAGGAAATCTCGCCGAGCGGCAAGGTGCCGCTGCTCAGGCATGGCGACCTTTCCGTCTGGGAATCGCTGGCGATCGTCGAATATGCCGCCGAACTGTTTCCGGAGGCGGGCCTCTGGCCTGAGGACCTGGCGGCACGTGCCGTGGCGCGGTCGGTATCGGCGGAAATGGTCGCCGGCTTCCGGGCGCTGCGCAACGCCTGCCCGATGAACATGAGGCGCAGGAAGGGCGCCATTCCGCTGCAGGAGGGCGTGGCGGCGGATGTTGCCCGCATCGAGGAAATCTGGCATGAGCGGCTCGCCCGCTCCGGCGGCCCCTTCCTGTTCGGCGATTTTTCGGCGGCGGACGCCATGTTCGCGCCTGTCGTCAATCGTTTCGAAATCTACGATCTGGTGAGGCACGAAACCACGCTTGCCTACATGGCCGCCATGAAGGCGCATCCGGCCTGGAAGACCTGGGAAGAGGCGGCCCTTGCCGAACCCTGGATCGTTCCGGAGGACGAAGCGTGAGGCGATTGTCCTGGCGTCGAAGGCGTCAAGGAAAAAATGCGTGGAGGGACTGGTCAAACCGGTACAGGCCATGTATAAGCCGCCCAATTTCCGAGATTGAAGCATGACTTTTCTCGGCCGGGCGTCTGGCTGGAAACTGTGCTTTGCCCGTCAAGTGGAGTAAATCAAATGGCTGTACCTAAGAGAAAAACAAGCCCGTCCAAGCGCGGTATGCGCCGCTCGGCTGACGGTCTGAAGGCACCGACCTACATCGAAGACAAGAACTCCGGTGAACTGCGTCGTCCGCACCACATCGACCTGAAGACCGGCATGTACCGCGGTCGCCAGGTTCTGACGCCGAAGGCAAGCGCATAAGCGCTGCTTTCGACTTCAAGGCATCAGAGGCCGGCCCTGCGCCGGCCTTTTGCTTTTTCCGGGTCGTAACACGCTTGCGGATTTCCAGGCCGGGCAACTTCGGCTATGAACGGTTCACGCCCGAAGAGGAGAGCCGTCCAAGATGATTGCCGCCGTGCCCCTGATGATCGTTCCGCTGGTGCTGTACAACCTGGCCATGGCCGGGCTCATGGGAAGCGGCGGGCTTGCCTCGCTCGATACCGTCGTGCTGTCGCTGTCGATGCTGTCGGGCGCGCAATGGACCATGAGCCTTGGCGACCTCATGATCGTCGTCGGCCTGATCATGCTGTTCTTCGAGATTCTCAAGGCGACGCGCCACAATTCTGGTTCGCTGATCAACCACATGCTGTCGCTTGTGGTCTTCGTGGCGTTCCTGATCGAATTCCTGCTGGTGAGCGGGGCCGCGACGCAGATCTTCTTCATCCTCATGACGATCGCCTTCGTCGATGTCATCGGCGGCTTTGCCGTGTCGATCCGCTCGGCCGGGCGGGATGTGTCCATCGGGCTGTGACGGCCGCCTGACGGGCGGCGGCTGATAGGGAGATTCCGTCGAAAACGCTCCAGGGGATCAGAGGCTGTCGAGCTTGGTCTGCAGCGCGCGCAGCTGTTCCTTGAGTTCGTCGATATCCTTGGCTTCCGCCTTCTTGGTTTCCTTGGCCGGCGGCGTCATGAACGGCGAGAACATCTGCATCGCCTGGTGGAACATGTCGGTGTTGCGGCGCACCTGCTCCTCGACCATCTGCAACGGCACCTGCAGGTTCTTGGTCAGCGGCGTCTCGCCGAAGGCGCGGGTCATCTGCTCGCGCATCTGCGACTGCTGCTCGGTGAAGGCCTGCATGGAATGTTCGAGGAAACTCGGCACGACCATCTGCATCTGGTCGCCGTAATAGGAAATCAGCTGGCGCAGGAAAGAGATCGGCAGAAGCGTGTTGCCGGTCTTGGATTCCTGCTCGAAAATGATCTGCGTCAGCACCGAATGCGTGATGTCTTCACCCGATTTCGCATCCTGAACGACAAAATCCTCGCCTCTTTTCACCATGACTGCCAGATCGTCCAGCGTCACGTAGGTGCTGGTCCCCGTGTTGTACAAACGCCTGTTGGCGTACTTCTTGATTACGATCTGGCCTTCGTTTTTCGCCATTTCCGTCTCCTGGCACCGTTTGTTATGATTGTAACGTTGCTTCTCCCGGCGCGAATGTAAGCGCAAAAGAAGGCCGGTGACAATCTCTTTGTGCGATGCGGGAAATGGTTTTAAAACCGACCAAAACCGTTTTGGCGATCGCAGCGAAAAATGCTTCGGCCACGTCTGACGGTTTGACTTGGCGACGAAGCTTTGCCAGTTTCAACAACAACCAGTGATGCACAAGCGAGGAGATTTCCATGAGCACACCATCCGTCGTGATTGCCAGTGCGGGACGCACGGCCGTCGGATCCTTCAACGGCGCGTTTGCCGCCGTTCCCGCCCATGAGCTCGGCGCCGCCGCGATCAAGGGTGTCCTGGAGCGCGCCGGCGTCGATGCCAAGGAGGTGGACGAGGTGATCCTCGGCCAGATCCTGACCGCCGGTGAAGGCCAGAACCCGGCGCGCCAGGCTGCCATGAAAGCCGGCGTGCCGCAGGAGGCGACCGCCTGGGGCATGAACCAGCTGTGTGGGTCCGGCCTGCGCGCCGTGGCGCTGGGCATGCAGCAGATCGCTGCCGGCGATGCCTCGATCATCGTGGCGGGTGGCCAGGAATCCATGTCGATGGCACCGCATTGCGCCCATCTGCGCGCCGGCACGAAAATGGGCGACATGAAGATGGTCGACACCATGATCAAGGACGGCCTGACCGACGCCTTCTACGGCTATCACATGGGCATCACCGCCGAAAACGTCGCCCGCCAGTTCCAGCTGACGCGCCAGGACCAGGACGAATTCGCCGTCGCCTCGCAGAACAAGGCGGAAGCAGCCCAGAAGGCCGGTCGCTTCAAGGATGAAATCATTCCCTTCACCATCCAGAGCCGCAAGGGCGACATCATCGTCGACCAGGACGAATATATCCGCGCCGGCGCCACGCTCGAATCGCTGGCGAAGCTGCGCCCCGCCTTCGACAAGGAAGGCACCGTGACGGCCGGCAACGCCTCCGGCATCAATGACGGCGCGGCGGCGACCGTGCTGATGAGCGAGGCGGAAGCCGTGCGCCGCGGCATCCAGCCGCTGGTGCGCATCGCGTCCTGGGCCACGGCCGGTGTCGACCCGCAGGTCATGGGCACCGGCCCGATCCCGGCATCGCGCAAGGCGCTGGAAAAGGCCGGCTGGTCGATCAACGATCTCGACCTGGTGGAGGCCAACGAAGCCTTTGCGGCACAGGCCTGCGCCGTCAACAAGGGCCTCGGCTGGGATCCGGCGATCGTCAACGTCAATGGCGGAGCCATCGCCATCGGCCACCCGGTTGGCGCATCCGGCGCCCGCGTTCTCAATACGCTGGTGTTCGAAATGAAGCGCCGCGGCGTCAAGAAGGGTCTTGCAACGCTGTGCATCGGCGGCGGCATGGGTGTCGCCATGTGCGTCGAGGCGCTCTGATCCTGTCATTTACCGGATGCGGACGGGCGTCGTATGAGCCTCGCCCGCATCCCAATCCGCATGCCACAACAATAAGAGGGGGAAACACGAAATGAGCAGAGTAGCTTTGGTTTCAGGTGGGACGCGTGGCATCGGCGCGGCGATTTGCATCGCCTTGAAGGCAGCCGGTTATCGTGTTGCCGCCAATTACGCCGGCAACGAGGAGAAGGCCAAGGCTTTCCATGAGGAAACCGGCATCGCCATCTTCAAATGGGACGTGTCCGATTACGCAGCCTGTGCCGAGGGCATTGCCAAGGTGGAAAGCGAACTCGGTCCGATCGAGGTCCTCGTCAACAATGCCGGCATCACGCGGGACACCATGTTCCACAAGATGACGCCGGACATGTGGAATGCGGTCATCGACACCAATCTGACCGGCCTGTTCAACATGACGCACAACGTCTGGACGGGCATGCGCGACCGCAGTTTCGGGCGCGTGATCAATATTTCCTCGATCAACGGCCAGAAGGGCCAGATGGGTCAGGTCAACTATTCCGCCGCCAAGGCCGGCGATCTCGGCTTCACCAAGGCGCTGGCGCAGGAAGGGGCGGCCAAGAACATCACCGTCAACGCCATCTGCCCGGGTTACATCGGCACCGAAATGGTGCGCGCCGTGCCGGAAAAGGTGCTCAACGAACGCATCATCCCGCAGATCCCGGTCGGCCGCCTCGGTGAACCGGAAGAGATCGCCCGTTGCGTCGTTTTCCTGGCGTCGGATGAGTCCGGTTTCATCACCGGTTCGACACTGACGGCCAATGGCGGCCAGTTCGTCGTCTGATCGCAGGCCCTGCCGCGACAAACAGAAACGGCGCCTCCGGGGCGCCGTTTCGCATTTCCGGGGTGTTGTCAGCAGCGCGCTTCGTAGCGGCGGCCGTAGCGGTCGCGATAGATGCAATAGCCCGGGCGCTTCGACTTGCTCAGCAGGTAACCGGCGGCACCGCCGACCACGGCGCCGGCCACCGCGCCGCCGGCGTCACCGGTGATCACGCCGCCGATGACGGCGCCGGACGCTGCGCCGACCGCCGTGCCACGTTCCGTGGCCGAGCAGGATGCGAGAAGGGGAAGAATAAGGGCGCCGACAATAATTGATTTTTTCATGGAACCTCTCCCGGTTTTACTCAGATCCGGCCCATCAGGAGCAGGATGATGATAATGACGACGACGAGGCCAAGTCCGCCGGACGGGCCGTAACCCCAGCCCCGGCTATAGCCCCAGTTCGGCAATGCGCCGATAAGGAGGAGGATGAGAATGATAAGAAGAATTGTTCCGAGCATGATGCCTGTCTCCCATGTCTGCGCGATACCGATAGCGGCTTGTTAACGTGCGGCGTGCCGGAAGGTTCCAAACCCTTTCGACGGCACGCTCCGTGGGGCCTGCACCGGCCGCCGCCGGGAAAATGGCCAGTGAACAAAGGCGGAATCACCCGGAAGCACCGATTCGTCGCCGATTCGTTCACAGGCTGTTCCGCCTCAAGCTGTCGCAAAACATGACGATTGCCAGATAATTCGGGGCGGCGACGCATATTCTTGGGCCTCGCGGCATTCCCTTCTTGCCTTTGCCATGAAGGATCGCCATGTGTGAAACCATCCGGTCCGGGGGATGTTCGAATGACCGGGAACGCCAGCCTTTCGTCGATGCACGGGTAGAAACTTTGAATATGCAGCCCATGATCCTGAGCGGACGCGGCGTTGTCGCAGTGCTCGGGCCAACCAATACCGGCAAGACGCACTATGCCATCGAGCGCATGGTGGCGCATGGTTCCGGCGTCATCGGCTTGCCGCTCCGTCTCCTGGCGCGCGAAGTCTATACGCGCCTCGTCGAGAAGGTCGGGGCGCAGCATGTCGCCCTGGTGACCGGCGAGGAGAAGATCTCCCCGGTCAATGCCCGTTTTTCCGTCTGCACCGTCGAGGCGATGCCGCGTGAAACCAAGGCGGCCTTCGTCGCCATCGACGAGGTGCAGCTTGCCGGCGATCTCGAACGCGGCCACATCTTCACCGACAGGATTCTCCATCTGCGCGGCCGCGAGGAAACGCTGCTCCTGGGGGCTGCGACGATGCGGCCGATCCTGGAGCAATTGTTGCCCGGCCTCACCGTGATCGAGCGGCCGCGCCTCTCCCAGTTGTTTTATGCCGGCCAGAAGAAGACCACCCGCCTGCCGCAGCGATCCGCCATCGTCGCCTTTTCGGCCGACGAGGTCTATGCGATCGCCGAACTCATCCGCCGCCAGCGGGGCGGTGCCGCCGTCGTGCTCGGCGCGCTGTCGCCGCGCACCCGCAACGCGCAGGTCGGCCTCTACCAGTCCGGCGACGTCGAATATCTCGTGGCGACCGACGCCATCGGCATGGGCCTCAACCTCGACGTCGATCACGTCGCCTTCGCCCAGGACCGGAAATTCGACGGCTATCAGTTCCGCAACCTCAATCCCGGCGAACTCGGCCAGATCGCCGGCCGCGCCGGCCGCCATCTCAAGGACGGCACCTTCGGGGTGACCGGCCGGGTCGATCCTTTCGACGAGGAGCTGGTGCGTCGCATCGAAAGCCATCATTTCGATCCGATCAAGGTCTTGCAGTGGCGGACCAAGGATTTCGACTATTCCAGCATCGCCGCGCTGCGCCAGAGCCTCGACGCCGTGCCGCGCATCGGCGGGCTGACGCGTGCTTTGCCGGCTATCGACCAGCAGGCGCTCGAATATCTTTCGCGTTATCCCGAGATCAATGATCTTGCCACGAATCCCGAAAGAGTAGAAAAGCTCTGGGAGGCCTGCGCGCTTCCCGATTACCGGCGTATCACGCCGGCGCAGCACGCGGACCTCATTTCAAGCCTGTTTTCGGACCTGGTCCGTTACGGTGCGGTAAACGAGAATTTTCTGGCGGAGCAGGTGCATCGTGCCGATCGCACGGACGGAGAGATCGACACGCTTTCGGCGCGAATCGCGCAGATAAGAACATGGACCTATGTGTCCAACCGGCCGGGATGGCTTGCCGATCCGACACACTGGCAAGAAAAGACGCGGGAAATCGAGGATCGATTGTCCGATGCGTTACATGAAAGGTTGACGAAACGCTTTGTTGATCGCAGGACATCTGTGCTCATGAAGCGCCTGAGAGAGAATGCGATGCTGGAAGCTGAAATCAGTGTGAATGGTGATGTCTTCGTCGAAGGTCATCACGTGGGACAACTGGCCGGATTTCGATTCACGACCGTGAGCGGAATGGAAGGTCCCGATGCGCGCGCCGTGCAGTCGGCGGCACAGAAGGCATTGGCGCTGGAGTTCGAGGCGCGTGCGGCACGGCTGCATGCGGCCGGCAACGGCGATCTTGCGCTGTCTTCCGACGGAACGGTGCGCTGGCTCGGCGATCCCGTGGCGCGGCTGTCGTCCAGCGACCACGTCATGCGTCCGCGCGTCATCCTGCTCGCCGACGAGCAGCTGACGGGCAATGCCCGCGAGCATGTTGTTGCCCGCGTCGAGCGTTTCGTGAACTACCATATCTCGACGGTGCTGAAGCCGCTCGACGATCTTTCGCGGGCGGAAGACCTGCAGGGCCTTGCCAAGGGCCTGGCGTTCCAGCTCGTCGAAAATCTCGGCGTGCTGTTCCGCCGTGACGTCACCGACGACGTCAAGTCGCTGGACCAGGAAGCGCGCGCTTCGATCCGCCGCTACGGCGTGCGGTTCGGCGCTTATCACATCTTCATGCCCGCCCTCCTGAAGCCGGCTCCGGCCGAGCTGATCACGCTGCTCTGGGCGCTGAGGAACGACGGGCTGGACAAGCCGGGTTACGGCGACCTGATCCCGGTACTTGCTGCCGGCCGCACCTCCGTGGTCACAGATCCGAGCTTCGAGCGCACCTTCTACAAGCTGGCCGGCTTCCGGTTCCTCGGCAAGCGCGCCGTGCGTATCGACATTCTCGAGCGCCTTGCCGATCTCATCCGGCCGCTGTTGCAGTGGAAGCCGGGAACGGGCAATCGTCCCGACGGCGCCTATGACGGTCGCCGCTTCACCACGACCACGGCAATGCTGTCCATTCTCGGTGCAACGCCCGACGACATGGAAGAAATCCTCAAGGGCCTCGGCTACCGTGCCGACCCGGTAAAGGCCGAAGACGCTGCCGCCTTCCTGGCCAGCCAGGCCGGCGCTGCGCCGGAGGTTGCCGCCGCCGTTTCAGCAGAGGAGGCGGAGAGCGCCAAGGCCGACCACGACGACGTCGACAGCGCGACGGAAGAACCCGCCGCCGAGGCCGCGCCTGCCGCGGAGAGCAGCGAACCTGTCGCTGTCCAGGAAACGCCTGCCGTCGAGGCGACGACCGCTACCGAGGAGACGGCGCCCGCTGCCGAGGAGACGCCTGTCGTCGCCGCAGAGGCTGCCGCCGCTCCCGCAGACGATGTCGTTGCCGAAGTGAAGCCGGTGCTGTTGTGGCGTCCGGGTGGACGCAACGACAACCAGCGTGGCAACCGTCCGCAGGGCGAGCGCCGTGGCGGCCAGTTCAATCGCCCGCGCGGCGGCGAGCGGGCAGCCGGCGAGGCGCGTCCCGAAGGCGAAAAGCGTGAAGGCCGAGACAACAGGGACAACCGTCGTGGCGGCGACCGCCCCGATCGCTTCAAGGGCAAGGAAGGCGGCGGGCGTTCCGACCAGGCCGGTCCGCGTGGCGAGCGTCAGGATCGCGGCGACCGCAAGGGTGGCCGTCCCGACCGCAACAATGATCGTGGCGGGGCATCGCAGCCGCTGCGCTTCGAGTCCAAGCCGCCGCGCAAGGAAAAGCCGATCGATCCGGATTCGCCTTTCGCAAAGCTCGCTGCTCTCAAGGAGCAGATGAAAAAGTAAGCCCATGGTGGACGAAAAACAGCCAGGCAGTGGTTCGCGCCAGCGCATCGACAAATGGCTGTTTTTCGCCCGCATGGCCAAATCCCGTTCGCTGGCCCAGACGCAGGTCCAGTCCGGGCAGGTGCGGGTGAACGGCGAGAAGGTGACGCAGGCGAGCCAGCAGGTGAAGCCGGGCGATCTTGTCGAGCTGTCGCTGGAGCGGCGCGATGTGGTGCTGCTGGTAAAATTGCCGGGAGAACGGCGCGGACCTTACGAGGAGGCGCGGCTGCTCTACGAGGACCGTTCGCCGCCGCCGGATGAGACAAAACGTCTCACCCCTTTCGAACAGGCCGTCCGGGCGCCCGGAACGGGGCGCCCGACCAAGAAGGAACGGCGGTCGATCGACCGGTTTCTCAGCGAAGAGGAATAGCTGCGGATCTTTGCCGGACCGCGCGAAAACTCTGTGCGCCGATGCGTTGATTTCAGGATTGTTAATCCTTGATAAGCCGGGCCAAAGACGTTACGTCCACAGCAACAGAGACCGTTGGCTGGCGCGTTGCGCCGGTGGTTCGGACTTTCCTGTTCACGTGAAGGCTTCGAAGCGATCCCGGCGGTCGCCGGCAGCCTGAGCCACATCGTTTCTGGAGTTCATCATGACGTATGTCGTGACCGACAATTGCATCCGCTGCAAATACACCGACTGTGTCGAAGTCTGCCCCGTCGACTGTTTTTACGAGGGCGAGAATTTTCTCGTCATCCATCCCGACGAATGCATCGATTGCGGCGTCTGCGAACCGGAATGTCCCGCGGAAGCCATCAAGCCCGATACCGAGCCCGGTCTGGACAAGTGGCTGAAACTCAATGCGGAATATGCCGGCATCTGGCCGAACATCACCGTCAAGCGCGATGCTATGCCCGAAGCCAAGGAGATGGACGGCGTCGAAGGCAAGCTGGAGAAGTTCTTCTCCCCGAACCCCGGTTCAGGCGACTGATCCGGGCACGATTTCGCAAGGCCGCGGCAACGCCCAAGGCGAATCAAAACAGAATCAATCCAGGGGCTTGTGCGCGTGTCAGCGGTAACACAGGCAAAGCAAATTATTGATTTCCTCATATTTTTATGCTAGGGTCGCAACACTGATCCACATTGCGGCATTTCGTGTGCCCAAAACCATCACGAAAGCAACGAATAACCCCTAACGCGGTCTCTGCGACAACATACAGCGAGTTTGGCTGTCGGGTCTCATGATCGCGATGATGGGTTTCTTTTTGCGCGCGCGTTTGGACGGACCAGAAATGGAGTCACCCGACGGTGTCCCCGTCTCATCCGGGCCTGACTGACCCGGCCCCGGCGAACATGCCGGGTGCGTTATAGGGAGTTTTTAGAACGCATGACGACCCAGCAGAAAAAATCTTCAGCGCGCCACGGCTTCAAGACCGGTGAAGCGATCGTTTATCCCGCCCACGGGGTTGGCACGATCAGCGCCATCGAGGAGCAGGAAGTTGCGGGCATGAAGCTCGAACTTTTCGTGATCGATTTCGAAAAGGACAAGATGCGCCTCAAGGTGCCGGTCGCCAAGGCCGTCAGCATCGGCATGCGCAAGCTGTCCGAGACCGATTTCGTCGAACGTGCGTTGAAGGTCGTCCAGGGCAAGGCTCGCGTCAAGCGCACCATGTGGTCGCGCCGCGCCCAGGAATACGATGCCAAGATCAATTCCGGCGATCTGATCGCCATCGCGGAAGTGGTTCGCGATCTCTACCGGGCGGAAAACCAGCCCGAGCAGTCCTACTCCGAGCGTCAGTTGTATGAAGCTGCCCTCGACCGTATGGCCCGCGAGATCGCCGCCGTCAACAAGATGTCGGAGACCGAAGCGGTCCGTCTCGTCGAGACGCACCTCGCCAAGGGGCCGAAGCGCGGAAAGGCGATCGAGGAAGACGATTCCCAGGACGAAGCGGCCTAAAAATAGGCTTCCCTTCGGTTTTTTAAAGACCCGGCCTTCGAGCCGGGTTTTTTTATTGGAACTTTTTTGGCGCCCGCGACGTTTCATCATCGCGACTAGCCCTGTTGGCCATCGAAACGAGGCCTGCGGACAACCGTGCGGGTCGCTGGGCGGTCTACCGATGTGTCAGGCATCCTCACCGTTCACCTCTGGTGGCTTTCATGGAGAAATCGCATGAAGAGTATGTCTGCAGACCGGCGTATGATCAAAATCGCCATGGCGGCCCCCTATCTTGCCCGCGACGAGGAACACGACCTTGCCGTCCGCTGGAAGGAAAGCTCAGACCAGAATGCGCGCAACCAGATTGCCATGGCGCATATGCGGCTTGTCGTTTCCATGGCGGGGGAAATCCCCCCTTTCGGCCCGTCCATGAGGGGTCTGGTGCAGGGAGGGTATGTCGGGCTTCTGGGAGCCGCCGCCCCCCTCGGGCCCGAGCGCGACCGTCGTTTCTCGACCCCTGCCTCCTCGTGGGTCCGCGCCTCCCTGCAGGGCTTTATCCTGCGCCACTGGTCGATCCTGCCCAGAAGGCGCTGTTCTTCAATCTTCGGCGCCTGCGCGCCAAGCTTGCCCGCGGCGACAGCCAGTTGACGGCTCAGGCCATCCACGAAGAAATCGCCGCCGCCCTCGGCGTCAGCCTCGCCGACGTTCAGACCATGGATGCCCGTCTCTCCGCCAACGATACCTCCCTTCAGATGCCGACGATTTCCGGCGATGCCGATAGCGGCGAACGGCTCGACATGCTGGCCTGCGACGATCCGCTGCCGGATGAACAGGTTTCGATCATGATCGATACGGAGCGGCGGCTGACCTGGCTCAATGCGGCGCTTGGTCATCTCAACGAGCGGGAAATGCGCATCATCCGGGCGCGCCGGCTTGCCGACGACGGGGCGACGCTGGAAGAGCTCGGTGCGGATCTCGGCATTTCCAAGGAGCGGGTGCGCCAGATCGAAAGCCGGGCGCTGCAGAAGCTCAAGCAGGCGCTGGTAAGCGCCGATCCCGGCATGGCCGCTTACGCCTGAGGCGCGTTCCAGCAAGACTGCGGCACGAAGCCATTCCGCCCGTCATTAAAAGCGGAATGGCTTCGTGCCGGTCGGCTTATTCCGATATGATCTTGACCTTGTCGCCACGCGAGAGCGAGGCGCCTGTCGGCAGCGCGTTGATCATCTTGAACAGATCGAGCTTGCGGTCCGTGCCCATCATGCGTGCGGCAATCGAGGGAATGGTGTCGCCGTCCCGTACGGTCAGAACACGCACCCGCAGCGGCTTCAGCGATGCGGTTTCCTGCGGCGTCATGCGCCGGAAGGTGGTGCGCAGGACGTTGGCGGTCGGTTCGAGCGACGGGCTGCCTTTCGGCACGGCCGTCAGGAAACGGAAGATCTGCTTGTCGATGCGAATGACCGTCACGTCGAAATCCCAGCGTTCGGCCTGGGCGCGTGCCGTGGCGGCCTCCAGGCCGTTGACGGTGGTGGTGCGGATCGTATCCGGCAGCAGGCCGGTGACCCAGCCGCTGGAGATATAGTTCGTCAGGCTGCGCTGCTGCTCGTCCGCCACGCCGTCGAAACGGATGGCGATATCGCCGGGGCCGGTTGCCAGCACCGCTTCCACCTTGTTGTCGATCTGGAAACCGGCAGGCACGTCGAAACGGATGCCGAGGCTGCCGTGCAGGAACGTCTGGCCGCGGACATAACCTTCCTGCGGGCTGTCGCCGTAGAGCAGGCCGTCGATGCCGGCGAGATAATAATCCCGGCCACGGTCGCCGCTCTGGCCTTCCGGGCCGAAATTGCGGGCATGACGGCGGGCGAGGTCGATGCGCTGCGCCGAATTCGGGTGGCTGGACAGGAAGTCCAGGCTCTGGTCGGCATCCGGATCCACCGACATGAAGCGGCTGTAGGCGGCCATGGAATCGAGGAAACGGGCGGCGGCATACGGATCGTAGCCGGCTTCGCCGAGCATGCGCACGCCGATGACGTCGGCCTGCAATTCCTGGTTTCGCGAGAATGCCGCAAGCCTGAGCTTGCCGCGTGCCAAAGCCTGCTTGCCGGCGAGATCGCTGGAGAGCACTTCCGCCACCACCCGGCTGGCAATGACTTCCGCCTCTTCGCGCTTCTGGCGCTCGATGCCGTGATTGGCGGTGACGTGCGCCATTTCGTGCGACAGCACGGCGGCGACTTCGGAGGCGTCGTTGGCGAGCGCCAGCAGGCCACGGGTGACGTAGAGATAGCCGCCCGGCAGCGCGAAGGCGTTGATCGCCGGCGAATTCAGGATGGTGATGCGGTAGGATTGCGCCGGGTTTTCCGAGACGGCGGTCAGCGCGCCGGTGATGCGGGCGACCAGCCTTTCGGTCTTCTCGTCATGATATTCGCCGCCGTAGCTGGCGACGATGCGCGGATGCTCGCGGGCGCCCATCTGGGCGCGCGGGTCGTTCTTCTGCACCTCGTCGACGATCTGCGGATTGCTGGATGGCGCGACGGTCGGCTCATAGACCTGCTCCGTCAGAGATTGACAGCTCGAAAGCGCCACGGCCGCCGCAAGCAGGACGACGGCAACGCGTGGCCATGATGAATTCGGCTTGAAAGCATCGGTCTGTCTGGGAGCTGCTGCGCGCGTCGTCATTATCGTCAGGGTCGTTTCCACTCGTGTCTCGGCCGCGGGCAGGTCAACATTGAAGCTGGTGTCATCGGGGTAGGAAGCCCCGATTCACAACCTGTCCGTCCAGTCAAGCCAATGGTTTGCTCTAGCTGATTTCGACGGGGGTTGCATAGCGAGACGTGCTTTAATTATGGCGGCGTTGTATTTTAGCAAGCATCATTTCGCAGAGCATATAACGTGTCCCGTTCCTGCCATGTCATCCGGGGGCGACCAAATTGTGGCAAAGACTTCACCTTATGGTCAACAGAAGGTTAAGATCCGAGGAAATCAAGCACTTCCGGGATGTCGCGATGCGCCAGGAATTCCTCGACCGGTGCGCTGAGAGCAATCCTGCCCTGTGAAACGAACAGGGCATGATCGGCGAGGCGGCGGACTTCGGCGGGATCGTGGGTGACGAGCAGCACGGTGTTGCCGGTGTCGTCATGCAGCGTCTGCAGCAGCGCCGCCATGGACTGGCGCAGGCTGGGATCGAGGGCTGCGAAGGGTTCGTCGAGCAGCAGGACCGGGCGATTGCGGACAAGGGCGCGGGCGAAGGCTGCCCGCTGCCGCTCGCCGCCGGACAGGGACGGCGGCAGGCGTTTTTCGAAGCCGGCGAGCCCGACCCGGGCGAGTGCCGCCGAAATGCGGTCGCGATCGGCTGAAGACAGCGCGAAGCGCGGGCTGATGCCAAGGCCGATATTGGTAAACAGGTCGAGATGCGAAAACAGGTTGTTGTCCTGGAAGACCAGCGAGACGGGCCGTTCGCTGGGGTGAAGGGCCGTGACATCCTGGCCGGCGAGGAGTATCCGCCCGCGCTCCGGTGTCTCGAAACCGGCGAGAAGGTTCAGGAGCGTGGTCTTGCCGGAACCGGAGGTGCCGGTGACGGCGATGATCCTGCCGGCGGGCAACACCGTGTCGAAATCGAAATCCTGCGTGCCCAGCCGCAACCGCACACCGTCGAGAGCGATGCCGGCGCCGTTCTCACCGGTTTTGACGTCACCGCTCATCGCGTTCCTCCGGAATTTTCAGGCCGGCCGTACCGGCGATGGTCAGAGCGAGGCAGATGAGGCCGAGCAGCAGGGCAAGTCCATCGGCGTCGGCGGTGCGGTAGCTGCCGAGCCGGCTGTAGAGCAGCCAGGGCAAGGTCGTCAGCCCATCGGCGCCGAACAGGGCGACGGCGCCGAGGTCGCCGAGCGACAGGGCCATGGCGAAGGAGAGCGCCATCAGCAGCGGTTTTTTCAGGCCCGGCCAGTCGATGAGCCGCAGTCTCGTCCATCCTGCCAGTCCCAGGCTCGCGGACAGGCGGGCCGTACGGATGCGGTGGGCGGCCACGGCGGGCGCGACGATACGGATGACGAAGGGCAGGGACATCAGCGTGTTGATGCCGAGCACGAGGACGGGTGCGAGCATGCCGGTATCGCCGCCCGGAAGCAGCAGCAGGAACCAGCCGGTTGCCAGCACGACGGGCGGCACCAGCAGCACCAGCGAGGACGTAGCGCCGAGCGTCGCCGAAAACAGCCGGGCGGTGCGGGCGGGGTTGCGTTTGGCCGCGATCGCCGCGCGCGCCTGCGTGATCGCCATGGCGAGAGAGACCGACAGCAGGCCGGCGCCGAGGGCGATCGACAGGCTGGTGAGGGCCGCGCGCCAAAAGATCGCTTCGCCCAGCAGCTTGAGCAGGTCGGCCCTGGCGCCGGCAAGGGCGACGGCGGCAAGCGGCAGGCCGAGGAACAGCACGGCGAGCGAGAGCACGGCGCCGTCCCACAGGCGTGCGGCGGTCTTCCGGCCGTCCAGCCGGCGCACGGGTTTTCCGGCGGCGATGCCGCGGTCTTCCGGGGCGGGAAACAGGGCGAGGAAACCGAGGATGCCGGCGGTGACGACGATCTGCATCAGCGCCAGCGAGACGGCGCGCTGCGGCGCGAAATCGAAGCGCAGCGATTGGTAGATCGCCACTTCCAGCGTCGTGGCCGCCGGTCCGCCGCCGAGGATCAAGACCAGTGTGAAACTGGTGGCGCAGAGCATGAAGATCAATCCGGCGATGCCGGGCACCAGCCGGCGAAGGGCCGGCCATTCGACGAAACGGAAGACGGAAAGGCCCGGCATGCCGAGATTGCCGGAAACCAGCCAGTATTCCGCCGGGATGCGTTCCAGCCCGATCAGCATCAGCCGGCAGGCAAGCGGCAGGTTGAAGAACACATGGGCAAGCAGGATGCCGGCAAGTCCATAGATGTGGATCGGCTCCTGCAGGCCAAGCCAGGCGAGCGTGTCGTTGACGACGCCGCGCCGCCCCCAGATCGCCAAGAGGCCGAGCGCGCCGATCAGCACGGGCAATCCCATCGGCACCGCCATCAGCCGGATGATCCAGATGCGGCCGAAAAACCGCCGTTGCCTCGCCAGCGCCAGGGCGACGGGCATGGCGAGAGCCACGGAGAGAAGCGTGGACAGAAAGGCCTGCAGCAGCGTGAAGCTCAGAATGCGCAACGTGTAGGGATCGGCAAGCGCGGTCATCGAGGATGAGGAGGCGCCGGCGAATGTCAGCAGCGCAAAAACCGCCAGGCCGACGAACAGCAGAATGCCGGCGAGGCTGAAAACCCCGCCGGCAAGAGCCCTGCGTCGTTCGGCCGGCGTCAGCACGATCAGTTGGCGCTCATGGCGGCGAGCCACTCGTCGATCCAGGCCGCGCGGTTGCTGGCCACCTCTTCAGGCGACATCAGGAAGGTCTTCTGCGGGACGACCAGCTTGCCGAAGGCATCCGGCAGCGGCTGCGACGTGGCCGAGACCGGCATCATCCAGTTGTTGGTCGGGATGGTGTCCTGGAAGCCGGGACCGATCATGAAGGAAAGGAAATCCCTGGCGAGTTGCTTGTCCTTGGCGTTTTTCAACAGGCCGGCAACCTCGATCTGGATGTAGTGGCCTTCGGAAAAGGCGGCCGCCTGATAGCGGTCGGTGCTTTCCGCCACCATGTGGTAGGCCGGCGAGGTGGTGTAGGAGAGCACCATCGGCGCCTCGCCCTTGGTGAACAGGCCGTAGGCCTCCGACCAGCCGGGCGTGACGGTGAGGACGCGGTTCTTGAGCCTGGCCCAGGCTTCCGGCGCCTTGTCGCCATAGACCGATTTGACCCAGAGCAGCAGGCCGAGGCCGGGGGTCGAGGTGCGCGGGTCCTCGATGACGATCTTCTGCGACGGATCGCCCTCGACCAGTTCCTTGAGGCTCGCCGGCGGCGCCTTCAGCGCCTGCGTGTCGTAGACGACGGCGAAATGGCCGTAGTCGTAGGGAACGAAAACCGCATCCTTGAAGTCGCCGGGCACCTTGACGGCGGTCGTATCGATGCCGTGGTCTTCGAAAAGGCCGGTGTCCTTGGCTTCGCTGACGAGGTTGGTGTCGAGGCCAAGCACCAGGTCGGCCTTGCTGCCTTCGCCCTCGAGCTTCAGTCGCGACAGAAGTGCCACGCCATCGGCGACGCCGACGAAATCGACGGTGCATGCGCAGGTCTTCTCGAAGGCTTCCTTGACCTTGGGGCCAGGACCCCATTCGGCGATGAAGCTCTCATAGGTGTAGATCGTCAACGTCTTGTCGGCGGCATTGGCTGCGCCGGAAAAAGCAAGAAACGCCCCGGCGGCGAGTGCGGCCAGGGAAAACAGTGTCGAAGTCTTCTGGATCGGCATGACGCCCTCCTCTTCCAGGTTGATATTGGATGGGAAAAGTGGCGTCGCTTGAAGATCGCGCGTCTAATCCCTCCGCCGGTGTTAACCGGATCAGGTTCCGCGGGTTAGCGTTTGCACGCCTCTCAGCCAGATCTCCGTTGCCGGACATAAGGCACCCCGTTAGAGCAACAAGAGATGTAGCGGCGGAAAGGCCGCTTGGCAAGCAGTCGATATGCCGAAAGCGGTCAGGCCTCGCCGGCGCGCGGCAGGCGGACCGGCTTCAGCGACAGGGCGGCGATGAGGCCGATGGTGGCGATGCCGGCGGCGGTGAGGAACAGCGGCAGGAAGGCATGCGAATAGGTCTCGGCGATCGCCTGCCGCGTTTCGGCCGGCAGGGCGGCCAGCATCTTCGGCGTCAGTTGCTCGATATCGGCAACGCCGGGCGCGATCTCGCCCAGGCGGGCGATGCCCGAGGCGACGACGGCGCCGTAGATCGAGATGGCGATGGCCGCGCCCGACATGCGCGTCAGCGTCACGGCGCCGGTGGCCGCGCCGATATCGCCTTTTGCGGCAGCATTCTGCACGCCGAGGATCGGAACCTGCTGGCCGAGGCCCACCCCGAACCCATGCAGCATGAGGATGCCGGAAATGACGACGATCGACGTGCCGGCATGGACCTGCGTGAACAGGCCGAGCGCCAGCAGGCACAACGAGGTGCTGGCGATCGAGAACGGCTTGTAGCGTCCGTAGGCGGCGATCAGCCGGCCGGCGGACAGCGAACCGCAGACGATGCCGCCGGTGAGCGCGATGAACAGCAGGCCGGCAGCGGTGGGCGACAGGCCGGTGGTCGTCTGCAGGAAGAGGGCATAATAGTTGACCAGCCCGATGCCGATGGCGCCGCTCGCCAGCGAGATGACCAGCAGCAGCGTGAAGGTCGGGTTGCGGAACAGCGACAGCGGCACGACCGGTTCCGGCGCCCGGTGTTCCACCACCACCCAGGCGACGGCACACAGAATGCCGGTGGCGACGATGGCGGCACTTTGCACCGAGACCAGCGAGCCGAACAGTTCGGCGCTGTCGGCGGCCAGCACGACGCTCGCCACGGCGGCGGCGAGCAGCAGCGCACCGGCGTAGTCGATTTTCGGCTGGCGCGCCGGGCGGCGGTAGGGCAGCAGGAACATCAGGCCGGTAAGCACCAGCAGGCCGATCGGCACGTTGACCAGGAAGATCGAGCGCCAGCCGAAAAAGTCGCTCATCGTGCCGCCGAGCGTCGGGCCGATGGCGCCCGACGCCATCAGCATCAGGCTGGAATAGCTCTGGTACTTGGCGCGTTCGCGCGGTGCGAAAAGATCGGCGTTGATCGAGAAGATCGACACCATCAGTCCGCCGCCGCCGAGCCCCTGCAGCACGCGGGCGGCGATCAGCGTGTTCATCGATACCGCCAGGCCGCAAACCATCGAGCCGACGACGAAGATGACGACGGCGGCGATCATCACATATTTGCGGCCGAAGAGGTCGCCGAGCTTGCCGTAGAGCGGCATCACGGCGCTGGAGGCGAGCAGGTAGGACGAGCCGACCCAGCCGAACCTTTCCATCTGGCCGAATTCGCCGACGATGGTCGGCAGGGCGGTGGAAACGATCTGGTTGTCGAGCGTTGCCATGAAAAGGGCGGTCATCAGCAGCGAGAAGACCAGCAGGCGGCGCCGGTTGTCGGTGACAAGCGGCAGAGGGGTGGGTTGCATATCCATGAAAAAGGTCCGGTGACGTTGGGCAATTTATGTGCTTTCAGCATATAATTGTCAACAGCATGTTTTTGCCGCCGGCATATTTCCATTCCGCGGTGGTTTTGCTATGGGAAATCATGGACGACAGCACGATGACCGAATCCGGTACGCAAAAAAAAACCGAAGCGCTCGGCGTCGAGCGCATCGGCCAGGCCATGTCGCGCATGCGCATCATGATCGGCCGGCGTGTCGTCGGGCGCGTCGCGCTGCAGAACGTGGCGCCGGACCTGGATATTTCGCATATCGACGTGCTCGACGTCATCAAGCGGGCGGAGCGGGACAGCGAGGTGACGGTCGGCACGATTGCCGAACGCATGCGCATCGATCCCTCGCGCGCCAGCCGCGTGGTTGCCGACATGGTCGAGCGGGGCGTGTTGCGCCGCGAGGCGTCTCAGGCGGATGCGCGGCGCATCGTCGTTGTCCTGACCCCGCTCGGGCTGAAGCTCCTTGAAGAAATCCGTGCGGTAAAACTTGCGGCGATCGCCGAAATCGTCGCCGACTGGCCGCAGGCCGATATCGAGAGCTTTTCGCGGCTGTTCGAGACGTTCATCGGTGGTTTCGAGGCGCTGTATGTCCAGCGCGAGAAGAAGCTGCAGGACGGCGGTTCGTCAGGTTGAAGGTGGTCGTTTCCCCTTCTCCCCCGCGGGGAGAAGGTGGCCCGAAGGGTCGGATGAGGGGGCGAGACACGGCAAAACCTTCGCTCGTGGCACCCCCCTCACCCCGCTGCGTCCTTCGGACCCTTCTCCCCGCCGGGGAGAAGGAGGCAGGCGGAACCCTCTCAATCAGCTCTTGGTAAAAACGTAATCCGTTTCCTGTTTCAGCGTCTGGCCGGGCCGCAGGATGGCGTTCGGGAAATCGGCGTGGTTGACGGCATCCGGCCAGACCTGCGTTTCCATGCAGAAGCCGGCGAAGGCGCCGTAGCGGCGGCCTTCCAGGCCGGGCACCGGCACGTCGAGCTTGAAGCCGGCATAGAACTGGACGCCGGGTTCGGTGGTCCGCACTTCCATCGAAACGCCGGAATTGATGCTGCGGGCCAGCGCGATGCTGCGTTTTGCCGTGCGCTGGCGTGACAGGCAGAAATTATGGTCGAACAATACCTGCTCGCCGTTTTCGAACCGCTTCATCGGCCCCATTTCGCGGAAATCGAAAGGCGTGCCGGCGACGGGGCGAAGCTCGCCGGTCGGGATCTGCGCTTCGGTGGTCGGCAGGTAATGGTCGGCGGCGATCATCAGGTCGTGGTCGAGGGCGTTTTCGCGACCGTCGAGGTTGAAGTAGGAATGCTGGCACAGGTTGACCGGTGCCGGCGCATCCGTGCTTGCCTCGTAGCTCACCGAAAGAACCCCGTCGCCATGCAGGTGATAGGTGGCGGTGATGTCGCAATTGCCGGGATAACCGGCGCGGCCGGCCGGATCGACGATGCGCAGCACGACACGATCGGCGGCTTGATCCACGATCGTCCAGTTCTGCTTGGCGATGTTGCCGGTGCCGCCATGCAGGTGGTTGATGCCCTTTTCGTTGCGATCGAGCTGGATCTGCTCACCGTCGAGCACGAAGCGGCCGCCGTCGATGCGGTTGGCGCAGCGGCCGGGCGTCGCGCCGAAATAGGAGGAATATTGCGGATAGCTGGCAAAATCGTCGAAGCCGAGCACCAGCGGCGGCGCATGGCCATCGAGGCGCAAGTCCTGGATGACCGAACCCCAGGTCATCACCTTTGCCGTCAGCCCGCCGCCCTTGATCGTGACACGGTAGACGGGCTCGCCGGCCGCCGTCGTTCCGAAAACTTCACTTTGAAAACCTGTATCCGCCATATCCGCGTCGCCTGCCATGTGCTTGAGAAATTCGAGTGCAAAATGCTGCAGTTTTCGGCAAACCGCAATTAGTAATATTTTTGCCGCGTTCAGCGGGAGAGGGCGCGTGTCGCCTGTTCCAGACCGCCCAGCGTCAGCGGATACATCTGTCCGGCAAACAGGTGCCGTACGATACCGATCGACGAGGTATATCCCCAATAATCCTCACGGACGGGATTGAGCCAGATCGACCTGCGGAAGTGTCCGGTCAGGCGCGACAGCCAGACTTCGCCGCTCTCCTTGTTCCAGTGCTCGACCGAACCGCCGGCATGGGTGATCTCATAGGGACTCATGGCCGCATCGCCGACGAAGACGGCGTGATGATCCGGCCCGAAGGTGCGGATGATGTCTTCGGTCAGTGTTACGTCGACGCGCCGGCGGCGATTGTCCTTCCACACGCCTTCGTAGGGGCAATTGTGGAAATAGAAATAATCCATGTGCCGGAATTCGGCGCGGGCAGCGGAAAACAGCTCCTCGACGATGCGGATGTGATCATCCATCGAGCCGCCGACATCGAAGAACATCAGAAGCTTGACGGCGTTGCGGCGTTCCGGCCGGGTCTGCACGTCGAGATAGCCGTGTTCGGCGGTGGCGCGGATCGTGCCGCCGAGGTCGAGTTCGTCGGCAGCACCGGCGCGTACCCAGCGGCGCAGGCGTTTCAGCGCTACCTTGATGTTGCGGGTGCCGAGCTCGACTGTGTCGTCGAAATTGCGGAACTCGCGGCGATCCCAGACCTTCGCGGCGCGGCGGTGGCGCGATTCGTCCTGGCCGATGCGCACGCCTTCGGGATTGTAGCCATAAGCGCCGAAGGGCGAGGTGCCGGCGGTGCCGATCCATTTCGAGCCGCCCTGGTGCCGGCCCTTCTGCTCTGCCAGCCGCTGGTGGAGCGTTTCCATCAGCTTGTCGAAACCGCCGAGGCTTTCGACAAGCTTCTTTTCCTCGTCCGTCAGGTATTTTTCGGCAAGCTTGCGCAGCCATTCTTCCGGAATGGCGGCGTCCTCGACGGCCCCGCCGCCGGCGACGGCTTCCAGTCCCTTGAAGCGGCTGGCGAAGACCTGGTCGAAACGGTCGATGAACCGCTCGTCCTTCACCAGCGCCGCCCGGGAGAGGAAGTAGAACGCCTCGATGTCGAAATCCGCCAGCCCTTCCCGCATGCCTTCCAGGAGCAGCAGGAATTCCCGCAACGTCACGGGGATTTTTGCCGCCTTGAGGTCGAGAAAGAAAGGAATGAACATCGGGGCCTAGAAATTGCGCTGGTAGACCAGGAAGGGCGTTTTCTCCGCCAGCCTATCATAGAGGCGCCGGGCGGTGGCATTGAATTCCTGCGTCATCCAGTAGACTTCCTTCGAGCCCCGGGCGGTGGCCTTTTCATAGACCGCCTCGATCAGCGCCCGGCCGATGCCGGTGCCGCGCACATCCGGGTCGGCGTAGAGGTCCTGCAGGTAGCAGATATCGTCGATATGCCAGCAGGAGCGGTGGAAGAGATAGTGCGCCAGTCCCACCGGCCTGCCGTCGAGCACGGCGATCAGCCCGTTATATTCGTTGGGCTGGCCGCTGAGCAGCCGGGCGAAGGTGGAGCGGTAGATTTCTTCCGGCAGCACCGTTTCGTAGAAGGCGAGGTAGGCCGTCCAGAGCCGGCGCCAGTCCGGCTCGTCCTCGGCACGCAAGGGTCTGATCTCGAGGTTGCCGCTCATGGTTTTTTTCCTCCCGCGCCGATTTCCGACAATTCGTAGGGTGTCGTCTGGTAGATCTCGTTGATCCAGTTGCCGAAGAAAAGATGCGCATGGCTGCGCCAGCGGTTCAAGGGCGGCAGGTCCGGATCGTTGTGCGGAAAATAGTCGTGCGGCATCTTGATCGGCACGCCGGCATTGATGTCGCGGAAATATTCGTCCGCCAGCGAGGTCGAGTCATATTCGACGTGGTTGAACATGTAGAGCCGCTTGCCCGCCTTCTCGTGCAGCAGGCAGACGCCCATCTCCTTCGATTCCATCAGGATTTCCAGCCCTTCCGCCTTTTCGATGTCGGCGCGGCGCACTTCGGTCCAGCGTGATACAGGCACGCCGAAATCGTCGGAAAAACCGTTGAGATAGACGGAGGACGGTTTCAGGTTGAGGTGGCGATAGACGCCAAACGCCTTTTCCTTCAGTTCGTGTTTCGGCACGCCGTGGAAATGATAGACCGCGGCCATGGCGCCCCAGCAGACATTCAGCGTCGAATGGACGTTGGTCGCGGTCCAGTCGAAAATCTGCTGCATCTCGTCCCAGTAGGTCACCTGTTCGTAGGCCAGAGTCTCCACCGGCGCGCCGGTGATGATGAAGCCGTCGAACTTGCGGTGCTTTACTTCTTCCCACGTCTCGTAGAAGGCGAGAAGATGGTCTTCCGAGGTGTTTTTCGCCTTGTGGCCGCCGATGCGCACCAGGGACAGCTCGACCTGCAGCGGCGTGGCGCCGATCAGGCGCGCCATCTGGATCTCCGTCTTGATCTTGTTCGGCATGAGGTTCAGGAGCCCGATCTGCAACGGCCGGATGTCCTGGCGTCCGGCCAGGGTCTCGGTCATCACCCGCACGCCCTCGTTCACGAGGGTTTCGTAGGCGGGCAAGGTATCGGGGATCTTGATAGGCATGTGCTGTCACTCGTCCAAAACGAAAAACCGGCGGCATGAAAAACTGCTATCGGTCCGTGACGCACGGCCCTTTAGCAAGTTGTTTAACGTGGCTGCAAGCCGGCCGGCCAAATCACCACAGGTCCCTAGATAATCCCGGAGTGATCAAGAATCAATCTCCCTGAGCGAATCCCGTGCAATGGCTCAATCGCGCCGCGCCATGAAGGCCAGCCGTTCGAACAGGTGCACGTCCTGCTCGTTCTTCAGCAGGGCGCCGTGCAGGCGGGGAAGGGCATTCCTGGCATCCGCCCTGAGGTCGGCGGGATCGATGTCGTCGGCGACGAGCAGGCGGATCCAGTCGAGCGCCTCCGAGGTCGAGGGTTTCTTCTTCAGGCCCTGCATGTCGCGGATCTCGAAGAACTGCGTCAGCGCCGCTTTCAGCAGGTCCTGCCGGATACCGGGGTAATGCACCTCGACGATGCGGGCGAGCGTATCGGCATCCGGAAAGCGGATATAGTGGAAGAAACAGCGGCGCAGGAAGGCATCCGGCAGTTCCTTCTCGTTGTTGGAGGTGATGATGACGATCGGCCGGTGGCGGGCGCCGATGGTCTCGCCGGTTTCGTAGACGTGGAATTCCATGCGGTCGAGTTCCTGCAGCAGGTCGTTGGGAAACTCGATGTCGGCCTTGTCGATCTCGTCGATCAAAAGCACGCATTTCCTGTCCGCCTCGAAGGCCTGCCACAGCTTGCCGCGACGGATGTAGTTCTTGACGTCGTTGACCCGCTCGTCGCCGAGCTGGCTGTCGCGCAGCCGCGAAACGGCATCGTATTCGTACAGTCCCTGCTGCGCCTTGGTGGTCGACTTGACGTTCCACTCGATGATGTCGAGGCCGAGTGCGGCGGCGATCTGGCGGGCGAGTTCGGTCTTGCCGGTGCCGGGCTCGCCTTTCACCAGCAGCGGCCGCTCGAGGCGGATGGCGGCGTTGACGGCGATCATGAGATCCTTGTCGGCGATATAATCGGCGGTACCCTGAAACTGCATCGGTATTTGACTTTTCCTTAGCGAAGACCGGCGCAAACTAGGGAGCCCGGCCGGCAAGCGCAAGGGTGGCTGTGGCTCTTGCCGGCGGCAGCGCGTCAAACTGTCGTTCGACAAGTGCCGGGTGCATGCTTATGTGAAGATCGGACATTCCGCAGCAGAAGGTTTCCATGGCCCAGGTCGAACCTGCCGTGTCGGCTCCCGCCGATGATGTCGCCGAACCGGCGATCGGTTTTTTTGCGCAGGTTGCGATGATGTTGCGGGCTCTGTGGGGCGCCAGGGTCCGCAACATGCTACTGCTGCTGGCGGCGATCATGCTGGCGATCATCCTCGCGACGGCCTATGTGCAGGTGCTGCTCAACCGCTGGAACGTGCCCTTCTACGATGCCCTGCAGCGGCGCGACCTCGACGCCTTTTTCACGCAGCTGCAGCAGTTCGCCATCATCGCCAGCCTGCTCCTGCTGCTCAACGTGGCGCAGACCTGGTTCAACCAGCTCGTCGGCCTGAAGATGCGCGACGGTCTGACCCGTGACCTCGTCGACCAGTGGCTGAAACCGAAACGGGCGCTGCGCCTGTCGACCATGGGCATTCTCGGCGTCAATCCCGACCAGCGGCTGCACGAGGATGCCAGCCACCTCTCCGAAATGACCACCAGCCTGACGATCGGTCTGGTGCAGGCGACCATCATGCTGGCGAGCTTCGTCGGTGTCCTGTGGGAACTGTCGAGCGGTTTCGTCTTCACCTATCGCGGCGACAGTTTTTCGATACCCGGCTACATGGTCTGGGCGGCGATCGTCTATGCGGCGTCGGCCTCGCTGCTCAGCGCCGTCGTCGGCCGCAAGCTGGTGACGCTCAACGCCAACCGCTATTCGAAGGAAGCCGAGCTACGCGCCTCGCTGATGCGCAGCAACGAAAACCTCACGGCTATCGCAGTGCTGAAAGGCGAGGGGGCCGAGCGCAAGCGTATCGATCTCGACATCGCCGCCGTTCTCGCGACCATGTGGCGGCTGGCGCTGGCGCTAACCAATTTGCGCTGGGTGTCGGCCGGTTACGGCTGGCTGACGGTGATCGCGCCGATCCTGATCGCCGCTCCGGTCTATTTTGCCGGCGGGCTGACCTTCGGCGGGCTGATGATGGCGGTGGGCTCCTTCAACCAGGTCTATGCGTCGCTGCGTTGGTACGTCGACAATTTCGGTGCCATCGCCGATTGGAAGGCGACGCTGATGCGTGTCGCCAATTTCCGCTACGCGCTGCTGCAGATGGATAACAAGACGGATACGGAGGGCGACATCCGGTTCGAGCAGAGTGTCGATGACAGCCTGTCGCTGCGCGATATCAGCATTTCCAGTGAAAAGGGTGGAGACCCCTCAGAGGCCGGTTTCCGGCTGCAGGAAGGCGAGCTCGTGGTGCGTCCGAACGACCGGGTGATGATCAACGGCGACCAGAGCGTCAACCGCCACCTGCTGTTCCGGGCATTGGCCGGCTGGTGGTCATGGGGTACGGGAACGATTGCCGCGCCGCCGGAAGGCGACATCCTGTTCCTGCCGCAGGTCGGCTACCTGCCTTATGGCACGATGCGCGAGGCGGTGTCGTTCCCGCAGGATGCCGGCACCTATTTCGACGAGGCGATCAAGGCGGCGCTCGATCGTGTCGGCCTCAGCCATTTCCGGGAGATGCTGGATACCCGCTTGCGCTGGGACAAGGTGTTGGACCATGACGGCCGCACGGCGCTTGGCGTCGCGACGGTGCTGCTGCGGCCGCCGCGCTGGCTGGTGATGGAGGATACGCTCGAAGGGCTGGAGCCTGCGGCAGCCGACCACCTGGCCGGCGTGCTTGCCGGTCTGTCGCAGACGGCGCTGGTCTATATCGGCCGCTCGGAAAGTTTCCTCAAGGAAACCAGGCCGCGCATCTTCCATCTCGAAGCCCTGCCGTCATCGCCGGCGGTGC
>Ga0066256_1001813_pt1 | contig 26617 bp, 28 predicted proteins | sample ThiBio_1000_biof_FD_87107 | JGI IMG/M metagenome (GOLD analysis project Ga0066256, IMG submission 87107) | Wastewater bioreactor microbial communities from Cape Town, South Africa - Thiocy_expt_1000_biof (version 2) | ecosystem: Engineered > Bioreactor > Thiocyanate-remediating >... | reverse complement strand
CGAGTATCAGCAACGGACGAGCGAACGTCACTCCCGTCACATCAACATGTTCCTCTTTTTCGTGTCCTGCGTGTCGGTGATCAGCCTCAACATCTCGCTATTTCAGTATTTCCGCGACACGGGCATCGTCACGATCGTCGGCCGCGAGATCGAGTTCGGGATGGCCGTGCCGGTCGTGTATCTCGTCGGCTCGACGCTCGCCGTGCTGTCGCTGATCGGCGTCGCTTACCGTATCTTCCGGCCGCGATACTGAGATGCTGGAGCTGCTCTCGTTCGGACCGGCCGGGTGGGGCGACGAGATCGCCAGGGGGACGCTCGTCACCGTGGCCCTGGCGCTGGCGACGCTGCCGCTCGGGCTCGTCGCCGGCTTCGCCGTCGCGCTCGGCAAGCAGTCGGAGGAGGCGTCGCTGCGAGCGGCGGCGAACGTCTACACCACGATCTTCCGCGGCCTGCCGGAGCTGCTGACGCTCTTCCTCGTCTATTTCGGCGCGCAGATCGCGGTGCAGCGCGTGGCCGCACTCGTCGGGATAGAATCCGGCGTCGAGATCAACAGCTTCGCGGCCGGAATGGTGGCGCTGGGCGCGGTGTTCTCCTCCTATGCGAGCGAGGTCTTCCTGTCGGCCTTCCGCGCCATCCCGCACGGCCAGTACGAGGGCGGCCATGCGCTCGGCCTCAGCCGCTGGCAGACGATGCGGCTCGTGGTGCTGCCGCAGCTCGTCCGCATCGCGCTGCCAGGCCTGTCCAACCTGTGGCTGATCCTGCTCAAGGACACCGCGCTCGTCTCCGTCATCGGCCTGTCGGACATCATCCGCCAGACCGGGATCGCCGCGCGCGTCACCCGGCAGGCCTTCCGGTTCTTCGGCGTCGCCTGCCTGGTCTACCTGGCGCTCGCGATCCTGTCCTCCTTCGCCTTCGCCGCGATCGAGCGCTGGGCCGGCCGCAGGGAGGGCGCGCGATGAGCCTCGCCGTCCCGGCCGCGCAGGCCGTCGAGCTGCCGCCGCCACTGCAGCGGCGCTGGAGCCGCGGGCGCCTGCTGGGCCATGCGTTGCTGGGCATCTGGGGGCTGCTCGGCCTCGCCCTCGTCGTCTATCTGGTCGGCGCATGGAAAGCCGAGCTGTTCGCCAGATACGCCCCCGCCTACCTCTCCGGGCTGGTGGTGACGCTGGAGCTCGTCGGCATCTCGGTAGCGCTCGGTGCGCTGCTGTCGCTGCCGGTCGCCTTCGCCCGCATGTCGCCCCGCCGGCTGCTCTCCTGGCCGGCCTATGGCTACGTCTATTTCTTCCGCGGCACGCCGCTGCTCGCGCAGGCCTTCCTCGTCTATTACGGGCTCGGCCAGTTCCGCCCGCAGCTCGAGGCGGTCGGCCTTTGGGGCTTCTTCCGCGAGGCATGGTGGTGCGCGATCCTCGCCTTCACGCTCAACACGGCCGCCTACCAGGCGGAGATCGTGCGCGGCGCGGTCGAGAGCGTGCCGCGGGGCCAGGGGGAGGGTGCGGCCTCGCTCGGCCTGCGCAGATGGCTCACCTTCCGCAAGATCATCGCGCCGCAGGCCCTCATCGTGGCGCTGCGCCCCTACGGCAACGAGATCATCCTGATGATCAAGGGCTCGGCGATCGTGGCCATCATCACCGTGTACGACCTGATGGGCGAGACGCGGCGGGCCTTCTCGCGGACGTTCGATTTCCAGACCTACATCTGGGCAGCCATCATCTATCTCGTCCTCGTCGAGGTGCTGCGCATCGCCACCGACAGGATCGAGCGCTCGATCACCCGGCACCTGCGGCGCTGACGCGGGCCGGGCTGGAAACACCGACAAAGGACAAGGAGGTCGCCGCAATGGCGAAGGTAGCGTTTCTCGGTCTCGGCGTGATGGGATACCCGATGGCGGCCCATCTCAGGAACAAGGGCGGCCACGAGGTGGCGGTCTACAACCGCACCCGCGCCAAGGCCGAAGCCTGGGTGAAGCAGCATGGCGGCGCGCTCGCAGCGACGCCGGCCGGGGCCGCCCGCGACAAGGACGTCGTCTTCTCCTGTGTCGGCAACGACGACGATCTGCGCTCCGTCACCACCGGGCCGGACGGCGCCTTCGGCGCGATGAAGAAGGGCGCCATCTTCATCGACAACACCACGGCCTCGGCCGAAGTCGCGCGGGAACTCGCGGCCGAAGCGCAAAAACGCGGCTTCGGCTTCGTCGACGCGCCCGTCTCGGGCGGCCAGGCCGGCGCGGAAAACGGCGTGCTCACCGTCATGTGCGGTGGCAGCCAGGCCGATTTCGACAGAGCGCGGCCGGTGATCGACGCCTTCGCACGCATGGTCGGGCTGATGGGTCCGGCCGGCTCCGGCCAGCTCACCAAGATGATCAACCAGATCTGCATTGCCGGTCTCGTGCAGGGACTGGCCGAGGGTATCCATTTCGGCCGCAAGGCCGGCCTCGACATCGAGAAGGTGGTCGAGGTCATCTCCAAGGGCGCGGCCGGCTCGTGGCAGATGGAGAACCGCCACAAGACGATGAATGCAGGCAAATACGATTTCGGCTTCGCCGTCGACTGGATGCGCAAGGACCTCGGCATCTGCCTCGCCGAAGCCAACCGCAACGGCGCCAGCCTGCCGGTGACGGCGCTGGTCGATCAGTTCTACAAGGACGTGCAGCAGATGGGCGGGCGCCGCTGGGACACGTCCTCGCTGCTGGCGCGGCTGGAGAAGTAGCGCATGGACCTCGGCGCGCCCTCACCTTCGTGGGATGCCGATACGGTCGTCGCATGGCTGAAGGCGCATGCGACGACCGAGAACCGCGCCGGGATGGAGCGCTTCGGCATCAAAGCGGACCGGACCTTCGGCATCCCGCTGGCGCAGATCCGGCCGCTGGCGCGCAAGCTGAAGCGCAACCACGAGCGCGCGCTGGCGCTGTGGGAGACGGGCACGCGCGACGCCCGCCTGCTCGCCGGCTTCACCGGCGAGCCGGGCCGGATGACGCCTCAGATGGCGATGCGCTGGGCGGGCGATTTCGATTCATGGGACGTCGTCGACGGCGTCTCCGACCTGTTCGTGGACATGGCCGAATGGCGTAGCCTGATCGACGCGTTCGCCGCCGACGAGCGCGAGTTCGTGCGCCGCACCGCCTTCGCCATGACGGCGTGGGCGGCCGTGCATCGCAAGACCGAGCCGGACGAAACCTTTCTCGGCCTGCTGCCGCTGATCGAGGCGCATGCGAGCGACCCGCGCAACTTCGTGAAGAAGGCGGTCAACTGGGCGCTGCGGCAGATCGGCAAGCGCTCGGAGGCACTGCACGGGCCGGCGCTGGCGCTCTCGCAAAAGCTCGCCGCCTCGCCCGACAGGACCGCCCGCTGGATCGGCAAGGACGCCGTGCGCGAGCTCACCGATGCAAAGACGCTGGAGCGGCTGAAGGCCAGGACAGCGCGCGCTTGACCGGCGCGCCGGGCGGCGTTTCTATTGGCGATGCACGATGCCGGAGGCTGAAATGCGTCCCGGAATGCTGCTGCTCGCCGCCGTCGCGGCGCTCTCTCCGATCGCCGCCCCGCCCGCCGCGGCCGGCGCGCAACAGCTCACATGGGAGATGCTGCGGCCCGCGGACCAGCCGGGCTGGGTGCCCGGCGCGCCCGCCTCCCCGGCCGCCGTGCGGCAGGGCGAGGTGCTGGCACAGCCGCTGGACGGCGAGACGGTGAGCCTGAGCGGCTATCTGCTGCCGGTCGACCGCGAGGGCGACCTCGTCTACGAGTTCCTGCTCGTGCCGACGCCCGGAGGCTGCAGCCACATGGCGCGCCCGCCCGCCAACCAGGTCGTGCGCGTGTCGATGCCCGCGCCCTACAGGCTGCGCGAGATTTACGAGCCGGTCTCGGTGTCCGGGACGCTGCGGACCGGCGTCGAGCAGACGCCGTTGGAGATCTTCGAGGGCGACTCCGTGATCGAATCCGGCTATGCGCTCGGCGGCGCACAGGTGGCGGCCGCCGACCTCGGCCCGCGCAGGCCCATCCCCGGCGTCGACACGCCATGGTCGTTCCTGCGCAACTGACGCGCCTCAGGCCGCGTTGCTCGCCGAGCCGGTATCCTTGTCGAGCACGAGATAGTCGAGCGGCAGCTCGGTCGTGCACTTGATCTGCTCCATGGCGAAGGAGGACGACACGTCGCGGATCTCGATCTTCTGGATCAGGCGCTTGTAGAAGGCGTCGTAGGCGGCGATGTCGGGCACCACCACGCGCAGCAGATAGTCGATGTCGCCGCTCATCCGGTAGAACTCGACCACCTCGGGAAACTCCTGGATCACCTCCGAGAAGCGGCGCAGCCACTCGTGGCTGTGCGAGTTGGTGCGGATCGAGACGAAGACGGTGACGCGGACGTTCACCTTCACCGGGTCGAGCACCGCGACCCGGCGCTGGATGACGCCGTCCTCCTCCAGCTTCTGGATGCGCCGCCAGCAGGGCGTGGTCGACAGCCCCACCTTCTTGGCGATGTCGGCCACCGCGAGGGTCGAATCTTCCTGAAGCAGCCGCAGGATCTTGCGGTCGAGGCGGTCCATGTGAGGCTCCGTGGAAATTTTTCCCAGTCTCGTTGCAGGCGGCCGGGCTTGCAAGAAAATTCTTCCGATTTGAGGGCAGGCGGAAAAAAGGAATTTCTCTCAACTGGCCGAGAGGCGCAGCCTCGTTTCCTGCTGCAGCCGCGGCAGCAATTCGGCCTCGAACCACGGGTTGCGCTTGAGCCAGCCGGTGTTGCGCCAGGAGGGGTGCGGCAGCGGCAGCACGCGCGGCCCCTCGGAGGCCGCAAAGATCGCCTCCCAGTCGCGCACCGTGTCGGTCAGCGAGCCGCGCCGGTCGCGGCCCATGTGCCAGGCCTGCGCATACTGGCCGATGGTCAGTATCAGGTCGATCTGCGGCATCAACGAGAGCATCGGCGCGCGCCAGCGTGGCGCGCATTCGCGGCGCGGCGGCAGGTCGCCGCCTTTGGCGTCCTGGCCGGGGAAACAGAAGCCCATCGGCAGGATGGCGAAATTGCGCGGATCGTAGAACTCGCCGTGGCTCACGCCGAGCCAGTCGCGCAGCCGGTCGCCGGAGCGGTCGTCGAAGGGCACGCCGCTGGCATGCGCGCGGGTGCCCGGCGCCTGGCTGGCGATCAGGATGCGCGCGGCGCGCGAGGCGACGAAGACCGGACGCGGCTCGTGCGGCAGCGGGTTGCCGTTGCTCTCGCGGCAGATCCGGCAGGCGGAAGCCTCCGCGGCCAGCCCCGCGAGGCGGACGTCCGCGTCGTCCATCGCTCAGGCCGCAGCGCTCGGCCGCGCCTTCACCGTGTCGTACCAGCGGCGCACGTTGGAGAGCCCGGCCGGCAGCTCGATGCGCGCCGGCTTCATGAAGTCGACGGCCACGAGGCCGGTGATGTCGGCGACCGTGTAGGCATCGCCCGCGACGAACTCGCGGCCGGCGAGCTCGCGGTCGAGGATCGACAGGAACTCGACTGCCTTCGGCTTGTTTGCCTCGCCCCACTCGGCAACCTGCGGCACCTCCCACTCGACCATCGCGGGATGGATGTGGCGAAAAGCCTGCGCGACGGGCATGAGCAGGTTCAGCTCCATGCGCCGCTGCCACATCTCGACCAGCGCACGGCCGAGCGCGCCGGTGCCGAACAGCGGCGGCTGCGGGGGCAGCTCCTCGAAATAGCGGCAGATGGCGATCGATTCGGTCAGGACCGTGCCGTCGTCCAGCACCAGAACAGGCAGGCGCTGCAAGGGGTTGAGGCCCGTCACCTCCGCCGAGCGGTGTCCAAGAGCGCCCATGTCGACCGGCGCGAGCGGCACCTCGATGCCCTTCTCGGCCAGGAAGATGCGCACCCGCCGCGGGTTGGGCGCGCGGCCGCCATCATAGAGCTTCATGCCGCCCTCTCCTCATTCCGTCTTTTCGCCCTCGTCCTGCGCCCAAAGCAGCGAGGTGGCAAGGGCCAGGAGCCGGCGCAAAATGTCGTGCGGGCTCTCGGGCCGGCCGCCATGGACGCCGCGCCACTCCGACGGCTGCTCGAACGCGCCGGCCCAGGCGCCGGCGCCGGCCGCACGGGCGCGGAACTCCTCCACATCGTAGGCGCCGTAGGCCACGGCCCAGCCGGCCGAGACCATGGCGGCGTTCAGGTCGCGGCCGCCGGCGGTGCAGAGCGCGAGCAGCCGGCCGTAGCGGTCGCGCTCCCGCCCCTCGCAGGCGACCCTCCGCCCGCCGACCAGCCCTGCAAGTGCGGCGGTCGCCTCGGCGCCGCAATCGTAGTCTGCCCCGCCGCGTCGGCAGGTCTGGCCGCGCTCGAAGGCGTCGATGCCGCGAAGGCGGATGCGCGCGCCGGCGATCGTCAGCGTATCGCCGTCGACGATCGCGGCCGCGCCCTCCATCTGGCGCGAGGCGAGCCGGTCGAGGCGCGCCACCAGCAGACCGCAGGCGCCGAACAGAAGTAGCACCGCCGCCCAGTCCGCGACCGTGCGCCAGAGCGGACGTCTCCTCGCCGGCCGGCCTGCCGTCCGGCGTGGTTTACGAAACGATAATTCGTTCATCCGAAAGAAGGGTCTCTTAATCATTCCGGCCTAGCGTGCGACCTCGGCTAGACCCTCGGAAAAATCGAAGCGTCACATGGCGTTGCAGCGTTCGCAGATGGCGGACAAGAACATTGTGGACCGCACCAACGCCCGCCGCAACAGCGAGGTGGCGAAGGCGGTGCGCCGCACGCGCGAGCGGCTGGCGCAACGCGTCGGCAGCCCCGATTTCGACCGCGAGCTGCTCAAGCTGCATGCGCGCGCCGTCATCAACAGCGCGATCGCCATTCCCGTGCTCGTCGTCGTCATCTGCGCCATCGGCCTGCTTGCCGGGGTCGGCCAGGAGATCGCGATCTGGGCGGTGATCGCCGTCACCGGCTATGTCGGCCTCGCCCTGTTCGCCAAGCGCACGGCCGAGGCCGAGGTCGGCGACATCAAGCCGGCCGCGACGCGGCGCAACTTCCTCATCGGCCATTTCCTCAGCGGGCTGGGCTGGGGCTATTTCGCCATGCTGGGCTGCGGCGAATGCGAGCCGGGCCAGTTCACCACGGTCAAGGCGGTGGTGCTGCTGCTCGCCATCGCGGCCACCGCGCTCACCACGTCGGCGCTGCGCGGCGCGCTGATCGTCACCTTCGCGCTGCCGGTCGCGGTGTTCGGGCTGGCGGCGGCGCGGCTGTGGATGCCGGTCGAGGGGCTGATGGCGGCGCTGCTCGTCGCCTCGCTTCCGTTTTTCACCTACGTCGCCGGCCACATGCACACCTCGGCGCTGATGTTTCTGTCCTTCCGCACCGAGAAGGACGCGCTGATCGCGGAGCTGGAGACGGCGAAGTCCATGTCGGACGAGGCGCGGCGGCGCGCCGAGGAGGCCAACCTCGCCAAGTCGCGCTTCCTCGCCTCGATGAGCCACGAGCTGCGCACGCCGCTCAACGCCATCCTCGGCTTCTCAGAGGTGATGGCCGACGAGGTGCTCGGCCCGATGCAGAACGAGACCTATCGCGACTACGCCCGCGACATCCACAATTCGGGCGAGCACCTGCTCAACCTGATCAACGAGATCCTCGACCTGTCGCGCATCGAGGCCGGCCGCTACCAGCTCAACGAGGAGCCGATCGACCTCGTCTACGTGGTGGAGGAATGCTGCCACATGATGGAGCTGCGCGCGCGCACCAAGGACATCCGCATCCAGAAGCAGGTGCAGCCCGGCCTGCCGCGCCTGTTCGCCGACGAGCGCTCGATCCGCCAGATCACGCTCAACCTGCTGTCCAACGCGGTGAAGTTCACGCCGACCGGCGGCGAGATCCGGGTCAAGGTCGGCTGGACGGCCGGCGGCGGCCAGTACCTGTCGGTGAAGGACAACGGGCCCGGCATCCCGCCCGAGGAGATCCCGATCGTGCTGGCGGCCTTCGGCCAGGGCACCATCGCCATCAAGAGCGCCGAGCAGGGAACCGGCCTCGGCCTGCCGATCGTGCAGGGCTTAGCCGAGCTGCACGGCGGCGAGCTGCAGCTCCATTCCAAGCTGCGCGAGGGCACCGAGGCGATCGTCGCCTTCCCGCCGACGCGGGTGATGGAGGAGCTGCCGGCGGTGCCGACCCTGCGCGCGATCGGCGGCGGCCCGCGCGCCTGAACTTAATGGCCCCCCCGGCGGGCGCCCTCCGCCGCGCCCGCATGGACGAGCGTCGCGGCCTTGACGAGGCGGGCCGCGACCGCGCCGCCCGCCGCGTCGCCGGTGGCGAAGCCGAGATCGACGAGCGGCTTCAGGCCGAGCCGGGCGGCGGCCGCATCGGCCACATCGGAGCCGCCGCCGTCGCCGGCCATGCAATGCGCGATGCCGTCCGCCTCCAGCGCCGCCACCACGGCCGCCGCGGCGAACGCCGCCGCGCCGTCGAGGATGACGGCCACCTTCTCCATGCGCGCGGCGACGATGGCGCCGGTCAGCGCCGCGATCTCGCGGCCGCCGACGCGGCGCAGCACTTCCAGCGGGTCGCGCAGATGGCCGGCATGGCAGGCGAGTGCGGCCTCGACCGAGGCGCGTTCGGCCGGCCCGTCCGGCAACGGCATGTCGCCATGCAGCGCCGCGAGCACGCTTGCCGCCGCGACCTCGCCACCGCGGCCGCCGAAGCCGCCGAGCACCAGAAGGTCGGCGCCGCCGGCGATCGCCTCCATGCCGAAGGCCATGGTGGCCGCGACCGCCCGCTCGTCGAGGGCTGCCTCGCGCGTGACGTCGGCGGTCGGCACGTCGAGCGCGAGGTCGAACACCTTCAGGCCGAGGTCGCCCGCCACGCAGGCCTGGTTGACGGCGCTGCCGCCCGCCGCGCAGCGCTCGACGAAGGCGCGGACGTCGCCGGCCTCGCCCGCCGCCACGCCATGCGTGCCGGCAAACAGCGCCACGACCGGCCGCAGCACGCGCGGTGGGCGCCCGGTCCAGGCGGCGAGCCAGACGGCGATCTCGCCGGCGCGGCCGAGGCCGCCGGAGCTCGTCGCGAAGCGCTCCACGATCGCGCGTGCGCCTTTCTCGGCCAGCGCATCCGCGCCGGGCAGCGCGCGCACGAGGTTGCGCATATCGTCGAAGGGCAGGCCTGAAACCATGGCGGGAAACATCCGGGAAGCGGCGGGTGCCCTCGCAATAGACCCCGACGCCGCGTCACACAACCTCGGCCGGACGGCCGCGCCGGACCGAATGCCGCAGCTTGCATTCGCGCCGCGCCTGTCCCATCTCTGCCCGGTCGGAGGCGCCCCGTGACGGCAATCGAATCGCCCTGCATCCTGGTCTGCTCGATCGACGACAGGACCGGCTACTGCTTCGGCTGCGGCCGCACGCGCGGCGAGATCGGCGCATGGCTGACGATGACGCCGGACGAGCGCCGGGCCGTGATGGCCGAGCTGCCGGCGCGGCTTTCCACCGTCGAGCGCCGCCCACGCCGCGAAACGCGCCGCGCCCGCATGGCGCGCGAGCGCGGCGGCTGACGCGATGGGCCGGCTCCTCTGGATCATTCTGGCGCTGGTCGGCGCCGCCCTTCTGTTCCTGCTGGCGCGCGGCGAGACCGGAGCGCCGTTCGGCATGACCGGCGATCAGTTCGCGCGCGTCGTCTATCTCGGCGCGTTCGGGCTGCTGGCCGCAGCCGCCCTGCTCGGCTCGGGCATCGGCCTGCGCGGCGCAGCGCGCTCGGCCGCGATCTGGCTGCTGGCTGCGGCCGCTCTCGTCGGCGGCTACCAGTACCGCTACGAACTGCAGGACGTGGCGAGCCGGCTCACGGCGGGGCTGGTGCCCGGCAGCCCGCTCTCCGTCACCGGCGACGGGCGCACCACCGTCGCGCTGGAGCGGCTGGCCGACGGCCACTTCGCCGTCAAGGCGCAGGTCAACGGCGCCGACGCCTGGATGATCCTCGACACCGGCGCGACGAGCACCGTGCTGACCGCGCAGGCCGCGCGCGCGGCCGGCTTCGACCCCGACGCGCTCTCCTACACGGTGCCGATCATGACGGCCAACGGCCCGGCGCGCGCGGCCTCGGTCGTGGCCGACGAGCTGCGCGTCGGCGCCATCACGCGCCGCAACATCCGGCTGTTCGTCGCGCAACCGGGCATGCTGGAGCAAAGCCTGCTCGGCATGAACTTCATCTCCACCCTGTCGGGCCTCGACATGCGCGGCGACCGGCTGACGCTGATCGACTGATCCGCGTCGCGTCGAACCGCAATCAGGCGACGCGCTTCAGGTCCTTGTTTTGCGCATGTCGTTATCCCGAAACCGGCTGCCGCTTTCGGGCGACATGCTTCAGGCCGCCTGATCGGCGGCTGCCTGCATGGCCTCGGCGAACGCGTGGTCGAGCACCTCCGGGCCGGCGCCGGGCCGCGCCGCGTCGGTCGAGAGGATCTGCCGGAAACGCCGGGCGCCCGGCAGACCGTGCATCAGGCCGGTCATGTGGCGGCTAACGTGGGCGAGCCGGCCGCCGCGCTCGATATGGCGGGCGGCGTAATCCTTCATCGCATCGACGATCGCGGCGAGGTCGACGTCGCCCTCTCCGTCCGGCCGGTCGATGCCGGCGAGCATGCGCGGGTTGTGGTAGGCGGCGCGGCCGAGCATGACGCCATCGACGGAATCCAGATGCGCGCGCGCCTCGGCGAGCGTCTGGATGCCGCCATTGATGCCGACGAAGCGGCCGGCGTGCTTCGCCTTCAGCCGGTAGACGCGCGGATAGTCGAGCGGCGGGATCTCGCGGTTCTCCTTCGGGCTCAGGCCCTGGAGCCAGGCTTTTCGCGCGTGCACCCAGAGCGCGTCGGCGCCGGCCGCGAAGACGAGATCGGCCACCGCGTCAAGTGCTGCCTCCGGGTCCTGGTCGTCGACGCCGATGCGGCACTTCACCGTCACCGGCAGGTCGGTCGCCCGCTTCATCGCCGAAACGCAATCGGCGACCAGCTCCGGCGTGCGCATCAGGCAGGCGCCGAACGTGCCCGACTGAACGCGGTCGGACGGGCAGCCGACGTTCAGGTTGATCTCGTCATAACCGAAGCCAGCGCCGATGCGCGCCGCCTCGGCGAGCTTGCCCGGCTCCGAGCCGCCGAGCTGCAGGGCGACCGGATGCTCGCCGGCGTCGAAGCCGAGCAGCCGCTCGCGCGGCCCGTGGATCGCCGCGTCGGCGACCACCATCTCGGTGTAGAGCAGCGCCTCGCACGTGAGCCGGCGATGGAAGAAGCGGCAGTGCCGGTCCGTCCAGTCCATCATCGGCGCGACGGCGAACACCGGCGCGGCGACGACATTTCGTCCCGCCGGGCCAATGCGATAGCCGATGCTGCTGCCAGACTGATTCAAGGCGTCTCCGCTTTCGCCGTCTGCCGGGCGCGGTCCTTGCCGCGCCCGTTCGCGCATATGGGCAGCGGACGCGCCGGGCGCCAGCCTACTCGGCCGGGCCGATCGTCAGGCGCACCGGCGCCAGCCCGTCGATCGTGCCCTCCAGCCGGTCGCCGGCCGACACCGCGCCGACGCCGGCCGGCGTGCCGGTGTAGATCAGGTCGCCGGCGGCCAGATGATAGTAGCCCGACAGGTGGCTGATCACCTCGGCGACGCCGTGGATCATGTCGGAGAGATGCGCATCCTGCCGCACGGCGCCGTTGACCGACAGCACGATGCGCTGCGGGCCGGGTGTGCCGAACGCGGCTGCCGGGGTCAGCTCGGCGATGACGGCGGAGCGCTCGAAATCCTTGCCTAGATCCCAGGGCCGGCGCTTTTCCTTGGCGACGTCCTGCAGGTCGCGGCGGGTCATGTCGAGGCCGCAGGCATAGCCGTAGACGGCCGCGCGCGCCTCGTCGACGCCGGCGCGGAAGACCGGAGCGCCTGGGGCGAGGACCAGTTCCATCTCGTGATGGTAGTTGGCGGTGCGGGACGGGTACGGCCGGGTCGCGCCCGAGGCCACGAGGGAAGCCGGCGTCTTGGTGAAGTAGAACGGCGCCTCGCGGTCCACCTCCGCACCCATCTCGGCGGCGTGGGCGGCATAGTTGCGCCCGACGCAGAAAATGCGGCCGACGGGATAGAGCCCCGTCTCGCCGCGGACCGGAACGCCGGGCACGGCCGCCGGCTCGAACAGGAAACCACTCATCCCAAGCTCCCAGAATCGCGCCTCGGCGCGCATTTCGGATTGCCCGCGGCCAAGCCGGCCGCGGCAGAACATCGGCTCACGCGGCCGCCATCGCGGCCTTGACCGCGTCGATCGCCTCCTGCGCGCGGCTGCCGTCCGGCCCGCCGGCCTGCGCCATGTCGGGCCGGCCACCGCCGCCCTGCCCGCCGAGCGCGGCCGAGGCGACGCGGACGAGGTCGACCGCGTTGAAGCGGCCGGTCAAGTCCGGCGTCACCGCGACGACGACGGAGGCCTTGCCATCCTCGCCCGAGCCGACGAACACGACCACGCCGGAGCCCAGCGCCTTCTTGCCCTCGTCGGCCAGCGGCTTGAGGTCGCGCGGCGAGACGCCTGAGACGACCTTGCCGACGAAGCCCGCGCCGGCGACGGTCTCGTTGCCGCCGGCAGGCCCCTGCCCACCTCCGCCGCCGAGCGCCAGCTTCTTGCGCGCCTCGGCGAGCTCCTTCTCCAGCCTACGGCGCTCCTCGATCACGGTCTCGAGCCGCGCGACGGCATCGGCCGGCGCGACCTTGAGCGCGGAGGCGACCTTCTTCAGCCGGCGCTCCTGCTCGTCGAGATGGTGGCGCGCGGCCTCGCCCGTCAGCGCCTCGACGCGGCGCACGCCGGCCGCGACCGCGCCTTCGGACAAAACCCGCACGATGCCGATGTCGCCGGTCGCCGACACATGGGTGCCGCCGCACAGCTCGACCGAATAGGGCCGGTTCGCCTTGGCGCCGCGCACGGCCGTGCCCATCGACACGACGCGCACCTCGTCGCCGTATTTCTCGCCGAACAGCGCCATCGCGCCTTCCGCGATCGCGTCGTCCACCGCCATCAGGCGGGTGGTGACGGGGCTGTTCTGCAGCACGATCTCGTTGGCGATCCGCTCGACCTCCTCCAGCTCGGCCTCGCTGATCGGCTTCGGGTGGGAGAAGTCGAAGCGCAGGCGGTCGGGCGCCACCAGCGAACCCTTCTGCGCGACATGGGTGCCGAGCACCTGGCGCAGCGCCTCGTGCAGCAGGTGGGTCGCGGAATGGTTGGCGCGGATGCGGCGGCGGCGGGTCTGGTCGACGACAAGCTCGACCGGCGCGCCGCGCGTGACCGAGCCGGTCTTCACCGTGCCGGAATGGACGAACAGGCCGTCGCCCTTCTTCTGCGTGTCGGTGACCTCGATCTCGAAGCCCTCGCCGCGGATCGTGCCGGTGTCGCCGACCTGGCCGCCGGACTCGCCGTAGAACGGCGTCTGGTTGACGACGATCTCGACGCGGTCCCCGGCGCCCGCCGTCTCGACCTCCGCGCCGTCGCGGACCAGCGCCGACACGACGCCCTCGGCCGTCTCGGTCGAATAGCCGAGGAACTCGGTGGCGCCGAGCTTCTCGCGAAGCTGGAACCAGACGGCCTCGGTGGCCGCCTCGCCGGAGCCGGCCCAGGAGGCGCGCGCCTCGGCCCTCTGCCGCTCCATCGCGTCGGTGAAGCCGGCGAGATTGACGGATATGTTGCGCTGGCGCAGCGCGTCCTGCGTCAGGTCGAGCGGGAAGCCGTAGGTGTCGTAGAGCTTGAAGGCGGTCTCGCCGTCAAGCATGTCGCCGGCGCTCAGCGAGGCGGTCGCGTCCGACAGCAGGCTCAGGCCGCGCGCCAGCGTCTTGCGGAAGCGCGTCTCCTCGAGCTTCAGCGTCTCGGTGATCAGCGCCTCGCCGCGCTGCAATTCCGGATAGGCCTGGCCCATCTCGCGCACCAGCGCCGGCACCAGCCGCCACATCAGCGGATCGGCCGCGCCGAGGAGCTGGGCGTGGCGCATGGCGCGCCGCATGATGCGGCGCAGCACGTAGCCGCGGCCCTCGTTGGAGGGCAGCACGCCGTCGGCCACCAGGAAGCAGGAGGAGCGGAGGTGGTCGGCGATGACGCGGTAGGAGGCGACGTTTTCGGCATCCGGCCCGCGGCCGATCGCGGAAGCCGCGGCGTCGATCAGGTGGCGGAAGAGGTCGGTCTCGAAGACGCTGTCGACGCCCTGCAGGATGCTCGCCATCCGCTCCAGGCCCATGCCGGTGTCGATCGAGGGACGCGGCAGCGGCACGCGTTCCTCCTTCGTCACCTGCTCGAACTGCATGAAGACGAGGTTCCAGAACTCGAGGAAGCGGTCGCCGTCCTCCTCCGGGCTTCCGGGCGGGCCGCCCCAGATGTGCTCGCCGCGGTCGATGAAAATCTCCGAGCACGGACCGCACGGGCCGGTGTCGCCCATCGCCCAGAAATTGTCCGAGGTCGGGATGCGGATGATGCGGTCGTCGGAGAAGCCGGCGATCTTCTTCCAGAGCGAAGCCGCATCGTCGTCGGTGTGGTAGACGGTGACCAGCAGCTTGTCCTTCGGCAGCCCGAAATCCTTCGTGATCAGGTTCCAGGCGAGCTCGATCGCGCGCTCCTTGAAATAATCGCCGAAGGAGAAGTTGCCGAGCATCTCGAAGAAGGTGAGATGGCGGGCGGTGTAGCCGACATTGTCGAGGTCGTTGTGCTTGCCGCCGGCGCGCACGCATTTCTGCGCGGTCGAGGCGCGCGCGTAAGAGCGCGTCTCCAGCCCGGTGAAGACGTTCTTGAACTGCACCATGCCGGCATTGGTGAACATCAGGGTCGGATCGTTGCGCGGCACCAGCGGGCTGGAGGAGACGACCTCGTGCCCGTTGCGCTTGAAATAGTCGAGAAATGCCGACCGGATGTCGTTGACGCCACTCATGCCCAGACCTTCGCGAGAGCCCGCGATCCCCGTGCGCGACGGCATCCGCGCGGGCACGGCGCCGAGAGGCGCCCGCCCGCCGCGGTTTCGCGCCGGCTCCGGGGCGCGCCGCCGAGGCGCCCCCCGCATGCCCGCGTCCCGGCCGGATCGCCGCCGGCCCGGGCCCGGGGGCGGTGGACCGGCCCCTTTTAGCGTCGCCCACCAGGGCGGCCCAGAAGGCCGAAGGGCGGCGGGGGAGGGCCCGCGGCCTTCCCGACCGGCCCCCCCGCCGAGGGGGGGGCGGGGCGGCGGCTCCTCGCCGCCGGCCGCCTCGTCGAAGCCGCCGCTCTCGTCCTCGAGGAAGCGCTCGGCGATCAGGCCCGCATTCTGGCGCAGCGCCAGCTCGATCTCGCGGGCAAGTTCCGGATTATCGCGCAGGAACAGCTTGGCGTTCTCCCGCCCCTGCCCCAGCCGCTGCGAATTGTAGGAGAACCAGGCGCCCGACTTCTCGATGACGCCGGCCTTGACGCCGAGGTCGACGAGCTCGCCGGTCTTCGACACGCCCTCGCCGTACATGATGTCGAACTCGACCTGCTTGAAGGGCGGCGCGAGCTTGTTCTTGACCACCTTCACGCGGGTCTGGTTGCCGACGACCTCGTCGCGATCCTTGACCGCGCCGATGCGGCGGATGTCGAGGCGGACGGAGGCGTAGAACTTGAGCGCGTTGCCGCCGGTGGTCGTCTCGGGCGAGCCGAACATGACGCCGATCTTCATGCGGATCTGGTTGATGAAGATGACCATCGTGTTGGAGCGCGAGATGGAGGCCGTCAGCTTGCGCAGCGCCTGGCTCATCAGGCGGGCCTGCAGGCCGGGCAGCGATTCGCCCATCTCGCCCTCGATCTCGGCGCGCGGCGTCAGCGCCGCGACCGAATCGACCACCAGCACGTCGATCGCGCCCGAGCGCACCAGCGTGTCGCAGATCTCCAGCGCCTGCTCGCCGGTGTCGGGCTGGGAGATCAGCAGGTTCTCCAGGTCGACGCCCAGCTTGCGCGCATAGACGGGATCGAGCGCGTGCTCGGCGTCGACGAAGGCGCAGATGCCGCCCTTCTTCTGCGCCTCGGCCACCGTGTGGAGCGCAAGCGTCGTCTTGCCGGAGCTTTCCGGGCCGTAGATCTCGATGATGCGGCCCTTCGGCAAGCCGCCGACGCCGAGCGCGATGTCGAGCCCGAGCGAGCCGGTCGGGATCGTCTCGATCTCCACCACCTGCTCGTTGGCGCCGAGCCGCATGATCGAGCCTTTTCCGAACGCGCGCTCGATCTGCGCCAGCGCCGCATCCAGGGCCTTAGTCTTGTCCACCGAACTTTCCTCAACCAGCCGCAACGAGTTCTGAGCCATGATACATTACCCCTTGGTCGTCAACGAAGACCGGATGTTCCGGTGTCCCCGCATTTTTGTACCGCTTTTGTTCCCGATTTGCAATACATCCAACCCGTTGTTTCCACTTGGTTATCCAATTTTGTTCTGCCTTTGTACGTAAAGTTGGCTGCTCCGTATGGGCCACGAACGGCACTGCCGCAACCGAATCGCTTTGCCGGCAAGCGGCCGCGCATCGTGGGCTGCCGCCGGAATTGACTTTTACGTAAGTGCCGTGCAACAAGGCCTCAAGCAGAAGGCTGAGAACCGTTGCGCGAATTTTACTCGATCACGGAGCTTACGCGCGAGTTCGACGTCTCGACGCGCACGCTGCGCTTCTATGAGGACGAAGGGCTGATCCACCCGGTGCGGCGCGGCCGCACGCGGCTGTTCCGCCCCGCCGACAGGCACCTCGTGCGCCAGATCATCCGCGGCCGCCGGCTCGGCTTCTCCGTCGCCGAGATGCGCGAGATCATCCAGATGTATCGCGAGCCGCCGGGCGAGGTCGGGCAGCTCAAACTGATGATCCGCCGCATCCAGGAAAAGCGCGACCTGCTGCGCCAGAAACGGCGCGACCTCGAGGAAACGCTGACGGAGCTCGACCGCTCGGAAGAGGCCTGCGTCGAGCGTCTGGCCGAGCTCGGGGTGAACACCTGAGGGGAATAGGGCAGTAAGGCAATAGGGCAATAAGAATCTCGGCTTCTGCCATATTGCCTTATTGCCCTATTGCCTTACCGCCTCTCTTCATATCCACCGCCTGACGCGCTTCTGGTAGTCGCGGTAGCGCTTGCCGAAGCGGTCGGCGAGGTGACGCTCCTCGTGGACGATCGACACGAGCTGGGTGACGAAGCCGGCAAGGACGGCCGCCGGCAGGAACCAGGCGATGCCGAGCACCAGCGCCGCGGCCGTCATCAAAAGCGCGCCGGCGAGATAGATCGGGTTGCGCGAGAGGGCGAAGGGGCCGCCGGTGACGAGATGGTCGACGGCGCGGCGGTGGAGCACGGTCGTGCCCGCCCGGCGCAGCGCCCGCAGCGCCGCCAGCGCGAGGCCGATCGCGGCCAGCCCCAGCACGACGCCGATGGCGAAGAGGAAATCCGCGAAGGGCGAGCCGAACCAGGGCAGCGGCCACAGGAGGTGCAGGGCAACGGCAAGCGCGGCGGCGGCCGCGAACACGACCGGCGGCCACGGCAGACGGTTCTGCGCAACGCCCATGCTGCTCATTCGCCGGCCCCTCCCTCGTCCGCCCCTCCCTCGCCCGACGGCCCGCCCATATCGGTCTCGAACGAGCAGGCGCCGGCGATGTCGTTCAGCCGCGCCTGCATCTCCGCATCCTGCTCTCCGGCAAGCAGATCGTCCAGACGGCCTTCGTCGGAGAGGCGGCGCAGCACGCAGCCGCAATAGCGCGGGCAGAAATCGCCCTCGCGGGTCTCCGCGCAGGTCGCCTCGCAGGCCTGGACGAAGCGCGCCTCGGCCGGCGGATAATGCGGAGGGAAGAGCTGCGCGAAGCTCCAGACAGGCGTGAGCTGCAGGGGGTGGTGGAGACGGCAGAAGATCAGGCTGGGCCGGCCGGCGAAGCCCCGCGGCACGGCCCAGCGCCGGGGCCTGGCCGCGGGGAGCGGCCGGAGCAGGCCGAGATCGTCGGCGAGACGGGCCACCGCCACGCCGAACAGCACCGCGCCGGTCCATGGAAAGAGCGGAACGTAGTCGTTGGACTGCGGATCGACCGTGGAAAGGCCCACCCACCACAGCGCCGGATGGTCGAATGCCGCCGCCCGCAGATAGTGCGGCGCCGCGATGACGGCCGCGGCGACGAGGATGGTCAGCGGCGCCGGCACGCGCAGGAACAGCAGCCCGATGACGCTCGCCAGCGCGATCTGGTGCAGGATGCCGAAGAAGATGAAGCCCTCCGGCATGACCAGCCAGGTCGCCAGCGTGATCGCGCCCGCCGCGGCCGCCACGAGGCCGAGCCGGCGCAGGAAGGCGGGCCAGCGTATGCCGTTCGCATGGGCCAGGAACAGGCTGACCCCCACCAGGAGCAGGAAGGACGAGGCGATCGCGCGCGCGAACAGCCGCCAGCCGCCCGTCTCGGTCGTCCCGCCGTCGAGATAGCCGAAGAATTCGAGGTCCCAGGCGCAATGGTAGACGGCCATCGCCAGCAGCGCGACGCCGCGGGGGCCGCCGGGCGCGGCGCGCCGCGAACCGGGCTGGGGGCGCCCGCCCCCCCCCGGCTGTTGCGAGGCGGCCGCCGATCGGGAGAATCGCGGCCGCCCAGGACAACCGGAGAATGCCCATGCACAGCATCGATGCCAATGGCGCGCGTATCCCCTGCCTCGGCATGGGCACATGGACGCTGTCGGGCGAAGCCTGCAGCGACCTCGTCGCCCATGCCCTGTCGATCGGCTACCGCCACGTCGACACGGCCGGCGGATACAGGAACGAGGCCGAGGTCGGCGCCGGCATCAGGGCCTCGGGCGTCGCCCGCGACGAGGTCTTCGTGACGACCAAGATCTGGCACACGCACCTGCAATATGACGACTTCCTGCGGACGGCCGAGGCCAGCATCGAACGGCTCGGCATCGGTCCGGTCGACCTGCTGCTGATCCACTGGCCCAACCCCGCCGTGCCGCTCGCCGAGACGATCGCCGCGCTCAACGCGGCGCGCGGGAACGGGCTAACGCGCCACATCGGGGTGTCCAACTTCCCGACCGGCCTGCTGGCGCAGGCACGCGCGCTGTCGGCCGCGCCGCTGGTCGCGGACCAGGTCGAGCACCACCCGATGCTCGATCAGACGAAGGTGCTCGCCGCCTGCCGCGCGGCCGGCATGGCGATGGTCTCCTATTGCCCGCTGTTTCGCGGCGGCGGCCTGTTCGAGACGCCGGCCGTCGCCGACGCGGCGCGACGCCACGGCAAGACGCCGGGCCAGGTCGTGCTGCGCTGGCAGGTCCAGCAGCCCGGCGTGGCGGCCATCCCGCGCACGTCGCGCAAGGAGCGGCTGGCCGAGAACCTCGACATATTCGACTTCGCGCTGAGCGAGGCCGAGATGGCGGCGATCTCGGCGCTGCAGGCCGCGAACCGGCGGCTGTGCGACTTCGCCTTCTCCCCCGAATGGGACGAGCCCGCATAAGCAAACCCATCGGGACAAGTCATGAGCGCGACGGGCGGTCGCCACAACCTTTGCGGTTAACGTAACGTTAGGTGAGGACCGCTAGAGTTTAGCTATCATGGCCGACTGCACTCCGCTGGTCCTCGTCCGGCGCGCGGTCGGGTGTTCGAGCCGGCATGGACGCGCGCCGCGAGGGGGCGAGGAGCGAATGTCCGTGGCGGCCAGAATGGGGTTGGCATGCAGTCGTCAAACGCGCAGCAGGAACCGACGACGGGCGCGGCGCAGGCCATCGTCGACATGATGCAGCGCAGGGGCGTCGCACCGCTGCCCCGCAACTACGAGATATTCTACGAGGCCAGCGCCGGCTCCGACGCCGGCCTGCGCGAGGCCGTCGAGCGGCTCGGCCCGCGCCCTGCGCAGGTCGATCTCGACCAGATCGCCCACCGCTTCTTCGCCCAGAGCAGCCAGGCCGGCATCGTCGACAACGCCCACCAGGCGCTGATGCACAAGATCGAGGCGGTGATGGAGCTCCTGCGCCGCGAGCGCGCGTCGCTGGAGAAATACGGCATCATCCTCGACCAGACCTCGGCGGGCCTCAACAAGCGCCACGAGGTGACCACCGAGCTCCTGCGCCGCATCGTCAGCATCATGGCCTGCGCCACCGACACCACGATCGCCCAGGGCAGGCAGATCGCCACCTCGATCGCCGACACCTCGGCCGAGCTCGCCGAGGTGAAGGCCAAGCTCACCGAATACAAGGTGCTCGCCGACACCGACGCGCTGACCCACATCAGCAACCGCCGCGCCTTCGACCGGGCCATGGCCGAGATCTACGGCGACACCAAGAAGGTGATGTTCAGCGCGCTGATCCTGGCCGACGTCGACCGGTTCAAGGAGATCAATGACCGCTTCGGCCATCCGGTCGGCGACAAGGTGCTGCAGCAGATCGCGCGCATCCTGCGCACCTCCGTCAACGTCAACGTCTTCGTCGCGCGCACCGGCGGCGAGGAGTTCGCCCTCATCGTCGAGGGGCTCACCGAGGAAGGCACGGTGGCGCTCGCCGACGAGATCCGCGGCATCATCGAGCGGACGCAGTTCTCGCCCGTCGGGCAGCAGGCCGCCGTCACCGTCTCGATGGGCGTGTGCATGGCGACCGAGGCGAACGGCCCCGAGGACTTCTACAGCAAGGCCGACCAGGCGCTCTATGCCTCCAAGGCGGCCGGCCGCAACCGGGTCAGCAAATATCCGACCGCCACGCCCGGCCTGCAGCGCAAGAACTGGATGATCTACCGCACCGACTGACGCCGCCCTTCCCCCGGAAGGTGGAGCCCGGCCATTTCGCCGGCCCCTGCTTTTTGCTAGACCGCTTCCCGGCTATTCGCGCGAGGAGGGTGCCCCCATGAAGAAGCAGATCATCGCGATCGTCGCCGCGGCCACGCTGGCCGCCTGCACGACCGACCCGTTCACCGGCGAATCGAAGCTTTCCAACACGGCCGGCGGCGCCATGCTCGGGGCCGGCGCCGGCGCGCTGGTCGGGCTCGCCGTAGGCGGGACGGGCGTCGCGCAGCGCAACGCCGCGCTGATCGGCGCGGGCGTCGGCGCGCTCGCCGGCGGCGGAATCGGCCTCTACATGGACAAGCAGGAAGCCGAACTGCGCGCGCAGCTCCAGGGCACCGGCGTCAGCGTCACCCGCAACGGCGACTACATCATCCTCAACATGCCCTCCAACATCACCTTCCCGACCGACCAGGCTACGGTCAGCCCGCAATTCTACCCGACGCTGAACTCCGTCGCCCTGGTGCTCAACAAGTATAACCGCACGCTGGTCGACGTTTACGGCCACACCGATTCCACCGGCGGCGACGCACACAACCTCGATTTGTCGCAGCGCCGCGCGCTGGCCGTCGCGACCTATCTCAACGCCCAGGGCACCGACAGCCGACGCTTCTCCATCGTCGGTTATGGCGCGAGCCGGCCGATCGCCACCAACGCGACGGCGGAGGGCCGCGCCCAGAACCGCCGCGTCGAGATCGAGCTGCTGCCGCTCACCTGAGCCCGGACGGTCTTCCACTCGCCTTCTGCCCGTTTGAAGGCTGTGCGCGGCAATACCCCCACCCCTGCCCCCTCCCCACAGGGGGAGGGAGACGCTGTCGTCGCGCTCCGAGCTAAAGCCATCGAAGCTTGCGCCATGCGGCGCAGGATCAAGGCCTCCCTCCCCCCTGTGGGGAGGGATCAAGGTGGGGGTACTGCCACGCGGTTTCCGTGCGCAGCCCCCCTCACGAGACGATGCCGAACCACCAGCTCGCCAGCCCGAGGAAGGCGAAGAAGCCGACCGTATCGGTGACGGCGGTGACGAACACCGACGAGGCGACCGCCGGATCGGCGCCGAACCTGTGCAGCAGGAGCGGGATCATGATGCCGGCGAACGCGGCCATGAACATGTTGATGATCATCGCCGCGGCGATGATGCCGCCGAGGTCGGGGCTGTGGAACCAGGCGGCCGCGACGAGGCCGATCAGCACCGCGAAGATGATGCCGTTGATGAAGCCGACGCCGAGCTCGCGGCGGACGATGCGGCCGGCATTGTAGATGTCGAGGTCGCGCGTGGCGAGCGCGCGCACGGTCACGGTCATCGTCTGCGAGCCGGCATTGCCGCCCATGCCGGCCACGATCGGCATCAGGATGGCGAGCGCCACGATCTGCTCGATGGTGGCGTCGAACAGGCCGATGACGGACGCGGCGATGAAGGCCGTGACGAGGTTGACGAGCAGCCAGGGCACGCGCGAGCGCGAGGTGGCGAGCACGGTGTCGGACAGTTCCTCGTCGCCGACGCCGCCCATGCGCAGCAGGTCCTCCTCGGCCTCCTGCTGGATGACGTCGACCACGTCGTCGATGGTGAGCACGCCGACGAGCCGCTCGTTCTCGTCGACGACGGCGGCGGAGAGCAGGTCGTACTGCTCGAAGATCTGGGCGGCCTCTTCCTGGTCCATCAGCGCGGGGATCGCATGGCGCGTCTCGTGCATGATGTCCTCGACCCTGGTGGTGCGCTTGGTGCGCAGCACCTTGTCGAGCGCCACCGCGCCGAGCAGGCGGAAGGTCGGGTCGATGACGAAGATCTGCGAGAAGCTCTCCGGCAGGTCGGCGTCCTCGCGCAGGTAGTCGATCGTCTGGCCGACCGTCCAGAACGGCGGCACGGCGACGAACTCGGTCTGCATGCGCCGGCCGGCCGTGCTCTCGGGATAGTCGAGCGAGCGGCGCAGGCGGATCCGTTCGGTGAACGGCAGCTTGGCGAGGATCTCGTCCTGGTCCTCCTGGTCGAGGTCTTCCAGGATGTAGACGGCGTCGTCCGAATCCATCTCGCCGAGGGCGGCGGCGATCTGCTCGTTCGGCAGGTGCTCGACGATGTCGAGGCGGATCGCCTCGTCGACTTCCGTCAGCGCGGCAAGGTCGAAGTCCGCGCCGAGCAGCGAGACGAGCTGGCGGCGCTGCTCGGGCTGGATCGCCTCCAGGAGGTCGCCCATTTCCGATTCGTGCAGCCGCGCGACGTGCCGGCGCAGGTAGAGGAGGTCGCGATCGGCGATGGCCGCGCCGACATGCATGAGGAAATCCGAGCGGACGGACCCGTCCTCGGCATAGATGTCCTCGCCCTCGAAGGGACTGTGCTCCGCCTGCCCCTGATGGATACGGTCGTCGTCGCCGGTGTCTTCCATCGGGCCGCTCCTTGTATCGGGATCGTCCGGCGCGGCGCGCCGGCCGAGCGGAAACGACAGGGATTGCTTGCAGGGTTCCTCGCAAAGCACCCGATTTGCAGGGCTTCGCCTTCCCTCCTGCTAAAGCAAAGCGCCCGGCCGGTCCATTGCCGAAAGCGGCAAAAGCCCGTGGCGGATAAAAAAATCGCAAGCTGTTGCAAATTCATGAAAATCGCAGGTTTTGCGAGGCTCGCCGCACGGCCGGCATTTTCCACATGCCGCAAAAAGGCTAGGAAAAACCGATCTGACCGACAGACGGAGCGACCATGGCAATCCTTCCCATCCTGCGCTACCCCGATCCGCACCTTCGTTCGCCCTGCAAGCCGGTCGAGACCTTCGACGGGCGTCTTGCGGCGCTGGCCGACGACCTTGCGGCGACGATGCGCGCCGCGCCCGGCATCGGCATCACCGCCGCCCATGTCGGCATTGCCGAACGGCTGACGGTGATCGAACTGGACGGCCCGGCCTCGCAGCGCGTCTACGTCAATCCCGCAATCGAATGGGCCTCGTCGCAAACACAGCGCCATGTGGAAGGCAGCGTCTCCATGCCCGGGGTCACCGACGAGGTGGAGCGCCCTGCCCGCGTCCGCGTCACCTATCAGGACCTTTCCGGAGGCACCCATACGGAGGAAGCGGACGGCCTGCTCGCCGTCTGCCTGCAGCACGAAATCGACCAGCTCGACGGCATTTTCTGGATCGACCGGCTCTCGCGCCTGAAGCGCGAGCGCATCGTCAGGAAGTTCCGGAAGGCGGGGACATAACGGAACCACGGGCAGCTTGCGGCGTTCAGGACCTATCCCAACCCGAGGAAAGGAGAAATCCCATGGTCGCAGCAACGCAGATTCGCGAACATATGGAAGTGCGCGCCGCCGACGGCCGTCATATCGGCACGGTGGACCACATGGAGGGCGACAGCCGGATCAAGCTCACCAAGAACGATTCCGAAGACGGCCGCCACCACCTCATCCCGCTCGACTGGGTCGACCATGTCGATGCGCATGTGCACCTCAACAAGGATGCGGATGAAGTGCGCAAGGAATGGTCGTCCATGAACTGACGGCAGATCATTCATCCACCAGGGAAACCCGCCGCAAGGCGGGTTTCCTTTGGCAATGCGCCGGATCATGCCCGCCCCGCCGCGGCCGCGAGCTTGGCCTCGCAACGGTGCGTCTTCATGGCATGGGAGAGATTGCGCCGTCCCCGCTCGTCCGCATCGGCTTTCGCAGCCTCCATGCTCCTGCACCATTCGGCGTCGAGAACATGCTCCGGTATCCGCGGCATGCAGGAGGCCAGGAACAGCAGCGAGGAAAGAGCAAGAAGACGCATATCCGAAACCTCCCCGCATCCCATCCGAAAGGATGCCAGAAACAAAAAACCCGGCTGAAAGCCGGGTTCTTGGTGCGGTCGAGAAGACTCGGCCAAACCGCCAACCACCCTGATTTTCTGGCATCGAGTGGTCCAATGTGTTGCATTTTGCGCCACAAAGAATCAACCCGTTACCCGCGAGTGGTCCAACGCGTGTTCACGGTTTGAACGCCGAACGGCGGCATTCGTCCACACTTTCTGACGACTGTGGACAACCTGCTTCTCTCCAATCGCTTCCGCCTCCTTTAGGATTCTTTTCACAGCCCGGTTGACTCAAATCGCAGCAAGAACATATTGAGAACAGACCGGCGATGCGGCCGCTAATCTGAAACCAAGGGGAAGATGCCTGCTGTGGCATAGACACAGGGGAACGACGACGTGCGCCCGCTCGAAATACAACACGCCGAGCCTCGAAACGAGATTGATGAAGCGCTGGCATGGCACGATGGAGATGCTCGCGCCGCGATCGCCACTCTTCTTGCGGATTGCGCCTACCTGCGCTGGCAGTTGGAGCTTGCTGGCAGGGCAATGGGTGCCGGCTTCACTCGCGGGTGGCGTCCACAGTCGGAACGCGAGTAGCATCCCATGGAATACAAAACGACACCAGCTGAGCCCGCACCACGGCTCAAGGAGGAAGACAATTACACAATTCAGGTTTGGGAGGAGAAGGGTGGAAAGTACCTTGGGACGCCTCTCAAGACGACGCTGAATGGCATCACTCGGGCCGCATGGCAGGATGCCCTTCAGAGGTTTCCCGGCTTGTATCTTGTCGAGACGAACGGCCCCTATCTGATGCGCGAAGCGACGGCACCAGCCGAGAATCACGATGAGTTCGGCCGGATCAGAAGCAATGGAGTTTGCCTCCAAGATCTACCGCAATGGTATGGGCTTGTCGCTCGTTGTGCCTGCGGAAACATGAATTACGTAGACCGATACGATCATCGCATCCAGCGCTGGAAGGGGTATCCGCTTGAGCGGATCGCCGAGAAATTGTCGTGCAGCGAATGCACGCGCGCGCGCCGGCCGAGGGGACGCATCGAACTCGATCTCTATAAGCTTCCGAGATGACGCCATGTCTCGACTCACGTACACCGTCGATATGGCTATAGACGACCGCACCGATATGCACCCCCATGTGCCGGAAGAGCACTATTGCGAGCATTCTGGCTGCACTAAGTGGGGAGGGTTTGGGCTGGCTCGATCGAAGGCCGAACCGATGCGCTGGTGGTGTTGGGAGCATTACCCTTACAAGGAGCCGGGCTCTACCCGAGCGGGCGGTCCCTTGTCGGCCTGATCTCACCGCCCTATCCTCCAGCTTTCGGAGGTGCTGATGCGGGAACATCTTGGCGAATCGCTGATCCTGGCATTCAGCGTGTTGCTGGCCATCTACACCCTTGCCGTGCCGATCATCCGATGGCTTTACGGATCGTGATAGACCATGTGCAATCTCTACAACATCAGCACCACCCAAGACATGATCCTCGCCGTGACAAGGGCTCTCCGCGGGAATATCGGCAACCTTGAGCCATCGGTCGATATCTACCCGGATCGGCCGGCGCCAGTCGTGCGGAACATGAACGGCGAGCGAGAGCTGGCAATGCTCCATTGGGGCATGCCGTCTCCTCCGTTCGTCACGAAAGGGAACCCGGATACCGGCGTTACGAACATCCGCAATGTCGCCTCCCCTCATTGGCAGCGCTGGCTCAAGCCAGAAAACAGATGCCTGGTCCCCTGGACGACGTTTTGCGAGTGGGAAGACACCAAGCCGAAGAAGACCAAACGGTGGTTCGCACTCAACAAGGAGCGGCCGCTGGCGTTCTTCGCGGGAATCTGGACGACATGGCGCGGGGAACGCGGCTCGATGAAAACCCCGCGGCCGGGTGAACACGAGCTGTTCGGCTTCCTCACGACTGATGCGAACGCTGTCGTGAAGCCGATCCACCCCAAGGCAATGCCCGTGATCCTGCGGACGATCGAAGAGCACGATATCTGGTTGCGAGCACCATGGGATGAGGCGAAAGCGCTGCAGCGGCCTTTGCTGTGTTTCGGCGTGGAATATTGACCCCTCTGGCGGGGTGACCGGCGTCCAATTTTGACCCCCTACCTGTTTCGTCTGACCATCCGTCTTTTGCTGGCGGATGGAGGGGGAGTTGAAGCGAGTGGATA
>Ga0066256_1001812_pt1 | contig 26627 bp, 17 predicted proteins | sample ThiBio_1000_biof_FD_87107 | JGI IMG/M metagenome (GOLD analysis project Ga0066256, IMG submission 87107) | Wastewater bioreactor microbial communities from Cape Town, South Africa - Thiocy_expt_1000_biof (version 2) | ecosystem: Engineered > Bioreactor > Thiocyanate-remediating >... | reverse complement strand
TCCACCACGGTGACGTATCTCGTCCACGTCGCGTCTGCGGGGATGTCGAGGTGTACCCGCGACGTTGGTACCGACGGAGGGATTCGAACCCTCACAACACACAGTTTCTGAGACTGCGGCCTCTACCAGATTGGGCCACGTCGGCATGAAGAGCCGCGTCCCGAAGGAACGTGCTCGGTCTGTGCAGGAGGATTCGAACCTCCAATCCCTCCGACCCGAACGGAGTGCTCTAGCCAGATTGAGCCATGCACAGAGAACGAAGAAGTCGACGGCGAGCTCGCACGAGCCAGCGGCGGACCAGTCGGGCGCCGGACCCGAACCATCTGCTTGCAAGGCAGACGTCTCCCCTCGGAGACAAGCCCGTAGTGAGCATCGCTCGCGCGAGGCCCGTGAAGTCGGTGAGCTTGGTGGCTCTCCGGTGCGGCGCGCAGGGATCGCACCTGCCTCCTCCTGCTCGTCATGCAGGCGCAGTCGCTAGACTGCCAGCGCCGCGCGCCGTTCTTCGTGGATCACCTGCGAATCGAACGCAGTGCGGGCTCCGTATCAGAGAGTCCAGGGTAACCAACCCGTCGTGATCCGTTCGTGACCTGGAGAGCCGAGAGGGGGTCGAACCCTCGCGCGCCGTGTTGCAGACGGCGATCCTCGCCGGAGAATCGGCTCGTGTCGCGAAGGCCTCACGACCGCCTCGCGATGAGAGCGCTCGTGAGAGCCGAGAGAGTGGGCGCAGATTCCTCGTGGCACCGACGTCACGTGAAGCGTCGTGTGTTGGGGCTGCGCGGAGCGGACAGAGGGACTCGCACCCTCATTTTCAGTTTGGAAGACTGTGGTCCTACTTTTGGACGATGCCCGCAGATGGTGGAACCGGCCGGACTCGCACCGGCAACCTCCTCGATGCCACCGAGGTGCTCTCCTCGCTGAGCTACGGCCCCATTTCGTATCGTGCACTTTCGTGTTGAGCTGAGTGGAGCGACGGGGAATCGCACCCCGATCTCTGCAGTGCGAGTGCAGTGTTCTCCTGTTGAACCATCGCCCCGTCGACGAGCGACGAGCTGCGCGTGACGTCGAGACGCCGGACGCGCGGCGGGCCGCGAAGGAATCGAACCCTCTCTCCGGGTTTTGGAGGCCCGGCCGGTCACCATGACTCTGCGGCCCGAGTGCGAGCGATGTTCGGGCGTTCGGCCCGGCGCCTCGTATGGGGATCGAACCCACCTGCACTCCATAGACAGTGGAGCTGCGACCCCAGTCGCATCACGAGGCTTGAATCGATTCGTCGTTCACACGCGGTACTGGTGTCCTCGGCAGGAGTCGAACCCGCGTCTGCCGGTTTAGAAGACCAGCGCCTATCCGCTCGGCCACGAGGACGAAGCTCGAGCCGACCCGAGGCGCGCGTGCGCATCGGCGTCCCCGGCAGGAGTCGAACCTGCGTTGCCCGGCTTAGGAAACCGGCGCCTCTCCGCTCGGCCACGAGGACAGCTTGCTGTCCGCGCGGGCGAGCTCTTCGCGAGCAGGCGCGCGGTCGGTGTAGCGTACGGGGATCGCACCCGCCTCCGCTGAGTCACAGTCAGCCCTCGTCACTAGACGAGTAACGCTACCACGATGTCATGTCGTCATTTGGTTGAGGTGTGTCAAGGTGTCTATATTTGGAATTGTCGATTCGTTTGGTTGCGACGTGCGTGGCACTCCCGGTCGGAATCGAACCGACACCTTCCGCTTGAAAGACGGAGATCCGGACCACTAGATGACGGGAGCAAGAGGGTCGTCCGAGTGAGCAGGCCATCGTTCTGATGGCGGCTGGAAATGCCGGTGCCTTGACCACTTGGCTACGACGGCGAAAATCGCCGGCGGTTGGATTCGAACCAACGATCCCATTTGCGTGTAGGACCTGCTCGGTCGGACGAAGAGAGGTGGCTTCGCGAGAGAAGGAGAGGACGCGAGGGTCGCGCATCGCGCGGGCTCGCTCGCGGCTCTCGCGAGGCCAGATCAGTAGAGTCGGCGTGCCGGGGCAGAGCCGATTCGTGAAAATGTCATCGCCCGAGTGGAGAAACCGGGTGCGTTTTCGTTCCATAAACGAATGCCTGACCACTAGGCTACCGGCACCGAGAGCTCGGACGATCGGAGGACCGCGAGCGGAGCTCGGCGCAGCGGAGGGCTACGTCGTGCTCGGGGGTACCGGGTTGGATTCGAACCAACGTTTTGATTGCGTGTAGGGTCTCTTCGGGCGGGCGATGAAGCCGTTTCGCGTCGCGAGCGACGCGGAAGTCGAAGCACGGACGAGCGCCGTGCGGGAGAGGTAGCGCCGGGTCAGGCGGCGAGCCTGCCAGGCGTGGAGCTCAGATGCGAGCTCGGCAAGCTCGGCGTCGATCCGTTGTGCCGGACGCGCGAGCTGCGAGAGTAGGTCTTCACCCGAGTGAACAAGCCTTTGGGGATTCCCATCCTTTTTTAAGGAGCGCCTATACCAGTTTGGCTATCGCCGCGTGAGGCTCGGTGACTCGAGGAGTCAGCGCGCTTGGGTGACGAGCACCCGGTGCGGCGAGTCGGATTCGAACCGACATGTTCTCGATTGCGTGTAGGGCATCTTCGGGCGGGTGAAGAAGATCGATTGGGCTCGCGCGGCGGCTCCGGGCGTGGAGCGCGTGTCACGAATATGGCCGGCGATTGTCGAGCGGCGACGACGCCATCGTGTCGCGCGAACGCGAGCCGGAGCTGCGCGGAGAGCGGAGCCCGCGTCCGGAGTCGAGCCGGATCCTCCCGGATACAAGGCGGGTGCTCGGCCAGTCGAGCTCCGCGGGCGAGGAGCCTCCTCCTCGGCGCTGCTCGAGCGCCGGAAGAGCCGGCATAGCCGACCGACCCTCGCGACGCGGCGTCTCGACGAGAGGCCGTATGCATCGCGCCGCGGCGGTGTCGTGCCGCGAGGGCGTTCAGTGTTGGGCTTGCCTGCGGTTCGCGCAAGTCCCTCGCGCCACTTTTTCATGTCGCGAGGGACGAGAGCGGGAGCGCGGCAAGCGCCGGGCGAATGAGCGAGTGAGGGAGCCCACGTCCGGAATCGAACCGGATCCTCCCGAATACGAGGCGGGCGCTCGACCATTCGAGCTGCGCGGGCAGGGTGCTCGCGGTGCACGCAGGCCGCGTCCACCGCAGAGTTGCGGAGTGCGAGGCGAGCGCGCCGGCGCGAGCGGGTGAGAAATTGGTTCGTCCGAGTGGAGAATCCGTTGCGATGTGCTCGTGTACGAAACGAGTGCCTTACCGTTTGGCGCGCGGTCCAGCCTTGCGGCTTGGTGGACCACGTTGGATTCGAACCAACATTGGGTGCGTGTATGGACTCTTCGAGCGGACGAAGGGGCTCCAGCGGAAGGAATCGAACCTTCGAATGGGCCGGTTAACAGCCGGCTGCCTGACCACTAGGCTTCGCTGGAATATGTGCTCGTCACGTACGTACGTGCTGCTGCCGTCTCGACGCGTCCGATCTCTTGCGAGGCGGAACGACGAAGCGGTCAGCGCGTACGTACGCGACGAGCCTTGGCGCCAAGTTGTCAGAGAGCGAGGGACCCTCGAGTGAGGGGCCGATAGTTCCGGGCACAGGATTCGAACCTGTCTTTCTGGGTTCAGAGGCCAGTGTCCTGCCAGCTAGACGATCCCGGAGCAGGTGACGGCGTGGCGAGCCAGAGAGCGCGCGCACGTCGCCGGAGCCGCGTCGTTCGACGCAGCGGTAGGTCCGGAGGGAATCGAACCCTCACCACCCCGGGTAAGAGCCGGGTGCGCTTCCAGTTGCGCTACGGACCTATGAGTAGACGAGTCGTGTCGTGTGTCGGGGAGGTGTTCCTTCGTTCATTGATGCGGTTCGTGCGCGAGCGACGGCCTTGTCGCGTGCGAGACGAATCGGCATCAGCAGTGGCCGAAGTGAGAGCGAGATGACTCCGGAGCGACCCATTGCCGAGAGCGGGGATGGAGGGAGAGGAAAGCGCAGTGAGCGCGCGTGACGAGGCCGCTCGTCGAGTGCGGCGGCACATGCGCGAGCGATGACTAGCAGAGCGGCGCCACGTGCTGACGTGGCCTTCGGACCGCGTCGATGCTGCATGCGCGTGGCGCGCGGTGGGTGGGACGCGAGGGGATCGAACCCTCATCCCTCGGCTTAAAAGGCCGGTGCTCGGCCGATTGAGCTAGCGTCCCGTGCGAGCGGCAAAGAATAGCGTTTGAACGCGCCGCTCACGGGTCAGATACCAAGCTTGAGAAACATGATTGAGTCCTGCGGATAAAGTCGTACTGATCGCGCGCCGTCGCGGGCGCGCGTGTCTGGGGCATCGGTGCGGGGAGGTGGGCTCGCCCCTTCCTCCTCCGTGCTCGGCTGGAGCCGATCCGGGTGCTCGGGGCCTCCGTCTCGGCTGGCGCGATCGCCGCGGAAGAGGCCCGCCGCCGTCTCGGTGAAGTCGGCCGTCGAGGACCGCGCATCGCCGATTCGGGGCCCAGAAACAACGAAGGCCACCTCGGGCGGGAACCCGGGCGGCCTCTACGAACGACTCCGATCGATGGAGACGAAACGAGGGACCGCTAGGGGTCGCCCTCCTCCTGCTTGGCGCGCGGATTACGCGAACTGCGCGGAGGAGGGGCGGCGGCGTGCAGGCGGCGCTCGGCGGGCGGGAGCCGGAAGAGACCCCAAAAGGCGTTCGCGAGGGAGGCCGGGCTCGCGATCGAGGTGGGGCCGGTGGGGCGGGCGAACCCGCCATAGACAGGGCGACCCCACGCGCGAGCCGCCCGTCCTTCGGACGCGAGGCACGCCAAGCCGTTGCGCCGGAGCGCCTCAGCTGTCGTCCTTTTGTCTCGAAGGGAGAGAATCACGCGGAACTCGCACGCCCGGGGTCTCCGGGACGTGCCTCCATGGTGGAGAGTCGGTTGCCTTTGGACGCTCCCGGCCGGAGCGGCATTCAAGCTATAGCTCTCGGTTTCGCGCCGCGCAAGGTTTTAAAGCAAAAAAATGTCTCGAGGGCGGGGAGGATGGCGCGACGAACAAACAAGATTGTTCCGCCGAGCATCGTCGAGCCATTCGGAAAGTGTCGGGCGCCGCGCCGCTTTCCTCCCGCAATCGGGGGCCACCACGACTCGAGTTCGCCGCGCGGCGGCTGACATCGCGCCAACTAGCGACGGCATCGACGCTTGCTCGAAGGCGGCGAGGACCACGGCGAAGGTCAAGGCCGGGCCGAAGAGGTCGTGCGGCCGGCGGGGGGCCTTACCCGAGCGGGGCGACGCCCGATCTGCAAGATGGTGACGCCCGACAGGATCAGCGCCATTGCGACGATATCGAGCAATCCGACTGCTTCTCCGGAGATGGCTCCGAGCACCAGCGCGACGACCGGCGGAATATAGGTGGCGCCCGACGCGGCGACGGCACCGAGATCGCGCAGAATGAAGTAGTAGAGCAGGTAGGCGAGTCCGATGCCGAGCAGTCCGAGACCGAACACGAGACCAGCGGCCGCCTTCCAGTCCTCGAGGATCCGGGCCGTGCCTGAGAGATCCGTCAGCGCCAGCAGCATGATGAGGGCGAGCCCCGTCTGCCAGGCGGCCAGAGCCAGCGGCGGAAGGTCGAGTGGCGAGAGGAACCGGCGAGCGTAGACGAACGACAGCCCGACCGAGAGCGCGCCCGCCAGCATCCACGCTGCGCCCGGCAGTGCCGTCATGCCTGCCCCTTCTTCCCAGGGGCGTGCGGTGAGGACGATGCCGACGAACGCCACCAGAACGCCGCTACCCATGATGACGTTCGGCCGTTCGTCGTCGAGAAAGAGCAGCGCGCAGAGAAAGGTGAACAGCGGGATGGAGCCGCTCAACATGCCCGCCATCCCGGAGGGCAACAGGGCCGCTCCCTTGGCGAACGCCAGATAGTAAAACGCCGTCGCCAGGACCGACATCACCGCGAAATGCGGAACATGTCGTAGCTGGTCCCGTCGGAGGGCACCGAGACGCGTCGCCGCAAGCACCAGCGGCAAGAAGCCAAAAGCGACACGTTCGACGCCGCTCTGGCCGGTCAGGGGGTCGCTCTGGCCTGCCGAGCGTTCGTCGCTCCCGATCTTCGGAGCGGCAGGCTCGTCCAGGTTTCCGAGCGCGTCTTGACGACCGGATCCGACTACTTTCTCGTGACCCCCGGTCGCGCCAAGCCGCGCGAGGGCGTCCGACAGATCATGCAGTGGCTCGAGGAGGAAGCGATGCGCGACATCTCCGACGCGCAAACGGACTGACCTGTCTGACGAGTTGTCCTCAGCGCGTGACGACGAGCGGGGCCGTCACGTTCGTGAGCGCATCTTGAAGTCCGAAGAATGGCGATGCCTCGACGCGCAGCTCGTAGCGGCCCGCCGGAAGCGGTGCCTCGACGCTCTTGCATGCAGGTGTGAAGCGAACGAGCCGCGCCTTGTAGCGAAGGCGCTTGGTGAGCGTGCCGCCGGGCGTGAGCACCAGACGGTAATGGGCGCCTCCGCATCCCGTGCCGAATCCGCAGTGTGGATTGACGAAATCGGCGCGCTTCTTTCCTTGAAAGGCCTGGAGCTCGAGCGACGCGCATCCGGGCTTGAGAACGAGCTCGAGGTCCTCCGTCGTCGTGTTCGTGAGCGTCAACGCGACGCCGACTTCTTCCCCCGAGCGCACGGACGTTCCATCGATCGAAATCGATGCAGCAAGGCCAGTCAGCGCATGGCGTGTTGCGGCGCGCGTCGCGCGACAGTCGTCAGGCAGCGCATCGAGCTCGAACGCGCTGCCTCGGCACGCGTCGACCGCCACGGAGGGCGGCGCGCCCGCGTCGAGCTCGGTCCGCGGCTCCGGCTGCGGCCTCGCCGCCGCCGACCGGAGAGACCTGGATCGTCGGCACGTTTTCGGGCGTCGGCCTTGGGGGAGACGGCGACGGAGACGCCGCGCACCCGCACGTGAGCGCCAGGGCGAAGAATGCGGTGTGCGTGCAGGATCGGTTCATCGAACCCGCATCCTAACCGGGCGCCGCGAGCTCGGTCGCTGTTCGTCTCCGAGCGCCCGGTCGTCCGAGGTTGGCCCATCGGCCGGCCCGAATCGGCCCGGGCCAGGGGCGAGCGGCTCGAAGCCTTTGGAATCACGCGGACGCGGAGTCGGCATGGTCGTCGCTACGGGGGCTCGTCATGCTGGCGATTGCGCAGAGTGCCGTCCTCGTCGGGATCACGTCGTTCCCGGTTCGTGTCGAGGTGCAGGCCGAGCGGGGGATCCCGACGTTCGAGCTTGTTGGCCTCGCGGAGGCCGCGGTGCGCGAGAGCCGGGTACGTGTGAAGAGCGCGCTTGCGGGCGTCGGTGTCGACATCAGCGAGTGCCGCGTCACGGTGAACCTGGCGCCTGCCGACGTGAAGAAGAGCGGCAGCTCGTTCGATCTCGCGATCGCGCTCGGCACGCTCGTGGCGCTCGGTGCGATTCCGGAGGAGTCGATCGCGGGCGTCCTTCTGCTCGGGGAGCTGTCGCTCAACGGCGGGATGCAGAGTCTGCGCGGCGTGGTCGCTCATCTGCTCGGCGCGAAGGAGCGCGGCGTCGTCCGGGCCATCGTCCCGCGTGCGAACGAGCGCGAGGCGGCGCTCGTCGACGGGGTGGAAGTGGAGCTCGCCTCGACGCTCGGCGAGATCGTGGACGCGCTCCGTGGCAAGGGCGCGCTACGCCAGCCGAAGGTCGTCGCATCGGCGACCGTGACGTCGCCGATCGACGATCTCTCCGACGTTCGCGGCCAGCACGGGGCGCGGCGCGCGCTCGAGATCTGCGCGAGCGGCGCGCACAACCTCTTGATGATGGGGCCGCCTGGCGCGGGCAAGACGATGCTCGCGCGGCGGCTGCCGGGGATCCTGCCCGCGCTGTCGCGCGAGGAGGCGCTCGAGGTGATCGCGATCCACGGCGTCGCCGGGTTGCTCGGGACGACGTCGAGCCTCGTCGTCGAGCGCCCCTTCCGCGCGCCGCATCACACCGCGAGTGACGTGGCGCTCGTGGGCGGCGGCGAGCACTCGCGTCCGGGGGAGGTGAGCCTCTCGCACCACGGCGTGCTCTTCCTCGACGAGCTGAGCGAGCTGCGACGGACCGCGCTCGAGGCGCTGCGGCAGCCGCTCGAGGACGGCGTCGTCACGGTCTGCCGGATGCGCATGACGGTGACGTTCCCGGCGCGGCCGATGCTGATCGGCGCGACGAATCCCTGTCCGTGCGGGAACTACGGCGACGGCACGCCGCGCTGCGGGTGCGGGTTCGAGGCGATTCGCCAGTACCGTCGGCGCCTCAGCGGTCCGTTGCTCGACCGTCTCGACTTCCACGTCGTGCTTCCGCGCGTGGATCTCCTCGAGCTGCAGTCGGCGTCGGGCGGGGAATCGAGCGCCGTCGTCCGTGCGCGTGTGGAGGCGTCGCGCGCGACCCAGCGCGAGCGCTGGCGTCGCGGCGAGGTCTCGGTGCAGGCGAACGCGCACCTCTCGCAGCGCGACGTCGAGCGCGTCTGCGCTCTCGACGCAACGGGGAAGGACGTGCTCGCCCAGGCGGTCGAACGTCGCGGGCTCTCGGCGCGTGCCTACGGCAAGGTCCTCCGTCTCGCGCGGACGATCGCCGACATGGACGGCGCTACCGCGATCGCGGCGAAGCACGTCATGGAGGCCGTGCTCGGGCGAGTCCTCGATCGCGATCAGACCAACGGGCGGCCGTTCGAGACCGACGCCGCCTGAGCCTCAGCGATTCGGCGCGCGGGCGCGCCCTCGGTTCGAATCCGCACGCGTCGCGATCGCCGGCGATGCGCGCACCGGAATGTCCTCGGCGAACGAAGGAGACGAAGGAACATGCTCGAGCAGCTCGCAGAGAAGATGAAGGTCCTCAAGGGCGTCGTGGTGTCCGTGGAGAAGCAGTTCGGAAAGGGCGCCATCATGTCGCTCGGCGACGAGGGAGCGCTCGAGGCCGTTCCGACGATCCCCACCGGCTCGCTCGCGCTCGATCTGGCCACCGGTGTCGGTGGCTATCCGCGCGGCCGCGTCGTCGAGGTGTATGGCCCGGAGTCGAGCGGGAAGACGACGCTCTCGCTCCACGCGATCGCGCAGGCGCAGCGGAACGGCGGCGTGTGTGCGTTCATCGACGCGGAGCACGCGTTCGACGTGGCATATGCGCGGTCGATTGGCGTCGAGACGGACAAGCTCCTCGTGTCGCAGCCGGACACGGGCGAGCAGGCGCTCGACATCGTCGACGTCCTCGTGCGCTCGGGGGCGGTCGACCTGGTGGTCGTCGACTCGGTCGCGGCGCTCGTTCCGCGCGCGGAGATCGAAGGCGAGATGGGCGACAGCCACATGGGTCTCCAGGCGCGTCTGATGAGCCAGGCGCTCCGGAAGCTGACGGCGATCGCGCATCGAACGAACACGACGATCATGTTTATTAACCAGCTTCGGCAGAAGATTGGCGTTACGTTCGGCAACCCGGAGACGACGACGGGTGGCAACGCGCTCAAGTTCTACGCGTCGATGCGTCTCGACGTGCGCCGGATCGGTCAGGTGAAGGTCGGCGACGAGCTCGTCGGTGGCCGGACGCGAGTCAAATTGGCCAAGAACAAGATGGCCCCGCCGTTCTGTGAGGCGGAGTTCGAGATCCGCTACGGCAAGGGCGTCGACGGGCTGAGCGAGCTCATCGACCTCGGTCTCTCGCGCGGTCTGATCGAGAAGAGCGGCAACCACCTCTCCTTCGCGGGGACGACCCTCGGCAACGGCCGCGAGCGCTCGCGCGAGACGATCGCGGGGAGCCCCGAGCTGCAGACGACGCTACGCCAGGCCATCCTCGCATCGGGGCCGGTGCGGCCGGGTCGCCGCGCCGAAGGCGAGGCGTAGCGCACGGGCCCGTCGCTTGATCGAACGACGGGCCCCCGCTCGAGGAGTAGCCCCTCGGGCCAGACACGGGGCGAGGCGGCTCTTCTCGGTTCCCCCCGCCGAGAAGACGCTGCCTCGCCCCTCCGAGCAGCGGTGAAGGCGAGTACCGCCCATCGACGGACAGGAAGCGGGCTTCGGCGACGATGCTCTCGTCAGTTCGTGGGAGGAAGGACGTTGGACGAGGGGAGGTTCTGCGGCACCGATCCGGTCGCCTTGCATCCGGTGCAGCTCCACTACGACGGCCGTGGTCGCATCGACCAGATCACGCATGGATCACGCGTCTACACGACGACCTACGCGATGACTGCACGTACGACGCGCAGCACTGGCAGGTCACGCATGGCGGCTCCTCTTCGCGTATGGACGGAATGGCGAAGAAGACCGACGCTGCCACGTTCGCCGAGACACTGTACAGCTACGATGCACACGGCAACCTTCGCACGGTCACGCGTCCAGCACCGCTGGCGGTGATAGACTACGTCATCGATGGCCAGAACCGGCGGATCGGTAAGAAGATCGGTGGCAGCCTCGAGCAGGGATTTCTCTATGGCGGCTCGCGGAGCTCGACGCTACCGGAGCCGTCGTCTCGCGCTTCGTACGCGAGCGGCGGTCACGCGCTGGACTTCATGATGAAGGGCGGTGCGACGTACCGATTCGTCAAGGACGACCTCGGCAGCCCGTGCCTCGTCGTCGATACGTCGGCGGGTGCACGCGCCCAGCGATGCGCGCGGCCGACGGAGGCGATGATTGGAGACGTGTTGCGGCGAAATCCAGTGAAAGGCTATGAATGGTGACCCGGTTGCAGGCGGTCGTCGTTGCGGTAGTCGGTGCTCTCATCTCGTGCAAGAGGAGCGAGTCCGACCGCGACGGTGGTGCCCCGTCCAGCGTTGACGTGCGTCCTGTCGCGACATTGATTGAAGCAGGGCCGCGCACCGTCAGAGGAGTTGGTTACGTTTCGGGGTGTATTCGTGAGGCCGAGCGCGACCACGCCTTTGTCTACGATGACCACGGGATGAATAGGTTTTGTGGCTTCGGGCTTGAGTTTTCCTCTGCCAAACCCTTGCTGGTCTTAGAGGAGGAGAGGGCGGCTCCGGGTTGGGAGGCACTCAACTGGAAGGTGGACATCGGTGGGAATCGAGTGCTGTTTCGGCTGGATTCCGATTGGTCCGATTTTCGGGCGGAAGGGTTTGAGGCGGCCGACATAGCTGAAGTTGAGTTTAAGTATGTCAAGGGGCGAGTGGCGAAGAAGATGCGCGGCGCGCGGATGCGAGTGAGGACAGACCTGTTGTCTCGTGAGCAGGCGGTGCATCGAAGAGTGCATGTGAGTTACGATTGTCGACCTTCGGAGTGTCTCGAGTACGACCGTCTTCTCAGTACGATACGTATTCCATTTGCCGAGCGAGAGACCGACTCGGGACGGTGACCGCCCTCCCGCGGCGAGCGATCCGATCGATCGACCTGATGGCGGCTGGTCGCACGCCCATCACCTTGATGCTCGACATGAGCCGGTCACGCGTGGCGGCTCCTCCTTCGCGTACGGACCGAACGGCGAACTGGCGAAGAAGACCGACGCTGTCACGTTCGCCGAGACGCACAGCTACGATGCACACGGCAACCTTCGCACGGTCACGTGCCCAGCACCGCTGGCGGTGATAGACTACGTCATCGACGGCCAGAACCGGCGGATCGGTAAGAAGATCGGTGGCAGCCTCGAACAGGGATCGACCAAGTTCTGCGGCGCAACCCGGCCAAGGACTACGAATGGTGAACAGCGTTGCCGCCGCACTCTGGCTCATGTTGGCGGCGTCGTGCCGTAGCCCATCCTGCGCGAGAGCAGCGGAGCAGCCCCCGATGCAAGAAGCTGGGGTGGGAGGCGATTCGAGCGACGGCGTTGCGTGCGCGATGCAGTTCCCGGGCAGGCGTTCACATACGTAGAGGACGGGCTCACGCGGTTCTGTAGCTTCGGGCTTGAATTTTCCGCAGCAGCTCCGGTGCGCGTGATCGAGCAAAACTTGAGTATCGAGGGGTGGGAGGCGCTCGATTGGCTCGTTGAGGTCGGTACGACAAAGGTATCGTTTCGGTTGGACTCGGATTGGACGAACTTTTCGGAAGAAGGTTATCGGGAGCCCGAGATCGAACAGGTTGAGTACGCACACGTGAAGGGCAGGATTGCGAGAAAGCGAACTGGAAGAACAACACGCGTAGCAACGGACCTTGTTGCGCTTGAGCGCGATGTTATCTATCGCCGCGTTCATGCGCGGTTCGAGTGTGGGTCGACCGCGTGCGCTGAGCTGGACGCGATGCTCAAGACAATTCGTGTCCCGTTGGTCCGCCCCAGTAAGCGCCGGGGCGACGCCGGACGATGACCCCGTGCGGCTCTGGCTGTCGCGCGGCGCTCGGGGACATTGCGGGGGCGGTAAGGTTCAGGCTCGCACCGAGGAGGCGTCGACGCATTCCCATCCCGACGAGAAGGCGTAGTCGACCCACGTGACCGACTACGCCTCAGATGCGGCTGCCAGGTGCGGAATCAGAACGGCTAAGGAGATCGAGGACGGCTCAAGAACCCGGCCGCGATCCGGTCCCGGGTCGGCGTCCCCGTGAACCTCCGGCCGGCCACGTCACACCTCATCGATCTCGGGCCCTCGCGCGGGCTGGTCGAAAGGAGCGGCAACCACCTAGCCTCGCCGGGACGACGGTCGGCAACGGCCACAAGCGCTCGCGCGAGAGGATCGCGGCGAGCGCCGAGCGTCCAGAGGACGCCACGCCACGCCATCCTCGCATCGGGGCCGGGGCGCCGCGCCGAAGGCGAGGCGTAGCGCACGATGCCCGTCGCTTGATCGAACGACGGGCCGCCGGTCGAGGCGTAGCCCCCCGGCTGAGACTCGGGGCGAGGCGGCTCTTCTTGGTTCCCCCGCCGAGGAGAGCTGCCTCGCGCTCGGGCGCATGGGTGGAAGGGGAGCATGGCCCGTCTATGACCGGACATCAGAGTCGGCGGTCGATCCGGCCATCACGTTGGTATCAATGAGCGGAACTGGCTTTACGTTCGGGGACGATCCGTCTACCCACCAGCTCACGTCGATACGCGATGAAGCAAAGACGAGAGACGGAGCAGTCGTGCCCCCGGTACCATAGCGAGCATGGAAGAGGATGAGCTGCGGAGAAAGTTCGCGGCTATGGCTGGGCAGAGCTACTCAGCGCTGAAGAACAACTGCACTGAGCCGGGTAGAGCGCGGGGTGTCGTCGGCTGGTCGACGCGATCCGGCGCTCAGCGCTCTGCTGCCCACCGGCGCGGAGTCTCAACGACATCGCCATCGGGCAGACGTGTCATCCAGGCTCGGCCCGCTCGCCGTTCGGTCCTCCGTGATCGATTGCTGCTCGGATAGCTTCTGGAGCATGTACTGATGCGTTCGACAAAATGGGTTATCATCGCATCTGGAATTGTACTGTTCGCGTGCCGAGGGGACGCGAGGGTGACCGGTCGCGACGCGTGGATCCATGACACGGAATCGGAATGCGGTGGCTCTTGGAAGCCGGGCAAAACGGTCGTAGTGTCTAGCGGATCGAGTGTGGAGGTTCTGGCGGAAATTTCGCAGAAGGAGCGCCTTTGCTTGCGCGTTAGGTGGCAAGGTCGGGTCGGCTACGTGGATGCGCATGATGCCGCGATCAAGCCGCTCGCGTCCAAGTGAACGGCACGTCGTTCCGACTGCGGAGAAGCGGAAACCTGTAGCGAGTATGAGGAACCCCGATTTGTGAGTTTGCAGATCCGCCTCTGCCAGTAAGACCTCGGGTCCTGGGCTCGTTACGACGCGCAGGACCGGCAGAAGATGCTCGCCGGCAGCTCCTTCGCGTACGGACCGAATGGCGAGCTGGCGAAGAAGACCGACGCTGTCACGCTCAGCGAGACACTGTGCAGCTGCGATGCACACGGCAACCCTTCGCACGGTCACGCGCCCCGCAGCGCTGGCGGTGATAGACGACGTCATCGACGGTCAGAACCGGCGGATCGGCAAGAAGATCGGTGGCGGCCTCTCTTCGGCGGTCGGACGCGAGCGGAGCGTGCCGTCTGACCGGCAGCCGGCGGGCCTTCCGGACGCACCCAGCGGCGGTCGGTGATGCCGACACCTTCCGTCGCAACGAGCGACGTCCGCCCCTGACGCGGCAGGCGGAGCGGAGGGCGCACCTACGGGCGCCCGACCCGATTCGGCCGCCAGAGCGATCGCTCGATCGACGGACCGGCCGCGCGACCAGCTGAGCCGGCTCGGCGATCGATCTCCACCCGAGAGGTCACGGCCGAGCATGAGCGACGGCGGCACCGTTCTTGGTTTTCCGGCCTGCATGAGGAACGTGACGCGTCACGACCCGAGAGCCCAGGCGAAGCGTCCGGCGTTTCGCGACACGACAGAGAGCGCTCCGGGCCGCGAATCGCGGACGCGGGACAAGCACGAGCACGGTGAAGAGAGCTACCGCGGGCATGACAGACTGACCAACCGTGTGGCGCTCGTGACGGGCGCGGACAGCGGCATCGGTCGCGCGGTCGCGGTCGCCTTCGCGCGCGAAGGAGCCGACGTCGCGATCTCGTACTTGAACGAGCACGAAGAAGCGAAGGTCACCGAGCGCCTCGTGACGGCCGCCGGGCGTCGCGCGCTGCTCATCCCGGGGGATCTCTCCGAGCGCTCGACCTGCGACCGCATCGTCGATGCCACCGTCGGCGCGTTCGGACGGATCGACATCCTCGTCAATAACGCCGCCTACCGGGGCAGGGCCGTCGAGAAGTTCGAGGAGATCGACGACGACCGCATCGAGCAGGCGTTCCGTATCAACGTCATCGCCATGTTCCATCTCGTCCGACGAGCCCTCCCGCACATGCGCGAGGGCTCGTCGATCATCAACGTCGCCTCCATCCAGGCGTACCACCCCTCGGCCGCCATCCTCGACTATGCCGCGACGAAGGGCGCGATCGTCACCCTCACGAAGGGCTTCGCCGAAGAGGTCATCAAGCGAGGCATCCGTGCGAACGCGATCGCGACGGGCCCCGCATGGATACCGCTCGTCGTCGAGCCGTTCCCGAGGGCGGAGGGGAGGTCCTTCGTCGAGCGGTCACCGCTGGACCATCCCGCTTCGCCCGCCGACATCGCGCCCGCTTTCGTGTTCCTGGCGTGCGACGAATCGCGTTACGTCAACGGCGAGGTCCTCGGGCTCATCAGCGGTACGTCGGCGGCCTGAGAGCGCGCAGAGCGCGCCGCGCACGGTCATCTGCCGGCGGCGGCTTCGTCCTGCTTGTCCCACCGCGCCTTGAGCCACGGGTACATCGTCTCGCCCATCGCTTGGAGCTGCTTCACGTGGTCGGAGGCCTGTGTGCCTTCGAAGCCGCGGATGTGGAAGCTGCCCTGATCGACCGCATAGAACTGATGCATCTCGCGCGGGCCGGTGGCGATGGACGGGGTCTTCTCCATGTCGATCATCGCGAGCAGTTTCGCGACACATTCCTGCACGCTCGGGTAGGGGCCCGTCGGGATCGTCGTGTGCGTGATCGCGAAGAGCTTCTCGTCGCGACGGGCCGCCTCGGCGAATCGGGCGAACTTCTCGAGCCCGCGCGTGTTCACGGTGCGCTTCTTCGGATCGGTGAAATGAGTGAAGAAGCCGTCCGCGAGGAGCACCGCATCGACGCGCGGCGTGAAGGTCTCGGTGAGGACTCGCGCGATCGAGCTGAAGCCCGCGCTCCACGCCGAGAGGGCGATGCGACGGAGCTGGGCTCCCTCAGCGTGGCCGCTCTGCGCGACCTCGGCCTGCGTATCCGCGAGGAGTTGGTCGAACGCCGCCGGGCTCTTGAACGCGTTCGAGTATGGCTCGGTACCTGCTCCGAGGTTGACGCTCACGACGACGACGTTGAGCTTCGCGTGCTCGATGTTCGCCTGCTGCCATCGGCCGTCGCCGTGGAAGTGGACGATGAGATCGTAGCCGCCTCGCTTGGCCACGAACCAAGGCGGGATGAACAGCTCCGCGCCGCGTCCGATCCGCGCGCGATACCCCGTCGCGGTCTCGATCTGCTTCGGTGTCTCGACCTCGGAGGCGCGTGGCGCTCGCTCTGCCTTGCTCGCGGACCGCGCTGGCGGAGGTATCGGCTGGTCGCGCGAGCACGCATCGAGCGCGATGAGGAGCGCCGCGAGGCTCGCGATGTACGTGGTCCGGAGTGCGGCTCGCTTGACCGTGCAGAATGCAATATTCCGATGGCGGAAGAGAGCATGGGCGGCCGGGCTCATCGGACTTTTCCCGTGTGCTTTCAACAAAGCGCCGGTCTCTGAGTGACCGAGGCAGCAGGGTGATGGACGCCTGACTCAGGCGACTGCTCACGAGACTCGGTGCGAATCTGAAATTGTGACGGATCTTCGAGGGGAATCAAGTGCGCGGGATACGGGCATCACCCTTGCCTGCGCACATTCGACCATGCCCAAGGATGAGATCGCCCTTCACGGGCAACTCAACGCGGGCCGAAGGCCCACCACTGCGGGTGGTTGGGGCGCGAGCCCCAAATTTCTCCCGAGTGGAAAGGCATGCGCACTCCCGAACCGCCCACCAGAGACGACTCCGATCCCGTGCACGGACCGGACCCTCTCACGAGAGACCGAATGGCCCACCCGAAGATGCCCGCTCGACTCCAGAGCCCGTCTGCTCCCATCGCGCCGATGGCGCCGCAGGTCCCGCAGGCCGGAAGGAGCGCGTCGGGGATCGCGCCGCGGAGTCCGCAGGCGCCGCTGCCACCCTCGGTACCGCCGCCGCCGCCACTGCCCGCGAACTTCGGCGCGAGCGCGACGAGCTCGCCGGTGAGCAAACCCACTGGGCAGCCTGCGGCGAGCGCCTCGGCGAACCCGACGCTCCCCGACATCGAGCTGGATCGGCCGACGGGCAAGAGCATCCACACCGTCCGCCAGCTGATCGAGACCGTCGCGGTCCCGCGCATGTCGCTCTCGGTGGAGCGCGAAGGCGGGATGCCCGTGCAGCGGACCATCGTCCACGACGGCGACCTCTGCAAGATCGGCTCGCATGCTTCGAACGACATCGTCCTTCGCGATCCGATGGTCTCGCGCTTCCATTGCCGCCTCGTCCGCGAGGACGGCGTGTGGCGGCTCCGTGACTCGGGCTCGATGAACGGAACGAAGCTCGACGGCGTCCGCATTCGCGACGCCGACATCGTGGAGGGCGGCGTCCTCACGATTGGCGATTCGGTCGTCCGACTCCGCGCCGGTGCTCCGCAGAAGGAAGACATCGTGCCGATGCTTCCGTCGTTCGGCGCGCTCGTCGGGACGAGCATGCCGATGCGGCGGATGTTCGGTCTGCTCGACAAGATCGCGCAGAGCGACATCAACGTGCTGATCGAAGGTGAGAGCGGAACGGGCAAGGAGCTCGTCGCGACCGAGATCATGCAGCGCAGCTCGCGTGCGGACAAACCGTTCGTCGTCGTCGACTGCGGCGCGATCAGCCCGAGCCTCGTCGAGAGCGAGCTCTTCGGCCATGTCCGCGGCGCGTTCACCGGAGCCGATCGCGATCGCATGGGCGCATTCGAGGCGGCCGACGGCGGCACCGTCTTCCTCGACGAGATCGGCGAGCTGCCGCTCGAGCTCCAGCCCAAGCTCCTTCGCGCCCTCGAGGCACGCGAGATCCGCCGCGTCGGCGAGACCCGCGCGCGCCGCGTGAACGTCCGCGTCATCTCGGCGACGAATCGCGACCTCGAGCGCGAAGTCAACAAGGGGCGCTTCCGCGAGGACCTCTACTTCCGCCTCGCCGTCATCAGCGCGCGAGTGCCTCCGCTCCGCGAGCGGCTCGACGACCTCCTCGTCCTCGTGCGGACCTTCCTCCAGCAGCTCGGCGTGCCGGAGGAGGAGCGCCTCTTCCCGCAGCCGGTCCTCCAGGAGATGTCGAAGCACGACTGGCCGGGGAACGTGCGCGAGCTACGCAACTACGTCGAACGGAGCGTCGTGCTCCAGTCGGCGAGCCCCACGCTCCGTCGTGGACAGGGCGCTGCGCCGCCCGCAGCGGGGCCGATCAACGGGATCGATCTCTCGGTCCCCTTCCGCATCGCGAAGGACTCCGTCATCGACTCCTTCGAGCGCTCGTACCTCTCACAGCTCCTCGAGGCCGCCGGCGGCAACATGAGCAAGGCCGCTCGCATGGCCGGAATGGACCGCATGTATCTCCATCGGCTCGTGCAGAAGCACGGGCTTCGCAGCGGGCGCGGGCAGGGCGCCAGCGGGGAGCATCAGGCGATCCGCGTCGGACCGATGCTCAAGGACTGACGGTCGCCTGAAGCTCGCTTACCGCTTCTTCGGACGGACGACCGAGAGGACGAGGGTGAGGTCGCTCTTCCCGAGCTCGCCCATGACGACGAGCGAGACGACGTACGTGAGCGAGACCGCAGGCGCGACGAGCAGCGTGACGACCTTCCCGAACCGCGGAAGGTAGAGCCCGAGGATCGTCGTCCCGGCGATGCACGCGCCGACACGAAGCGCGGTCTTGAGCGGGACGAACGCGCCCGCGGTCTTTCGCGCGGCGGTCACGCCGAACACGAGCGACACGCCGAGCGCACCGGCTGCCGCCGTGGCTGCGGCCATGATCTGCGCGTGACCGAACGGTGCGTTCGGAACGAGCACGACGCTGGCGGTGACGAGGAGCGCGAGCGCGAGCGCCGTGAGGCTCATCGCGGTACGCTCGCGGCCGAGGCTGACGAGGATCGTCGTTGCGAGGCCGAGCATCGCGAACGCCGACTGACCGAGCACGAGGACGCGCAGGGCAGGGGCGCCCGAGGCCGCGATCTCCGCGTTGTACGCGAGTCGGATGAGCGACTCGGGCATGGCGACGATCACTGTCACCATGAGGCCGCACACGATTGCGCCGATGCGCGCGCCGCGCGAGACGAGCTCGGCGACCCGCGCGTCGCCCTCTTCCTGCTTCGCGCGTGCGAGCATCGGGAAGAGCACCTGCGTGACGCTGAAGAGCAGCTGGTAGGGGAGGAACGCGAACAGCTGGCAGGCGCGGTAGACGCCGACCCACTCGTTCGCCGCTGTCGACGGCTCGGCGGCGACTCCGCCCGGCGTGAGTGGCGAGGGCACCGCCGCCGCCGCGAGCGAGAGGTAGCGGCCGAGCATGAAAATGTCGGCCTGCATCAGCCCGTTCACGAAGAGCTGCGCGAGCATCACGGGCACGACGAGCTTCACGTAGGCGCGCACCTCGGGCACGCCCGAGGGCCGCGCGCCGGCGAGTGCCTTGCCGGTGCCCGTCCACCGGAGCGCGAGGAGCAAGATGCCGATCGCCGCCATGACCGCGCCCGCGGTCGCGCCGAGCATGCCCGGCAGCGTGCCTGCCGCCTCCGCGATGCCACGTGCGTTGCGCGCGAAGAACCAGCCGAAGCCGAGCATGCCGGCAGTGCGGAGCGTCGCGGCGACCATGTCGAGCGTCGCCTGCTTCGCGAACATCCGCCGGCCGTTGATGTACCCGACGAGCGGTGCGTAGATGCCGTACGTCGCGAGGACGCCGCCCATCGCCACGATCGGAGCGAGGATCTCCGGGGCGCTCTGGAAGTGAGCCACCACTGGGGCCGCGACGACGAGGAGCCCCGTCGCGACCGCGGCGATCGCGACGTGCGCGCGGAGGGTGGCGCGGAGCGCTTCACGCTCGAACGCTCCGGCGGCGGCGACCGTTCGGCTCACGCCCTGCGTGGAGCTGGCGACGATGACGTTGTTGAAGACGTTCGAGACCGCGAACACACGCGCGAGCGCGCCGTAGTCCGCGAGGCCGATCGCGCGGGGAAGCAGCGCTTGCTGGACGAGACCCGTGACGATGAAGAAGACCTTCGCGGCGAGGACGGCAAGACCTCCTCGTCCGGCGCGCTTCTGCTCTTCGTCGGCCCCTGCTCGAGTCGTGTTGGTTTCGGTGTTCGTGTCCGTCATCGGAGCCGGGAATGGTCCGCCGCACGGAGTGCGACGGGACGCTGGGGCAGGTCGATCGTCCGACCGGACCTCGTGAGCGTGCAGCGATCCGTCCGCGTCAGCACGTGGACGGCGTAGCCGGTGCCGCCCCGCCGGCGGTCGCCGGCGTAGAGGCGGTCGCCCCGCCCCGCGGGCCCCCGGGGAACGTAGCCCGGGGGGGCAGGAGGATGTGCGCCGGGATGGTCGAGAGGCCCTGACCGCTCTCGGGATCGAACGTGACGTCCGAGGTCGGGTTCACGTCGGCCTGCGGGCCGGCGACGATCGCCGCACCGCGGCCGTCCGTCACGGCGATCTCGGCGACGCTCCCGCCGAGGTCGCGCTCGCGGACGAGGAGCCGCGAGGTCGACGTCGCCGTGTCGAAGCGCTCGATGCCGGCCAGCTCTTCGTCGTCGGCGTCGAAGTTCCCCGGCATGGCCATGAAGAGCGCGCCGGCGAGCTCCGACATCGGGTTGAACGGGTTCCTGCCGACGAGGTCGAACGTTCCGTCGACCGAGCGCGTCGCGACGTCGATGCGCAGCATCTGCGAGGTCTGCTTCGATCGCAGGAGGTCGTTGTCGCCGAGTCGCTCGAGCGTGACGAACGCCTTTGCGGCTCCATCGATGACGACGACGCGCACCGCATCGGCCTGCGGATTACCGTCCGCATCGAAGGGGGACAGGTCGATCGAGTGCGGCTCGAGCTCGCCGTCCTTGAAGAACGCGATGCGAGCTGCATCGTAGAGCGGAACGACGACCGTCTCATCGGGCGCCGCCGCCGCGTCGTGAGGGTTCGCCGCGCGCCTCACGCCGCTCACCGGATCCGTCGGTCCGAGGGAGGCGACGCTCATCCGCGAGAGCGGCCTGCCGCACGAGGTGTCGACCTCGAAGAGGAGATCGTTGTCCCGCGCCAGGAAGAACGCGCGGCCGTTCGCCAACGCGAGCATCGGATCCGTGCCGAGGTCCGAACCGCGGGCACACTCGCCCGGGGCGCCGCAGAGCGTGCTGGAGGAGTAGTCGCTCGCAGCCACGATGAGCTCCACGCCCTCGCATGATGTCGCCCCGGAAGAAGGCGCCTCGCTCGAGCTGCACGCCGGCGCCGTCGCGAGCAGGGCAGCGAGCGCAGGAAGAGGTAGAGCGAGGAGGGGAGACCTCACGCCCGGAGTTCTACCTCACTGCAACCGGTTCCGGTCGATAAGCTTTCCCTCCGGGGTCATCCCGGCCTTCTTCCACCGATCCTCGTCGGTGAGGCCGGGCTCTTCCGGAGCGGGAGTCACGTCGTCGATCACCATCTGGCTGCGATACTCGCCCGCGATCGCAGGTCGTCGGATCTCGATCGTGAGCCTCTTCGACGGATCCTTCGTCACCACGACCTTCTCGAAGCGCGTCTCGCTCGCGCCAGAAGAGCTCGTCCCCTCGGTCACCCGTGCGCGGACGAAGCTCGCGAGCTCTTCCTGAGTGTGGGTCGAGGCGACGTGGACGCTGCCGGCGAAGCGCGCCTTGACGGTCGCGTGGAGGGGGAGGGGGAGCGTGAAGGCATGGTCCCGCCCTTCTGCGATCTCGCCCGGGGCGAGGCGATCGGCGCTCGGTGCGGCAGAGGGAGCCGGCGTCGGGGGAGCCTGCTCCTTCCGCTTGCACGCCGAGGCGCTGCTCAGCGCGAGCGACGCGAGCGCGATGGCGATCAGTCGACGACGAGCGCCCACGCGTTCACCGTCGTCGAGATGCGCGGCAGCGGTCGCATGGACGACATCGCCGTCGCGGACGGCGGGAAGCCGTTCTGCGGCAGTCCCGCCTTGCTGACGCCGTAGGTGAGATTGAACTGGCTCGGCGTCAGCTCCTGGAACCCGGTAGTCCCGGTGCCTTCGCCGACGTCTCCGATCATGGAGCAGGCTTGCGTCGGCCGGAGGGTGACGCCCGTGATGACGTGACCCGCGAGCGCGCCGACGACATCCTCCTTCTTGTCGAGCGAGCCGGAGCTGCATACGCCCGTCGCGGTGACGTTCGCGCACCACATTGGTTGGCCGCCCGGCAGCGTTCCCGTCCCGTCCGGCGTCACGTAGTTGAGGCCCCAGAGGCGCGCGACACCCGCGTTCTCGCACTGATTCGGCGCAGGCACGTGGGGGGCGAACGTCGCGAAGTAGAGCGTGCGATCGAACACGGTCATCGGACCCGTCACCAGCTCGCCGTTGTCGAGCGTCTCCACCCATCGGGTCTGAGCGCGTGGAGGAATGGTCCCGGTGGGACGCCCCTCGAGGATGGACCAGACGTAGTTCTTCTCGCCGTTGCGGTAGACGATGTTCTCCTGATCGCCGGTCGCCGCGTTGATCACGAGAGCACCGCCCGTGTCGAGCGAGATCACCGGAGTGATCTGGACGGGCTGGCTCTCCGCGGGGTTCGTTCCGAGGATGAGGTCGGCGAAGAGCATCGCCTTCCACTGCGCCGGATCCTTGCTCGTGACGTCGATGCGCCACATGGTTCCGTCGGCGTCGCCGACGAACACCTTCTGCGCGACGGCGCCGACGGTCTGCGGATAGACGACCGGCGTGCCGACCATCGGTGAGTCGAACGGCGTCGGCGTGACGACGCCCGAGGCCCAGATCCGGTCGGGGGTGTCATCGCGGCGGCCGAAGTGACGGAGGATCTCTCCGGTGTCGAGGCGGACGATCGTGATCCCGCGCCCGGGCACCGCGGCGTTCGCGGTGAACGAGGTCGCGTCGGTGCTGCAGTTCTGCGCCCACCTTCGGACGGTGCTGCGATAGCCGCGCGCGGTGTCGTGCGCGAGATCGGCGAGCGCCGCCGACCGGTTGCAGCTCGCGCCTCGCACCGGCGTCCCGTCGATGCCGCCCGGAAGGATCGCGACGCCCACCTGGCGCTCCCCCGTCGAGGTCTGGAGCTGGAGCGTCGTGATCGCCGGCGTCCCCGTGTTGCGGCCGAAGAGGGCCACCATCTCGGTGCCGTCCTTGGCGCGACGCACGACGCGGGCGGGATCGTTGGGGCCGTTCGACGGTACGTCCGTGAGCTGCCAGAGGAAGTGCGGACCACGCCGCGCCGCGGTGCCCTGCCCGTCGTAGTCGCCGGCGCCGGCCTCGTCCAGGCTGTATGCCGACGGAGACTGGTAGCCGGTGGCGCCGCCCGAGTTGAGGCACTCGCCCGCGATCGCCCCAGGCTGGGCCTGGGCGTTGCAGTCCGAGTCGGTGACGTTGACGCCGTAATAACCGCCGCCGGAGACGCCCAGACCGGCGACGAGCGTGGTGTGCCACTTCGCTCCCGGTGACGTGCCGCCGCCGACGTCGAGGTCACCCGGAGCACGATCCCAGACGGTGTCTTTCACGACGGGTGTCCCGTCGAGCAAGATCTGGTTGCCGGAGGGATAGTTGCTCGCGAGTCGCGGAAGGACGGCGGGCGGGATGAAGGACCAGAGCTCGTGGTGCCCGGCGGCGGCGGTCTCGACGGCCTTGAAGGCGTGAAGGACGCCGTCGGTCGTCGCGGCGAAGAGGGTCGGCTTGCGCCCCGCACGCTTCGCCTGGAACGCGCGGTATCCCGCGTCGCGCAGGAGGCCGTCGGGCGGGCCGTTGACCACGGGGTTCGCGCGGAAGATCGCGCCGAGAGGAGCGCAGTCCGGGACGCAGACCTGGCCGGGGATCGTCGCGCAGCCGCTCGGATCGGAGACATCACACGCGGCGTTGCTGATCGAGCATCGTCCCGCCGAGGCGGAGCCAGCGAGGGACTTGCAGCGAACGTTGAAGTCGTACGAGGTCGTTCCGCCACCGGGAACGGTGCCGGTCTCGTTGATCGCACCGAAGTGGGCGGTCGCGAAGCCCATGACGACGCGCGAGCACGCCTCGCCGGCGTCCTGATCGAGCGCAGGGATCTCCACCGTCCCGCTTCCGATGCCGCTCGCCGCACGACCGCGCTTGCACGTGTAGCGATCGATGTCGAGCGCGAGCCGCATGTCGTTCGCGTTCCAGAGGTCCCAGTCCCTGGCGCCGCGCTCCGTCCCACGATAGGCGGGCACGCCGTCCGTGGTCGTGGCGGCGAACGGGCGAACGGTGCGCGCCGCGTCCACCACCCCGGAGGCTCCCGGCACCCGCTCCGGCACCATCGTGATGAAGAGCCGGTTCGCGGCCCCCTGCGCCGCGAGGTTGATCGCCATGCTGTCGCCGGCGGTGATCGACGGGTCCTGCAGATTGGCCTTGAACGGCGTGCCGCCGCAGACCGAGCGTTCGCGCCGGATCTCGCCGGACCAGGGCTTCTGCGCGTTCGGGATGAACGAGGCGAGGTACTGCGCGGTCGTCGCGCCTGCGTTGACGCCTGCCGCCGAGTAGACCGCCGGCGTGAACGCCGGGACCGTGCGCGTGGCGACCGACTTCGTGATCGACGCGAGAATGCGTCCGAACGAGAGGTTGATGTCCGCCTGCGATTCGGCGAAGAACGGCCCGACGGCAGGCGCCGAAGCCGGTGCCGAAGCGCCTCCCGATCCCTCGTACGCGATGCGGTTCAGCTCGCAGCACGCCTCGGCGGTCGAGCCGGGCGGAGGTGCCGTCGCGCAGGCCGCCGCCATCGCCGTCGGATTGTTCCCGACGCCGTTGTACCAGGCCTTGCAGTTGTTCATCCCCGGGACGTTGTACGGGGCAGGGAAGCCGTCGCCGCCGGTGGTGCTCGTGCCGTTGACCGAGAACCCGATGACGAACGTCGTGACTCGACGTGCCGGGTCCGCGTAGAGCGCCGCTGCCGTCTGCGCGGCGGTCTGCGGGAACGGACACCGGCCGCCCGGTCCCTGACAGGCGGGGCGAAGGTTCAGGTTCGGGGCGCCGTCCGTGAGGAGGATGATGTACTGCTCGCGGCAGTTCGCCGTCGCGACGTACGCGTCCGCCTTCGGACCGTTCTGGTGGTACCAGAAGTAGTCGCGCGCATCGTCCATCATGCCGTCGATCGGCGTCGCGCCGTAGGGACGGCTCGACAAGAGGACGCGCTGGATCTGCTCGTTGACCCGCTGGATGTCGAGGAGCGTGGCGTCCTCGCGCGGGAACTCGACCATGCGGCCTTCCCACGGCGGTGCACCGGCGTGCCGTGCGCCGACCTCGAACGCCTGGCTCGGAGGCGCGCAGAGCTCGGGGAGGCCATCGGCGGCGCCCGGAAGGAGCGTGCTCAGGCCGTAGGCCGGGTTGGACGGATCGCGCCTGTAGCTCCACAGACCGAGGAACGGAAGCGTGGTGCCGGACGCGGTCTGAACCGAGCCTTGCGGCGGCCACGACCCGCCGTTGACGCCGATCTCGGCGCTCTCGTCGTTGTCGAACGTCATCAGGCCGAAGCGCACGTAGTCGCGAGCGGCGTCGAGCTGACCGTCAGGTGCCTGATCGAAGACGCACGAATAATTGCCGAGCGGCGAGGAGAGCGCCGAGTTCGCTGCGTACTGCGACTGCATGTACGAGTAGCTGGCGGAGACGAGCGCGTCGTCGGGAAAGTCACGGACGTCGCCGCCTTGTCCCGCGGCCGCCGCGTACCCGAGCGACGTCGGACCGACGCCGGTCGTTCCGCTCGCCGCGCCGGGCAGGCGGTGCGGGCCGATCGCGCATACCGAGCCCCCGTTCGCGGTCGAGCCGGAGAGCGGGCGATGGTAGGGCAGGAAGTAATCCGTATCGTACGGGCTGACGCCGGCGATCTTGTACTCGTTCCGGAACGCGTTACCGGCGGCGGACGAGGAGCGATTCATCGCGGCGCAGCTGTAATACGGCTGCATGTTGCCGGTGAGCGCCTGGAGGAGCATGCCCCAGCGGTTGGGGGTCGACTCCACGCCCGGATTGCACGCGTTCGTGAGACCGGTGCTGCCCGTCGAGTTGTCGGCCGGGAGCGAGCCGTCCGTCATGCGCTCCATCGAGCCCGACGTGTCGACGAGGAGCAGGACGTTCGGCATCGGCTTCTGCGTCGCGCTGCTCTGCGCATGGGCATCGCGCGACACGACGAGCGACGCACCTGCGCCGAGGAGGGCCAGCGTGAGGATGCCGCGAGAGGTGCCACGGCGAAGTGCTCGAGGGTTCGGATTCGCTCGCATACGTCCTCCAATCACTGCCGGAAGTACGGGCCGACGGTGAGACGGCCGCGCCCCTGCGCGATGCTCTCTGCGGGAGTGGTCGACGCGGCGACTGGGGTCGCTGCATTCTTCATGTCGACGAAGGTCGTGACGGTGACCTGGGTGAAGGTGAAGCGATCGTTGAGCCCGGTGCCGGGGGGCGGCGGTATGTCGACCGGGTTGGTGACCTCGACTCGCACGTACGCGCGCTGCGGGACGTCACCGAAGCTCTGGGGACTGAACGTGGTCTGCGTCGTTCCGTCGAGCGTCCACGGGTTCACGTTCTTCGCCATGTGCTGCATCTCCGCGACGCTCCACGAGAGGCACGCCTGCGCTCCGCGGAACTCCGCGTTCGTTCCGGCGTTGAACGCGTTTGCCGTCTTGCAGTTCGTTGCCTGGATGTCGGTGCCCGCGCCCGTTCGACCGGACTGCATCGCCTTGACGATCTCGCCGGTGGTTCCCGGAGTGAAGGTCTCCGCGGTGAGCACGAGCGCGTGCTCGGCCGCGCTCTGCGCCTGCGCGGACTGGCGCAGATGGCCCGCCGACCGGATGTCGATTGCCGTCGCGCTCAGCCCGTAGATGCCCATCGCGGCGAGGAGCCCGAGGGTGATCGCGACGATGAACATCGCCGCGCCGGCGCTGTCACGACGCGCGCGTGCACGAGCGAGCGCTCCGCGACTGCGCGCCGACACCGAGGGAGAGCTGGGGGGGCTCGCGATGCGCATCAGTAGTTCGCCCT
>Ga0066256_1001811_pt1 | contig 26632 bp, 28 predicted proteins | sample ThiBio_1000_biof_FD_87107 | JGI IMG/M metagenome (GOLD analysis project Ga0066256, IMG submission 87107) | Wastewater bioreactor microbial communities from Cape Town, South Africa - Thiocy_expt_1000_biof (version 2) | ecosystem: Engineered > Bioreactor > Thiocyanate-remediating >... | reverse complement strand
TCAGAATGTCACGCATCGGAAATCTCCAGCCATTCGAGAAGGTCTGCGGGCGTGCGCAGGATGTGATCGGCGCCGGCCTCGACCAGTTCGGTCACGGAGGCATAGCCCCAGGAAACGCCGATCGCCCTGGCGCCGGCCGCCTTCGCCATCTGCATATCGTAAATCGCATCGCCGATGACAACCGTCCGGGCCGCATCGACGCCCGCCTCGCCGCAGCATTCCGTCACCATGGCGGGGTGCGGCTTGGAGGGGCAGTCGTCCGCCGTGCGCGAGACGAAGAAGGTCTTTTCGAAGCCGTGCGTGGCGCGGATGAGGTCGAGGCCGCGGCGGGATTTTCCCGTGACCGCGCCGAGGATCAGGTCGTCCTCCCGCTCCAGCCGCGCCATCATCTCGGCGATGCCGGGAAAGAGCGGTTCCTGGAAACCCGCCTCGGCGCGCACGCCGGTAAAGATCGCCTTGTAATGCGCGGTCATCGCCAGCGCCTCGTCATCGACATGCGGCTTGCCCTGCATGCGGGCGATGGCGATGTCGAGCGTCAGGCCGATGATCGCCTTGGTCTCGGAAACATCGGGCCGCGCATGGCCGAAATCGACGAAAGTGCGGGCCATGACTTCATGGATCAGCTTCACGCTGTCGACCAGCGTGCCGTCGCAATCGAAAAGAACGAGCCGCATCAGTCGTCTTCCCCGTCCGCCGCGCTCTGGTCGAAGCCGAAGAGGTTCCAGGTCTGCACCATGTGCGGCGGCAGCGGCGCGGTGACGCGCAGGCGCCCGCCGGAAGGATGCGGAATGTCGATGTGGCGGGCATGGAGGTGCAGGCGGTTCTGCACGCCGCCCGGGAAGTTCCAGTTGACGTCCGCGTCGAAATATTTGGGGTCGCCGAGGATCGGGTGGCCGATATGGGCGGCGTGGACGCGAAGCTGGTGGGTGCGGCCGGTATAGGGCTCCATCTCCAGCCAGGCGAAATTCTGCCCGGCCTGCTCGACGACGCGGTAGAAGGAGACGGCGTGGTCCGCGCCGTCCTCGCCATGCTTGGCGATCCGCATACGGTCGCCGTCCGGCGTCTGCTCCTTGACGAGCCAGGTGGAGATCTTGTCCTCCCGCTTCTTCGGCACGCCCTTGACCACGGACCAGTAGGTCTTCTTGGTGTCGCGCTCGCGGAAGGCGGCGGTCAGTTTCTGCGCCGCGCCGCGCGTGCGGGCGATGACGAGGACGCCGGACGTGTCGCGGTCGAGGCGGTGGACGAGGCGCGGCTTCTCGCCCTTCTGGCTCGTCCAGGCCTCCAGCATCTTGTCGATATGCCGCGTGACGCCCGAGCCGCCCTGCACGGCGATGCCGGCCGGCTTGTTGAGCACGAAGACCTTGTCGTCCTCATGCAGCAGCATGCGGGCGAGCAGTTCGCCGTCGGGCGAATGTTTCAGGTCGCGGCCGGCAATCGGGCCGGACTTCGGCGCCTTGGCATCGACCTCCATCGGCGGGATGCGGACGGTCTGGCCGGGCTGCACGCGCGTATCGCTCTTGGCGCGGCCGCCATCGACGCGCACCTGGCCCGAGCGCAGCAGCTTCTGGAGCTGGCCGAAGCCGAGGCCCGGATAGTGGACCTTGAACCACCGGTCGAGGCGCATGCCCGCCTCGTCGTTGTCCACCTGCTTGTGTTCGATGCCTGCCATCTTCGCCTTCTTTCGTTGCGCCGCTCTTAGCGCAAGAAGGCCCGGAGGGAAACAGCCTAGAAAGCGCGGAAGGTGAGCGTGGTCAGCGAGCGCACGATGCCGGGGATGGAGGCGACATGGTCGTTGATGAACTTGCCGATGTCCTCCTCGCTGTCGACATAGACCTTCAGGAGGAGATCGTATTCGCCGCTGGTGGAGTAGAGCTCCGAGATGAGTTCCGTAGCGTAAAGCGCATCCGCCACCTCGTAGGTCTTTCCCGGAGCGCATTGCAATTGCACGAAAATCGGCTTCATCGTTCCTCCCGCGCCATCGGCGGCATGCTCATCGTCTCGACGCGGTTCCGGTTGCATGCGCACCGGCGCGCGCCGGCCGCCAACTCCGGCGGCATTCGCCATCCCTTATGGCGGAATTTCCCCGGCAAAGGCAAGGCCGGCCGAAATTCCGGCAACCGTTAAGTTTCGATGAAAATGCAACCGCTGATCTTCATACCCGGATAAGGCGCGACTGCTAGATTCCCACGACCGAACAACGGTTGAACCACCATGAGCCAGATCGTTACAGTCTCGCCGGCCACCGCCGCCTATGCATCGCAGGGCACGAAGCTGCAGACGCGCGCCAGCACCCTGTTCGAGGAGCGCATCCATCGCTGGAGCGAGGATGCCAGGGTGCGGGGCGACGCGCGCACGGTGGCTGTCCTCAACGTCATCCATCCCCCGGCCCTTGCGCTCGCCCTGCTGACGGCGCCGACCGGCACGCCGCAGGTGACGATGGCCGAAGTCCAGCGCGTCTACGACGAGAACGGCGAACCGCTGCCACCGGACACCGTCTGACATCCCAGGCAAGACAAGCGTCCTCCACCTTGCAGGCCCCGTTTCGGGCCTTTTTTTTGGCCCTCTTCGCCCTACGACAAAAATTTGCTCGTCAGCGACGCCGCCTCTTGCCAAAGCGCAGGCAAGGTCGTTATCTGGAATCGACCTCGCTGGGAGAAACCGGCCACCCGCTCGAAAGGGATGGCCGGTGCCGAAGGAGCAACCGCCCCGGAAACTCTCAGGCAAAAGGACCAGCAAGGTGCCGTCGGAACTCTGGAGAGAAGCGCGAGAGCGCTCGCCGAAGGGATAACAATCTCAGGCGAAGGGACAGAGGGGGCTCAGGAGAACGGCGCAGATGCGCCTGGATTTATGAGCCGGCGCCCGATGCAACAGGGGCGCCCAGGGACTGGAGGGCGCCTTTTGGACGGAACGTCTGAACTCAAGAAAACCCCGCTTCACGCGCTGAACCTGTCGCTCGGCGCCCGCATGGTGCCGTTCGCCGGCTACGAGATGCCGGTGCAGTACACGGCCGGCGTGATGAAGGAACACCTGCACACCCGCGCCGCCGCCGGCCTCTTCGACGTGTCCCACATGGGCCAGGTCACCGTGCGCGCCCGCTCCGGCGTCAATGCCGATGCGGCCCGCGCGCTCGAAACGCTGGTGCCGGTCGATATCGTCGGCCTCGGCGAAGGCCGCCAGCGCTACGCGCTCTTCACCAATGACGAAGGCGGCATCCTCGACGACCTGATGATCGCCAATCGCGGCGATCACTTCTACGTGGTCGTCAACGCCGGCTGCAAGGATGCGGACTTCGCGCACATGCAGGCGAAGATCGGCGAGACCTGCGAGCTGACGCTGCACGACGACCGCGCCCTCATCGCCCTGCAAGGCCCGCACGCCCAGGCCGTGCTTGCGGAACTGTGGGCGGATGTCTCCTCCATGCGCTTCATGGACGTGCGCGCCTGCGACCTGCACGACGCCGACTGCATCGTCTCGCGCTCGGGCTATACCGGCGAGGACGGCTTCGAGATCTCCATCCCGGCCGCGCTTGCCGAAACCGTCTGTCGCCGCCTGCTCGACCATCCGGACGTGCTGCCGATCGGCCTCGGCGCCCGCGATTCGCTGCGCCTCGAGGCCGGGCTCTGCCTCTACGGCAACGACATCGACACCGGCACGACGCCGGTGGAGGCCGGGCTCGAATGGGCCATCCAGAAGGTGCGCCGCAAGGGCGGCGAGCGCGAAGGCGGCTTCCCCGGTGCTTCCGTCATCCTCGACCAGCTCGAAAACGGCGCCGACCGCCGACGCGTCGGCCTGAAGCCCGAAGGCCGGGCGCCCGTGCGCGCCGGCGCGGTGTTGGCGACCGATCCCGAGGGCGAGGACGTCGTCGGCACGGTCACCTCTGGCGGCTTCGGTCCCAATGTCGATGGCCCCGTCGCCATGGGCTACGTCACCAGGCCTTCCGCCGCGGTCGGCACCCCGCTCTATGCGGGCGTTCGCGGGAAATTCCTGCCCGTCACCGTATCGGCCATGCCCTTCGTCAAGAACACCTTCAAGCGCTGATCCCATGAATACGCGTCGTCCCCTCATCCGAACACCACGGCGCCGGCGCATTTCCCTTCTCCTCTCGGGGAGAAGGTGGCCCGAAGGGCCGGATGAGGGCGCTCCCGCAAAACCCGAACAAAGAGAGGAACCAACATGCTGAAATTCACCGAAGAACACGAGTGGCTGAAGATCGAAGGCGGCGTTGCGACCGTCGGCATCACGACGCACGCCGCCGAGCAGCTCGGCGACCTGGTCTTCGTCGAACTGCCCGAGGTCGGCGCGACCTTCGACAAGGGCGGCGATGCGGCCACCGTCGAGAGCGTCAAGGCGGCCTCCGACGTCTATTGTCCGCTCGACGGCGAGATCGTCGAGATCAACGAGGCCATCACGGCCGATCCCTCGCTCGTCAACAGCGACCCGCAGGGCGCCGGCTGGTTCTTCAAGCTGAAGCTCGCCAACCCGTCCGATGCGGATGCGCTGCTCGACGAAGCCGCCTACAAGGAGCTTGTCGGCTGATGTCTCTCCCCAAGGATTTCGCCTTTACCGATTACCAGCCCTACGATTTCGCCAACCGTCGCCATATCGGCCCCTCGCCGAAGGAGATGGAGGCGATGCTGAAGGTGATCGGCTATGACAGCCTCGACGCGCTGATCGACGACACCGTGCCGAAATCGATCCGCCAGGAAAAGCCGCTCGAATGGGGCGCGCCGATGACCGAGCGCGAGGCGCTCGACAAGCTGCGCGAGACCGCCAACCACAACCGCAAGCTCGTCTCGCTGATCGGCCAGGGCTATTACGGCACGATCACGCCGCCGGTCATCCAGCGCAACATCCTGGAAAACCCCGCCTGGTACACGGCCTATACGCCCTACCAGCCGGAAATCAGCCAGGGGCGCCTCGAAGCGCTGCTCAACTATCAGACCATGGTCTGCGACCTGACGGGCCTCGACGTCGCCAATGCCTCGCTGCTCGACGAGGCGACCGCCGCCGCCGAGGCGATGGCCATGGCGCAGCGCGTGGCGAAATCCAAGGCAACCGCCTTCTTCGTCGACGAGAACTGCCATCCGCAGACCATCGCGCTGCTCAAGACCCGCTCCGAGCCGCTCGGCTGGAGCATTGTCGTCGGCGATCCCTTCACCGACCTCGATCCGGTGGACGTCTTCGGCGCGATCTTCCAGTATCCCGGCACCTACGGCCATGTGCGCGACTTCACCGGCCTCGTCGCCCGCCTGCACCAGACCGGCGCCATCGCCGTCATCGCGGCCGATCCGCTGGCGCTTGCCCTCCTCAAGTCTCCCGGCGACATGGATGCGGACATCGCCATCGGCTGCACCCAGCGCTTCGGCGTGCCGGTCGGCTACGGCGGCCCGCATGCGGCCTACATGGCCGTCAAAGACGCCTACAAGCGCTCCATGCCCGGCCGCCTCGTCGGCGTCTCCATCGATGCCCGCGGCAACCGCGCCTATCGCCTGTCGCTCCAGACGCGCGAGCAGCACATCCGCCGCGAGAAGGCGACGTCGAACATTTGCACCGCGCAGGTTCTGCTCGCCGTGATGGCCTCGATGTATGCCGTCTTCCATGGGCCGCAGGGCCTGAAGGCGATCGCCCAGAGCGTTCATCAGAAGACCGTTCGGCTGGCCGAGGGCCTCGAAAAGCTCGGCTACACCGTCGAGCCGGACGTCTTCTTCGACACGATCACCGTCCATGTCGGCAAGCTGCAGGGCATCATCCTGAAGACGGCCGTCGCGGAAGAGGTCAATCTCCGCAAGATCGGCGACGACCGTATCGGCATCAGTCTCGACGAGCGCTCGCGCCCCGTCACGCTGGAAGCCGTCTGGCGCGCCTTCGGCGGCGATTTCGAGGTGGCCGAGTTCGAGCCGGGCTACCGCCTGCCGGAAGACCTGCTGCGCACCAGCGAATACCTGACGCATCCGATCTTCCACATGAACCGCGCCGAAAGCGAGATGGTGCGCTACATCCGCCGGCTCTCCGACCGCGACCTCGCGCTCGACCGCGCCATGATCCCGCTCGGCTCCTGCACGATGAAGCTCAACGCCACGGCGGAGATGCTGCCGATCACCTGGCCGGAATTTGCGGAGATCCATCCCTTCGTTCCCGCCGACCAGGCGCAGGGCTACCGGCACCTCATCGAGGACCTGTCGCAGAAGCTCTGCGACATCACCGGCTACGACGCCGTTTCCATGCAGCCGAACTCCGGCGCGCAGGGCGAATATGCCGGCCTGCTGACGATCCGTGCCTATCACCTCGCCAATGGCGACACCCATCGCGACGTCTGCCTGATCCCGACCTCCGCACACGGCACCAACCCGGCCTCCGCCCAGATGGCCGGCATGAAGGTGGTCGTCGTGAAAGTGTCTGACAACGGCGACATCGACATGGAGGATTTCCGTTCCAAAGCAGAGCAGTATGCGGAAAACCTCTCGTGCTGCATGATCACCTACCCCTCAACGCACGGCGTCTTCGAGGAGAACGTGCGCGAGATCTGCGAGATCGTCCACAAGCATGGAGGCCAGGTCTATATCGACGGCGCCAACATGAACGCCATGGTCGGCCTTGCCCGGCCGGGCGACATCGGCGGCGACGTTTCGCACCTCAACCTCCACAAGACGTTCTGCATCCCGCATGGCGGCGGCGGTCCGGGCATGGGGCCGATCGGCGTCAAGGCGCATCTTGCGCCCTTCCTGCCGGCAAACCCGACGACCGGCGAGGCCGGCGCCGTCTCGGCAGCGCCTTTCGGCTCGGCCTCCATCCTGCCGATCTCCTGGAGCTACTGCCTGATGATGGGCGGCGAAGGGCTGACGCAGGCGACCAAGGTGGCGATCCTCAACGCCAACTACATCGCCGCCCGGCTGAAGGGCGCTTATGACGTGCTCTATACGGCGAAGAACGGGCGCGTCGCCCATGAATGCATCGTCGATACCCGCCCGCTGGTCGCCAGCAGCGGCGTCACCGTCGACGACGTCGCCAAGCGGCTGATCGATTGCGGCTTCCATGCGCCGACCATGAGTTGGCCAGTCGCCGGCACGCTGATGATCGAGCCGACCGAGTCGGAGACCAAGGCCGAGATCGACCGCTTCTGCGACGCCATGCTGGCGATCCGCGAGGAAGCGCGCGCCATCGAGGAAGGCCGCATGGACCGGGAGAACAACCCGCTCAAGAACGCCCCGCATACGGTGGAAGATCTGGTCGGCGAATGGGACCGCCCCTATTCGCGCGAACAGGCCTGCTATCCGCCGGGCGCTTTCCGAGTCGACAAATACTGGTCGCCGGTCAACCGCGTCGACAATGTCTATGGCGACCGCAACCTCGTCTGCACCTGCCCCCCGGTCGAGGATTACCAGCAGGCGGCGGAATAAGCTTCCGCCATTGCGAACGAAGAAGGCCGCCGGAGCAATCCGGCGGCCTTCTTCGTTCGATCGGCAAAGCGGCCCGCCGGGCGGGCCGCCGCAAAAGCGATCAACGCTTGGAAATCGGCTGATAGTCGCGCTTCGGCGCGCCGGTATAGAGCTGGCGCGGACGGCCAATGCGCTGCTGAGGATCCTCGATCATTTCGTTCCACTGTGCGATCCAGCCGACGGTGCGGGCGAGCGCGAACAGAACGGTGAACATGGTCGTGGGGAAGCCCAGCGCCTTCAGCGTGATGCCGGAATAGAAGTCGATGTTCGGATACAGCTTCTTCTCGATGAAGTAGCTGTCCGTCAGCGCGATCTTTTCCAGTTCCATCGCGACTTCAAGCAGCGGGTCGTCCTTGATGCCGAGCTCCGTCAGCACTTCATGGCAGGTCTTCTGCATGATTTTCGCGCGCGGATCATAATTCTTGTAGACGCGGTGGCCAAAGCCCATCAGGCGGAACGGATCGTTCTTGTCCTTGGCGCGGGCCACATATTCCGGGATATGGTCGACGCTGCCGATTTCGGCGAGCATGTTGAGCGCCGCTTCGTTGGCGCCGCCATGCGCCGGGCCCCAGAGGCAGGCGATGCCGGCCGCAATGCAGGCGAAGGGGTTGGCGCCCGAAGAGCCGGCGAGGCGGACGGTCGAGGTCGATGCGTTCTGCTCATGGTCGGCGTGCAGGATGAAGATGCGGTCCATGGCGCGCGACAGCACCGGATTGACCACGTAATCCTCACAAGGCACGGCAAAACACATGCGCAGGAAGTTCGAGGCGTAATCCAGATCGTTCTTCGGATATACGAAGGGCTGGCCGATATGGTACTTGAAGGCCATGGCGGCGATGGTCGGCATCTTGGCGATCATGCGCAGCGACGCGACCATGCGCTGATGCGGATCAGTGATGTCGGTCGAGTCGTGATAGAAGGCGGAGAGCGCGCCGACCGTGCCGCACATGACGGCCATGGGATGCGCATCGCGGCGGAAGCCGGTGAAGAAGCGGCTCATCTGCTCATGCACCATGGTGTGGTGCGTGACGCGGTAATCGAAATCCTTCTTCTGGGCGGCGGTCGGCAGTTCACCGTAAAGCAACAGGTAGCAGACTTCCAGGAAATCGCCGTGTTCGGCAAGCTGCTCGATGGGATAACCACGATGGAGAAGCACACCTTCGTCGCCGTCGATATAGGTGATTTTCGACTCGCAGGCGGCCGTGGAGGTGAACCCCGGATCGTAGGTAAACGCGCCCGTGTTCTTGTAGAGCGACCCGATGTCGATGACGCTTGGGCCGATCGTTCCGTCCCTGACGGGGAGTTCTACGGATTTCGTTCCAAGTGTCAGTGCAGCGTCTTTATCCGTCATGCTGGTCCTCCGAACTGGCGGGATGGCGCCCTGAAAGCGCCACAGATTTTAACGTGGATGTAGCTATATGATAGAGAGGTTAATGCCAAGCTATACCCTCTTCCGTATTGTGCAATGCATAATTTTGCGGCAGCGCACTTAATCCGCGGCCTCTTCATTCGCCGCCCGGCCAAGGCCTGATGATCCGGCAAATCGGAGCGCGTAGCGGTTGCAAAATACGAGCAACCACTTCAAACTCCGCGCGAACAAGCCAGTGATTATCCGGCTATGGCTATAGAGACTGATTATAAGGCTGACATAGAGACGGCGAGAGGCCTTTCCGCCAGCTTTTCGTCGCCTGCCAGACGCCAGTCCAACCTGCCGGAAGCGCTTTCGCCATCGGCGACGCGACTCGCGATCCTTGTCTCATCCTGCGACAAAATGCTGCAAGAGGAAGGCGATCACGGTCGAATCTTTCTGTTCGTTCCTGTGCTCCTGGGAATCGGAGCCGCCTGCTGGTTCGCCGTCGGCGTCGAGCCGCCGCTCTGGGTGCTGCTCGCCGGGCTTCTCGCCTGCGCCTTGCTGGCGACGAAACTGCGCCATGCCGCCGGCATAAACCGCCGCATGGCTTGGGCGGCCGCCCTGATCCTCGGCGGCGGAGTTCTGGCGGCGGCCGAAAGCTGGCGCCTGCAGACCGTTATTCTCGATTCTCCTGTTACAGCGACCGTGATCGCCCGCATCGACCGACGGGAGGCTGCGGGCGCAGGCCGCTGGCGCTATCTCGTCCACATCCTCGACACTGAAAAACCCCGCTTGAAACGGCCACCCGAGCAGGTATCGCTGCTGATGCGCGGCCAGCCGGCGCCATTCGAAACCGGAACCGTGGTCAAGGGCCGGGCGCGGCTGTCGCCACCCTCCGGTCCAGCCCTGCCCGGCCTCAATGATTTCGCTTTCTCCGCCTATTTCGACGGCATCGGCGCCTATGGCTTCTGGCTCGGCAAACCGGAGGTCGCCGAACCGTCTGGCGCCGCCCGCCGCCCCGGCTTCATTCATTCCATCACCCTGTTCTTCTTCGACCTGCGCAGCGGCATCGGCGACCGCATTCGCGCAATCGTGCCCGGCGATGCCGGTGCCTTTGCAGCCGCCATCGTCACCGACGAAAGGCGGGCGATGTCGGAGGGAACGACCGAAGCGCTGCGCCTCTCCGGGCTTGCCCACATCATCGCCATTTCCGGGCTGAACATGGCGCTTGCCGCCGGCATCTTCTTCGTTGGTGTCCGCTCTATCTTCTCCCTGTTCCCCGGCTTCAGCCAGCGCTATCCAGTAAAGAAATTCGCCGCCGCCGGCGCGCTCATCATGGTCTGCGCCTATTACCTCGTCTCGGGTTTTGCGGTCTCCGCCGAGCGCGCCTTCCTGATGATGGCCATCCTGCTGATCGCCGTCCTGGTAGACCGCCCGTCGATCAGCCTGCGTAATGTCGCGCTTTCGGCCATCGTCATCATGGCCATGGCGCCCTCGGAAATCATGGGGCCTAGCTTCCAGATGTCCTTTGCCGCAACCCTGGCGCTGGTTTCCGGCTACAATCTCTGGAGCGGCCACTCTGCCGGGCGCGAGCCTGCCAGACGCCCCGTATCCGGCATCGCCACGGAAACTTGGAATTTCGTCGCCAGTGTCTTCCTCACCTCGCTGATCGGCAGTCTCTCGACATCGGTTTTCTCCATCGAACATTTTCACAAGCTGGCCACCTACGGACTTGCCGCCAATCTCGCCGCCATGCCGGTCATCTCATTCGTCGTCATGCCGGCTGGCTTGATCGGCATGTTGCTGATGCCCTTCGGTCTGGACGAATGGCCGATCGCTGTCATGGGCTGGGGTCTCGGCATCGTCATCACCATCGCCAAGACGGTGGCAAGCTGGGGCGGAGAACTGATCATCGGCCGCCAGCCGCCGCTGTTCCTGCCGCTCGCCGTCGCTGGCATGGTGCTTTTTCTGCTGCTGCGTACACGGCTGCGCCACATCGGCACCGCCCTCTTCCTGCTGGCGCTGGCAACCAGCCTGCTGGCAACCCCGCAAAAGCCCGATCTGCTTATTTCAGAGGATGGCAGGCTGGTCGCGTTGCTGGACGGCGACACTCTGAACAGCAACCGCCGCAAGCCCAGCGCTTTCATCTTCGACCAATGGCGCCGCGCTCTCACCATCCATACCCATGGTCCTCCGGAGCAACTCGACAGCGCCTTCCCGGCCAAAGGACCTTGGTCGGAGCGACGCAAGCAGCCACTGGATGAAGACGAATTGGTCGATGCCGACATGCTGCGCCAGCAAATCATGGAAACGAGCGCGGATCGCCGTTTCACCTGTGTCCGCCAGAAATGGTGCCTGGCGAAAACGGCCATCGGCCCGGTCATGGTGCTGGAAGACGGTCGCTACATTGGTTTTGCCTGCGACAATGCCCGCCTGATTATCACACCGACCCGCGCCAAATTCGCCCGATGCCGCTCCGGCGCAACCGTCCTGGACAGCGAAACCCTGCGACAGACCGGCGCGGTGGAAATCACCTTCGCCGTCGACGCCCGCCAGGCTTTACGCATCCGCCCCGCTTTCGATCCCGAAAACCGCCGGGCCTGGACGCAGCACCGCGCCTATTCCTGGCGCGATGATGATTATACGCACCGTCTGCCGGCGGAGATTCGCTCGTTGCTCAGTGATAGCGGCGGATGAGGCCGACCAGCTTGCCCTGCACCTTGACGCGGTCGGAGGAGAAAATCCGGGTCTCGTAAGACGGGTTTGCCGCTTCCAGCGCGATGGAGGCGCCCTTGCGGCGGAAACGTTTCAGCGTCGCTTCTTCGTCGTCCACCAGCGCCACAACGATATCGCCAGGGGTTGCACTGTTGGTGTTGCGAATGATGACCGTATCGCCGTCGAGAATACCGGCCTCGATCATCGAGTCGCCCTTGACCTCCAGCGCGTAATGCTCGCCCTGCCCGACCATCTGCATGGGCACGACGATCTCATGGGTGTTGTTCTGGATTGCCGAAATCGGCACGCCGGCGGCGATGCGACCCATGACCGGCACGGAGACGGAATTGGCCGCCTCAGGCAGGGCCGGCGTTGCCGGCTTCGCGACCGCAGGTGCGGAAGACGCCGGCTTGCCAAGGCTGCCCTCGATGACGCTCGGCGAAAAACCGCGCCGTGGCTGGGCGGCCGTCGCCGAATAGGCCTCCGGCAACTTGATGACCTCCAGCGCCCGCGCCCGGTTCGGCAGTCGGCGGATGAAACCGCGCGCCTCCAGGGCCGTGATCAAGCGATGGATGCCCGACTTGGAGGCCAGTTCCAGCGCGTCCTTCATCTCGTCGAAAGACGGCGGCACGCCGGATTCCTTCATCCGCTCATGGATGAAGAGCAGAAGTTCCTGTTGCTTGCGCGTCAGCATAGCACCCACCAGATTCGTGAAACAAATACAGAACGAACACTATCTGTTCCCACTGTGTTCCGCAAGGGCCGCAGGCACAATCCAGTGTTGAATATGGCAGGGAAATGACGGGTACGCCCTGAAAGGCGACCTCAAATGCAAAGCGCCGGCAATCTTTCGGTGCCGGCGCGGAGAATGCGGTTGGGGACGACTCAGCCGACGAAAGCGCGTTCGATGACGAATTCACCGGGCTTGTTGTTGGCGCCCTCGACGAGCCCTGCCTTTTCGAGCAGTTCCTTGGTGTCCTTCAGCATCGCGGCCGAGCCGCAGATCATGCCGCGATCGACCGCAGGGTCGAAGGCCGGGACGCCGAGATCGGCAAACAGCTTGCCGTTGGCAATCAGGTCGGTGATGCGGCCCTGGAAGGGATAGTCGTCGCGCGTTACCGTCGAATAGAGACGCAGCTTGTCACCGACGATTTCGCCAAGCATCTCGTCGTTTCGGATCTCGTCGACGAGGTCGAGGCCATATTTCAACTCGGCGACTTCCCGGCAGGTATGGGTGAGGATGACCTCTTCGAACTTCTCATAGGTCTCCGGGTCGCGGATCAGGCTGGCGAAAGGCGCGATGCCTGTGCCGGTCGAGAACATGTACAGGCGCTTACCAGGCGTCAGCGCGTCGAGCACCAGCGTTCCCGTCGGCTTCTTGCGCATCAGCACGATGTCGCCCGGCTGGATTTTTTGCAGATGCGAGGTCAGCGGGCCGTCCGGCACCTTGATCGAGAAGAATTCCAGTTCCTCATCCCAAGACGGGCTGGCAATGGAATAGGCGCGATAAATCGGCTTGCCTTCGACCATCAGGCCGATCATGGCGAACTCACCCGAACGAAACCGGAAGCCCGCCGGACGCGTCATGCGGAATCGGAACAGACGATCGGTGTAATGCTGAACGCTCAGAACCGTCTCAGCATAAACGCCGGCGGGGATCGATTTAGCGAATTCCTCATTGCGTGCGGGAGCGTTCATCCTGTCTTCCTGCTTCTCGTCTTCTGCTTCTCAAAAAACCACTGTGCCGATAATACAAGATCCGGCACAAGAGAAGGAATGCATTTTCGTGAATGCTGACTGGTGGGAAATACCTATCTCACCCGTTAAGGTTTTACCATGCGGCATCACGCCGCCGGCGATGGCTTGCGCCGCCAGCTATAGGTCTCGCCGGCTTCTGCCGCCTGCGCGGTCGGCTGATAGTAATGCGGTATACCTGGCAGACGCCTCTCTTCCAAACGCTTCAGCGCGGTCGGATTGCTGACCGCGAAGCTGTCGATGCCGACGCGCAGCATCAGTGGAATCTGGTCGATCAATATGTCGCCGACGGCTCGCAGCTCGTTGGTGTAGCCGAGACGGGCGCGCAGCAGCGAGGCCTGGCTGAAAGCCCTGCCGTCGTTGAAAGCCGGGAAGGAGACGGCAACGATCTCCAGCCGAGAAAGATAAGGCTCCAGCCGGCCGACATCGTCAAACGGCGTGATGACGACGCCGAGGCCGACATCATTGCTTTCGTTGGCGCGGGCGATCAGCGCATCCAGCGACAGCAGCGGCCGCTGCTCGCCAGCAGCCTTCACCTCGTCGGTCTCGATCACCCAGGGATCGTTGGCGATAACGCCGGTTTCTCTCCAGATCTTGATCATGGTCGCCTCCTCAAGCCGCTTCGGCGGCATTGCCGCCATAGAGCGCATCCTTGAACGGCTGCGGGCCGACACGACGATAGGCCGTCAGGAAGGTTTCCTGCGGATCGAGTCGCAGGCCGAGATAGGTATCGACGATCTTCTCGATCGCATCCGTCACCTTCTCCGGCTCGAAGCCGCGGCCGATGATTTCGCCGATGGAGGTCTGCTCGTCGCCCGAGCCGCCGAGCGTGATCTGGTACAGTTCCGCCCCCTTCTTCTCGACGCCCAGCAGGCCGATATGGCCGACATGGTGATGGCCGCAGGCATTGATGCAGCCGGAGATTTTGATCTTCAGCTCGCCGATTTCCGCTTGCCGCTCTGGTGCGCCGAAGCGGGCGGAAATTTCCTGCGCCACGGGGATCGAGCGCGCATTGGCAAGCGCGCAGTAATCCAGCCCGGGACAGGCGATGATATCGGTGATCAGGCCGGCATTGGCGGTTGCAAGCCCGGCGGCGACCAGCGCCCGGTAGACCGGCTCCAGATCGGCCAGCGCCACATGCGGCAGAATCAGGTTCTGCTCATGGCTGACACGGATTTCGTCGAAAGCATATTCCTCGGCGATTTCGGCGACGGCGTCCATTTGTGCATCGGTCGCGTCACCGGGAATGCCGCCGATCGGCTTCAGCGAAATGGTCACCATGCCGTAATCCGGGTTCTTGTGCGGCTGGACGTTCTGCTTCACCCAGCGGGCGAAATCCTCGTCCGCCTTCTTCCAGCGCGCCAGGTTTTCCCAGCCTTCCGGCCGTTCGCCCAAAGCCGGCGGCGCGAAATAGGCGGCGATCGCCTGCACGTCCTTTTCCGGCAGCCTCAGCTCGGTATCTCTGAGCTTGGCGAATTCCACCTCGACCTGGCGCGCCAGTTCCTCCACGCCCGTTTCATGCACGAGGATCTTGATGCGCGCCTTGTACTTGTTGTCGCGGCGACCGTGGAGATTGTACACGCGCATGATCGCGGTGGTGTAGGACAGAAGATCCTCTTCCGGCAGGAAGTCGCGGATCAGCTTGGCGATCATCGGCGTGCGCCCCTGCCCGCCGCCGACATAGACGGCAAAGCCCAGCTCACCCTTGTCGTTCTTCTTCAGGTGCAGACCGATGTCATGCACCTGGATGGCGGCGCGGTCGCGCTCGGCGCCGGTGACGGCGATCTTGAACTTGCGCGGCAGGAAGGAGAATTCGGGGTGCACGGACGACCATTGCCGCAGGATTTCCGCATAGGGGCGCGGATCGGCGACCTCGTCGGCAGCAGCACCGGCGAAGTGATCCGCGGTGACGTTGCGGATACAGTTGCCCGAGGTCTGGATGGCATGCATCTCGACGGTCGCGAGTTCCGCCAGCACGTCGGGCATGTCGGAAAGCTTCGGCCAGTTGAACTGCAGGTTCTGGCGGGTGGTGAAATGACCGTAGCCGCGGTCATAGGTGCGGGCGACATGCGCCAGCATCCGCATCTGCTTCGAATTCAGCGTGCCATAGGGAATGGCGATGCGCAGCATATAGGCATGCAATTGCAGATAGACGCCGTTCATCAGGCGAAGCGGCTTGAAGGCATCCTCGGAGAGCTCGCCGGCGAGACGTCGCTCCACCTGGTCCCGAAACTGCGCGACACGCTCGGAAACGAAAGCGTGGTCAAATTCGTCGTAACGATACATGATTTCCTCAGACGGCGATGAATTCCGGATCGGCCGGCGCGTAGCCGGGTGCATAGGCCATGGTCGGCCCCTGGGCGCGAATGCGCTCGCGCAGACGCAGCGGCCAGAGAATGCCATCGGTTTCCTGAACCTCGATCAGGTTCACGTCAACCACCTTGTTGTCGGCATAGGCCTTTCTGCCGATCTCCTCGAGCGCGGCGAAAGCTTCCGCATGGCGAGCGACCAGCGCCTCCTGAAGCGACGTCGCCCATTCGCCTGCGGCATTCAGCCAGACGGAGACGCCGTCCGTCAACCGGTTTGCGGTCAGAACCTTGTCCACCATCGTTTAAGCTCCTTGCATGTCCTGTTGCCGAACCCGGCCGCGCGATAGCGGTTCGGCCAGAGGTTTGGAATGTTCGATATTGGCGCCGGCTACCGCCTCGCCGATGATGACCATCACAGGCCCGGTCAGTTCGTCGCGATGTTCCAGGTCGGGCAACTCCCGCAGAATACCGTGCAGCAGCCGACGATCGGCGCGGCTGGCATTCTCGATCACCGCGACAGTGGTTTCCGGCGCAAGTCCTGCCTGGATCAGGCGCGTCGCCACCGATGCGGCGACCGTCCGCCCCATATACACCGCAATCGTCGCGCCGGATACCGCAAGGCTTGCCCAATCCGGCAGCACGTCGCCGGTAAGGTCATGGCCGGTGGTGAAGACCAGCGATGAGGCGACGCCGCGCAGCGTCAGCGGCAGCTCGAAATCGGCCGCGGCCGCGAAGGCAGAGGTGATGCCCGGTACGATCTCGTAGCCGATGCCGGCCTGCCGAAGTGCGGCCATTTCCTCGCCGGCTCGACCGTAGACCAGCGGATCGCCGGATTTCAGGCGCACCACGCGCTTGCCCTCGCGCCCGAGACGCACCAGCAGCGCATTGATTTCGTCCTGCGATTTCGTATGGCAGCCCTTGCGCTTGCCGACCGACAGGCGCTCGGCATCGCGACGTCCCATGTCGACGATCGCCTGCGGCACCAGCGCGTCATAGACGATGACGTCGGCTTCCATCATCACCCGCTGCGCCCGCAGCGTCAGCAGATCTTCCGCGCCCGGGCCGGCGCCGACCAGCCAGATACGCCCCTCGGCTTCGCCGGGATTCCTCAGCAGCTTTGCCGCCTCGCGCCGCGCAGCGAAGGAATCACCGTTCGACAGGGCATTGGCGACGGCGCCGGAAAAAAATTGTCGCCAGAAGATGCGACGCGTCAGCCCGCGCGGCAGCAGCCGCTCTGCGGCTTCGCGATATTCGACCGCCAGCCGCGCCAGCTTGCCGAGCGACGGCGACAGCAGCTGATCGACCTGCGCGCGGATCATCTGCGCCAGCACCGGGCCCGCGCCTTCCGTGCCGATGGCGACGACGACGGGCGCGCGATTGACCAGCGCCGGCGTGTAGAAATCGCATTCCTCAGGCTGGTCGACGGCATTGGCCGGAATACGGGCCGCGCGTGCCGCAGCGGCAATGCGTGCATCCAGTGCCTTGTCGCCGGTCGCGGCGAAGACCAGCGTCGCGCCGTTCAGCAGCTCGGGCGAAAAAGCAGACGCGACATGTTCGATGTCGTGGGCGGAAAGATAGGCGCCGAAGTCAGCCTCCGGCTGGTCCGCATAGGCGACGATGCGCGCCGACGTATTGCCGAGCAGGCGCACCTTGGCAAAGGCTTCATCGCCATTGCCGAACACCGCCGCAACCTTACCCGCAATGCGGAAAAAGGCCGGAAAAGCGGAGAGCTTGTCGCAGCTTTCAGTCATTCTATCCTTCCATCCAGGTTGCGCAGACTATCATGGATGCGGGCAAAATATTGAAGAAACAGAAATTCTTTGGGCATGCGCTGCGAGACTTGTTTTTCTCGCGTTGCGGCGAATTTGAGCAAATCTCCGCGATGCCAGGCGAAATGCCCATGCGCCGCCGATGGCGTTGACATGCCCCCGGATTTCCGTTTCTGCTGGCCGAAGCCGTTTTGCCCGTCGTTCTTCAGGGAGCCCCGCCCTTGCCCCAGCCCATCCCCGCCTCCCGTCTGCTCGATGTCATCGAGCAGGATATCCTGCCGTTGACCGAAAAGGGCGTCGCTACCGGAAACAAGGTGTTCGGCGCCGCCATCCTGCGCAAATCCGACCTGTCGCTGGTGCTGGCCGAGACCAACAACGAGCTGGAAAATCCGCTCTGGCATGGCGAGGTCCACACGCTGAAACGTTTCTACGAACTGGGCGAAAGGCCGGATACGCGCGACTTGGTCTTCCTCTCCACCCATGAGCCCTGCCCGATGTGCATGGCGGCGATCACCTGGGCCGGCTTCGACAATTTTTATTATTTTTTCAGCTATGAGGATTCGCGCGACAGCTTTGCCATCCCCCATGACCTGAAGATTCTCAAGGAAGTTTTTGGTCTGGAGCCCGGCGGCTACCATAAGAACAATGCTTTCTGGAACAGTTTTTCGATCCGCGACCTCGTCGTCGCCGGTCCACGCCGCGCCGAACTGGAAGCTCAGAGCATCCGCATTCGCGGCGAATACGACCGTCTCTCGACCATCTACCAGGCTTCCAAGGCCGATAACGCCATTCCGCTGAACTGACCGGAGCAACCATGCGACCTTCCAAAGACATCGGCCGGCTGATCGAGATCATGGCGGCGCTGCGCGATCCCGAGACCGGCTGCCCCTGGGATATCGTCCAGACCTTCGAGACGATCAAACCCTATACGATCGAGGAAGCCTATGAGGTCGGCGATGCCATCGAGCGTCACGACATGGACGATCTCTGCGACGAACTCGGCGACCTCCTGCTACAGGTCGTCTTCCATTCCCGCATGGCCGAAGAAGCCGGCGCCTTTTCCTTCGGCGACGTCGTCGAGGCGGTGACGCGAAAAATGATCCGCCGCCATCCGCATGCCTTCGCCCGCTCGGATGCCGATACGCCCGATGCCGTCAAGCAGCAATGGGATGCGATCAAATCGGAGGAAAAGGCCGAACGCGCCGCACGCCGCGCCAGACACGGCCTGGATACGGCCGAAAAGAACGGCCATCTCGACACGGTGCAGCGCAGTTTTCCTGCGCTGACCGAAGCCCTGAAAATCCAGGAACGCGTCGCCAAGGTCGGCTTCGACTGGTCCGAGCCGGAACCGATTCTCGACAAGATCGAGGAGGAAGTCGCCGAACTGCGCGAAGCGCTGCAGGAAGGCCGACAGGACAAGGTGTCCGACGAGCTCGGCGACCTGATCTTCGCCCTCGTCAATATCGGCCGTCACGTCAACGCCGACCCGGAACAGGCGCTGCGCGGCACCAACACGAAATTCCGCCGTCGCTTCCGCCATATCGAAACATCACTCGCAGCCAACGGCGAAGACCTCGCCTCCGCCAGCCTCGACCGCATGGAAGACCTCTGGCAGGACGCGAAGAAGAGCGAGCGGCCATAGGTCCTCGCCCTTGCAAAAACCGGGCAACGAAAAACCCGGCCGGACCGTCAGGCCCGACCGGGTTTGAAAGCATTGCTCAATTAAGGCGTTCCTGACGGTACGCCTTAGGGATCAAGCGGCTTCGGCAGCTTCTGCTTCAGCGGCAACGCGAGCCTTGTCGGCTGCGCCCTTGGCATCGACGTCGCGCTCGACGAACTCGATGACGGCGAGCGGCGCGTTGTCGCCCTGGCGGAAGCCGGCCTTCATGATACGCAGATAGCCGCCGTTGCGGTTGGCGTAGCGAGTCGCGATCGCATCGAACAGCTTCGAAACGACGGCGACGTCACGGATCTGCGAGATCGCCTGACGACGAGCGTGCAGGTCGCCGCGCTTGCCAAGGGTGACGAGCTTCTCGACGATCGGACGGATTTCCTTCGCCTTCGGCAGGGTGGTGACGATCTGCTCATGGGTGATGAGCGACGCAGCCATGTTGGCGAACATCGCCTTGCGGTGGCTGGCAGTACGGTTGAGTTTGCGACCGGCGTTCTGGTGGCGCATCTCTGGTCTCCTTTACTTGCAGGCAGGGCCCGCAGTCTAATGGTTTAATACTGGTCTTCGTAGCGCTTGGCGAGGTCTTCAATGTTCTCGGGCGGCCATGCCGGCACTTCCATGCCGAGGTGCAGGCCCATGGAAGCGAGAACTTCCTTGATCTCGTTAAGCGACTTGCGGCCGAAATTCGGAGTGCGAAGCATTTCGGCTTCGGTCTTCTGAATGAGGTCGCCGATATAGACGATGTTGTCGTTCTTCAGGCAGTTGGCCGAACGGACCGAAAGCTCCAGCTCGTCGACCTTCTTGAGCAGCGCCGGGTTGAACGCTAGCTCGGTGACGGCTTCTTCCTCGGCTTCCTTCTGCGGCTCGTCGAAGTTGACGAAAACGCCGAGCTGATCCTGGAGAATGCGGGCCGCAAAGGCGATCGCATCTTCACCGGTGATCGAGCCGTTGGTTTCGATCGTCATCGTCAGCTTGTCGTAGTCGAGAACCTGGCCTTCGCGGGTGTTTTCAACCTTGTACGAGACCTTCTTCACCGGCGAATACAGGCTGTCGACCGGGATGAGGCCGATCGGCGCATCTTCGGAACGGTTGCGTTCCGCCGGAACGTAACCCTTGCCGTTGTTGACGGTGAATTCCATGCGGATCTCCGCGCCCTCGTCGAGCGTGCAGATCACATGGTTCGGGTTCAGGATTTCGATGTCGCCAACCGTCTGGATATCACCAGCCGTGACGACGCCCGGGCCCTGCTTGCGAACGACCATGCGCTTGGCATCGTCGCCATCCATCTTGATGGCGATTTCCTTGATGTTGAGGACGATGTCCGTCACATCTTCGCGCACGCCCGGAATGGACGAGAATTCATGCAGCACGCCGTCGATCTGGACGGCGGTGACGGCACCGCCGCGCAGCGACGACAGCAGAACGCGACGCAGCGCGTTGCCGAGCGTCAGGCCGAAGCCCCGCTCCAGCGGCTCGGCGACGAGCGTCGCCTTCGTCCGGCCGGAAGAGGTGAACTCGACCTTGTTCGGCTTGATCAGTTCTTGCCAGTTCTTCTGAATCATGTGTTTTCCTTCCGTTCGCTGCCACCATCCAATCGTGGCAACCGAGCATTAGAAACGCCGGGAGGAGCGCCGAAGCGGCGCTCACCGGCGGATAAAGGAATGATCAGACGCGGCGCTTCTTGCGCGGACGGCAACCATTGTGCGGGATCGGCGTCACGTCGCGGATGGACGTGATCACGAAACCGGCAGCCTGCAACGCGCGCAGGGCGGATTCACGACCCGAACCCGGACCGCAGACTTCCACTTCCAGCGACTTCATGCCGTGTTCCTGGGCCTTCTTGGCGCAGTCTTCGGCAGCGATCTGGGCGGCGAACGGGGTCGACTTGCGCGAACCCTTGAAGCCCTTCGCACCGGCCGACGACCAGGCAATGGCGTTGCCCTGCGCGTCGGTGATGGTGATCATCGTGTTGTTGAACGAAGAATTGACGTGAGCAACACCCGAGGTGATGTTCTTGCGTTCGCGACGGCGGACGCGTGCGGCTTCCTTGGCCATGGATAGTCCTTTCGTTGATCTCGACACCGCCGTAATGCCAGCGGCTCCACCGGGCCGGGTCGAAACCCCTGCCCTGAACAGTAATTGCAGACAGGCCCGAAGGCTTCCGTCTGCGGCGATATCGTCACTGCCGTAATGCCAGCAGCTCCACCGACCGGGGCTTCTTGACGAATGCGAGGCCCCGCTCGAAACTCAAAAGAGGCCGGCGCGAAGCGCCAGCCTCCCGTTCCCCGTTTCCGGGAAATTACTTCTTCTTGCCTGCGATGGCCTTGGCCGGACCCTTGCGGGTGCGGGCATTGGTGTGCGTGCGCTGACCGCGGACCGGAAGGCCACGACGGTGACGCAGGCCACGGTAGCAGCCGAGGTCCATGAGACGCTTGATGTTCATCGAGGTCTCGCGACGCAGGTCGCCTTCGACCTGGTAGTCGCGGTCGATGGCTTCGCGGATCTGCAGGATCTCTGCGTCCGTGAGCTGATGCACGCGGCGATCGGCCGGGATACCGACCTTCTCGATGATTTCCTGTGCAAACTTCGGGCCGATCCCGTGAATGTAACGGAGCGCGATTACGACGCGCTTCGCGGTCGGGATGTTGACGCCAGCGATACGTGCCACGCCTGTTCTCCTTGCTTCCAGTTGCCATCCGGCAAGTGGTCTTCTTCATTCGATACGGCCACGAAAGCCGCTGCTCAATCCGATGTTCGGGACATGTCGAAAACGACCGTACCCGGACTTCACTCTCTGAAATCCGCGCCGATCGCAATGGTATGTCGCGAGTTGGCGCTGTCTTAAGGGGAATCGGCCGAAAAAGTCAACTCCCCGACCGTCCTTTTTAACCCTGTATCAGGCGTTCTCGAGGATTCCCGCGATCTCGGCGGTCACCTTGTCGACATTGGCCATGCCGTCGACCGTCTGAAGCTTGCCCGTCGAAGCGTAGTAGTTCGACAGCGGCGCGGTCTTTTCGCGGTATTCCGTCAGGCGGCGCTTGAAGGCCTCCGGATTGTCGTCGGAACGGACCGTGCCGCCGGCGGCGACCGTTTCCGCCACGCGATTCTCCATGCGCTTGACCAGCGCGTCCTCGTCGACCTTCAATTCGATCACGGCGTCGAGCGCGATGCCCTTGCCGGCGAGGATCCGGTCGAGCGCCTCGGCCTGCGGAACCGTGCGCGGATAGCCGTCGAGGATGAAGCCCCTGGCACAGTCCGGCGAATCGACGCGGTCGGACACGATCTCGTTGACGATCGCGTCGGAGACGAGCTGGCCGGCATCCATGACGGCCTTCGCCCGCTGGCCGACATCCGTGCCGGCGGCGACGGCCGCGCGCAGCATGTCACCCGTGGAAAGCTGCGGAATACCGTACTTCTCCGTCAGGAGCTTGGCTTGCGTTCCCTTGCCAGCGCCCGGCGGCCCCAGAAAAATCAGTCTCATCGTCCCCTCTTTCCTCCACGCAGCTTCGACTTCTTGATCAGCCCCTCATACTGCTGGGCAATCAGGTGGCCCTGTATCTGTGCTACAGTATCCAGGGTCACGCTGACAACAATCAAAAGCGACGTACCACCAAGGTAGAATGGCACGCCGGTCTGCGCGATGAGTATTTCAGGAAGGATACAGACGAACATCAGGTAAGCCGCGCCGACGACCGTGATGCGGGTCAGCACGTAGTCGATATACTCGGCGGTGCGCTCGCCCGGACGGATGCCGGGGATGAAGCCGCCGTGCTTCTTCAGGTTGTCGGCCGTGTCCTTCGGATTGAAGACGATGGCCGTGTAGAAGAAGGCGAAGAAGGCGATCATGCCGGCATAGAGCACCATGTAGAGCGGCTTGCCGTGGCCGAGGGACGCGATGACCGACGTCGCCCAGGCGGGCATTTCCGAGGTGTTCGAGAAGCCCGCGAGCGTTGCAGGCAGCAGCAGCAGCGAGGAGGCGAAGATCGCCGGGATGACGCCCGAGGTGTTGAGCTTCAGCGGCAGGTGCGAGGTGTCGCCCTGGAACATGCGGTTGCCGACCTGGCGCTTGGGATACTGGATCAGCAGGCGGCGCTGGGCGCGCTCGACGAAGACGATGAGGGTGTGGCGGGACCCGGCCATGAGGGGGCCCGCCAGCACGACGCCGATCGAAAGCGGGTCGGGGCGGCCGAGTGCCAGCGTATGGCCGAGGGCGCGGGGCAGCGCCGCGACGAGGCCGGCGAAGATGATCGGCGAAATGCCGTTGCCGATGCCGCGCGAGGTGATCTGCTCGCCGAGCCACATCAGGAACATGGTGCCGCCGAGCAGCGAGATGACCGTGGAGATGCGGAAGAACCAGCCCGGATCGTTGACCAGCCCTGCCCCGCTCTCCAGGCCGACGGAAATGCCGTAGGCCTGCAGCGCGCCGAGCAGCACGGTGCCGTAGCGGGTGTACTGGTTGATGATCTTGCGGCCCTGCTCGCCCTCCTTCTTCAGCTGCTCCAGCGACGGAACGACCGAGGTCATGAGCTGCACGATGATCGACGCGGAAATGTACGGCATGATGCCGAGCGCGAAGATCGCCATGCGCTCGACGGCGCCGCCGGAGAACATGTTGAAGAGGCCGAGAATGCCGCTCGACTGGCCGCGGAAGGCCTGCGCGAAGGCATCGGGATTGAGACCCGGCAACGGGATGTAGGTGCCGAGACGATAGACGAGCAGCGCGCCCAGCGTGAACCAGAGACGCTTCTTCAGGTCTTCCGCCTTGGCGAAAGTCGAGAAGTTGAGATTAGAGGCGAGTTGTTCCGCTGCCGAAGCCATGCATTTCTCCGCGTAGCCGATCCGGCGGCGGTGAAGCCCGGCCAGGTCCGGAATGGCTGATCCGTTGGCACCCGCGACCGGCCCTCCCCGGACCGACGACGCCGATGCTGAAATTGGTCGTGCCCTTCTGCCATTGCAGCAAATCGGGCGGATGGAGCCTAAACCGGTTGAAACGCGGATTGTCAAGCAATCCCGGCCTCACCCTGGTTTTTCTTCCGGACAACAGCGGGGAAGCGAATCCGGGCCGTCGTTGTGAGGCTCACATATGGGAGCAAAATCGCCCGGTGTGAAGCACACCGGGCGACTATTTGTCGAATTATTCCGCGGCTTCCGCGGCGGCTGCCAGCAGCTTCACAGAACCGCCGGCCTTTTCGATCTTCTGGACGCGGTCCAGGGAAACGATGACGAAGTCGGACGCGAAGATGTTGTTGAAGCCGCGCTTCGGCAGGCGACGGTAGATGGGCATCTGACCGCCTTCGAAGCCGTTGATGGCGACGCCCGAACGAGCCTTCTGACCCTTGACACCGCGACCACCGGTCTTGCCCTTGCCGGAGCCGATACCGCGACCGAGGCGCTTGCGACCCTTCGTGGAACCTTCGTTGTCCTTGATTTCGTTAAGCTTCATGATCTCTACTCCCTCACTTCTCGTCGACGACGCGAACGAGGTGCTGGACGGCACGGATCATGCCGCGGACAGACGGCGTGTCTTCCAGCGTGCGAACCCGGTGCATCTTGTTGAGGCCCAGGCCGACGAGCGTTGCGCGCTGTACGGCCGGACGGCGGATGGGGCTGCCGATCTGCTCGACAGTCACCGTCTTCTTGGCGGTTTCTTTCTTGGCCATGGATCAGTGCTCCTTATTCTTCAGCAGCAACGCCGGCCGACTGACGACGCGCCTGCAGCGTGGCGTACTTCATGCCGCGCTGAGCTGCGATGTCCTTCGGGTGCATCTGGCTCTTGAGAGCGGCGGACGTCGCACGGATCATGTTGTACGGGTTCGAGGAACCGGTCGCCTTTGCGACGACGTCATGAACGCCGAGCGTTTCGAAGACGGCGCGCATCGGGCCGCCGGCGATGATGCCGGTACCGGCCTTGGCCGAGCGAAGCAGGACCTTGCCGGCGCCGTGGCGGCCGTGCACGTCGTGGTGCAGCGTGCGGCCGGAGCGCAGCGGAACAAAGATGAGGTCGCGCTTGGCCGCTTCCGTGGCCTTGCGGATCGCTTCGGGAACTTCACGAGCCTTGCCGTGGCCGAAGCCGACGCGGCCCTTCTGGTCGCCGACGACGACGAGAGCTGCAAAACCGAAACGACGGCCGCCCTTGACGACCTTCGCGACGCGGTTGATCGCGACGAGCTTGTCGACAAACGGGTGGCGGCGTTGTTCGTGGTCTTGGGCGTCAGGGCGCCGGGGTTTTGCCTGTGCCATTTTCCTTTTCCTTTTTCTTTCCGGGGTGCAATCGGCAGATTGACGAAAGCCGCCCCCATTTCGGGCGAATGGAAGCGAGGGATCCCCTGCGGATCGGGCCGGCAGGCGCCTTGCGGCGCCCGCCGATCGATCAGAAGCTGAGACCACCTTCACGGGCAGCGTCGGCGAGAGCCTTGATGCGGCCGTGATAGATGAAGGCGCCACGGTCGAAAACGACTTCCTTGACGCCTGCCTTGACGGCGCGCTCTGCAATGAGCTTGCCGACGGCAGCGGCTGCTGCCGTGTCGGCGCCCGTCTTCAGCGACGGACGCAGATCGGTGTCGAGCGTGGAGGCGGACGCAAGCGTCTTGCCGGCCACGTCATCGATGACCTGTACGTAGATGTTCTTCGACGAGCGATGAACCGACAGGCGCGGACGGCCATTGGCGACCGACTTGATGGAACGGCGCACGCGGTTGGCGCGGCGCTGGAGAGCTTCTTTCCTGCTAGCCATTTCGCGTGATCCTTACTTCTTCTTGCCTTCTTTGCGGACAATCCGCTCTTCGGCATACTTGACGCCCTTGCCCTTGTAGGGCTCGGGGCCACGATATTCGCGGATTTCCGCGGCGACCTGGCCGACCTGCTGCTTGCTGATGCCGGAAACGATGATTTCCGTCGGCTTCGGCACAGCAATCGAGATGCCTTCCGGCGTCTGGTAGACCACGTCGTGGCTGAAGCCGAGAGCGAGCTGCAGGTTCTTGCCCTGCAGAGACGCGCGGTAGCCGACGCCGTTGATTTCGAGCTTGCGCTCGTAACCGTCCTTGACGCCCTTGAAGATGCCTTCGATCATCGTGCGGGACATGCCCCACTTCGAACGCGCATCCTTGGACTGGTTGACCGGCTGAACGACAACGGCGTTGTCTTCGAGCTTGACCGAAACTTCGTCATTGGCGACGAAGAACAGTTCGCCCTTCGGGCCCTTGGCGGTAACCTTCTGACCGTCGACGGTCGCGGTGACACCAGTGGGAACCGGAACGGGCTTCTTACCGATACGAGACATTGTTTTATCCTGTCTGTTCGTTATGGAGATCCCTGCCCTGTCTTAGAAGACGGAGCAAAGAATCTCGCCACCAACGTTCTGTTCGCGTGCCTGGTGATCGGCCATCACGCCCTTCGGGGTCGAAAGGATGGTGATGCCGAGGCCGTTCGCGACCTGCGGAATGGACTTTACCGAGACATAGACCCGGCGGCCCGGCTTGGACACGCGGTCGATCTTGCGGATCACCGACGCGCCTTCGTAGTACTTGAGTTCGATGTTCAGCTCGGCCTTGCCGTTGCCGAACTCGACTTCGGAATATCCGCGGATGTAGCCTTCGGACTGAAGGACATCCAGGACGCGTGCACGC
>Ga0066256_1001808_pt1 | contig 26656 bp, 27 predicted proteins | sample ThiBio_1000_biof_FD_87107 | JGI IMG/M metagenome (GOLD analysis project Ga0066256, IMG submission 87107) | Wastewater bioreactor microbial communities from Cape Town, South Africa - Thiocy_expt_1000_biof (version 2) | ecosystem: Engineered > Bioreactor > Thiocyanate-remediating >... | reverse complement strand
GGGCGGGGGGGGTGGTTGTGGGCGGGGTGGGGCTCTGCGCGCGCGCGGTCGTGGTGTGCCCGCTTGAGGGTCCACGTCGCGTGCGCGGGGTGAGGCCGGGGACGGGTGTACTTCTTCCTCCGCCTCCGGTCGCCCGGTGGCTGGCCCTGGGGGCTGAATTCATCCTGCGTGGAGCGTTTTCCGGGATGGTGGGGGGGGCGCCGGGGGATTTTCCCCGCCGATGCCTCTGCATTGGAGCGGTGAGAGCAGTACGGACCAGGTTGCGTCCGTGGAGGCAGTGGAGGCAAGAGAGCTAACGTTCCCTCCGCCACCAGCTTCCGGGATTCAAAGCGTGGCTCTTCGCGAGCGACCAACCCCCGGCTCGAGCAGCCTCATGGAGCTCTACCGTTCGCACGTCAAGTATGTGTGGAAGGCGGCACGTCGCCTTGGTCTCACGCCAACCGAGGCTGACGACGCGGTCCAGGAGACGTTCCTCACGGCCCATCGTCGGGCGGCCTCGTACGACGCGCGGGGCTTCGAACGCTCGTGGCTCTTCAGCATCCTCTACAACGTCGTCCTGCACCACCGGCGGTCGCATCAACGAAGGACCGCACGGACCGAGGATGGCTTCGACCTCGACGTCCTCCCCAGTCCATCCAGCGTGGCACCGGACCAGAGGGCCGAGACAAGCGAGGGCGCGCGCATCCTTGAAGAGATCCTCGCCGGCCTCGAACCGGAGCGGCGAGCCGTGCTCGTCCTCGCTGAGTTCGAGGAGAGGCCCGTGAGTGAGATTGCCGAGATCCTCGGAATCAACGTGAGCACCGCCACGAGTCGCCTACGTCTTGCCCGCGAGCAGGTCGAGGCAGCCATGGCCCGCCGCCGCGCCCGCGATGGCTGGAGGTACAAGTGAGCATCGACCCCGGTAACAAGCCGTCGCTCCTCGCAGCGTTCGCAGACGAGTACGAGCTCGAGGACGCCGACGCCGACCGTCTCATCGCGAGGATCCAGACGTCCGTTGCGCAGGACGCTGCTGCTGGGTCGTCGTCGCCCTCGCCGTCGCTCAGCGCCGCTCGAGGGAGCGGTGTCGGAAAGAGCCTGCTGCTGGTCGGCGCGTCGTGCCTAGCCCTCGCGACCGCCGGGGCGGCCGTCCTCTACACGCTGTCGAAGACGGATCCGGCCTCCGCGAAGGCGACGAGCGGCCCACCCGTTCCGGCGCAAACGAACGAGCAGCCGCATCGAGAAGCGGAGAGCACCACCGCTCCCCCGTCGATCACAGTCGAGTCGCTTCCGAGCGTCGCGCCCGCGTCGCCTTCGCAAGGCAACGATGCGAAGAAGGCTCCCGTCGTGTCGACCTCGTCGTCGGCGGCGGCTCCGGGAGCAGCGTCGGCCGACACGCTCGGACGCGAGACGCAGCTCCTGACGAGCGCGCGAGCGGCGGTGAAGGGCGGCAACCCCGACAAGGCGCTCGCGCTCCTCGACGAGCACGCGCGCCTCTTCCCGAACGGGTGGCTCGCGAACGATCGCGTCGCCGAGCGCATTGTCGTCCTCTGCGGCGTGGGCCGCCGCGCCGAGGCGGTACGCGAAGCAAAAGCGTTCCTCGATGGACGTCCGAAGAGCCCGCTCACCCGCCGCGTCGAGGCGAGCTGCGCCGTCGACTCCCCGACGAAAGCAACCGAATGAAGCTGTCGCTCACCCGTCTTGCTGGGGCCGCCACGGTCCTGCTCTTGATCGCGACGCCTGGATGCAGGGGCGATGACGACCTCCTGATCGGCTTCGACTGCGGTCAAGAGCTCTGCGATGACCCTCCGAGGTTCACGCCGACACCAGACGGCGGCCCGGCGACGTCGCCCGAGGCCGGTGCATTCGTCGGGATGTGTCCCTCGAACGAATGCCCCGCCGGGCGCACGACGTGCCCGAACGATCCGTTCCCGTGCAGCGTGGACCTTACCTCCGACGACGACAACTGCGGCGCCTGCGGGGTTCGATGTCCGCACGACGATGCCTTCATCGAGCGCTTCGCGGGAGCGATGCGATGCACCGCCGGCGCCTGCCGCCTCGTCTGCGCTCCGTCGCATGCAGACTGCAACGGAATCGCAGACGACGGCTGCGAAGTGCAGATCGCCGGTCCGGGAGCGACGGACATCAACAACTGCGGCGCCTGCGGCAATGTCTGCGATGACCTCTGTAGCGAGGGAGCGTGCGGCTGTCCCGGCGGCGGAACGTTCTGTCCGGACGGCAGCTGCCACGACCTGAACCGTGAAGACGAGAACTGCGGCGCGTGCGGGAACGTCTGTCCTCCCTCCACCGATCCACCGCTCCCGCCCGAGTGGAACATGGTCCGAGCGTGCCGAGCCGGCGCATGCAACCAGGTGTCGTGCGCTCCCGGCCAAGCGGACTGCAACGGCGACGCCAGCATCCCGAACGGCGACGGCTGCGAGACCAACACGATGTGGGACGCCGAGAACTGCGGCGGCTGCGGGAACAAGTGCGCGGCCGGCGAGGACTGCATCATCGGCCGGTGTTTGTGCGCGTGCGGTTCGGTCTGCTTCTCGTCGATCAACTCGGACCCCAACAACTGCGGTGCGTGCGGGCTCAAGTGTCCCGGCGACTGGAGCTCCGTTACCGGCAACGTCTCGTTCGGGTTCGATCCGGCGCATGGCAGACCGACGTGTGACCAGGGCGTCTGTGGGTACGCGTGCAGCCCGAACTTCGCAGACTGCGACGGCAACATCGACAACGGATGCGAGACGCCCATGCTCGACGATCCGCTCAACTGCGGAGCCTGCGGCGTTCGCTGTGACGGCGTCGCGGGACAGGCTTGCGTCGACGGCCAGTGCCTCATGAAGGAGTGTGGGGTGGTCCAGTGAGAAAGCGTGACCTCGGAGCCATCGCGCTGCTCGTCTTTCCGGGGGCCGCCATCGCCGCTGCGTGCGCGACGAGCGAGAACACGGCGCCCTCGAACGAGCTCGATCCGGTGATCCTCGAGGCCGGTTCGTCGGAGACGCCCGACGCCGCCGACGCGGCGGATGCGGATGCGGGTCACCGCCGGCCGGATCTCGTCGATGCGGGCACCTGCAGCGCATCGGGTCTGTGCGTCGTGAACGCACCGGTCGATACCCAGATCAACGTGACCTCGATCCGGGGGTCGGGCCCGAACGACGTATGGGCTGTCGGCACGAACCGGACGGTCGTCCACTACGACGGCAAGGTCTGGGAGAAAGCGGCACCGCTGACGGACGAGGTGACGCCGTTCACCATGCGGGCCGTCTGGCTCGACGGGCCGAGCGACGTGTGGATCGGTGCGGGCTCCATCCTCTACCACTCGACGGGGTGGAACGGACCGAGCGGCACCGCGTGGAGCTCGGCCACGTTCATCGACGGCACGAGCGTCAACGCCATCGCCGGCATGAACGGGAACGTGCTCCTCGCACGCCAGGTCAACAACGACTTCTGGACGACGTTCCCGGCGCTCATGACCTGCCGCGGGTGGATGAACGACAACCTCGTCGACCTTGAGGAAGTGGCCACCCCCATGTTCGACGCGGAGGGTGCGGACGGCCTCTGGTCGCTCGCGATGACCCGCCCCGATGAGGCGTGGGCCACGAGCCTGGGCTCGGACGACCGGCCTGGCGCTCGCGTCGTGCGCATCCATCGTGCGTCCTCCGACGCGGGCGATCCCGTCGGGCCGCCGGTGCTGCTCATCCACGGCTTCGCCTCCAGTGCCAGCGTCAACTGGGTCTATCCCGGCTGGCTGAAGACGCTGGGCGACGCCGGTTACCGGGTGATCGCCCTCGACAATCGTGGCCATGGCGGGAGTGACAAGCCGCATGACCCCGCCGCCTATCACGTACCGTTGATGGCCGGGGACGCGGCCGCGCTGCTCGATCATCTCGGCCTGCCGGATGCGCATGTCATGGGCTATTCGATGGGCGCGCGCATCTCCGCTTTCCTGGCGCTCGGCCATCCGCACCGGATCCGCTCGCTGGTATTCGGCGGCCTTGGCATCGGCATGGTCGACGGGGTCGGCGATTGGGATCCGATTGCCGACGCCCTGATGGCGCCCTCCATCGACAGCGTCGCCCATGACCGCGGCCGCATGTTCCGCGCCTTTGCCGACCAGACGAAGAGCGACCGGCTGGCGCTCGCCGCCTGCATCCGCACCTCGCGCGACCTGATCACGCCGGAGGAAATCGCCCGCATCGACGTCCCCACCCTGATCGGCGTCGGCACGAAGGACGACATCGCCGGTTCGCCGCAAGAACTGGCGGCGCTGATGCGCGATGCCCGGGCGCTCGATATCCCCAATCGCGACCATATGCTGGCGGTCGGCGACCGGGTCTTCAAGAAGGCGGTGCTGGACTTCTATGCCGGATTGGAAGCAGCCTGAGGTGTTTCATGCTCGTAAACATCCGGTCCACGCCAAATTTGCGCGGCATCTGGCCTTGTGCGGGAAATGCCGTATATAATAAAGCCATCCCGGCACGCCTGAGGCGGTCGATCGCCGGATTTGCGTGAAAACAAATGTAGGAGCAGGGAAGGTGACGGAAGTCTCACCGGAAACGCTTCGACGCCCTGACGGGAAACGAGGAGACCGATAATGGTCGCAGTCACCGATGCTCGCAAGAACGAGCAGGTCCAGCCCATGGATCCGATCTGGGACAGCCTGCGCTACGAGGCGCGCGCTGCCGCGGAAGAGGATCCGATCCTGGCCGCCTTCTTCCACGCCAGCGTGCTGAACCATCGCACGCTGGAAGACTGCGTCATCTATCGCATCTGTGACCGCCTCGGAAACGGCGAGGTGCAGGCGAGCCTGCTTCGCCGGGCCTTCCAGGACATGCTGGCCGACTGGCCGGAATGGGGCAATATCCTGCGCGTCGACATCCAGGCCGTTTACGATCGCGATCCTGCCTGCCTGCGCTTCATCGAGCCGGTGCTCTATTTCAAGGGTTTCCACGCCATCCAGACGCATCGCCTGGCGCACTGGCTGCTCGGCCATGGCCGCCGCGATTTCGCGCTTTATCTGCAGAGCCGCTCGTCCAGCGTCTTCCAGACCGACATCAACCCGGCGGCGCGTATCGGCAAGGGCATCTTCCTCGATCACGCCACCGGTCTCGTCGTCGGCGAGACCGCCGTCATCGGTGATAACGTCTCGATCCTGCACGGCGTGACGCTCGGCGGCACCGGTAAGGAAGGCGCGGACCGCCACCCGAAGATCATGAACGGCGTGCTGATCGGCGCCGGCGCGAAAATCCTCGGCAACATCGAGATCGGCCATTGCTCACGCATCGCAGCCGGCTCGGTGGTGCTGAAGCCGGTTCCCCCGAAGAAGACGGTTGCCGGCGTGCCAGCCAGGATTGTCGGCGAAGCCGGCTGCTCCGAGCCGTCGCGCATCATGGACCAGATGCTCGCGACGCTCGACTGAACGAAAGACACCTGCATGACGGGGCGGCATGACCTGAGTTTGCCGCCCGTCAATCCCTTTCCCGCCGGAAGCAAAAACGCTGCACAGCCTTGTGCAGCCTGTTTTGGGACTTTACACCTCAGGCTTTCCCATGCAGAACCGGCGCCGAACATCATATGGAGATGAAGCGTGAAGCCAGACGAACTGAAGAAGCTTGATGCCTATTTCAAGCGGACGCTCAACCCCGCCATCGTTGTGAAGGCGCGTCCGCGCAAGAACGATTCCGCCGAAGTCTATGTCGGCGACGAGTTCCTGGGCGTCATCTTCCGCGACGACGAAGACGGCGAGCTGTCCTATAATTTCTCCATGGCGATCCTCAGCGAAGATCTCTGATCGGCGCGAAAGAGGCATCGAAAGATCGTTGGAAGGCCGGTGCAGAACTTGCGCCGGCCTTTTTGCATTGCGGTGAAAACTTCCGCCTAGGTTGAATATCCTCGCAAATCCGGTTGCGTCGCAGGATTCTTGAAAATGCCCTCCGCAGATACTAAATCAATGGTTTTACGAGGAGTTTCGCAGAATTTCCGACGAAAATGACGAGTCTTGACGGATTTTTGGTTGTGATTGCCGTTAAGATCGCAGCTTTTCGCGTCGGCTGGCTATTGTGGCGGTGCAATCTATGAGTTTCTTGCACTGCACAATTTTTCTTGACTTGCCTTTCCGGAACGCCATACTGCGCCCATCCAACCATAGGAAAAGGACGGTCAGATGTTCAACTTCGATGACGCCAGCAAGAAGGGCAAGGAGACGGTTGATACGATGCTGAAAGGTTATTCCGAGTTCACCAAGGGCTTCCAGGCGATCGCCGCCGAATCGGCCGAATATACCAAGAAGTCTTTCCAGGACGCCGTGTCCCACGCTGAAGCGCTCGCCGGCGTCAAAAGCGTCGAGTCAGCATTCGAACTGCAGTCGACCTACGTCAAGACTGCCTATGAATCCTTCGTGGCCGAAGCGACCAAGATCAACGAAATGTATGCTGATCTCGCCAAGTCGGTCTACAAGCCCTATGAATTCTCTCCGGTTCGCCCGTCGACGGCGCTGACGCCGGCTGCCTGATACAGGCTGCGCCATAAGGCTTTCGAACATTGAAAAGCCGGCTGCCGCGAACGCGGCGGCCGGCTTTTTGCGTCGTGGGGCCGAAAGCCTTGCACCGGTTTGGCATGGCATACCGAAAAATTACTGCGAGGGCGAAGACGAAACCCGTTGCAGTGTTCGACAGGGGGCTTAAAATCGGCGATCCGGAACCTAAATTATGGGTTCGGATGTTTAGTTTGCAGATGCCCTCGAATGTGCGGCGCCTTGGATTGGGAATGAACACAGATGATCGCCAGGCCGATCCGGATGCAGGACGATACGGGAAACGGTGGCGGAAACGCCAATCGCGGAACCTCCGTGATTACGCGTACGAAACCGAAGACGAAAAAACCGAGCCTGTATCGCGTTTTGCTTCTGAATGACGACTACACACCTATGGAGTTCGTCATTCATATCCTGGAGCGATTCTTCCAGAAGGATCTGGAGGCCGCGACCCGCATCATGTTGCACGTCCACAATCATGGGGTGGGCGAATGTGGTGTGTTTACATATGAAGTGGCTGAGACGAAGGTGAGCCAGGTCATGGACTTCGCCAAACAGCATCAGCATCCGCTGCAATGTGTTATGGAAAAAAAGTGAGGATCTGACCGTGCCAACATTTTCGCCTAGTCTTGAAAAGGCGCTGCATCAGGCACTGACCTACGCAAATGAGCGGCATCACGAATATGCCACGCTCGAACATTTGCTGCTGGCGCTGATTGACGATGCGGATGCCGCTGCGGTGATGGGTGCCTGCAATGTCAATCTCGATACGCTGCGCAAGACCGTCTCCGAATATGTCGACAATGAATTGTCGAACCTCGTCACCGGATATGACGAGGATTCCAAGCCGACTTCCGGCTTCCAGCGCGTTATCCAGCGCGCCGTCATTCATGTGCAGTCGTCCGGTCGCGAGGAAGTAACCGGGGCCAACGTGCTCGTCGCCATCTTCGCCGAGCGCGAAAGCCATGCCGCCTATTTCCTGCAGGAGCAGGAAATGACCCGCTACGACGCCGTCAACTATATCTCGCATGGCATCGGCAAGCGCCCCGGCGCAAGCCAGCCCCGGCCGCCGCGCGGCATCGAGGAGGGCGAATCCGAAGCCAAGCAGAGCCGCAGCGATCAGGAAGAGGGTGGCTCCAAGAAGCAGCAGGAGGCCCTCAAGGCCTATTGCGTCAACCTCAATGAAAAGGCCAAGAACGGCAAGATCGACCCGCTGATCGGCCGTCACGCCGAGGTGAACCGCACCATTCAGGTTCTTTGCCGCCGCTCGAAAAACAACCCGCTCTATGTCGGCGATCCCGGTGTCGGCAAGACCGCCATCGCCGAGGGGCTTGCCAAGCGCATCGTCGAAAAGAAGGTGCCGGAAGCGTTGCAGGATGCGACGATCTTCTCGCTCGACATGGGCACGCTGCTGGCCGGCACTCGCTATCGCGGCGATTTCGAAGAGCGCCTGAAGCAGGTCGTCAAGGAGCTGGAAGACTATCCGGGCGCGGTGTTGTTCATCGACGAAATCCACACCGTCATTGGTGCGGGTGCTACGTCTGGCGGCGCGATGGATGCCTCCAACCTGCTGAAGCCGGCGCTGTCCTCCGGCGCGATCCGCTGCATCGGCTCGACCACCTACAAGGAATACCGCCAGTTCTTCGAGAAGGACCGGGCGCTGGTGCGCCGTTTCCAGAAGATCGACGTCAACGAGCCCTCGGTCGAGGATGCCATCGAAATCATGAAGGGCCTGAAGCCCTATTTCGAGGACTATCATAAGCTGCGCTATTCCAACGAGGCGATCAAGTCGGCCGTCGAGCTTTCGGCCCGCTACATCTCCGACCGCAAGCTGCCGGACAAGGCGATTGACGTGATCGACGAAACCGGCGCGGCGCAGATGCTGTTGCCGGCCTCCAAGCGCCGCAAACTGATCACCGAGAAGGAAATCGAAGCGACCATCGCGACGATGGCCCGCATTCCGCCCAAAACCGTCTCCAAGGACGACGAGGTCGTTCTCGCCAATCTGGAGAAGGATCTGCGCTCGGTCGTCTACGGCCAGGATGCCGCCATTGAAGCGCTGGCAACCGCGATCAAGCTGGCGCGCGCCGGCCTGCGCGAGCCCAACAAGCCGATCGGCTCCTATGTCTTCTCCGGTCCGACCGGCGTCGGCAAGACGGAAGTCGCCAAGCAACTGGCCGCCTCGCTCGGCGTCGAGCTGCTGCGCTTCGACATGTCGGAATATATGGAACGCCACACGGTCTCGCGGCTGCTCGGCGCTCCTCCCGGCTATGTCGGCTTCGACCAGGGCGGGCTGCTGACCGATGGCGTCGACCAGCATCCGCACAGTGTCGTGCTGCTCGACGAGATCGAGAAGGCGCATCCGGATATCTACAACATCCTGCTGCAGGTGATGGATCACGGCTCGCTGACCGATCATAACGGCAAGAAGATCGATTTCCGCAACGTCATCCTGATCATGACCACCAATGCCGGGGCATCGGAAATGGCCAAGGCCGCCATCGGCTTCGGTTCGTCCAAGCGCACCGGCGAGGATACCGAGGCGCTGAACAAGCTGTTCACGCCGGAGTTCCGCAACCGTCTTGACGCCACCATTGCGTTTGCGCCGCTGCCGACCAAGGTCATCCACCAGGTCGTCCAGAAATTCGTCATGCAGTTGGAGACGCAGCTTTCCGAGCGCAACGTCACCTTCGACTTGGCAGAGGATGCCATCGCCTGGCTGGCCGAACGCGGTTATGACGAAAAGATGGGCGCCCGGCCGCTGTCGCGCGTCATCCAGGAGCATATCAAGAAGCCGCTCGCCAACGAAATCCTGTTCGGCAAGCTGAAGAAGGGCGGTGTCGTCAAGGTCACCGTCGGCGATCTGGAGGACGGCAAGAAGGGGCTGGTGCTCGAATCCATTCCCGAAGAGCAACCGGTTAAACCCAAGCCGGAAGCCGAGGTCATCGAGCACGAGGCCCATCACGACGAGCCCGAAGTTTCGGAGGAGCGGACGAAGTCGCGCAAGAAGGATCCGAAGCCGGAGGAGGTGAGCGCCGATGTCGTCAGCGCCGCGCTTTCCGACGAGGACGAGGAAAAGCCGGCCGAGACCCGCCGCAAGGGATCGACAGTTCCCAAGGTGCCGAAGAAAAAGTAAGAAAGCCTTATTGGCTGAAATGAAGTGCCGGGCCGAAAGCCCGGCACTTGGCTTTTGGAACCATTATGTCAAGCGATCGCATTTCCTCTTCCGGCCTCGGCTGGTTCCTGACCGGCGCCCGGGGCATTTTTTCCCTGCCGGCGCTGATTCTCATGACCTCCTTCGTCGGCTTTAGCGCCTTTGCGTTGGAATCGGGTATTTCCCGGGGCGAGGCGGTGTTCATGACGCTCAGCATCTGGGCGCTGCCGGCCAAGATGATCCTGATCGGCTCGATGACATCGGGTGCAGGCCTTGCCGCCTGCTTCATCGCCGTCACCCTGTCCTCGGTGCGGATGATGCCGATGGTCGCCTCGATCGTGCCGGAGATGCGCACCCAGCGCACGCCGGTCTGGCTGTTGCTTTTCCTGTCGCATTTCGTGGCGATCACCGCCTGGGTGTTCACCAACAACACCATCCATCATGTGCCGCGTGAGGCGCGGATCGCCTATTTCGCTGGCTTCGGCATCACGCTGACGCTGGTGAATACGGTGATCGTCGCCGTCTGCTACGGCCTCGTGGCGGCGTTTCCGCCGCTGGTCGCGGGCGTGCTGTTCTTCCTGACCCCGGTCTATTTCGTCGTCTCGATCTGGGCGACGGCGCGCCATGCGGTGGTGCGCATCGCCTTCGTCATCGGCGTCGTCGCCGGGCCGTTGTTTGCGATGATCGAGCCGGAATTCGATGTGCTCTATGCCGGGGTCGGCGGCGGCACGCTCGCCTATCTGATCGACCGCGCTTTGCGCAAACGGGCGCTGGCCGCGAAGGAGAAGGCGTCGTGATCGCGGAGCTGAAACCCTATCTGTTCATCGCGCTCGCCGGCTGGATCGCCACCGACATCTGGCGCTGGCTCGGCGTCCTCGCCGGCAATCGGCTTCGGGAGGATTCGGAGGCCCTGTACTGGGTGAGGGCGGTTGCCACCGCTCTGGTCATGGCGGTCACTGCCAAGCTGATTGTCTTCCCGACCGGAACGCTAGCCGCCTCGCCACTGTGGATCCGCCTGACAGCGGCCGGCGGCGGCTTCGCCGCCTTCCTGCTGGCCGGGCAACGCATTCCGGTCGGCGTCATCACCGCCATCCTGCTGCTGGCCGGCCTGCTGGTGTTGATGCCTTAAAGAGCAGCCTTGATCTTCTCGGCATTGGCCTTCAGCACGTCGAAATTCTCCATGGTGCCGGAATGCGGCTTCAGGGGACCGCCCTCATGGCGGGGGATGACGTGGAAATGCAGGTGGAAGACGGTCTGTCCCGAGGCGGGCTCGTTGAACTGCGCCACATAGACGCCATCGGCATCGAACGCTTCCTTCACCGCCACGGCAATCTTCTGCACCACGACGATGGCGTTCTGCAGCACGACCGGATCGGCGTCGAGGATGTTGCGTGAACCCTGTCGCGGGATGACCAGCACATGGCCGGGCGCCTGAGGCATGACATCCATGAAGGCAATAGCGTGCTCGTCCTCGTAGACGCGGGTGGAGGGGATTTCGCCGCGCAGGATTTTCGCGAAGATGTTATCGGTGTCGTAAGCGGTCATAATGTCTCCCTTGCTGTATGTCAGTCTTGGCGCTCGCCCTTGCGGAAGGGGCTGTGCTCGCTCAGAATCTCGCCCATCTGCTCGACATCCTGCCGCTCGCGTTCGAGATAATCCTCGATGGCTCGGCGAAGGTCGGCATGGGCGATGTGATGCATGGAATGGGTGGTGACCGGCAGATAGCCGCGCGCAAGCTTGTGCTCGCCCTGCGCGCCGGCCTCGACGCGGGCCAGTTTCTTCTCCAGCGCGAAATCGATGGCCTGATGGTAGCAGACCTCGAAATGCAGGAAAGGGAAATTGATGGCGCCGGCGATATAGCGCCCGTTGCGCCTGGCCATGATCAGCAGAATGTCGTCGGCCATACGCTCGCCGATCAGCGAGTAGAATTTCCGCGTCAGATAGGGCCGGCCCCATTTGCGGCTGCCGGTGTCCATATAGAAGGCGAAGAACTGGTCCCAGATGGCTTCGGTAAGGTCGCGCCCCGTCAGCCAGTCGATGCTGATTCCGTCCTGCAAGGCCGTCCGCCTCTCCTTACGTAAATCCTTGCGCTTACGGGAGGAGAGGGTTTCCAGGAACGCCTCGTGATCGGCATAGCCTTCATTGATGAAGTGGAATTGCTGGTCGGTGCGATGCAGATAGGATTCCGCTTCGAAGACCGGCAGGTCGCTTTCCGCAACGAAAGTGACATGCGCCGAGGAAACCCCAAGCTCGCGCGTCACATCCTTCAGCCCGTGGGCAAGCGCCATGCGCACGAAATCCGCCTTGTCGTCCTCCAGCGCCAGAAGGCGCGGGCCGGTCGCCGGCGTCAAGGGGACGGAACCTTGCAGCTTCGGATAATAACGGCCCCGGGCCCGTTCGAAAGCGTCGGCCCAGCCATGGTCGAAGACATATTCGCCCTGGCTGTGGTTCTTGAGGTAGCACGGCATGGCGCCGACCAGCCGCCTCTCGCCGTCTTCCATCAGCAGATGATGCCCCATCCACCCGCTCTTGGCCGTCGCCGAGCCGGATTCATCCAGGGAGGAAAGAAAGGCGTGAGAAACGAAGGGGTTGTAGATCGTATTTAAATCTTTGGATGCGCCGGAAAGCCGATTCCAGCTTTCCGGCGCGATGGCCGTGAGCGAATTTTCGATTCGGATCGTGTAGCCGCTACTCATGCCGTGAGGATCGGTTTTTCCCGTGGGTCGAAGCCTTCGAAGGTCATCTGGTCGGCATTGGCGAATGTGTGGCGGATGGCCTCGTCATTGCGCACCGTCCAGGTGATGACCGGGATACCACGCTGCCTTTGTGCCGTAATGAAGGCATTGGGCAGATGGTCCCAGGCATAGGAGATGAAATCCAGCCCGGCATGCATGGCGTCGTCATGGGCGAAGAATTTTTCCGGTTCCGTGCCCTCGGCCGTCAGACCGACCGGGTAGGGACTTCCAAGCTCCTTCAAATCCTTGAGCAGCCAGGTGTCGAAGCTCATCAGCGCCACCTTGCCCTGATACCCCTCCAGCGTTTCCAGCACGCTGGCGGCAAAACCGTCGTCGTCACCCTGCCGGCCCTTGAGCTCCAGCACCAGCGGCACGCGGCCGGCGCAGAGGTCGAGCAGCTTCTTCAGCGTCGGCACCTTGTCGGCGGTGCCCCCGATGGAGAGCAGCCCGAGCTCGGCGCTGGTTTTTTCGCGCACGTCGCCGCCGATATTGCACAGGCGCTTGAGATCGTCGTCATGGAAGACGACCGGCACGCCGTCCGAGGCGTATTGCAGGTCGCATTCGATGGCGAAGCCGGCCTCGATGGCACGGGAGAAGGCCGAGAGCGTATTCTCCCAGACCTGATGATTCATGTCGTGATAGCCGCGATGCGCTATCGCGCGCTCCGCCAGCCAGGAGGCATCGGTCATGGCGCGATTTCCAGGATGGCGTCGATCTCGACGGCGGCGTTCAGCGGCAGCGACGCCATACCGACGGCGGCGCGGGCATGCTTGCCGGCTTCTCCAAGCACGTTGGCGAGCAGGTTAGAAGCGCCGTTGATCACCAGGTGCTGCTCGACGAAGCTCGGCATGGAGGCGACGAACCCGTTCAGCTTGATGATTCGCACGATGCGGCCAAGATCGCCGCCAAGCGCGGCCTTCGCCTGGGCGAGGATATTGATGGCACAGAGCTCGGCGGCGCGCGCGCCGGTGGCGACGTCGACGTCCTGGCCGAGCAGGCCGGTCACGGCGACCTTGCCGTTCTCGATCGGCAGTTGCCCGGAGAGATAGAGCAGGTTGCCGCTGATGACATAGGGAACGTAGTTTGCGGCCGGTGCTGCGGCCTGGGGCAGGGTGATCGCCAGTTCCTTGAGGCGGGCTTCGATTGCTTCGGACATTTCCTCTCCCACTTGTTGTCATTTCCCCAAAAATCCGTCATCCAATGCGCGGATGCCTCGTTTCGGTCGCAAGCGTTCTTATATCATTGCGGCCTGATTCAACAGGAGATATTGCATGCATCGCTCGCGTCGCGCCGCCGTTCTTGTCGCTGCTTCGGCCGCCACGTGCCTCAGCGCGTTCGGTGCGCAGGCAGCCGTGGCGAGCGGGCTGGTGCCCCACCGCGCCGTCTATGACTTGCGCCTCAAGGAGGCCTCGGAGCGTTCCGGCATCGCCGGCATGGTCGGCCGCATGGTCTATGAATTCATGGGCTCGGATTGCGCCGGCTACACCACCAATTTTCGCTTCGTCACCGAGGTCGATACCGGCGAGACCAAGCGCGTCACCGACCAGCAGACAACGACTTACGAGGATCTGGCCAAGGGCCGTTTCCGCTTCGAGACCAAATCCTTCACAGACGACCAGATGGACAAGCAGGTTTCCGGCTCGGCCACCGACGGGAAGGACAAGCTGACGGTGGAACTCAGCGCTCCGGAACGGCGTGAGGTTCAACTCGCCGACGGCCGCTTTCCGACCGCGCACATGCTCGACGTCATCGACAATGCCAAGAGGGGCAACCGCTTCTTCGAGTCCCGCATCTTCGATGGCAGCGACAATGGCGACCAGACGCTGATGACAACCACCGTCGTCGGCAAGCAGGACCAGCCGCAGGGCGACGACAGCGACGCCAAGCCGGCCGGTCAATTTGCCAAATCCCCCTACTGGCCGGTGACCATCGCCTATTTTAACGACACCTCCAAGGGCGATTCGCTGCCGATCTACCGCATGTCGTTCAAGCTCTACGACAACGGCATCACCCGCGATCTGACCATGGACTACGGTGATTTCGTCCTGACGGGCCGTCTGTCGAAGCTGGAGATGCTCCAGCCGACCGCCTGCAAGTAACTGAGCGGCGCGCGCTGTCATAATTTCGAAGGCCGCGCTTGCATTTTCGGCAAATCGCCTGTAAGGCCACCCGCATTCCACACGGGAAGTTTGGGGTTGTCCGGGAGAAATCCGGTCCGCTCCGCCGGTGGCCGTTCCACAAGGACGGCTGTTTTGCTTCCCGAAGGTTCAACCGGAAAAGGAGAAAAAGGCATGGCATTGCCTGATTTCAGCATGCGCCAGCTTCTGGAAGCTGGTGTTCACTTCGGTCACCAGACCCATCGCTGGAACCCGAAGATGAAGCCCTACATCTTTGGCGATCGTAACAACATCCACATCATCGACCTGGCACAGACCGTGCCGATGCTGTCGCGCGCCCTGCAGGTCGTGTCCGACACCGTCGCCCGCGGCGGCCGCGTCCTGTTCGTCGGCACCAAGCGCCAGGCTTCGGAACTGATCGCCGATAGCGCCAAGCGTTCGGCCCAGTACTACGTCAATTCCCGCTGGCTCGGCGGCATGATGACCAACTGGAAGACCATTTCGAACTCGATCCAGCGTCTGCGCAAGCTCGACGAGATCCTGGCTTTGGAAGGCTCGGGCTACTCCAAGAAGGAACGCCTGAACCTGGAGCGCGAGCGCCAGAAGCTCGACAAGGCCCTCGGCGGTATCCGCGACATGGGCGGCGTTCCGGACCTGATGTTCATCATCGACACCAACAAGGAAAAGATCGCCATCGATGAAGCCAAGCGCCTGGGCATCCCGGTCGTCGCCATCATCGACTCGAACTGCGATCCGGACCAGATCGACTACGCCATTCCCGGCAACGACGACGCCTCGCGCGCCATCGCTCTCTACTGCGACCTGATCGCCCGCGCTGCCATCGACGGCATCGCCCGCCAGCAGGGTGCGGCCGGCCACGATATCGGCGCTTCCGTCGAGGCGCCGTCCGAGCCGACGCTCGAAGACGAAGCCGGCGCCTGATGCCGGTCAAGGGTGGGGCGCGGGAAGCGTTCCGCCCTTCATCATGAAGACCGGGCAGGGCCGTTTGTGACCATGGGTTCGAGCGGCCTTGCTTTTTTACCGCGCTGCGGCTGACCCTGTTCAGGGTCGTGAATGAGAAGCATTTCCAGGAAAAGTGGATACCGATTTTCCGTTCGGAAATGCGCCAGAACAAAACAGCGCGGCGAGCGTGGTGCAGCTTCATCACGCTGTCACATTTCCGGGTGCATTTCGTTCCCCAATCCGGGTGCTGCTTTCTGCCGGTGTTCCGGCGATCGCATCCGACGAACCGATAAAGAGGCAAAGATGACCAACGTAACAGCGGCAATGGTGAAAGACCTGCGCGAAAAGACCGGCGCGGGCATGATGGACTGCAAGAAGGCGCTGGCCGAAACCAATGGCGACATGGAAGCCGCCATCGACTGGCTGCGCGCCAAGGGCATCGCCAAGGCCGACAAGAAGTCGGGCCGCACTGCTGCCGAAGGCTTGGTCGGCATCGCCAGCAATGGCACCAAGGCCGTTGTCGTCGAAGTCAACTCGGAAACCGACTTCGTTGCCCGTAACGACGCCTTCCAGGATCTGGTTCGCGGCATCGCCCAGGTTGCGCTTGGCACCGACGGTTCCGTCGAAGCCGTTGCCGCCGCCGCCTATCCGGCCAGCGGCAAGCCGGTCGGCGACACCATCAAGGACGCCGTCGCCACCATCGGCGAAAACATGAACCTGCGCCGTTCGGCCTCGCTCTCCGTCGAAGACGGCGTCGTCGCCACCTACATCCATAACGGCGTTGCCGATGGCCTCGGCAAGCTCGGCGTTCTCGTCGCGCTGAAGTCGACCGGCGACAAGGAAGCCCTGAACGCCATCGGCCGCCAGGTTGCCATGCACATCGCCGCCACCAACCCGCTGGCGCTGCGCGCCGAAGAAGTCGACGCCGCCGTCGCCGAGCGCGAGCGCAACGTCTTCATCGAACAGTCGCGCGCTTCCGGCAAGCCGGACGCCATCATCGAAAAGATGGTCGACGGCCGCATGCGCAAGTTCTTCGAAGAAGTCGCCCTGCTGTCGCAGGCCTTCGTCATCAACCCCGACCTGACCGTCGCGGCTGCCGTCAAGGAAGCCGAAAAGGCTGTCGGCGCGCCGATCGAAGTCACCGGCATGGCCCGCCTGCTGCTCGGCGAAGGCGTCGAGAAGGAAGAGACGGATTTCGCGGCTGAAGTCGCTGCCGCCGCCAAGGGCTGATCCAGCCTTCTCATTCTTGGGAAAAGATCGGGCATCGCGTGACAACGCGGTGCCCTTCGTGTATCCGGCATCCAGCAGCCGTTTCTTGCGTATGAAGGAGCCACCATGTCGCCGACCCCCCTGTATAAGCGTGTCCTTCTCAAGGCCTCCGGCGAGGCCCTCATGGGCAGCCAGGGCTTTGGCATCGACGTCGCCGTTGCGGACCGGATCGCGGCCGACATCGCCGAGGCTCGCGCCATGGGCGTCGAGGTCGGCGTCGTCGTCGGCGGCGGCAATATCTTTCGCGGCGTCGCGGTCGCGTCCAAGGGCGGCGACCGGGTGACCGGCGACCACATGGGCATGCTCGCCACCGTCATCAACGCGCTGGCGCTGGCGACCTCGCTGCGCAAGCTCGATATCGATACGGTCGTGCTCTCGGCCATCGCCATGCCGGAAATCTGCGAAAGCTTCTCGCAGCGCGCCACGCTTCATCACCTCGGCCTCGGCCGTGTGGTGATCTTCGCCGGCGGCACCGGCAATCCCTTCTTCACCACCGACAGCGCCGCAGCGCTGCGCGCCGCCGAAATGGGCGCGGAAGCCATCTTCAAGGGCACCCAGGTGGACGGCATCTATTCCGCCGATCCGAAAAAGGATCCGACCGCGACCCGCTTCGACCACCTGACGCACAGCGAAGTGCTGGAAAAGGGCCTGGCGGTGATGGACGTCGCCGCCGTGGCGCTGGCGCGTGAAAATCATATTCCGATCATCGTGTTTTCCATTCATGAGAAGGGCGAGTTCGGTGAAATCTTGACCGGTGGTGGCCGCAAGACCATCGTGAAGGACAATTGACGGGATCGTTCGCGTGCAGTGTCGCGACGGACGGGCAGGGATAAGACGGGAGTTAGGAACATGAGTGCAGGTTTTGATCTGAAAGAACTGAAGCGCCGCATGGATGGCGCTATCAATGCGTTCAAGAGCGATATCGCCTCGCTGCGCACCGGCCGCGCCTCGGCCAACGTTCTCGATCCGGTGATGGTCGAAGCCTATGGTTCGCGCGTGCCGCTGAACCAGGTCGCCAATATCACCGTTCCCGAGCCACGCATGCTCGGCGTCTCCATCTGGGACAAGTCGATGGTCGGCGCCGTCGATCGCGCCATTCGCGAAGCCAATCTCGGCCTGAACCCGATCATCGACGGCCAGAACCTGCGCATTCCGCTGCCGGAACTCAACGAGGAGCGCCGCCGCTCGCTGGTCAAGGTCGCCCATGACTATGCCGAAAAGGCCAAGGTCGCCGTGCGCCACGTTCGCCGCGACGGCATGGATTCGCTGAAGAAATCCGAGAAGGACGGCGACATCGGCCAGGACGAAAGCCGCGCCACCTCCGACAAGGTGCAGAAGATGACGGACGAGACGATTTCGGAAATCGACCGCTTGCTCGCCGATAAGGAAAAGGAAATCATGCAGGTTTAACTGCTCTTGGCGATTCCCCTCTTGCGAGAAACCGGACCGGCGATGTCAGATCTTCACCTAGCGAGCGTGCCAGAGCATGTGGCCATCATCATGGATGGGAATGGCCGCTGGGCGAATCAGCGTGGCCTGCCGCGCACGATGGGGCATCGTAAAGGGGTGGAAGCCGTACGCGAGGTCGTGCGCGCCGCAGGCGATTGCGGCGTGCGCTTCCTGACGCTTTTTGCCTTCTCCTCTGAGAACTGGCGCCGCCCGGAAACCGAGGTCTCGGACCTCATGGGCCTGCTCAGGGCCTTCATCCGCCGCGATCTTGCAGAGCTGCACCGCGAAAATGTGCGCATCCGCGTCATCGGCGACCGCCAGAACCTGCGCAGCGACATTCTGCCACTGCTCCTGGAAGCGGAAGAAACAACACGCAACAATACGGCGCTGACGCTGGTGATCGCCTTCAACTACGGCGCCCGCGACGAGATCGCCCGCGCCGCCGCCAAACTGGCGCGCGAAGTGGCCGCCGGCACGCTGCGGCCGGAGGATATCGACGCGGAAATGCTGAACGGGCGCATGGACACCACAGACATTCCCGATCCCGACCTCATCATCCGCACCAGCGGCGAGGAGCGCCTGTCCAATTTCCTGCTCTGGCAGGCCGCCTATTCGGAACTGCTGTTCGTGCCGGAATATTGGCCGGATTTCACCCGTGAACAGTTTTACAAGGCGCTTGAAAGATATGCGGCGCGCGAGCGGCGATTCGGCGGGCTTTCCACGAAAACGCTCGCAGCGGGGGCGCCATGAGCCAGGAACTCAAGCTGCGCATCGTCTCCGCCATCGTTCTGGCGGTGATCGTGCTGGGCGCGACCTGGATGGGCGGGGCGGCTTTCCGCATCGTCTGCGCCGTCATCGGCCTTTTGATCTATTCCGAGTGGTCGACGATCACCGGTCTGGCGTCGCGCGTCGTCGGCGGCAATGCCTTCGGCTGGTTTGCGCTGGCCGTGATTGCCGGCAACACCGTGTTCGGCGCAGAGGATCTGGCGATCCCGCTGCTCGGCGGCTGTGTGTTCACGGCGGTTCTTCTGACCGTCTTCAACCGTTCCGGCACCTGGTGGCTGCCCGGCGGTATCCTTTATGCCGGCCTGTCCTGCGTGTCGCTGGCCGCGATTCGCGACGACGACCATATCGGCCTGGCGGCCATGCTGTTCGTTTTCGCCGTCGTCTGGGGCACCGATATCCTGGCCTATTTCGTCGGCCGCGCCATCGGCGGGCCGAAGCTTGCGCCGCGCATATCGCCCGGCAAGACTTGGTCGGGCGCTATCGGCGGTGCCTCCGCCGGAGTGATCGCCGGCGCGATCGCCTCCTATTCGGCCGCCGGCAGCGTCGGGCTGTGGACGGTGGCAATCGCCTTGATGCTGTCGGTATCCAGCCAGATCAGCGATCTCTTCGAATCCTTCATCAAGCGCCGTTTCGGCGTCAAGGATTCGGGGCGCATCATTCCCGGTCATGGCGGAGTCATGGACCGGGTCGACGGACTTGTTTTCGCCTGCTTTGCCGCCTTCATTCTGGCGGTATGGTTTTCGGTGCTCGGTGACGGCAGCCTGTCGTCCGTCGGAGCGTTCCTTTTCAATCGGTGAAGGGTTAGACGGGGTTCCCCGTTCAGCCCGAGATGACGGTCATGCTTTCTCTGATCCTTGGATATATCGTTCCGTTCATCCTCGTCCTGTCTCTGCTCGTCTTTGTGCATGAGATGGGCCATTACCTGGTCGGCCGATGGTCGGGAATCGGTATCGTCGCCTTTTCCATCGGCTTCGGCCCGGAATTGGCCGGTTTCACCGACAAGCGCGGCACGCGCTGGAAGCTGTCGGCGATTCCGCTTGGCGGCTATGTCAAATTCCTCGGCGATGAGGATGCTTCCAGCAAACCGGATCTGGCCCGTCTTGCCACCCTGAGCCCGACCGAACGCGAGCGCACATTTGCCGGCGCGAAGTTGTGGAAGCGGGCACTGACGGTTGCCGCCGGCCCGGTTGCGAATTTCCTGCTGGCGATTGCCATCTTCGCCGTGCTCTTCGGGATCTACGGCAAGCAGGTGGCCGATCCGGTCGTCGCCGAAGTGAAGCCCGAAAGTGCCGCCGCCGAGGCCGGTATCCAGCCGGGTGATCTGCTGCTTGCCATCGACGGCACCAGGGTCGTCACCTTTGACGATGTGCGCCGCTATGTCAGCGTCCGCCCGGACATGCCGATCGTCGTCACCGTCGAACGCGCCGGCGTGAAGCAGGATCTGAAGATGACGCCGAAGCGCGAGACCATCGAGGATCAGTTCGGCAACAAGGTCGAGCTCGGCCTGATCGGCATCGTCACCAACCAGGAAAGCGGCAATTTCCGCACCCAGACGTTCACGCCGCTGCAGGCAGTCGGCGAGGGCGTCGTCCAGAGCTGGCATATCGTTACCGGCACGTTCGACTATATCGGCAACCTCTTCGCAGGCCGTATGAAGGCCGACCAGCTCGGCGGCCCGATCCGCGTGGCGCAAGCTTCGGGCCAGATGGCGACTTTAGGCGTGGCGGCGGTTCTTCAATTGGCGGCGATGCTGTCGGTGTCCATCGGCTTGCTCAATCTCATGCCGGTACCGGTGCTCGACGGCGGACATCTTGTCTTTTATGCGGTGGAAGCAATCCGGGGAAAACCGGTCGGCGCCGCCGCTCAGGAAATTGCATTCCGGATCGGTTTGGCTATGGTGCTGACGCTCATGGTGTTCGCGACCTGGAACGACATCAGCTCGCTGATCGGTTAACTCTTCGCTCGGTTTTGGCAAGCCGTTTACGCACTGTTTACGATAATTCAAGGCGAACGTGGCGATTGGGCCACGCTTGCAAAGGAAGTAAACAGAAATTAACGCTCCGGCTTGCTTGTAGGGGAAAAGCGGGTAAAACGACACACGTGACCGGAGTCGGGGATAAAACCTTCTCGGGGACGACGAGAAAAAAGGTAAGAAGTGAAATGAAGGCTGGTTCAAAGTTCTTGAACGCAGTATCGGCAGTCGCGCTGTCTGCTGGTATTGTCGCTACGGGGTCAGGTGTCGTAACGCTTGCTTCTGTAACCGATGCTCAAGCCGCGGTCGTCAAGCGCATCGATGTTCGGGGTGCAAGCCGGATTGGCGCCGATGCCGTGCGGTCGAACATCACCATCGAACCGGGCAAGAATTTCTCGCCCGCAGATGTCGATGAATCCGTGCGCCAGCTTTATAGCACCGGCTATTTCTCTGATGTCCGCATCGGCGTTTCAGGCAGTTCGCTGGTCGTCACCGTATCCGAGAACCAGATCGTCAATCAGGTCGTCTTCAACGGCAACCATAAGATCAAGGACGACAAGCTGGCGGGTGTGGTTCAGACCCGTCCGCAGGGTGCGTTCAACGACGCCACGATCCAGGCAGATATCGATGCCATTAAGCAGGCCTATGCCGCCATCGGTCGTAGCGACGTCACTGTCACGACGCAGACCGCTGCCGTCGGCGAAGGCCGCGTGAACCTGGCTTTCGTCATCAACGAGGGCGAGCGCACCAAGATCTCCGCCATCAATTTCGTGGGCAACCAAGCCTACAGCAATGGCCGCCTTGCTGCCGTGATCAATACCAAGCGTTCGAATTTCCTGTCGTTCCTGACCCGCAAGGACGTCTATAGCGACGAGAAGCTGCGCGCGGACGAAGAAGCGCTTCGCCAGTTCTATTTCAATCACGGATATCCGGATTTTCGTGTGGTCTCGTCGGATGCGACGCTGAACCCGGAAACCAACGAATATCAGCTCACCTTCACGGTCGAGGAAGGTGCGCGCTACACCTTCGGTGACATCAACGTCGAATCGACGGTCGACGGCATCAGCGGTGAAGAACTGAAGGGCCTGGTCGAGTCCCGTACGGGCGACACCTACAAGGCCAAGGACGTTCAAAAGACGATGGAGGCCATCTCCAAGCGCGTCGCCAATGCCGGTTATCCGTTTGCTCGCGTCACCCCGCGCGGCAACCGCAACTTCAGCAACAACACCATCGCCGTCGACTACCTGGTCGACCAGGGCGAACGCGCCTATGTCGAGCGCATCGAAATCCGCGGCAACACCCGCACGCGCGATTACGTCATTCGCCGCGAATTCGACATGAGCGAAGGTGATGCGTTCAACCAGGAAATGATCACGCGCGCCAAGCGCCGCCTGGATGCGCTCGGCTATTTCTCGTCCGTGTCGATCTCGACCGCACCGGGCAGCGCCGCAGACCGTGTTGTCGTCATCGTCGACGTGCAGGATCAGCCGACCGGCTCGTTCGGCATCGGCGCCGGTTACGCGACCGGCAACAAGGGTGGCTTCATCCTCGAAGCTTCCGTCGAGGAAAAGAACTTCCTCGGCCGCGGCCAGTATATTCGCGTCGCCGCCGGTGGTGGTGCGGACAATGCGCGCAATTATAGCGTCTCGTTCACCGAGCCCTATTTCCTTGGTTATCGCTTGGCGGCCGGTTTCGATATTTATCGCAACACCACTTCGGGTGAAGATTACTACGACTATAGCGAAACCGGCTTCACGCTACGCGTGACGGCGCCGATCACCGAAGATCTGGCGACGACGTTCCGCTACAACTATCGTCGTTACGAATACGAAGGCCGCGGCGATTATACCGTAGGCGACAACCTGTCGGCACCTTATCGCGCGCTGGTCAACGGCAGTCCTTGGGCGAGCTCGTCGGTCTCGCAGACGTTGACCTACAACACGCTGGACGATGCGACGCTGCCGCATGAAGGCATCTTCGCCACGATCACGCATGAGTTTGCCGGTCTCGGCGGCGACTCCGAATTTTACAAGATCAGCGGGCGTGCTCGCGTGTTCTATACGGTCTCGGATGAAGCCGACATCATCGCATCGTTGGCTGTCGGCGGCGGTTACGTCGTCCCGACCAACGATACGCTGAACGTTTTCGATCAGTTCATGATCGGCGGCAAGCAGATCCGTGGCTTCAAGTCGACCGGTATCGGCCCCCGCATGGCCAATGGCGATCCGCTCGGTGGCACGACCTACTTCAACGCCTCGGCGGAAGCCAGCTTCCCGATGCCCGGCATTCCGCAAGATATCGGTCTGCGCGGCGCGGTCTTCGCCGATGCCGGTACGCTGTTCGGCAACAAGGTCGATCCGCTTGGCGGCGCCGTCAATGGTACGGATTCGACGCTGCGCGCCTCGGTCGGTGCCAGCATCATCTGGGCTTCTCCCTTCGGTCCGCTGCGCTTCGACTATGCCGTTCCGGTCGCCAAGGAAGACTTCGACGAGGAACAGCGCTTCCGCTTTGGCATCGCGAACCAGTTCTGATAGCTGCATTCCAGAACTGCAATCAAACGGACGTTCTGGAGTCTCGGCTGATGGAGCACAACCGATTCTTTCCGCCCCACGACGGCATTGCGCTTGGCGCTCTGGCTGAAAAAATTGGGGCGGAACTTGTCGATAGGGAATGGGCGAACCGGCCGATCCGGTCGGTTGCCCCGATCTCGCGCGCAGGGGAAGGGGATATCTGTTATATCCTCTCCCGTCGCAGCAAGGCCGAGCTGCAGAGTTGTGCAGCGTCCGCCATCCTGTGCGACAAGGCCCTGCAATCTGCAATTCCTTCCCATATTCCGGTCCTGCTGACCTCGGCGCCAAACACCGCCTTCGCGCGCGCCGGTGCGCTTTTGCATCCGCAGGCTATGCTGCCGCAGCCGATCGTGGTCAGCAGCGGCATTTCGCCGGCCGCCTTCGTCGATCCCTCCGCTCATATCGAGGACGGCGTGACGATCGAGCCCATGGCGGTGATCGGCGCGGATGCGGCGATCGGCGCCGGCAGCCATATCGGCCCGGGCACGATTATTGGCCCGCATGTGAAAATCGGCCGCAATTGCGTGATCGCCGGCGGCGCCAGCATTATCTGCGCCTATCTCGGCAACGACGTCATCATTCATAACGGGGCACGCATTGGCCAGGATGGCTTCGGTTATGCGCCGGGGCCGGGCGGCATGCTCAAGATCGTGCAGGTCGGGCGCGTCATCATCCAGGACAAGGTGGAAATCGGCGCCAACACGACCATCGATCGCGGCGCCATGGACGACACCGTCATCGGTGAGGGCACCAAGATCGACAACCTCGTGCAGGTCGGCCACAATGTGCGTATCGGCCGTCACTGCGGCATCGTCGCCAAGGTCGGCATCGCCGGCAGCACCCGCATCGGCGACGGCGTCATGATCGGCGGTGCTGCGGCGATCAACGGACATATTCATATCGGCGACGGGGCCCAGATCGCCGCGTTGAGCGGCGTCGTCGGCGACGTTCCGCCCGGCGAGCGCTATGGGGGCATCCCGGCGCGCCCGATGCGCGATTTCCTGCGCGACATGGCGGAAGTGGCGGCGCGGTCCGGCAGCCGCGCGAAAAAGACGGAGAAGGATAATGACTGAAACGACGAAGGCGCAGCTTTCCTCCGCGGAAATCCTGGAAATCATGGAGTTGCTGCCGCATCGTTATCCGTTCCTGCTGGTCGACAAGATCATCGAGATCGACGGTGACGAGTCGGCCATCGGCATCAAGAACGTGACGGCCAACGAGCCGCAATTCACCGGACATTTCCCCGGCCAGCCAATCATGCCGGGCGTGTTGCTGGTCGAGGGCATGGCCCAGACCGCCGGCGCCATCTGCGCCCGCAAGCAGGGCCGCAGCGGCAATCTGGTCTACTTCATGACCATCGACAATGCCCGTTTCCGCAAGCCTGTCGTGCCGGGGGACCGTGTGGAATATCACGTCACCAAGCAGAAGCAGCGCGGCAATATCTGGAAATTCCACTGCGATGCCAAGGTGGACGGGGCCTTGGTGGCTGAAGCGGATTTCGGCGCGATGATCGTGAATAAGGACGAAGCATGAGCGGCATTGCCTCCACGGCGCGTATTCATCCGCTGGCGGTCGTCGAAGACGGCGCGACGATCGGCGAGAACGTCGTCGTCGGGCCGTTCTGTCATATCGGCGCGCGCGTCACGCTCGGCGACGATGTTGAAATCGTCTCCAATGCGGTGGTTTCCGGCCTGACAGAGATCGGCCGCGGCACGCGCATCTTCCCGATGGCGGTCGTCGGCGGCGTGTCGCAGAGCCTGCACGAGGCGGGCGAGGATTCGCGTCTGGTCGTCGGCGAGCGCTGCACCATCCGAGAAGGCGTGACCATGAATAGTGGCACGGTCGGCGGCGGCGGCATCACCAGCGTCGGCGACAACTGCCTGTTCCTCGCCAATTCGCATGTCGCGCATGATTGCCGGCTTGGTGACGATATCATCCTGTCGAACAATGTCATGCTGGCTGGCCATGTGCATGTCGGCGACCGCGCCATCCTCAGCGGCGGCTGCGCCGTGCATCAGTTTACCCGGATCGGCCGCCAGGCCTTTATCGGCGGCCTCTCGGCCGTCAATTACGATGTCATTCCCTATGGCATGCTGAACGGCAATCCTGGCATTCTCGGCGGACTGAACGTCGTCGGCATGACCCGTGCCGGCATCGAGAAATCGGTGATCCACACGGTTCGCCGCGCCTTCAAGCAGATCTTCGAAGCCGAAGGCGCCGTGCGCGCCAATGCGGCGGCGATACGCGACGAATATGTGGAGTGCAAGGAAGTGATCGAGATCCTCGATTTCATCGCTGCCGAAAGCGACCGCTCCTTCTCGTCGCCGCGTCGGGGGTCAAAAGGCTGAAGGTCATGCGCCGTCAGGCTCCGCCCGTTCCGGGACGCCTCGCGATCGTCGCCGGCAGCGGTTACCTGCCGGTCTATGTCGCGGAATCGGCGGTTCGCGCCGGCGAAAATCCTTTCATGATCGGCATTCTCGGTGAATCCAATGCCGATTTTTCCGGTTATGACCACGATCGCATCGGCGTCGGCGACATGCGCAAGCTGCAGGCGATCCTGAAAGGGCAGGGAATCGGCCGCGTCGTGCTGTCGGGCGCGATTGCGCGGCGGCCGGAGTGGCGGCAGGTGCGAACGACATTTCGCCATATCCTGCGCCTGCCCTCCGTTATCCGCACGCTGATGGCCGGCGGCGACGATACCGTCCTCAAGATGGTCATCAAGCTGATCGAAGCCAGCGGCGCCCGGGTGATCGGCGCCCATGAGATTGCGCCGGATCTGCTCGCGCACACCGGCAATTACGGTCGCCACGGCCCCGGCGCCGAGGATCGCTACGATATCGAACGCGCCGCCCGCGCCGCGATTGCGCTGGGTGAACTGGATGTCGGGCAGGGCGCGGTCAGCGTCGGCGGCCGGGTCGTGGCGCTGGAAGGCGTCGAGGGCACCGACCAGATGCTGGATCGCGTCAGGTCGCTACGCGAGGAGGGCCGGATTTCCCGCCGCCGCAAGGGTGTGCTGGTGAAGCTCTGCAAACCGCAGCAGGATGTGCGCGCCGATCTGCCGTCCATCGGCCTGTCGACGGTGGAAAATGCCCATGAGGCCGGCCTTGCCGGCATCGCCATCGAAGCC
>Ga0066256_1001805_pt1 | contig 26692 bp, 29 predicted proteins | sample ThiBio_1000_biof_FD_87107 | JGI IMG/M metagenome (GOLD analysis project Ga0066256, IMG submission 87107) | Wastewater bioreactor microbial communities from Cape Town, South Africa - Thiocy_expt_1000_biof (version 2) | ecosystem: Engineered > Bioreactor > Thiocyanate-remediating >... | reverse complement strand
ATAGAGGCCGAGACAGCCATGGCTGATGCGGCCACGGCGTTCGACGTCGGTCATCTCGACCGTGATCATGCCGGCACCGGACATGGCGAGGTTCATCCAGTGGTAAAGGTGCCAGTCGCTGGCGGAGCCATCCTCGGCTGAATACTGGCACATCGGCGCGACGGCGATACGGTTGGGGAAGGTGAGGCCGTCGAGTGTGATCGGCTGGAAAAGCGAGGCGGTCATCAGGGAGGTCTCCTTGGGAAGGACTGGCTTATTTAGGCAATGGATCCGGACGGCGCCAGATGCCAGGCCGCGGAGCGCTTTCCGGCCAAGCCGCATTGCGTAAAGTTCGCATCACCGCTACGCCTCGCGCGGCAGCAAGGAGAACAGCCGATGGAAGACCGCGTCCGCATCCGCTCGGAGGAAATCCTGCCCGACGACTGGGCGATCCTGAAGAAGACCGTCCTGGACTACCGGCGTCGCGACGGCCAGTGGGAGACGCAAATACGCCAAACCTATGATCGCGGCGATGGCGCGGTGATCCTGCCCTACGATCCGGAGCGGCGAACCGTGCTCCTGGTGCGGCAGTTTCGCTATCCGGCCTATGTCACGGGCCACAAGGAGGCGCTTGTCGAGGCCTGTGCGGGCCTGCTCGACGAGAACGACCCGGAAACCTGTATCCGCAAGGAAGCGGAGGAGGAACTGGGCTATCGGCTGAAAGATGTAGAGCGGCTCTTCGCACCCTACATGAGCCCGGGCAGTGTCACCGAGCGGTTATGGTTCTTCGTTGCGCGTTATTCCCCGTCGGATCGTATTTCCGCGGGCGGGGGCGCGCCCGAGGAGGGCGAGGACATCGAGGTGCTGGAGCTTGATCTCGATGATGCCCTGGCGGCCATTTCCGACGGCCGCATCATCGATGCCAAGACGATCATTCTGATCCAGCATCTCAAACTCAACCCGATGCAGCCTTGATTTCGGCAAGGTTTTTTCCAATACCGGCCGAAACAACGGGACTTCTGGGAATTGCATCGCGTAAAACGGAGTGCCGCTCGCGCCTGTCTGCTGCTGCTGAATGTGGTGTTGCTGGTCCGCTATAGGCGCCTTGGCCAGCGTTTCTTCGAAAAGATGCGTCGCCTGCCCAATTTCGCGGCGCCGGTAACTTTCACGGAAAAGATCCACTGGCGCAAGATTTTCGATGATGATCCGCGTTTCGCGGTCGTTCTGGACAAGCTGCGGGCGAAAGACATTGTCAGCGGCAGCCTGCCATGGCTGCGGTTTCCGCGGGTGCTTTGGCAAGGGGTGGACGCGCGTAACATCCCCTTCGACGAATTGACGGTGCCCTATATCGTCAAGTGCAGCCATGGCTGCGGGATGAACATCGCGGTCCCGAATCCCTCCATCGTCGATCGCGAGGCGATCGTCGCCCGCATGTCGGAGAATCTCGGCGAGACTTATGGCGCCAAGCAGATGGAGCGCGCCTACGCGCATATCGAGCCGCGTGTCTTCGTCGAGGCGCTTGTCGGCCGGGATCAGGGTTACGAACCGGTCGATTACAAATTCTGCGTGGTCGGCGGCCGCGTCGCCTACATCATCGTCGTCGCCTTCCGTTCGAGCGTGAAAAACACGGCGCATCTGGACCGCGATTGGCATCCGCTGGAGATCGTCCAGGGTGAGCTCGATTCGACGTTGGAAATACCGCCGCCGAAGAGCCTTTCCCGCATGATCGAGGCGGCCGAAGCGCTCGGCAGCCAGTTCGACATGATGCGCGTTGATTTCTACGAGGACGAGGGAGAGCCGGTGTTCGGAGAGTTCACCGTCTATCCACGCAGCGGCCTGCTCCAGTTCGATCCGGCGACATTCGACCACCAGCTCGGCACGCGATGGAATATTGCCGGTTCAAACTATCTGACCAATCCTCCGAACCGCTTCGCCAGGCTCTACAAGAGGGTGCTGGTCGCTGCGGATCATCTGCCCGGTTAAGGCCAGAAGAGGATTGGTGCGGACGACGGGAATCGAACCCGTACGATCAGCGATCGAGGGATTTTAAGTCCCTTGCGTCTACCAGTTCCGCCACGTCCGCGCGCCTTTCGTTTCAACTACTTAGGCCGCTTCGTCAACTGCTGTTGTGCAGCCTCGAAAATGCATTGGGATCGAGCTACACGCTGGACAATGTCGTTTAGTTGCCGATAGGCCCTCTAAACGTCTGCCGTTCAGCGAAATTCCCATGGAGCCACTAGGTCGTCCTTCATATCTGGGGCGATGGCAGATCCATTTATCGTGGCCACCGGCATATAGTTCCCAAGAATACTCATGGCCTCGAAAACACTTTCGTGAATACGATGTCCCGCTGCGATCTGTCGCGTGAACCGGTGTATTTCCGTTGCCTCTGCGACGTGCCCGATCAGAGGCGGAAGCTTCTTTATCCAAGCAAGCCAGGAGTCTATGAATCCTTCACCCGGACGTTCTCCATCATATCCAGAAAAGTCATAGTAGTTGACGGGGATGCCGGCATGTTGGGCGCCCTTGAGTACCCAAAATTGCGCGATATTTGAAAGAGATTTGTTGACATATCCACCGCCGACGTTGCTGTGAGCCCCCGCAAACCAAGCTTCACTGACCTCGGTTGCGCCGTTGGCATTCCAATATGTAGGCCTGAAGCTTCGCCTTTTTTCGTCCAGTGCCAGTGCATGTCGAACATGGCGGACATTTGCGGGAGAGAGCTTGTGATGCTGCTGTCGCTCCACTGTGCTCCCAACTGTATCGAATAGTCCAGCAAACTGAACCGAAATGGATTTGCCCGGCCGATCTCCGTCCAGATACCGATTTACGAAGGACATGGCAGCCGGAATGGTTGTCGCACTTTTCTGTCGCCCGCACGCGTCGAGCAGACCGGAAAAGCTGCGAGCGGTGAAGGCGCCTCTCGAAAAGCCGAAGACTAAGATTTCATCGCCTATCTTGTAGTTCTTGCAGAACCAAGCGTAGGCGATTGCCATTCTAAGCAAGACGCCGGTTCCAAGTGCTCCATCGACCTTCTCCTGTAGGGCGCTGCCTGAAGTTCCTACGCCTCGAATGTAGAAGATCTTTCCGAAAGATGTTTCTTGCGCCGCTTCGATCGTAGAGGACTCTGGGTCGAGATCATGCCCTCCAAAGCCAAGCCACAAACGGTACACATTTGTAGATATCTCACTGTCATCGGGAAGCCTGGCAGCCGGAAAATTCCAAGTTCCGTCGAAGAATAATCCTATACGGCCCGACATGGTGTTCTCCAAAAATCTGCGTCGAATTTTTTGCAGGCCGTTCGATAAAGCAAACGGACACGGTCAGGGACAATAGATGGAGATGTCCAATGTCTTGGCGCTCATCCGCAACAGCCTGATTAATCGCGTTTCCCGAAAGGGGACAATGCGGGACAAGGCGTCGTCCGGCTTCTACAGTCATCTACTCGTTACAGAGGCCACGATACCGTGCAAGTTCACCGACGCCGTAACCGTCGCGGGGACGTGCGTGCGCGGTATTTCTCACCGGCCTATCACTGTCGATCATTCCGACAAACTGGTCGCAGTCGACATCCGGAAAGAGGTTGCCGTAGGGCAGACGGCAAATGAGGCGCGCGCGACGGGCAGTTCATTCGCATCCCACTGATGGTGGTGGACGCCAATTCAATCGTGCCGCTTCGCCGACCCGTGGTGCTGCGATCCGCATTTCGGTCGACAACACGTGCACGGGGCTTGCAATGGAGCGGCTCTTCGCCCACGCAAGGAGGCGCACGGTCGCTCGGTCTGTCCTTCAGGGAAGAGATTCGCGCCGTTGATTGTTGGTATTTGGCTTCCAAATCCTCAGGGCGTGCCGTGGAACAAACGAGTGTAGATGCAGCATTGGTCCCTTCGACGTCCAGTCGATCAAGGGTCATGTCGAACTATGTGCCCATTGCCTGCTTCCTGCTCGCGATGCTTCTGCACTCGCATGCGCTGCCGATCACCGGCTCTTTTGGTCTCCTGCTTGCGGTCGATACGCTCGCCATCATTCTTGTGATGTTCACTGTGTTCGCGGCGCTGCATCACGCCGAGGCCATCGCCCATCGTGTCGGTGAGCCCTACGGCACTCTGGTGCTGACGTTTGCCGTCACCACCATCGAGGTTTCGATCATTCTCTCAATGATGCAGCATGGCGACACAAACCCGACATTGGCGCGTGAGTCTGTCTTCTCGACTGTCATGATTGTCTGCACCGGCATTGTCGGCGCCTGTCTGATGCTTGGGGGGTGGCGCCATCGGTATCAGGACATCAAACGTCAGGGTACCAGCGCTCTGCTGTCGGTTCTGCTGGCTTTGACCGTTCTGACCATGGTGCTGCCGAACTACACGCTGACGACGGGGCTGGGCACGTTCTCGCCCGTCCAGCTTGGCTTCGTCGCGGTACTGTCCCTTATGCTCTACGTCAGCTTTGTCTTTGCGCAGAGCCATGGCCAGAAAGCCGATTTCCTCGATGGTGATCCGACGGAGCGGACGGATGCTGCTCATTTGGCTGTCGAGGAAAACGGAGGAATAGTATCCCACCTGTTCTTCCTGCTCATCGGGCTCGCGGGCGTAGTCCTGCTGACCGAGCAAGTGGCGGCAGGCGTCGAAGACGGTCTGGCCTATCTCGAGGTCAAGCAAACGGACGCCATCGTCGGCGCAATGATCGCGCTTGTGGTTTTGCTGCCGGAAGGGATTTCGGCGATAAAGGCTGCCTTCCGCAACGAAACCCAACGCGCAATGAACATCGCCCTGGGTTCCGCCTGCGCCACCATTGGCCTGACAATCCCGGCGGTCGCAATCGCCAGTATCATTACCGGCGATCCGCTTACCCTTGGCCTTACTCCGGGGGATACGATCCTGCTGTTTCTGGCGCTTGCGATGAGTGCTGTCAGTTTTGGCACCGGCCGCACCACGGTGCTGACCGGCCTTGCGCATCTGGTGATCTTCGTTGCCTATGTGATGCTGATCGCCGTGCCGTGAAGCTGTGCCTGGGCGATCGCGGTCCGCCGGCCGATACTCTACATGGCGTAGCCGCCGAAACCCTGGACGGAAGGCTTCACGTAGATGGAGCCATCGTCCGGCCAAAGAATGCCCGCGGCCTTGGCGAAGGCGAGGAAAGCGGCGCTCGCCTGTTCGATCGATCCTTCGCCGGTGCGTGCCGCCTCGACCGCTCGAGCCGTCGCGCCATAGGCCTTTCCGCGACGGGACGGATCGAATTCGTCCATGAACTGATGCAACTCGGAAAGCGTTGACAGTTCGCGCCTGTGACCGGGGCCTACCGACACCGCGATGGGGTCGAACATCAGTTTGGTATGCATGGCAGTCTCGCAAAACAGGCCGGCGCGAAGGGAGGGTCGCGTGGCCGAAGGTTGGATAAGCTTCGAGGGAAGCATCGGCCAACGCATGACGCCGGGAATGGTTCCGCGTTAAATGTGCTCCCATCGAGGTGGCCATGCTCGTGGCTCACAGCAGTTCGAGCAAGTCACTTTCCCGGGAGGAGCACCGGCATCGGCCGCGCTGCTGTCAGAGCGCGGTACCCGCGCTTGGCCGACTAGAATTTGTAGCTGAGATTGAGGCGCACGGTGTTGAGGTTGGTGGACTGGTCCCGGTCGGAGAAGCCGTTCGTCCCGTCGAAATGTTCGGAGCCGAAATCGTAATAGCGATATTGCGCGCCCACCACGAACTGGTCGGTCAAGGCGTAGTCGATGCCGGCGCCGACCGTCCAGCCGGCCTTGCTGCGCGTCTCGGAGAAGGCGGCGGAGCCAGCCTGCTGCGACGTCTCGATCCCCGCGAAGGCGAGGCCGCCGACGCCATAGATCAGCACGCGATCCATGGCAAAGCCGGCCTTGGCGTCGATGGAGCCGAACCACCTGACGTCCGAACCAAAGCTGTTTCCGGCGCCCAGCGAAGACGAGCCGCCAATCGAGGCATAGTTGAGTTCCGCTTCCGCGCCGAGGACCGCCTGGTTGAATTGCCACAGGCCACCGACATACCCGCCGACAAAGCCCCCGGCGGGGTCGGACGATGTGGAGAAGGGCGGCCCCGATGTGCCGTTGATATCGGCTTGGCCCCAGCCGTAGCCAGCTTGCAGGCCTGCGTAATAGCCGGTCCAGTCGAAGCCGGGCGAGGTCATGGATGGGCCGGCCGTCACATCGGCGGCAAGGACCGGGCTGGCCGCCGTCACGAGAAAGCAGGCACTGGCGAGCGTCAGGCGACGCATCGAACCTCCCGAATGCTGATTCAGAAAGATCGCCAAGGAAAGTACCCGCTTTTGCGATAAAACGGAATCACATTTCCGCCGTGTCCGCGGACCGTCGAGGAATCGCCAGTTCAGGGCGGTTGCCGGGCGGTGGACGGGGCGGCTCGGTACAGCCGCATTGAACAGGAGTTCCCTTATGGTCAACCAATCCCCGGCGTCTGCCTCGAAGCCCCGCCCATGGGCCGAAATGGCCACCCATCTGGTCGACGTGGCGATGGGCCGGAAGCCGGCGGATCTCGTGATCCGTAACGGGCGTTGGGTGAACGTGCATTCGGGCGAGATCGTGCCCGCGACCGACATTGCCATTGCCGGCGGCCGTTTCGCCTATTGCGGGCCGAACGCCAGCCACGCGATCGGGAAGGGGACCAAGGTGGTCGATGCCGCCGGGCGTTATCTCGTCCCCGGCCTTTGCGACGCGCATATGCACGTCGAAAGCGGCATGGTCACGGTAACGGAGTTCTGCCGCGCGGTGATCCCGCATGGCACCACGTCCATGTTCATCGATCCGCACGAGATTGCCAACGTGCTGGGCATGCCGGGTGTGCGGCTGATGCACGACGAGGCGGTGGCGATGCCGATCAACGTCCATGTCCAGATGCCTTCCTGCGTTCCGTCGGCGCCTGGGTTGGAGCACGCCGGCGCTCAGCTGACCGTGGACGACGTGGTCGAGGCAATGACCTGGGAGAACATTATCGGTCTCGGCGAGGTCATGAATTTTCCCGGCGTCGCGGCGAACGATCCCGTGATGGCTGGCGAGATCGCCGCAACCGCAAGGGTCGGCAAGACGATCGGCGGGCACTATGCCTCGCCCGATCTCGGCCTGCCGTTCCACGGCTATGTCGCCGGCGGACCGGAAGACGACCATGAAGGCACGCGCGCCGAGGACGCCATCGCGCGCGTACGCCAGGGCATGAAGGCGATGTTGCGGCTGGGATCTGCCTGGTACGACGTGGCGGCGCAGATCAAGGCGGTGACCGAAGGCGGTATCGATCCGCGTAACTTCATCCTGTGCACCGACGACAGTCATTCGGGCACGCTTGTCCACGAGGGCCATATGGATCGCGTGGTCCGGCACGCCATCCGTCAGGGCCTGAAGCCGGTGACGGCGATCCAGATGGCGACGATCAACACGGCCCAGCATTTCAGGCTCGAACGAGAGCTCGGCTCGATCGCTCCGGGTCGGCTTGCCGACCTGCTGATCGTGTCGGATCTCGCCGAGATGACCATCGACGAGGTCTACGGACGCGGCATCAGGCTTGCCAGCGGCGGTCGGCTCGAAATCGACATTCCCGCTTACGATTATCCGCAGACGGCGAAGAACACGGTCCGGATCGGCAAGGCGCTCCTGGCCGAGGACTTCGACATCGCTGCCCCCGAGGGCGCGAACAAGGTCCGGGCAAGGGTGATCGGCGTGATCGAAAACCAGGCGCCGACGCGGGCGCTGGAGGCGGATCTCGTCGTGGAGGACGGGCTTGTCGCCATGGATCGCCGCAACGACGTCTGCCAGATCGCGCTGGTCGAACGCCACAGGGGCACGGGGAGCGTCACCAACGCGTTCGTCTCCGGTTTCGGCTATGTCGGCGACTGCGCGATGGCTTCGAGCGTGGCGCACGACTCGCACCACATCATCGTTGTCGGCACCAACAAGCAGGACATGGCGCTGGCGGCGAACCGCCTCGCCGAGGTCGGCGGCGGTGTCGTGATGTTCTCGCGGGGCAAGGAACTGGCGCTGGTCGAGATGCCGATCGCCGGCTTGATGTCGGATGAGCGCGCCGAAATCGTCGCGGCCAAGGCGGAGCGGCTTACCGAGGCGATGCGGGAGATGGGCTGTTCGCTGAACAACGCCTATATGCAGCACTCGTTGCTTGCCCTGGTCGTCATCCCGGAATTGCGGATATCGGATGTCGGCCGGGTAGACGTCAAGACATTCCAGAAGGTAGACCTGTTCTTATAGTCGCGCGGCCAGGCGAACTGCGGAGTAAAGACTTCTGAATCAAAGGGATAGGATGGGACGTTCAATATCTCGTCCCGCTCCGGCTTGCTGCCTCGGGCGTTGACGATCAGCCCCCGGTGGCGACCGTCAGCACCTTGAACGGCGTGGTGATGACGATTTCGGCCACCGAACCAACGGCCTTGCCGAGACCTTGCCCGAGATTGTCCAGTTGGGCTGGATCAGTGTCGTCGCTGGCGAGGCCGGCCGGTGTGCGTAGCTGATCGCCCATAAGCTGCACCAGGAAGGGGTTGTCGGCGAATTTGGCATGGTTGAGCCGATCGGCCCCCTTGGTCTTGGTCAGGTCGACCACGGATACGCCATAGCTGGCGAGGTCGGCGGCATCGCCATAATCGCCGACGCGCGGCTTGTCGCCCGAAATCAGGGTGGAGAGCTTCAGCGCGCGGTCGTCGCCGGAAAGCAGGATGGCGAACGGCTTGTCGGGCTTGCCGTAGCGGATCATCTGTTTCTTGAAAACGTCGACATCGATGTCGGGGGAGGCGAGGATGACATAGCCGAGCTTGCCCCCCAGGTCGCGATCGCCGGTGATCGCGAGCTGGCGCAGCGCCTCCATCGTCACCCAGGTGCCCATGGAGTGGGCGATGATGTCGATGCTCTTCACCTGCGTCTTCGCCAGCATGCGCAGCGTCGCCTCGAGATCGTCGCGCGCCGCGTTGGCGCTTTCCTTGTCATAGATGTAACCGGTCGTCTTGCCGGCCGAAGCCCACGAGAACAGGATGGGCGTGCCAGGGTACTTCGTGTCGTGCACGATCTGCGTGATCCGGTAGATGCCGTCATCGAAGCCGTTGTTGAAGCCGTGCACGAACACCAGCGCGCGCTTGCCGCGCATGGCGACGTCGGCCCCGACGGCCTTGGAGAACTGCGGCGCGCCGTCATAAAAAGTGACGCCATGGGCGGTGAAGTCCTTCGCCGGATCGGGATTGGCCGATCCGCGCGCCCGCTCGATGTTGCCGACCTGATGGACTTTCGGCACGGTCATCTCGACTTGTGCGAAGCTCGTCGTCAGAGAGCGGTCGCCGTCGAAAACCTGACGGGGATCCTTGGTCGCCTTCTGGCGGGTCGTGGCCACGAAAATCTCGTGCGTGGCGGCGATTTCCGATGCCGGTGCCGAAACATTTGTCTTGGCCAGCAGGTCATGCGAGCCGCGGCCCGCGCAGCCGGCGAGCAGCACCGTCAGGATGATCACGGTCAGGCGCATCGATCGCACGTCAACACCGTTCCGGCTGGCGCCCCGCCCCGGGGGCGCTCACGAATTCTGCCGCGTCGCGAGCAAGGCACACCGCGGCCCGAATCCATCGATGGCGATAGAGGCGGCGGCGCGTCGGGGCCAGTGCAAAATTGCAACGCTCCAGTCATGCCGCAAGACAGTCTCTTGCACGCATCAGTCCAGCCCAAGTAGGCCGATACGGTCCGTGACATCGCGGTCGCTGGCGAAACCGTCATCCTCGCGCAGGCGCTGTCCGATCATTCGCACCAGGGCCGGATTGTCGGCGAACTTGGTGTGATTGAAGGAATCGGCTCCCTTGACACTCGACAGGTCGACAACCGTCACCCCGTAGCTGGCGAGGTCGGATGCGTTGCGGTAATCGCCGACGCGCGGTCGCGATCCGGCGATGAGACCGGACAGGCGCAGCGCCCGGTCGTCGTTGGAAAGAAGCAGGATGAAGGGCTTGTCCGGCTTGCCGTAGCGCCGCATCTGGCTCTTGAAGACATCGACGTCGATGTCGGGCGAGGCCAGCACCACGTCGCCCAGCTTGCCGCCGAGGTCGCGGTCGCCGGTGATCGCCAGCTGGCGCAGCGTCTCCATCGTCACCCAGGTGCCCATCGAATGGGCGATGATGTCGATGCGGCGGGCGCCCGACTGAGCGAGCATCCTCAGCGTCACCTCGAGCTGGTCACGCGCGACGCCGGCGCTTTCCTTGTCGTAGACATAGTCGGTCGTCCGGGCGCCGGAAGCCCAGGAAAACAGCACTGGCGTGCCGGGATAACCGGAATCGTGGACGATCTGGGTGAGGCGGTAGACCGCGTCGTCGAAGCCGGTGTTGTAGCCGTGAACGAACACGATCACGCGTCCGCCGCGCGCGGCGATATCGGCGTTGAGCGCGCTGGAAAACTTCGGCGCGGTGTCGTAGCCGACCACTTCGGAGGCCATGAAGTACTTGGTTGGATCGTCCGATTTGCCGCGCGAGCGGCGCTCGATCTGGCCGGTCTGGTGGATCGGCGGAACGGTGACGCTGACGCGGGCGTAGTTGAGGGTCGCCGAGCGCTCGCCGTCGAAAACCTTGTTGGGATCGTTCGAGGCTTTCCTGGTCGTGGCGATGAAGATGCTGTGATTGCCGGCGATCTGGGTCGCCGACGTCGGAACGATGGCGCTGCCGAGCAGTTCCTGGGTCTGCTTGCCGCCGCCGCAACCGGCAACCAGCAAGGCAAGCGCAAAGATGCAGATCTTCTTCAAAGGCACGTCTTCAGTTCCATTTCCTGCAAGGCCATTCGACCCCGGCGACAAACTCCCCCGACAGCCAGAGTGCGGCGGAAGTAAGTCGCCGGCGGATGAAATGCGACCGGCGTCGCGACAGCGCCATAGCACTGTTGCGTGAAAGCCAAAATGGTAACAGGAATGGGGTAGGATGGTTCAGGCGTGGCGCGGCAAGGCCGGGTCCGGTCATGCGACAATCGACCTGAACATGGCGGCTCTCGTCGCCGTGAGAAGAAGCGGCCAGATGGCTTTCGAACGAATGAGGATATGGGGATAAGACGCTGGTTCGGCCGTAGGAAAGTGCGGCCGGGGGAACAGGACCATTCGCGCGAGTTGTCCAGGCTGGATGACCGCGTCATGCTCGGCGTCACCTGTCTTGGCAAGCGCGACGGCGGCGGCGCCCAGGTGCACGCGGTGATGTCGGCGATGCTGTTCGCGCGCGCCATGGGGGTGCCGTATTTCCACACGCCGTTCGCGGCGGTGATGCATGGCGCGGACCCGGCCGCATTCGCCGCCCGGTGGGAGAAGGCATTCAACCTGGGTCTCGGTGTCGCCCAAGTCCCGAGGCGCATTCCGGTCGTCACCGGCGAGGCGGCCATTCGTGGCTATCGCGGTCCCCCCGCCGTCGTGGCGCAGCAGCATTTCCATGCTTTCGCCGACGGTGAGCCGAATCTCTACGCTGGCATCGTCCGTGATCTGCGCCCCCGATTGGCTCTGCCACCGCGATCGTTCGCGGCGCCGACCATCGCGGTCCATGTCAGGCGCGGCGACATCGTCGGCCAGCCGTCCTACGCCAAGCGCTTTACCGACAACGCTACGCTCGCGCGGCATATAGGGACGGCGCTGCGCGACTTCCCGGGACATCGCGTCCGGATCTTCTCGCAAGGCGCGGAGGCGGATTTCGAGGGACTGCCCGATGTCTGTGAATTCGAGCTCGACACCGACATCTTCGCCACGTTCTCGGGACTGATCGAAGCAGACTGCCTGATCATGGCCAAGAGCTCGCTCAGCTACGTCGCCGGGTTGTATTCCAGGGGGACGGTGTACTACGAACCTTTCTGGCATCGGCCGCTTTCGTCCTGGCGAATTCTGGATTGAGCGCATCGCAGCGTCGCGCCAGGCGGCGAGCCGGGCCGGAAACCACGATCCGGGGTTTGTCAGATGAGCAGTTTTTCCTCCCGCGTGGCGACAGCCGCAGAAGCCATCCGCCAGATATTTCCCGAAACGCCGCTCCAGGAGAATGACTACCTGTCGAAGAAGACGGGCGCGCGCGTCCTGCTGAAGCGGGAAGACCTTTCGCCGGTGCGCTCCTACAAGATCCGTGGCGCCTTTAATTTCTTCCGCAAGGCACTCGCGGCGGGCAGCGACGCCGAGCTCTTCGTCTGCGCTTCAGCGGGCAACCACGCGCAGGGTTTCGCTTTCGTCTGTCGTCACTTCGGCCGCAAGGGCGTGGTCTTCATGCCGGTGACGACGCCGCAGCAGAAGATCGACAAGACGCGTCTCTTCGGCGGCGAATTTGTCGAGATCAGGCTGGTCGGCGACTTTTTCGACGACTGCTACCGGGCGGCGATCGAATTCACGCAAAGCGCCGGAGCGCATCTGGTCCCTCCCTTCGACCACAAGGACATCATCGAAGGCCAGGCGACGGTGGCCTACGAGATCGCGCGGCAGATGCCGGGTGGGCGTGCGCCCGACATCGTTGCGCTGCCTGTCGGCGGCGGCGGCCTTTCCGCCGGCGTTTCGCACTATTTCGCCGATCAGGGCGTCGAGCCGCGTTTCGTCTTCTGCGAGCCGGCGGGCGCGCCGAGCCTTCGTGAAAGCCTGGCCACGGGCAAAAGGGTCAAGCTCGCCAAGGTTGACAATTTTGTCGATGGTGCCGCGGTCGCCGAGATCGGTCGGGAGCCGCTTCGGCATCTCAAGGATTTCCCTGCGGACGCCGTGCGGCTGATCCCGGAGAATCGGCTTTGCGCCACCATCATCGAGATGCTGAACATCGAGGGCGTGGTGCTGGAGCCGGCCGGCGCGTTGGCGATCGACGCGCTGAAGGATTTCCCCAGGAAGGAGATCAAGGGAAAGACCATCGTCGCGGTCGTCTCCGGCGGCAATTTCGATTTCGAGCGGCTGCCCGATGTGAAGGAGCGCGCTCTGCGTTTCGAAGGGCTGAAGAAGTACTTCGTCATCCGTTTTCCGCAGCGTCCGGGCGCGTTGCGCGACTTCCTGGAGATGCTGGGTCCCGACGACGACATCACCCGCTTCGAATACCTCAAGAAGTCGGCGCGCAACTTCGGTTCGGTGCTGATCGGTATCGAGACCAAGGACCGGCGCAATTTCGACTTGTTGCAGGCGAAGTTCGTAACCGAAGGCGTCCAGTATCAGGACATTACCGAGAACGAGACCCTTGCGGGACTGATCATATGAGTGCGACCCCGGACGTCTTCGTGGCGCTGTTTTCCGGCATCAATGTCGGTGGCAACCGCATCGTCAAGATGGCGGAACTGGCGGCCTTTTTCGGGCAGCTCGGCTGCAGCGACGTCAAGACCTATGTGCAGAGCGGCAATGTCGTCTTTCGTGCCGAAGATGCCGACGCCGGGACCCTGACGTCGAAGATCGAGGCGGCGTTCGAGAAGAAATGGGGCTTCCATTCACGCATCATGGTGCGGGATGTGGACTGGTTTCGCAGGCTGGTGGCGGCAAACCCCTATCCGGAAGCCGCCGACGCTCCGAAGACGCTTCATGCCTATGCGCTCGAACGCGAGCCAACATCGGAAGAGATCGCCCGGCTCGCCGAGAAATGCACAGGACCCGAGCGCTTCGAGGTCAGGCGCGACGTGCTCTACCTCCATGCGCCGGATGGGCTCGGCAAGTCGGTGTTCGCCAATCTCATCCCGCGCGTGCTGAAGGTGCCGGGCACCGCGCGCAACTGGCGCTCGGTGCAGGCGTTGCTGGAGATGGCCGAAAACAGTGGCCGCTGACGCCGTTCAGGCGACGGCGCGTTTCCAGTCGAAGACGAGTTCCTCGCGGAAGGCGAAGCGCTTGATGTGGTCGGCGACGACATTCTCAAGGCGCTCGATCGCCTCGGCGCCTTCCGCCGAGACATCGATGTGAAGCGTCTGGGGGTCGGCATCCAGCACGGCGCGGCCCAGCGTGAGGGTTATCTCGCCGTGGTTGGGGTCGAATTCGACCGGGAATTTGTGCGCCCAGTGCTTGCACAGTTGCTGGAGGTAGCGGCTTGCGTGCTCGGTGGTCACGTCTGCGTGGCTGGTGGACAAGATGAAGGTCTCCTTGTTGGCGGGCACCGGATGGTGACGTGGACTACCAGCTTCCCGTGTTGGCCATGGAAGCCCACGGTTCCGCTTTCGGCTTGGCCGGGCCTTTCTGCAGCAGCTCGATCGAAATGCCGTCCGGCGACCGGATGAAAGCCATGTTCCCGTCCCGAGGCGGCCGGTTGATGGTCACGCCCTTGTCCATCAGGCGCTGGCAGGTCTCGTAAATGTCGTCGACCTCATAGGCGAGGTGGCCGAAATTGCGGCCGCCCTTGTAATCCTCCGGATCCCCATTGTAGGTTAGTTCGACCAGCGGCGCCTTGTTGCTGACGCCGCTCTGCTCGTCCTCGGATGCCGCCAGGAAGATCAGCGTGTAACGGCCGGCCTCGTTTTCGTAGCGGCGCACTTCCTTGAGGCCGAGCTTGTTGCAATAGAAATCGAGCGAAGCGTCAATGTCGGCGACGCGGACCATTGTGTGCAGATAGCGCATATGACTTTCCTCGATGTGTTGGATCGCGGCGAAACATAGGGGCGGCCCGGCGAAAGGGCAATCACCGCCTAAGGGCACGCCGGCAAACAACAAATCCCGCATTCCTGTTCTGAACCACGAAAAAAGGCACGTCAGGTCTTGCGCACTCTCGAAACCACGGTGTTAATCTGACGTAAGGAATCAGTTGCGGTGTTCTTGAACGTAAGGGGGCATTCTTATGGGGGAAAAAGCCTCTTTCATGGGGCGGAATGGAACCCTCGGCGACGCCTTGCAGCGGGAAGACGGCGATGCCGCGGATCTCGTTGAAGTCGCCGGTGCCATCAAGTGGTTCGACGTGGCCAAAGGCTACGGTTTCATCCTGCCGGACGACGGCATTTCGGGTGATATCCTCCTTCATGTGACCTGTCTTCGACGGGACGGCTTCCAGACAGCGCTGGAAGGCGCGCGCGTCGTTTGCCTGGCCAAGCAGGGTGATCGCGGGCTGCAGGCGTTCCGTGTCTTGTCCATGGACGTCTCCACCGCTGTTCACCCCGCCGAAATGCAGGAGCAGCGCACGCATGTGGCGGTGACGCCGCAAAGCGGGCTCGAGCGTGCCCTGGTGAAGTGGTTCAACCGCACCAAGGGTTTCGGCTTCCTGACCCGGGGCGAGGGCACCGAGGACATCTTTGTCCACATGGAGACCTTGAGGCGCTTCGGCATCACGGAACTGCGCCCCGGCCAGGTCGTGCTCGTCCGCTTCGGGCGCGGCGACAAGGGTCTCATGGCCGCCGAGATCCATCCCGACATGGGCACCTTGCCGGCGTCGCACTAGCGGGCGCGAGCCGCCGAAAATCAGGATCGATTTTCGGACAAGATCATGCGCACAATCAAAGTGCTACAGCGTCTTTGGCGTACCCGGACGGGTGCGCGGCGCTGTAGTGTCTCGATTCTGAGATTCGCGAGCGCGCCGGAATGGCGAAGCGAGCGGGTTTCTCCAGGCCGGTTGAGGGCATGAAATGAACTACAGGAACTGGTTGACGGCAGGCGCGCTCTGCGTGGCGGTGGCGTTTGCCGCCTATTTCTGGTCCTTGCGCCCAAGCTCGGCCGATGGCGAGCCGATGATCCTGCCGGTCGACCCGACGCCGCTGGTCGTCGTGACCAAGAACGGCGAAAAGTCCTTCGCCATCGAGATCGCCAGGAGCGAGCCGGAGCGTGAGGCCGGCCTGATGTACCGGCGGCAGATGGCCGACGATCACGGCATGTTGTTCGTCTTCGCGCTGGAGCACGAGGTCAATTTCTGGATGAAGAACACGCCCATGCCGCTCGACCTCGTCTTTGTCGGACAGGATGGCCGTATCCGTTCGATCAAGAAGGGGGAGTCCGAATCCGAAGCCATCATCTCGCCCGGCGCTCCCGTTCAGTTCGTGCTGGAACTGAAGGCCGGCACCGCTGCCAGGGATGGTATCGCCGAAGGCGATTTGTTACGCCACCCGGTTATCGGAGACGCGCAACCCGGCAGCAGCACGAATACGGCCAATTGAGCGCCGGGACCCCACAGCCATGCAGTTCTTCAATCATGACGGTTTCGACCTTGCGTTCCTGGATCGCCAGCCTGCTTCCGGGCAGGGTGATCCGGTTCTGATGATCCACGGCTTTGCGTCGAGCCACTATGTGAACTGGGTGTCGCCGGGCTGGTTCAAGACTCTGAACGACGCCGGCTATCGGGCGATCGCCTTCGACAATCGTGGCCACGGCTCGTCGTCCAAGAGCTATGACGAACCCGACTACACGCCAACGAAGATGGCGTCCGACGCCGCCGCGCTGCTCGATCATCTCGGCATCGAGCGCGCCCATGTGATGGGCTATTCCATGGGCGCCAGGGTTGCCGCGTTCATGGCGCTGTCCGATCCCGACAAGGTGGCGACACTCGTCTTCGGCGGCCTCGGCATCGGCATGGTCGATGGCGTCGGCGACTGGGATCCGATCGCGGCGGCGCTGCTTGCGGAAGACCCGGCAGCCACCACGCATCCGCGTGGCCGTTCCTTCCGTGCCTTCGCCGACCAGACGCGCAGCGACCGCCGCGCGCTGGCCGCCTGTATCGCCACCTCGCGCGAATTGCTGAGCGAGGACGACATGGCGCGCATCTCCCAGCCGACGCTGGTCGCAGTCGGCACCAAGGACGACATTGGCGGCTCGCCCGATGAACTCGCCGCCCTGATGCCCAACGCCAGGGCGTTTCACATCGACGGGCGCGACCACATGCTTGCCGTCGGCGACAAGAGCTTCAAGCAGCGCGTGCTCGAGTTCTACGCCGAAAACCCGCTCTGACGTGGTCGATCTGCTCGTCACCTACATGGAGATGTCGGCGCCAGATTCAGCTCCGCCGAAGCGGGCGCCGCTGCCCGGAGCCGTCGTAGCGCGCGAGAGGCTCGATCCGGAGAGCTATCTGCCGCTCTATCGGGCTGTGGGCGAACCGGTGAACTGGGATCAGCGGCTGCGGATGCCGCTCGCGGAATTGCGCGCGTTCCTCCAGGATACGTCCACCCACATCTACGTCATGAGGCTCGATGGCCGGCCGATCGGCCTGTGCGAATTCGCCGGTGTTGGCGGACAGCATGTCGAACTGACCCATTTCGGCCTGGTTCCTGACGAGCACGGACGCGGTCTTGGCTCCTATCTGCTCGACAGCGCGCTGCGCGCCGTATGGAGCACACGGCCTCGGCGCGTCTGGTTGCATACTGACACGTGCGACGACGCCAGGGCCCAGCCGACCTATGGCAAGGCCGGCTTCGTGGTCTTCGACAGGAGGGTGGAGACCTTTCCGCACTGACCGGGGTGCTCTCAGCCGCGCGCTCTCCTGTCGGCCACGGACTTCGCCATCACGCACAGCAATTCGAACATCATCGTCGCGCCCGCGAGCGCGGTCATGCCGCCGAGATCGAAGGGCGGCGCGACCTCGACCACGTCGGCTCCGGCGAAATTCAACCCGTCGAGCAGGCGCACCATCTCCGGCGCCTCTCGCGTGGTGAACCCGCCGAGTTCGGGCGTGCCCGTGCCCGGCGCCATCGACGGGTCGATGCAGTCGATGTCGAAGGTCACGTAGGTTGGGTTGTCGCCAACGAGGGCGCGTGCCTCCTGCATGACGGCCGTTGCGCCGCGCCTGACGAACTCTTCCATGTATATGATGCGGATTCCCTGGGCGACGGCCCAGGCGTGCTCGCCCGGTTCATAGACCGAGCCGCGAATGCCGATCTGCACAACCCGCCTGGGGTCGAGCAACCCTTCCTCGATGGCGCGGCGAAAGGGCGTGCCGTGCGTGTAGGGATTGTCGCCGAAATAGCGGTCGTTGGTGTCCGAATGCGCATCGAAATGGATCATGCCGACAGGCGCCTTGCGGGCCACCGCGCGCAGCACGGGCAGCGTCGTCAGATGGTCGCCGCCGGCGGCCAGCGGCAGCGCGCCGTCGGCGACGATCGCCGCCATACCGTCCTCGATGCGCTTCAGGCCGTCGAGCAGGTTGATGGGATTGACCGAAAGGTCGCCGACATCGGCGACATTGGCGATGCTGAAGGGCTCCGTCCCGGAGACGTGATGCGCACGTCGCATCAGGCTCGACTGATTGCGGATTTCGCGGGGGCCGTGGCGCGCGCCGGCGCGGTTGGTGGTGCCGCCGTCCCACGGAATGCCGACGAGCGCGATGTCGAGGCCTTTGGCGCTCGGCACGGCCGGCAGCCGCATGAATGTCGAATGCCCGGCAAAACGCGGCACCTCGGCGGCATCGACGGGTTGGAAGAAGCTGTTTTGCATGTTCTGCGCCATTTCAGAGGAATTCCTGTTTGACGATCTCGGCGATCCGCTCCTCGCAGTCGCTGAGCAGCCAGCGGCCCTTCTCCGCCGAAGAACCTTCGGTCAGCGACAGCACGCCGGAGGGCGGCACCTCTTCGGCCGGCCGCGGGTAGCGGTCATAGGGCTTGAAACGAGCAGGCCCGTCATGCAGCGCCTTGTCGAGATCGACGAATTCAGGGCGCAGCGCCAGCATCATCGAGGTCTCGATCACGCTCGCATGCTCCAGTTCGATGCCGGGGTAGCCGTCGGGAAACACCTTCGCCAGGGTTTCAGGGCGAACCATCTCCCAATGGTCCATGCGCAGGATGGTCAGGTCGGCGGCGCGCTCACGGCCGATCGCGTCGAGCGCCAGCTCCACGCCCTCGATGGACGGTCCGATGTTCTCGTAGTGGCCGTTGAGCACGACGATCCTGCGCACCTTCTGCCGATAGAGGTCGCAGATGATGTCCTTCACAAGAAGCGAGAACGTATGCGCGGTGATGTTGATTGTGCCCGGGAAGGCGGGGCCACCGCCGGTTCGGGGCTGCGAGCGGTTGCCGTAGGCGATGGTCGGCGCGACGAGACCGCCGACTTTGGTCGCCACGCTGGCCGCGATCGCGGTCGGAAGGATGACGTCCACATTCATCGCCATGTGATGGCCGTGTTGCTCGGTGGACCCGAGTGGCAGGAACACCGGCGCGCCGGCCGCTATCCGTCTTTCGGCCTCGGGCCAGGGCAGTTCCGCCAGGAAAACGCTGTCTGTCATGATCTTTCCATCTCAAAGCATTGCCGCGCCGCCATTGGCGCCGAGGCATTGTCCGGTGAAGAATGTCGCGCCGGGGCCAGCGAGGAACACCACCGCCGCGGCGATTTCCTCCGGTCGGCCGATGCGGCGCAGGGGGTGCATGGTCTCCTGGGCCTGCTGCCCCTCGGTCAGCGCCTCGAAGCCCAGCAAAGGCGTGTCGGTCGGTCCCGGCGCAACGGCGTTGACCAGGATGCGCGGCGCCAGCTCCCGCGCCCAGGAGCGCGTCAGGCCGAGCAGGGCGGCCTTGGTGGCGCAGTAGACGGAAGCCTCGGCGCGACCGAGATAGGCGAGTTCCGAGGCGATGTTGACGATGCGGCCGCCATCGGCGAGGTGGGGCAATGCCTCTCGCGCGACAAGGACCGCGCCACGCACGTTGACCGTGAACATGCGGTCCACGTGCTCGGCCGAAATCCGCTCCAGCGGCGCCTCCTGGAGGATGCCGGCATTGTTGACCAGTATGTCGTAGCCACCGAGGCGACGGGCAGCCTCCGCCACGGCGCGAACGATGTCGGCTTCGCGCGCCAGATCGCAGGCAAGGATGGGGATGTCACCCTCGGCTGCTATAAGATCTAGCCCGACTACCACGGCACCGGCCTCGAGCAGGGCCTGGGCCGTAGCCCGGCCGATGCCGCTGGCGGCGCCCGTCACCAGCGCCCGCTTTCCGTTCAATGGACCTACCAAGGCACTTCCCCCCTGTCGACGCCAAGCGATTGCCCGGTGATGTTGCGGGCGAGATCCGAGGCCAGGAAGAGATAGGTGCCGGCAACATCGTCCGGCTCCATCAGGCCAGGCAGGGCCTGCCCGGCCACAATTCCCTCCAGCAGCTCGGCCTCGCCGCGGCCGTCGTGCTCGGCCATGCGGCCGAGCGAGCGCATCGAGGCTTCGGTGCGCACCCAGCCGGGGCAGACTGCGTTGACGCGAATGCTCCTGGGGCCGAGCTCCCTGGCCCAAGTCTTGGTCAGCCCGATAATGGCGTGCTTGGAGGCGACATAGGCGCCGAACCTAGCCTCGGCGACGCGCCCCCAGATCGAGGCGGTGTTCACGATCGAGGCGCCGGCCGGCATGCGCGGCAGGGCGCGCGCGGTCACCAGCGCGGTACCGACGACGTTGATCTCGACGATGCGCCGGAAGGCGGCCTCGTTGGCGTCGCCGGCGTCGTCGACCGGTGTCATCAGCTCGAGCCCGGCATTGTTGATAAGGGTGTCGATGCGGGCGAGGGGAGCCAGCGCCCGCGTGACCGCCTCGCGATCGGCGATGTCGGCCTCGGCGCTCGTCGCGCCGAGCTCGCGCGCCCGTTCGTGGACGGCGGGATCGTTGGCAATCAGGTGCAGCGTCGCGCCTGCTTCGGCGAAGCGGCGCGCGATGCCGAGGCCGATGCCGCGGCTCGACCCGGTGATCACGACGGCCTTGCCGGCGAGGGACGGGCTCATACCACCGCTCCGGTTTCGTGGCGGATCAGATGCAGGACGCGGTTGCGCAGCTCGAAGAATTTCTGCGTTTCGCGAATTTCCAGTGGTCGTTGCGGGCCGAGTTCCGCCGCGACGTCTATGTCGGCCACAACGGTGGCCGGCCGGCGCGAGAACAGGACGATCCTGTCGGCCAGGAACACCGCTTCCTCGACATCGTGGGTGACGAAGATGATGGTCTTTTCCTCGCGGATCTGGATCTGGCGCAGTTCGACCTGCAGGCGTTCGCGCGTCAGCGCATCGAGCGCTCCGAACGGCTCGTCCATCAGAAGCACGTCGGAGCCGGCCGCGAGCGGGCGCGCGAGGGCGACGGGCGGGGGCCTGCCGGCCGAGATGCGGTTCGGGAAGGGCCCGGCGAAGTCGGCGAGGCCGAACAGCTCCAGGTAATGGCGCGTGCGCTCTGCCTTCTCGGCCGCCGTGATGTCGTTGCGATAGCGCATGCCGAAGGCGATGTTGCGTTCGACGGTCAGCCATGGGAACGACGAATAGGACTGAAACACCATGCCGCGCCGGCGGTCGGGCCTTACGACCTTCTCGCCGCCGAGCAGGATGGAACCGGTGCTCGGCTGGTCAAGCCCGCCGACCATGCGCATCAAGGTGGTCTTGCCGCAGCCCGACGGGCCGAGGAAAACGACCAACGAATTGCGGTCGAGGCCGAGGCTGGTCTTCCGCACGACCTCGATCGGGCCGAAGGATTTCGCCGTGTCGGCGAACTGGACGTATGCGCTCATCGTCGTCGTGCCCTCAGAGGTAGCGGAACAGCCTGCGGTGCAGCAGGCGCAGCAACTGGTCGGTGACGAGGCCGATCAGCCCGATGACGACGACGCCGGCCATGACCTCCGGCGTCTTGACGAAGCGTCGCGCCGTCCAGATCACGTAGCCGATGCCGGAATCGGCGGCGACGATCTCGGCGATGATCAGGGAGGTCCAGCACCAGCCGAGCGTGATCCGCAGATTGTCGATCAGCGTCGGTCCCATCGAGCGCAGGGCAACGTCCGTCATCACTTGCCGCGAATTGGCGCCGACGGTGCGGGCAACCTCGACGAACTCCTGCGGGACGCGACGCATGTCGTCGGCGACCAGCAGCACGAGCTGGAAGAACGTGCCCAGCCACAGCAGGAAGACCTTGGTTTCCTCGCCGACGCCGAACCAGATGATCGACAGCGGCACAAGCGCGGGCACCGGCAGGTAGCGGATGAAATCGATCATCGGCTCCAGGGCGGCGCCCACGATGCGATAGCTGCTCATGACGATGCCGATCGGGATCGCCAAGGCCGCCGCAAGCAGGAAGGCGACCCACACGCGCGCCGTCGATACCGCCACATGCCAGATCAGGTTCTGCTGGGTCAGCATCGTCCACAGGGCGGTAAGGACTCGGCTGGGCGACGGCAGGAACTGCGGCGCGATCATCCCTGAGCGCGCGGCCCCTTCCCAGGCCGCGACAACCAGCGCGGCGGCGATGACGCCGACGGCAAGTTCCACCATCGGCGAGGCTCGGCCACGAAAGACGAACAGATTGCTGAACAAGGAGGCTATTCCCGGATGATCAGAACACGGGCCGCCGCGCGGGCGGCCCTGCTCGCTGAACTGGATCTCGTTGAGGGTCGACGCGCTGGCGCGAGGCGCTATTTCGCCGGCACCTTGTTGATCGCCGAATTGTCGATCTGGTCGGCCGCGACCAGCTTGTTGTCGGCCGCCCCGTTTTCCAGGTTCAGTTCCATGACGGTGTCGAAGATGCCGTGAAGCGTGCCCTTCTCGCCGGCCTTGCCCATATAGGCGAGCGACTCGGCAAGCGTGGTGTAGGAGAGGGAGCCGTTGACGATGTCCTTCACCTCTTCAGGCGTCAGGCCGAAATGCTTGGACGCCATGTCGGCGAACTTGTCCGGCTCGGCCTTGATGAAATCGACGGCCTCGTAGATGCAGCCGAGAAACCTTGTGTACTTGTCCGGATTTGCCTTGAAGTCGTCGTTTCGGGCGATGATCGCGTCGATGATGATGCCGCGATGGTCCTTGGACGAGATCAGCATGCGCGCGCCGGGTCGGGTCGACGCCTTGATCGCTTGTGACATGAAGGGCTCGTAGGTCGCGATCGCGGCGATCGAGGAATCGACGAAAACGGCGCCCGTATCGGCCGACGCGATGTCCTTGATCTGCAGGTCCTTCAGCGACAGGCCGGCCTGCTTCAGCCCCATCCGCAGCAGCAGGGGGGCAGGGATGTTGGGCTCGGCCGCGCCCACCTTGCCATTGAGGTCGGCGACCGACTTGATGTTGTCGTCGGTGATGACGCCGTCCCCGCCGACGGATTCGTCGATGGTGCCGATGATGAGGCCCGGCGTCGAGGCATCGCGCGGACGGCCCTGATATTCACCCACGGAACGCATCTGCAGCTCGATGTCGCCGCGCGCCATGGCCGCCATGACGTTGGTCAGGTCGTCCTCGAACTTGATGGAGACGTCGAGATCCTTCTTGGCGAAGCAGCCAAGATCGGAGGCAATGTGGACAGGGGCAAAGCCGAGCCAGGTCGGCGCGAGGATGCGGATCTGGTCGGCGCTGAAGGCGGACTGCCCGCTGGCGAGCACGAGCGCGGCGGACAAGGCGAGGGCCAAGGTTGATTTCATGATTGTTCCCCAACGTTTTGTTTGACGCAACGTCGCGGCTTTCAACATTGGTGTAAATGAGTTTATTTAGAACCACACATCGAATAATGTCGATGTGTTGCCGCCGTCGGAGCGTCTCCGAGGCGAATGCGCCGGCAGGGGAAAAAACATGCGTCGGCTGGACAACATCGATATCCGGTTGTTGCGGGTTTTCGTGGCGTTGGCCGATTGCGGCAGGTTCGCCGCCGCGCAGATCACGTTGAACCTGTCGCAGCCGACGCTCAGCACGCATCTTGCCGAACTGGAGAAGCGCATCGGCGCGCAGCTCTGTCACCGCGGCCGCAAGCAGTTCCGCCTCACCGAGGTCGGCCGGGCGACCTATGACGCGGCCCAGAAGCTGTTTCGCGACCTCGACGATTTCGGGCATCGCATCAGCGCGGCAAGCGGCAGCCTGTCGGGTCGGCTGAGGATCGGCACGTCGGACGGGGTATTCACAAGCGACGACCTGGGCATCCAGCACGCGCTCGGCCGCTTCATGGGGCCGGATTCGGACGTGTTCATAGACCTGTCGGTCGGCACGCCGTCGGAACTCGAGCAGCAGGTTGCCGACGGCGGCCGCGACATCGTCATAGGGCCGTTGTCGCAGAAGGCGCCTGGCGTCATCTATCGCGACTATTGCGGCGAGCCGCATCTTCTCTATTGCGGACAGCGCCATCCGCTGTTTGCCGTGCCCGATTCAAGGATCGACAAGGCGGCCATCGATGCCGCGCGCTTCTCCGTCCGCAGCTATCGGCATTTCGACGATCTCTATCTCGTCGGCCATCCGCGCGCGAGCGCCTCGGTCGTCCACATGGAAGCGCAGTTGATGCTGATCCTGTCGGGCCATTTCATCGGCTTCCTGCCTTGTCACTTCGCCGACCCCTGGGTGATGAGGGACGAGATGCGTGCCATCCGGCCGAGGGCCTATGCGTTCAGCTCGGTCCACCGCGTCGCCTATCGCAAGACAGATGCCCACAGCTCACTGGTGCAGGCCTTTCTGGAGGCGCTCTATGACGGCTCGTCTGCCGCGAGGCAGAAGTCGCCAGCCAAGCCCTGACGCGTTCCAGCAGGACCGTTCAGACGGTGCCTTGCAGGGCTTGCAGCGAGCGTTCGAGATTCTTCCTGGCCTGCGCCTCCAGACGCTGGCGGAAGGGTTCTGTCTGGAAGATGCGAGGACGGGTAAGGAAGCTCTTCAGTACGGCCGAGCGCCCGGCGCGCCACATGGCCTCCTCGACCCATTGGTATTCGCGGCGCACGGCATGTTCATAGGCGTCGAATACGTCGGGGCTGGCGCCCAGCACCGAAAGGTCCATGTCGAGGAGCAGGGCGGCATCGCTGTCGGCGCGGGCTTCGCCGAGGTCGGGCGGTTCGTGCGTGGCGGTGGCGAGGATCATGCCTTCGATACGGGAGAGGCGCTCGGGATCGGTGTGGCCAGCCAGCATTTCCCGGGCCAGCATCGCGCTTCTGGCTTCATTGTCCTTGGCGCGGCTGTCATAGACGGCATCGTGGAACCAGATCGCTGCCTCCACGGCCTCGAAATCGTCAAGCAAGGCCCGGTTCTCGCGCGCCAGCGCCAGCATCGCCTCGATATGGGCAAGCCCGTGATAGTGGCGCTCCGGGCCTTGATAGCGCGCGCGCAGGGCATTTTTCACCGTCTGGTCGATCAAGGCTTCGTTTTCCATGGCCACTTGAATATCGGCGAACCAAATCCATTTGACAAAGCACTAAGGAAAATTGAGTTCAACCGTGCTATGATCTGGCCTATAGGAGGCTGACAGCACATCAGCCGGCAGGACCCGACCTCGATGAACAGCATCAGCATCCCCCGTCCCAGCGTATTGCAGCCGGTCGACCCGATCTGGCGCTCGATCCGCGACGAGGCGATGGAAGCGGTTGATCGCGATCCGCTGCTTGCCGCTTTCCTCTATTCGACGATCCTCAACCAGGAGAGTCTGGAGGAGGCTGTCATTCATCGCCTTGCCGAGCGCCTGGACCACCAGGACATCGGCGCGGACCTCATCCGCCAGACGTTCAAGACGATGCTGGCGGACGACAAGGAGTGGCCGGCGACGGTGCGCGCCGACATCCAGGCCTATTTCGACCGCGACCCGGCCTGCGACCGCTTCATCATGCCCGTGCTCTATTTCAAGGGCTTCCATGCCATCCAGACCCATAGGCTGGCGCACTGGCTTTGGAAGCAGGGCCGCAAGGATTTCGCGCTCTATCTGCAGAGCCGATCGTCCTCGGTCTTCCAGACCGACATCAACCCGGCCGCTCGGATCGGCAAGGGCATCTTCATCGACCATGCCACCGGCCTGGTCGTCGGCGAGACTGCCGTCATCGAGGACGACGTTTCGATCCTTCACGGCGTGACGCTGGGCGGCACGGGCAAGGCCGGCGGCGATCGCCACCCGAAGATCCGCTACGGCGTACTGATCGGCGCTGGCGCCAAGATTCTCGGCAACATCGAGATCGGTCATTGCTCCAAGATCGCGGCAGGATCGGTCGTGCTCTCGCCGGTGCCTCACAACAAGACGGTTGCCGGTGTGCCGGCCCGCGTCGTGGGGGAGACTGGCTGCGACAGGCCTTCGCGGCAGATGGACCAGTTGCTGCCGTCGCAGAACATGGACCAGGTCGTCAGTTTCGATATCTGATCTCCCACCAGCCGGCAGGCTTCGTTGCGTGCCGAAAGCGATGCGAACAACGTGTCGCGAGGTGAAGGGGATAGCGATCCGAAACCACGCCCGCTTGCCTTTACATTGCCATTGTCGACGTGCCAGAAGCGCGTTCAGACGAGCAAGACCGACAATCGGAGAACGCTGTTGAAGCCGGAAGAAATCAGAAAGCTGGACGCCTATTTCAAGCGCGTCTTTCAGAATCCCAAGCTCATGGTGAAGGCGCGGCCGCGCAAGGACGATTCGGCCGAAGTCTATCTCGGCGACGAATTCCTCGGCATCGTCTTCAAGGACGAGGACGACGGCGACTACAATTTCTCGATGGCGATCCTCGACATCGATCTCGCTTGATAAACTTCCGTGCCGGCCGCGTGCATGAGCAGTGCGGCCGGCATTTCCTGAGCCCGTGAATCAGCGCTTGAGCATGCGCCCCGCCTCGGCCGCCACCGCGGCGTCCAGTCGCTGCCAGTCGCCGAGGAATTCCCTCGGAAAGCGATAGGTGAGGCTGAGGCCGTCGCCGACGAGAATGTCCCGCTCGCAAGGCGCCAGGGACTCCTCTGCACTCGCCCCGCTCAGGCAGCGGGCCACGAAGGGATCCTTGCCCGGCCGATCGGCCACGGCCAGCACTTCGTTGAGATAGCCCGACTTCTCATTGAAATCATAGAGCACCGTTCCGCCTGGACCGGGAGCGCCGGGCTGCGCGATCAGCGCGCTGTAGATCGGGCCGAAGCGCCCGCTCATGTCGCGCGACATGATCTGCTGCTCGAAGGACAGGAAGACGATGTTCTTCGCGCCCGCATGATTGAAA
>Ga0066256_1001801_pt1 | contig 26728 bp, 21 predicted proteins | sample ThiBio_1000_biof_FD_87107 | JGI IMG/M metagenome (GOLD analysis project Ga0066256, IMG submission 87107) | Wastewater bioreactor microbial communities from Cape Town, South Africa - Thiocy_expt_1000_biof (version 2) | ecosystem: Engineered > Bioreactor > Thiocyanate-remediating >... | reverse complement strand
CCGGCGGCACCCACCGGCAGGGCAAGCAGCGCCGCGTCGGCGTTCTGGAGGTTGCAGGCCGAAATCCGCGGCATGGCCCGCACTGGCCGCACGCCGCTCTTTTCCAGTTCGGCATATAGCGAGCCGCTGACGGCCTGCGGATCGGGAAGGATATCCGGCGGCAGGCTCGCCCGCTCGATTGCCATCGGCATGTCGTTGGCAAGCCGCAGGCGGCCGAGCCGGGCGACGGAGGCAACGGCCCCCAACCCGAGCATCATGATCTCGTCCGGCGACGGCGTGAAAAGATCGCGCTCCAGCCACTCCGACCGGGTGACGAAACCGCGCCGCGCCATGTCTTCGGTAAACGAGGTCAGTTGCGACAAGGGCTGCTGCACGCGCGAAACCGGCTTGACGACGAAGGTGCCGGAACCGTGGCGGCGCAGCAGCAGACCGTCTTTCACCAGGTCGTCGACGGCCTTGCGTACGGTGACGCGGCTGACGCTGGCGTAATCGGCAAGGTCGCGTTCCGCCGGCAACGCGTCGCCGTGGCCGAGGCGGCCGGTGCGGATGGCGTCTTCCAGCGTCTGGCGCAGCTTGAGGTAAAGCGGCCCGGTGCCGCCGGTCAGGGCATCGGCGAGCGGCTGGCCGACACGCGAGGCGTGGCGCTCGGCAATATAAGGAATGTAGAGCTGCGCCAGGCCGCCGAGGAGACAGAGACCGTCATCCGGCCCGGTCCGTCTCGCAACCGTATCGAGGGCCTCGTCGACCGTGGCTGCGGCGGCGCGAATGATCGACAGCGCCGTGGCATCGTGCCGTTCGGCGTGATCGAAGACCGCCGGGGCATAACGGCCGAAGTCTCCGGGATGGGCGGCGCGGGCGAACTCGACGATCCGCCCCGGATCGTTGCCGAATTCGTCCAGCAGGGCGCGTGTCAGCGCGGTTTTTTCATGGATGCCGTCATGGGCCAGCAGGCATTCCTGCAATGCCGCGTGCCCGAGACGGGCGCCGCTGCCGAGATCGCCGACGGCAAAACCCCAGCCGCCGAGATAACGCACGGCTTCGGCCTGGCGGATGATGTAGAGCGTTCCCGTTCCGAGAATGCCGACCGCGCCGTCCCGGTTTCCGAGCGCGCCCTGCAAGGCGATCAATCCGTCGGATTCGATGGCAGCGCGGGCGAAGGGCAGGCGGGCGCGGACATAATGCACCGCCTCGCCGACATTGTGGCCGGCGACGCCGACCAGCGCGGCCGCCGAGGCAATATGACGCTCGTCGATGCCGGCCTCACGGAAGGCGCCTTGGGTGGCGGCAAGGATATTGGCGAGCGCCGTATCCGGATCGGTGAGGATATTGGCGGCGCCGCTCTTGCCGCGGCCGAGGATAACGCCGTCGCGGGCAGCCACAGCCGCCCGGCAACTGGTGCCTCCACCATCTATACCCACGATAAAATCCGGCATGACCTACCTCCGCGGCGGGATAATACCAAAAAAGAACCATTAACCAAGGGCGTTTTGGTCCGGTCTTTCAAAAAAACTTAATAATATGTTTTTAAACGATTTATTCGCTTCCGGTCTTATGTTGGTCCGCTGTTTGCGCAAAAACGTAAATTTGCCGCTGGACAATTGGTATTTTTTTGGCATTCTCACGACAAAGGGGAACAACCGGACAGCCAAGCCTGCCGACCATGCACCAGAATGCCGGAAAATCAAAGGTATCTCGTGCGGACCTGTTCTCCTGAAAACACGATACCGGTCCTGCGCTGGCAAAGGCGCGGACAAAAACGACAGGGTTTCAGGGGCGTCATAGTGGCGTTCCGGAAGAGGGAGAACAGAATGACCCGCATTATGAAGGCATTGCTCGTCACCACGAGCATTCTGGGCGTCACCGGCATTGCGCATGCAGAGGATGTGACGCTGACCATCGAAAGCTGGCGCAACGACGACCTGTCGATCTGGCAGGAAAAACTCATTCCTGCGTTCGAAGCGAAGAACCCCGGTATCAAGGTGGTCTTCTCGCCGACCGCACCGACCGAATACAATGCCGCTCTGAACGCCAAGCTCGATGCCGGTTCCGCCGGCGACCTGATCACCTGCCGTCCGTTCGACGCCTCGCTCGAACTTTACAACAAGAAGCATCTCGGCGACCTGACCTCGCTCGCCGGCATGGAAAACTTCTCGCCGGTCGCCAAATCCGCCTGGACGACGGACGACGGTTCGGCAACCTTCTGCGTACCGATGGCTTCGGTCATCCACGGCTTCATCTATAACAAGGATGCCTTCGACAAGCTCGGCATCGCCGTTCCGACGACCGAAGACGAATTCTTCGCCGCGCTCGACAAGATCAAGGCCGACGGCACCTATGTTCCGATGGCCATGGGCACGAAGGATCTCTGGGAAGCCGCGACCATGGGCTACCAGAATATCGGCCCGACCTACTGGAAGGGTGAAGAGGGTCGCGCTGCCCTGATCAAGGGCGAGCAGAAGCTGACCGACGCCGGCTGGGTCGAGCCCTACAGGGTTCTCGCCAAGTGGAAGGATTATCTCGGTGACGGCTTCGAAGCCCAGACCTATCCGGACAGCCAGAACCTGTTCACGCTCGGCCGTGCTGCGATCTATCCGGCCGGTTCGTGGGAAATCGGTCTCTTCAACAGCCAGGCCGATTTCAAGATGGGCGCCTTCCCGCCGCCGGTGAAGGCTGCCGGCGATACGTGCTACATCTCCGACCACAACGACATCGGCGTCGGCCTCAATGCCAAGAGCGCCCATGCGGAAGAAGCCAAGAAGCTGCTTTCGTGGATCGCTTCGCCGGAATTCGCCGACATCTACGCCAATTCGCTGCCGGGCTTCTTCAGCCTGAACTCGACGGCTGTGAAGATGGCCGATCCGCTGGCGCAGGAATTCGTTTCCTGGCGTGAAAAGTGCAAGCCGACGATCCGCTCGACCTACCAGATCCTGTCGCGCGGCACGCCGAACCTCGAAAACGAGACCTGGGTGGAATCCGCCAACGTCATCAACGGCACGGATACGCCGGAAGTTGCCGGCGAAAAGCTCCAGAAGGGCCTCGACAGCTGGTACAAGCCCGCGAAGTGATGTGAGTTGAGGGAGCGTCATCGCTCTCTTGCAACTTTGGCATCGGCCGCTCTGCCCCTCACCCTAATCCTCCCCCCGCGCGCGGGGAGAGGGGGCTTGCCACACGCAACGTCGAGTGTGGCGAAATGGGTGCGGCATATCTCCTTCTCCCCGTCATACGGGGAGAAGGGTCCGCAGGACGCAGGCGGATGAGGGGCTTACGCCGTCCGACAAAACAAACCCGATCCACCACTTGCTTTCCTATTTCAATCGACGCCGAAGGCGATTTGTTGTTTGGTATAGGCAAGCCAAGTTTCCCGTCCGCAGGCGGCGCCGAAGACATCCGTGGCGCGAGAATGCCGCATGTCCGGTCTGCGGGGGCAATGGACGACACGAAGATCCGAACAATGGACCGAACCATGAGCGCAACCGATCACAGCGATCCAGACCTACCCACGATCAAGCGGCCGTTCCGCTGGCATATCGTCGTCTTCCTGGCACCGGCCGTCATCGTCTATTCGGCGATCATGATCCTGCCGCTGATCGAGACCTTGCGGCTGTCGCTGTTCAATACGGTCGAAGGCCAGTCGGTCTTTGTCGGGCTCGGCAACTTCTCGACCCTGTTCGGCGACGACCGCTGGGCCGCGAGCTTCTGGAATGCGTTGAAGAACAACCTGATCTTCTTCGCCATCCACATGGTGGTGCAGAACCCGATCGGGGTAGCGCTCGCCGCCATGCTGTCGATCCCGAAGCTGCGTTTCGTCAGCTTCTACCGCACGGCGATCTTCCTGCCGACGCTGCTTTCCTTCGTCATCGTCGGCTTCATCTGGAAGCTCATCCTGTCGCCGCTCTGGGGTGTGGCGCCGTGGATGATGGATCTCGTCGGCCTCAAGGCGCTGTTTTCGCCCTGGCTCGGCAAGCCCGGTTCGGCGCTGATCGCCGTGTCGCTGATCTCCGTCTGGCAATATGTCGGCATCCCGATGATGCTGATCTATGCGGCACTGCTCAATATCCCCGACGAGGTGATCGAGGCGGCGGAGTGCGACGGCATCACCGGCTGGAGCCAGTTCTGGAAGATCAAGCTGCCGCTGATCCTGCCGGCCATCGGTATCATCTCGATCCTGACCTTCGTCGGCAATTTTAACGCCTTCGACCTGATCTACACCGTGCAGGGGGCGCTCGCCGGACCCGACGGCTCGACGGACATCCTCGGCACGTTGCTTTACCGCACCTTCTTCGGCTTCCAGCTGCAACTGGGCGACCGCTCCATGGGCGCGACGATCGCCACGGTGATGTTCCTGATCATCCTTGCCGGCGTGTCCTTCTATCTCTTCATCATCCAGCGGCGCATGCGTCGCTACCAGTTCTGAGGAGGGTTTCGTGGCCAAGGCGACCCAATCCCCCATCCGTTCGGGCTTCGTGCATCTGGCGTTGATCGCCTACACGCTGATCGCGCTGTTTCCGGTGTTCCTGACGATCATCAACTCGTTCAAGGCGAAGAACGCCATCTTCCGCGAGCCGATGGCGGTTCCGACCCCTTCGACCTTCAGCCTCGTCGGCTACGAGACGGTGCTGAAACAGGGCGATTTCCTGCTCTATTTCCAGAACAGCTTTGTCGTCACGGTGGTGTCGATCTTCTTCGTGCTGCTGTTCGGCGCCATGGCGGCCTTCGCGCTTTCCGAATATCGCTTCCGCGGCAATACGGCGATGGGGCTTTACCTCGCCATCGGCATCATGATCCCGATCCGCCTCGGCACGGTCGCCATCCTGCAGGGCATGGTCGCGGCAAACCTCGTCAACACGCTGACGGCGCTGATCCTCGTCTATACGGCGCAGGGCCTGCCGCTTGCCATCTTCATCCTGTCGGAATTCATGCGCACCGTTTCCGACGACCTGAAGAATGCCGGCCGCATCGACGGGCTGTCGGAATATGCGATCTTCTTCCGCCTGGTGCTGCCGCTCGTGCGTCCGGCGATGGCGACGGTTGCCGTCTTCACCATGATCCCGATCTGGAACGATTTGTGGTTCCCGCTGATCCTCGCCCCCGGTGAATCGACCAAGACGGTGACGCTCGGCTCGCAGATGTTCATCGGCCAGTTCGTCACCAACTGGAACGCCGTGCTGGCGGCCCTGTCTCTGGCGATCTTCCCGGTCCTCGTCCTTTACGTCATCTTCTCGCGGCAGCTGATCCGCGGCATTACAGCAGGAGCAGTCAAGTGAGTTCGCAAAACCCCGTTCGCGTCCTTGTAGCCGGCCTCGGCAATATGGGCCGCAGCCATGCGCTCGCCTACCATAACGATCCCGGCTTCGAGATCGTCGGCCTCGTCAACCGTTCGCAGGTCGCCCTGCCGGAAGAGCTGCAGGGTTATACGATCCACCCGGATTTTTCGGCGGCGCTCGCCGAACTGAAGCCGGACCTCGCTTCGATCTGCACCTATTCGGACAGCCATGCGGACTACGCCGTCGCCGCATTCGAGGCCGGCTGCCACGTTTTCGTCGAAAAGCCACTGGCGACGACGGTTGCCGATGCCGAGCGTGTGGTTGCAGCCGCCAAGAAGGCCGGCCGCAAACTGGTGATCGGCTACATTCTTCGCCATCATCCCTCCTGGGTGCGGTTGATCGCCGAAGCCCGCAAGCTCGGACCGCCTTACGTCTTCCGCATGAACCTCAACCAGCAGTCCAGCGGCCCGACCTGGGAAACCCACAAGGCGCTGATGCAGACCACCTCGCCGATCGTCGATTGCGGCGTGCATTATGTCGATGTCATGTGCCAGATCACCGACGCCAAGCCGGTACAGGTGCGCGGCATGGGCCTGCGCCTCTCCGACGAGGTGAAGCCGGACATGTACAATTACGGTCACCTGCAGGTGATGTTCGACGATGGCTCGGTCGGCTGGTACGAGGCCGGCTGGGGGCCGATGATTTCCGAAACCGCCTTCTTCGTGAAGGACGTCATGTCGCCGAAGGGCTCGGTCTCCATCGTCATGGACCCGAACGCCAAGTCTGACGATATCGACACCCACACGAAAACTGCCGTCATCCGGGTACATTCGGCCGAAACAGGGCCGAATGGCCGCTTCCTCAAACCCGACGAGGACCTGGCCATGGCCGGCGAACCGGGGCATCAGGATCTCTGCGACCTCGAACAGGCCTACGTCCTGAAGGCCATCCGCGAGGATATCGATCTCACCCGCCATATGGACGATGCGGTCCAATCCTTGCGCATCTGCCTTGCCGCGGATGAAAGTGTCCGCACCGGCGCACCGGTCATCTTGTAAGGGATCGACGACTTTGGGCTCTCTTCAACTGAAATCCATCCGCAAGGCTTTTGGCACCCACGAAGTGCTGAAGGGCATCGACCTCGACGTCACCGATGGCGAATTCGTCATCTTCGTCGGCCCCTCCGGCTGCGGCAAGTCCACGCTGCTGCGCGTCATCGCCGGGCTGGAGGACGCGACGCAGGGCAGCATCCGCATCGACGGCCAGGAGGTGGCGACGGTGCCGCCGGCCAAGCGCGGCATCGCCATGGTCTTCCAGTCCTACGCGCTTTATCCGCACCTGACGGTGAAGGACAATATGGGCCTCGGCCTCAAACAGTCCGGCGCGCCGGCGCAGGAGATCGAAACGCGGGTCGCCAAGGCATCGAAGATGCTGTCGCTCGATCCCTATCTCGCCCGCCGGCCGGCCGAGCTTTCCGGTGGCCAGCGCCAGCGCGTCGCCATCGGCCGCGCCATCGTCCGCGAGCCGAAACTCTTCCTGTTCGACGAACCGCTGTCGAATCTCGATGCGGCGCTGCGCGTCCAGACCCGCCTGGAAATCGCCCGCCTGCACCGCGAGCTCAAGGCGACGATGATCTACGTCACCCACGACCAGGTGGAGGCGATGACGCTGGCCGACAAGATCGTCGTGCTCAGCGCCGGCGCCATCGAGCAGGTCGGTTCGCCTATGGAGCTTTATAACCATCCGGCCAATGTCTTCGTCGCCGGTTTCATCGGTTCGCCGCAGATGAACTTCATCGACGCCGGCAAGCTCGGCGAAAGCGGCGCCAAGACCGTCGGTATCCGCCCCGAGCACATCGCGCTGTCGCGCGAAAGCGGCGACTGGAAGGGCAAGGTGGTCCACGTCGAACATCTCGGCGCCGATACCATCGTCTACATGGAGACGGATGCGACCGGCCTCTTGACGGTGCGCCTGTTCGGCGAGCATCAGTATGCGACCGACGACGTGGTTTTCGCCACGCCGGACCGCAGCTCCATGCATCGCTTCGATGCCAACGACCGGGCAATCCGGTAACAGGAAACGATGATCCTCTGTTTCGATATCGGCGGCACCGCCATCAAGGGTGCCGTCGCCCATTCCCCGACGGATGTGCGGACCCTGCCGCGCGTGCCGACGCCGGCGCAGGATTTCGACGCTTTTGTCGGCGTGCTGGCCCGAACTCTGGCAGAGATTGGCGAAAAACCGCGCGGCATCGCCATTTCGATCGCCGGCGTCATCGATCCCGAAACCAGGGCTGCCAAGGTTGCCAACATTCCCTGCATCGATGGCCGGCTGCTTGCCGCAGACCTGCAGGCGGCGCTCGGCCTGCCGGTGCTGATCGCCAATGATGCGGATTGCCTGGCAGTGGCGGAAGCCGGTGTCGGCGCGGGCCAGGGGCACCGCATCGTCTTCGGCGCCATCCTCGGCACCGGTGTCGGCGGCGGTCTGGTGGTCGACGGGCGGCTGGTGAATGCCGAAGGCGGTTTCGCCGGCGAATGGGGGCATGGACCGGCCATCGCCGCTTATGCCGGCACGCCGCCGGCCGCCATTCCGCCCTTTGCCTGTGGCTGCGGCCAGAGGGGCTGCGTCGATACGGTCGGCGGCGCCCGCGGGCTGGAGCGGCTGCACCGCCTCGTTCACGACAAGGATCTGGACAGCGAGCGCATCGTCGCCGACTGGCTGGCCGGCGATGCGGAAGCGGCGCGCACTGTCGACGTGCTCGTCGATCTCGTCAGTTCGCCCTTAGCGCTGACGATCAACATCACCGGGGCGACGATCGTGCCGGTCGGCGGCGGGCTTTCCAATTGCGAACCGCTGCTCGCCGAAATCGACCGCACGGTGCGCAGCCGCACGCTTCGTCGTTTCGATCGGCCATTGGTGGTACGCGGCACATGCCGTGTCGAACCCGGCCTGATCGGTGCCGCCATTCTCGGCCTGAAGGAGTTTGGCCATGCCTGATATTCTGCTCGAAGTCTGCGTCGATAGCGCGGCCGGCCTCGAGGCTGCCGTTACCGGCGGGGCCGACCGGATCGAATTGTGCAGCGCGCTTGCTCTGGGCGGCCTGACGCCGACGCCCGGGCTGATGCAACGGGCGGCCCCGATGCCTGTTCCGGTCTATGCGATGATCCGCCCGCGCGCCGGTGACTTCATCTATTCGCCGGTCGAACTGGAGATGATGAAGGTCGAGATCGAGGCCGTGCGCAGCGCCGGACTTGCCGGTGTCGTCATCGGTGCCAACCGGCCCGACGGTCGGCTTGACCATGCGGCGCTGAAGAGCCTCCTGACGGCGGCCGAGGGGCTGGGAAGCACGCTGCATCGCAGCTTCGATCTGGCGCCTGACATTGCCGAGGCAGTGGATGTCGCGGCCGATGTCGGGTTCGAACGCATCCTGACATCCGGCGGCGCCCGGACGATCGCGGAGGGAATGGCAGGCATCGAGGAAGCGTTCGTCGCCGCGCGCGGGCGCGTTTCGATCATGCCGGGGGCCGGCGTGACGCTCGCCACCATCGAAGTGCTGCTGTCGCAGCCGGAGGTGACGGAGGTGCATTCCTCCTGCTCGCGACTTGCCGATATGGCCGACGAAAAACTTCTGGCGTTCGGATTTGCAAGCCCACAGGCACGTTCAACCGACGCAGCCATGGTGGCCGCCCTGAAGCAGCGGCTCAAGCGCGGTTGAGGCTGGTCTTCACGCTTCCGCTTTGCCGGTCGTGCGGCCGATGAAAGACAACGAAAATTTCAGGCCGTCGGCCTCATAGGAAAAATGCGTCTCGGCTTCGAATTCCGCCGGGAAGGCGCTGCGGATCAACCGGGAGCCGAACCCCTCGCGGCTCGGCGCTTCGAAGCTCCGGTCGCTGCTTTCGTTCCAGGTGAGCTTTACCTTGCCGTCACTGACGGCCCATTCGATCCGGACAGACCCCGTGCCATCGCTGAGGGCGCCGTATTTCGTGGCGTTGGTCGCAAGTTCGTGGATGATCATCGACAGTGAAAGCACTGCCGGTGGGCTGAGATGGCAGCCGGGGCCGTCCAGGCTGATACGCTGGTCGAGCGCATCGAGGTGCGGCAGCAGCGCACGGTCGATCACCTCGCGCAAATCGCCGCTTTCCCAATCATCGGCGAGGAGGATGTCGTAGCCGCCGGCGAAGGCGCCGATGCGCTGTGAGAACGACTTGAATTCTTCCGGGTTCTGCCGCCCGAACGTCTGGCGCGCGATTGCCTGGACGATCGACAGGGTGTTCTTGACGCGATGGGCAAGCTCCCGTCCCATCAGCTTTCTTGCCTCGACCATCTTCTCCGTCTGGCGCCGCCTTTCGTCCAGTTCATCGAGAAGGTGATCGACCGAGGCACCGACGAGGCCCAGTTCGCCGTAACGTCCGCCCATGTTGGTCCTTGCAGCAACATCGCCGCCGCGCCACCGCTGCAGCACGTCGACGATGTGGTCTATCGGCCGCAGGATGAACCGGTTGCCGACGAAAACGGCAGAAATGACGGCAATGAGGGCGCCGAGCAGGATAAAAGCCACGCCGGCCAGCGTGGTGCGGTTGATGTCGGCGAAGGCCTTTTCCTTGGAGATCCCCGCGCCGATGTAAAGCGGGCTGTTGGGAAGCGACACCGGCTCGTAGCCGACGATGCGCAGGGTGCCGTCCGGACTTCTCATTTCGGTCGTACCGGCCCTGTGGGCCGTGAGATAGGGTTTAAAAGCCTCGGCGATGCTGTTGCCGACGAAACGTTGCGGTTCCGGGTTGCGGGCAATGATGATGCCATTCCGGTCGGCAATCGTCACCACGCCGCCGGGTGTGATGCCCCTTTCCCGGATGCGCTGATCGAGCCATTCCAGGCGGATGCCGGTGGCGATGATACCTTTCACTTCCGTTCCGTTGCGCAGCGGCATCGCCACCGGAAGGATCGGCCCTTCGGAAAGCTTGCTGATCGTGTATTCGCCGACGACGAAATCGTTGAAGGCAAGGGCATCGCGAACATAGCTGCGTTCGGAAAAATCCATTCCCGCGGGCGTGCCGAAGCTGTCGCAGACAAGTTTGCCATCCAGGTCGAAGACGAGGATGGAACGGATCGGCGGCACCTGGCTGGAGACACGCTTTAGGGCGCTGGTGCATCCGGCCGGATCCATGTCGAAAACGGCAGGGATCGCCGCGGCGGCAATCAGCACGCTATGAACGCCCTCGATGATTCGATCGACCTCGGATGCCGCCTGCCGCGCAGCCTGCAATGCCTGCTGGTGAATTTCCCGATCCCGTTGCTGCCTGCCCAGAAGCTCGTTGTAGGTGAGCATCCCGATGGCAGGAAGCAACGCCGTCGCCGCTACGGCGACAAGCCGCCTTCTCACGTCACGTTCCCCCACACAACACCGACGAGCCGTGCTTTTTCACCATTCAAAGTCCGATTCGCCCACCGAGAGGCAAGAACAATGCCCTGTTCCATTCGCAAAATCGCGCTTTCTTCTCTCATGATTTTGCGCGTGACGAAAATATCAAGGCTTCCGGCAGGCAAATGGTGAAAATTTTGTTTCATGCTGGGCTTGCGGTCCGGTGGCGCAGGTCATTCCCGAGGAGTATGACCGTCTCCATGTCGCGACGCAACTGCCGACGCTTCGATACGCGCAAGTCGGCGGATGGAGAACGCGACAACCGGTTGATCTTTCGAGCGGCCCGGCCGCAAATGCAGGACATGCCATGACTGTCGTAGCCTCCTATCTCTATCGTGACGGCAAGCGCATCGAGGCCGTGCCGATCGACCGCGCAGTGCCGCCGGAGGACGAAAACACCTTCATCTGGATCGGCCTGCACGAGCCGACACTGGAGGAAATGACGACGCTGAAGCATAATTTCCAGCTGCATCCGCTGGCGATTGAGGATTCGCTCAATCCCGCCCAGAGTCCGAAGGTGGATATCTACGACAGCCAGCTGTTCGTGGCAGCCAAGACGGCGCACCGCGTCGGCGAGCGCATCGAATACGGCGTGACGGCGATCTTCATCGGCCGAAACCACATCATTTCCGTCCGCCACGGCTCGGATCGCGGCCACAGCAAGCTGCGCAGCCAGCTGGAGGCGACGCCGCAGACGCTGAGGCATGGGCCGGACTATGTGCTGCATGCCATTCTCGACTTCATCGTCGACGGCTACCTGCCGATCGTCCAGTCGATCGAGGACGAGATGCTCGATATGGAACAGCAGATGCTGGATGCCTTCCTCGAGCGCGATCAGATCACCCGCATCTTCCGCACGCGCCGCGAGGTGATCCGCTTTCTCCGGGTGATCGGGCCGATGGTGGAGCTCTGCGGCAAGCTGGTCCATCTCGACCTGCCTTGCCTCGACCCGGAGGCCAAGCCCTATTTTCGCGACGTTCTCGACCACGCGATGCGGGCGGAGATGACGATTGCCGGCTTGCGCGACGTCATCACCTCCGTCTTCGAGGCCAGCAATCTGCTGGAACAGCAAAGACAGGGCGTCATCACCCGCCAACTCGCCTCCTGGGCGGCGATTCTCGCCGTGCCGACGGCGATCGCCGGCATTTACGGCATGAACTTCGAAAACATGCCGGAATTGAAGACGACCTATGGCTACTTCGTCGTGCTCGGCGTCATCGTCCTGTTGTGCTTCGTCCTCTATCTCCGCTTCAAGAAAGCCCGCTGGCTTTAGAAGACGGGAAAAGGGTTCGCCTGAAACGTCAGGCGAACCACTGCTGCACGGTGGGCAGGACCTCGATCGTGCCGCGATAGATCATGTCGAGCGCGACATAGAGAATGATCAGCAGGCCGACATAAGCGATCCAGCGGTGTTTGTTCAAAAGCCTAGCGATGAAATTTGCGGCAATCCCCATCATGGCGATGGAAAGGGCAAGGCCGATGACCAGCACGGAGGGGTGTTCGCGCGCCGCGCCGGCGACGGCCAGCACGTTGTCGAGCGACATCGAGACGTCGGCGACGACGATCTGGGTTGCGGCCTGCAGGAAGGTCTTCTGGGCCTTGGGCGTGCCCTCGGCGCCTTCCGCATCTTCGTGGGCGTTGAAAGCGCGCAACTCGTTCCACATCTTCCAGCAGACCCAGAGCAGCAGCAGGCCGCCGGCGAGCAGAAGGCCGAGAATCGCCAGCAGATGCACGGTGATCGTGGCAAACAGGATGCGCAGTATCGTGGCGGCGATAATGCCGACAACAATCGCCTTGCGCCGTTGTTCGGCCGGAAGGCCGGCTGCGGCGAGGCCGATGACAACGGCATTGTCGCCGGCCAGGACAAGATCGATCGCGATGACCTGAAGAAGCGCCGCCAGGCCGGCAGCTGTGAACAATTCCATGAAGCCAAGTCTCCACTTGTTGCATGGGTGCTAGCGCCTTGCAGGAAAGGCGTCAACCGGCCCAGGCAAACTCGCGGGCAATATTGTGCATTGCGAAAGCGATTATCGGCACGATTGCGTTTTACTGTAAAAACAGTGTGACGGCGATTTCGCCGGTCAGACCCACCATGATGATGCCGCTATCGAGCAGATCGGCGGTATGCCCGGCATCTGGGATTTTGGTGAACAAGCGCCGGATGCGCAGTCGTCATGGAGGAAATGATCGAAGGCGGCCGAATCGAGCAACGGGAAGGCGACGACGGCGAGTCCGATGACGAGGCCCCCAGATCAGGATGCCAGCCGCGCCGCACGCCTCATCGAGCGGATCGTTTTCCCTGGCGGTATATCGAGGTGGCGGGTTTTGGCGCTTCTGGAGTAGCCCGGAGGCAATTCGGCTCACGGGCCGTGTTCCATGCCCGTGAGCCGATCTTCTTTGCCATTCGCGCCTTATTCTGCGGCGATCGAATGGGATGCGACGTGTTCGTCCTGTGTGTTCGCCGCCTCCCTGCCGTGCTGCACAAGCGCCCTGTTGCCGGCAATGCGTCGCATGATCACGTAGAATACCGGTGTCATGAAGATGCCGAAGAAGGTGACGCCGATCATGCCGGCGAAGACGGCAACGCCCATGGCGGCCCGCATTTCCGCGCCGGCACCGGTGGAGATCACCAGGGGCACGACGCCCATGATGAAGGCCATCGAGGTCATCAGGATCGGGCGCAGGCGCAGGCGGCTCGCCTCGATCGCCGCCTGGACCGGCGTGCGTCCCTCGAACTCCAGTTCACGCGCAAACTCGACGATCAGGATGGCGTTTTTCGCCGATAGTCCGACAAGGACGACAAGGCCGATCTGCGTGAAGATGTTGTTGTCGCCACCTGTCAGCCAGACGCCGGTCAGGGCGGCAAGCACGCCCATCGGCACGATCAGGATGATGGCGATCGGCAGGGTCAGGCTTTCATATTGTGCGGCCAGCACCAGATAGACGAGCAGCAGCGCTAAGGGAAAGACAAAGAGGCTGGAATTGCCGGCAAGGATCTGCTGGTAGGTCAGGTCCGTCCATTCGAAGTCGATGCCGGGCGGCAACGTTACCTGGGGGGTGGGTTCGCCGGCCGCCTGCGCCTGGCCCGAGGAGAAGCCGGGAGCCGGGCCGCCGTTGATATCGGCGGCGAGGAAGCCGTTGTAGCGGGTGGTGCGTTCCGGGCCGGTGGTGGCATCGACCTTGAGCAGCGCCGACAGCGGGATCATCTCGCCGCTCTGCGACCGCACCTTCAGCTGGCCGATATCCTCCTCCTTGGAGCGGAACTGGGCATCGGCCTGGGCGCGCACGCTGTAGGTGCGGCCGAAGGCATTGAAGTCGTTGACGTAGAGCGAGCCGAGGTAGATCTGCAGCGTCTCGAAGACGTCGGTCACCGTCACGCCGAGCTGTTGCGCCTTGGCGCGGTCGAGGTCGGCATAAAGCTGCGGCACGTTGATCTGGAACGAGGAGAACAACCCGGCCAGTTCCGGCGTCTGATAGGCCTTTGCGAGGAAAGCCTTGGTGGCTTCGTCCAGGGCCGGGTAGCCGAAGCCGGCGCGATCCTCGATCTGCAGCTTGAAGCCGCCCGTCGAGCCGAGGCCGTTGACCGGCGGCGGCGGGAACATGGCGATGAAGGCATCCTGGGTGACGCCGTATTTCTGGTTGAGCTGCATGGCGATGGCATTGGCCGACAGTTCCGGCGACTTGCGGTCCTCGAAATCGTAGAGCACGGCGAAGACGATGCCGGAGTTGGAGCCGATGGTGAAGCCGTTGATCGACAGGCCGGGGAAGGCGAGCGCGTTCTTGACGCCCGGCTGTGCCAGCGTGATCTCGCTCATGCGCTTGATCACCTCTTCGGTGCGGTCCAGCGTCGCGCCGTCGGGCAGCTGGGCGAAGCCGATGAGATACTGCTTGTCCTGCGCCGGCACGAAACCGCCCGGTACTGCCGTGAAGATGCTGTAGGTGGCGCCGACCAGGCCGATATAGACGGCCATAATCAGGCTCTTGCGCGACAGAAGCCCGCCGACGCTGCGGCCGTAACCGTTCGAGGCCGCGCCGAAGGCACGGTTGAAGCCGCGGAAGAACCAGCCGAGCACCGCATCCATGCCGCGCGTCAGCCAATCCTTGGGCGCATGGTGGTCCTTCAGCAAGAGGGCGGCGAGCGCCGGCGACAGCGTCAGCGAGTTGATCGCCGAAATCACCGTCGATATGGCGATGGTCAGCGCGAACTGCCGGTAGAACTGGCCGGAGAGGCCGGTGATGAAGGCAAGCGGCACGAAGACGGCAACCAGAACCAGCGCGATGGCGATGATCGGGCCGGAGACTTCCTTCATGGCGCGGTAGGTGGCGTCGCGCGGGCTCAGCCCGTTTTCGATGTTGCGCTCGACGTTTTCGACCACGACGATGGCGTCGTCGACGACGATGCCGATCGCCAGCACCAGACCGAACAGGGTCAGCGCATTGATCGAGAAGCCGAAGACGTACATCACCGCGAATGTGCCGATGATCGAGACCGGAACGGCGATCAGCGGGATGATCGAGTCACGCCACGTCGGCAGGAAGAGGATGCCGACGAGAACGACCAGCGCGATGGCTTCGAGAAGCGTGTCGACCACCTTGTCGATGGAGGCACGCACGAGCTTCGTCGTATCGTAGACGATCTCGTAGCGCACGCCTTCCGGCATGGCCAGCTGCAGCTCGCTCATGGTGTCCTGAACGGCATCCGAAATGGCGATGGCGTTCGAGCCCGGCGCCTGGAAGACCGGGATGGCGACGGCCGGGTTGCCGTCGAGCAGCGAGCGCAGCGTGTAGTCGGCCGCGCCGAGTTCGATGCGCGCGACGTCCTTCAGCCGCGTGATCGCGCCGTCGATGCCGCTCTTGACGATGATGTCGCCGAATTCTTCCGGCGTCTGCAGACGGCCCTGGGCGTTGACGTTCAGCTGCATGTCGACGCCGGAAAGGCTGGGCGACGCGCCGATGATGCCGGCGGCGGCCTGGACGTTCTGCTGGCGGATGGCATTGGTGATGTCGCTGGCCGCCAGATTGTGTTCGGCCGCCTTCTGCGGATCGATCCAGACGCGCATCGAATAGTCGCCGGCGCCGAACACCTGCACCTGGCCGACACCTTCGATGCGGGCCAGGCGGTCCTTGAGGTTGAGCGTCGCATAGTTGCGCAGGTAGGTGAGGTCGTAGCGTCCGCCCGTGGAGACGAGGTGGACGACCATCATCAGGTCGGGCGAGCTTTTGACCGTGGTGACGCCAAGCGCACGCACTTCCGCCGGCAGGCGCGGTTCGGCCTGAGACACGCGGTTCTGCACCAGCTGCTGCGCCTTGTCCGGATCAGTGCCGAGCTTGAAGGTGACGGTCAGCGTCAGCACGCCGTCGGAGGTCGCCTGGCTGGACATATAGAGCATGTCCTCGACGCCGTTGATCTGTTCTTCGAGCGGTGTCGCCACCGTCTGGGCGATGACGGTCGGGTTGGCGCCCGGATAGCTGGCGCGTACGACGATGGAGGGCGGCACGACTTCGGGATATTCCGAGATCGGCAGGGCGCGCATGCCGATGAGGCCGGCGACGACGATGAGGATCGACAGGACGGCGGCGAACACCGGTCGGTCGACGAAGAAGCGGGAAATGTTCATTTTCGTCCCCTTCGGGGTTGAACGATGGCGTAGACCGGCCCTGGCGCCCGAAACGTCGTTCGGGCGCTGCACAAACCGGATGTCCTTGTTGCTGCCGGCGGCGGGCCGCCGGGTATTTTACTGCTGGGCGACCTGACCTTCGGCCTGCGGCAGAACGACCGCGCCGGGGCGGATGCGCTGCAGGCCGCTGACGACGATCGTGTCGCCGGCCGCAAGTCCCTTTTCGACGATGCGCTTGTCGTCCACCTTGGCGCCGAGTTCGACCTGGCGGTAGCTGGCGGTGTTGTCGGCGCCGACGACGAAGACGAACTTCTTGTCCTGGTCGGTGCCGATGGCCCGCTCGCTGATCGTCAGTCGTTCGCTGGCATTCGGCTCGCCGAGGCGGATACGGACGAACTGGCCGGGGATCAGCAGGCCGCCAGGATTGTCGAAGACGGCGCGGACGCGGATCGTGCCGCTGGCGGCATCCACCTCGTTGTCGATGAGCTGCAGCTTGCCGCGGATCGGGGCGACCTTTTCGGCCAGCGTGGTGATTTCGACCGGCACGGTCTCGATCGCCGGCACGCCGAAGGGCGAGGGCAAGGCGGCGAGCGTCTTTGCCACCAGTTCCTCGTTGACGCTGAAGCTGGCATAGATCGGGTCGATGGACACCAGCGTCGTCAGGGCCGGCGACGCCGAGCCTGCGGCAACGAGATTGCCGACGGTGATTTCCAGCTTGCCCACCCGACCGGCGATCGGCGCGCGGATTTCGGTATAGCCGAGATCGAGCTGCGCCACCTTGAGCGCGGCAACCGCGGCCTGGCGGGCTGCGGTGGCTTCGCTGAAGGCGCTTTGCCGCTGGGCGAAATCGCTTTGCGAAATCGTGCTCTTCGACGACAGCACCTTGCCGCGGGCGAGTTCCGCCGTGGCGAGATCGAGGCGGGCCTGGGCGGAGGCTACCTGGCTTTCCGCCCGTGCGACGGCCGCCTCATAGGGTGCCGGATCGATGGTGACGAGCAGATCGCCGGTCTTCACCAGCCCGCCCTCGCGAAAATGCACGGACTGGATGGCGCCGGCCACGCGGGAACGGACCTCGACGCGGTCGACCGCCTCCAGCCTGCCGGAAAATTCCTGCCAGGTCGAAACATTGTGCGGCTCGACGGTAGCGACGGTAACGGGGATGGCCGGAACCTGGGCTGCCTGTTCCGACTGCGCGGCAATCGCGCCGCCCGGCAGGTCCAGATAGGTGCCTGCGGCAATTGCAGAGACGACAATGCCCATGCCGGTGCCCAGCAGGGCCCAGCGCGTCTTTTTCGACGTCATGATGTACTCTCCTTGGCTCCGGCAGGAGCCTTCAATCAATCTCGGATAGACTAAAATTCAATGTTTCAGCTTGCTGGTGAAGGCGGCGAACTCGTCGCAGACGACGTCGATCCAGGCGCCGCCTTCTCCCCTGTACATGTCCGTCCAGCCCTGGCCGGCGGGTAAAATCCGCTGTTCCACTTTCACGCCGGCCTCGGCCATGCGTTTTGCATAACTCAAGGCCTCGTCCTTCAGCGGATCGTCCTCGGCGGTCATCACCAGGGCCGGCGCAACACCGGCCAGCCTCGAACAGAGGCAAGGCGCGGCATAAGGATGCGAAAAACCGCAGGCCGACCTGAGATAATGGCTCCAGCCTTGCGACCAGCGTTGCAGCATGCCAATCTCGCCCGCCTTGCGAAACGAGCCCGACGTCATCAGCGGGTCGATCATCGGCGACAGCAGCAGCTGGCCTGCCAACTGGCCGGGGATCTGGTCGCGCGCCTTCAGGGCGACACCGGCAGCGATGTTGCCGCCGGCTTCCTGTCCGGCAACGAACAGGGACGACTTGGCGCTGCCGAAAAGCTTGCGCCGGTTGCTGAGGCAACTCAGCACCTTGAAGACATATTCCATGGCCTGCGGGAAGGTGTTGCGCACCTCTCCGCCGTAATCGGCCTCGACGACGACGGCGCCGCGATCCGCCAGCGCCCGCGCCACCGGGCTTTCGGTTGCCGGCAACGGTGCCTGCTGGAACGCGCCGCCGCCGAGATAGAGCACGAGCGGCGGGGACTTGAGGCGGGCAGCGCCTTCATAAATGCGCACCGACGGCAATGGTCTTGCCGAATCGTCGATCGCCATGTCCTGCCACGTCGCCTGCATCGTCGTTTCCCGGCGTTCGTATCCTATACAACGCATCTGGCTTTTTATATTATTATACGATCCAATAGGCACAAGTCTGCCGTTGCTGATAACTCTGTTCCGAAAATCGGGATAATGTTGCGACGCACAAGGAGAGGATATGGACCAGCTTTCAGCAATGCGCACCTTCGTGCGGGTGGTGGAAACAGGAAACTTCACGCGTGCCGCCGCCGCACTCTCCATTCCGAAAACCACCGTCACCAATCTGGTGCAGGCGCTGGAGGCACATCTGCGGACCCGGCTGCTGAACCGTACGACGCGGCGGGTGACGGTGACGACGGACGGTGCGCTTTATTACGAACGGGCCATCCAGATCCTTTCGGAACTGGATGAACTGGACGGCAGCCTGACGAACTCCCAGGCCCAGCCCTCCGGCCGGTTGCGGGTGGAGATGGCCGGGGCCTTCGCCGACACGCTCGTCATCCCGTCGCTCTGTGATTTCTATTTGCGTTATCCGCAGATCCAGCTGGATATCGGCGTCGGCGACCGCCTTGTCGATTATCTTGCGGAAAACGTCGATTGCGCCCTGCGCGGCGGCACGCCGACGGATCAGTCGCTGGTGACGCGCAAGGTCGGCGAAATCAGGCTCTCCTGTTATGCGGCGCCGCGTTATCTGGAGAAATTCGGGATGCCGCAGCATCCGCTGGACCTGACGGCGAGCCATTTCTGCGTCGGTTACCTGATGGTGCCATCGGGAAAAGTCTTCAGCATGGATTTCCGGCGCGGCGACGAATCGCACGATATCGAGCCGCGTTATGTCGTCTCGGTCAACGACAGCCGAACCTATGTGAAGGCGGCGATTGCCGGCATGGGGGTGGCGATATCAGCACCCTACTTCGTCAAGGAGGCGGTGGAAAAGGGCGAACTGGTGCCCGTGCTCACCGACTGGCAATGCGAGAGTATTCCGCTGAACATCGTTTATCCGCGTACCCGCCATCTCAGCAACAAGGTGCGGGTATTCGTCGACTGGCTGGTGAAGCTGGTTCACGATCTGGACAAGGATTCGCCAGCCGAGGAGCGGTTTACGCAGGCGCCGGCGAAAATGCAGCGACGGTAGGCGCTGAGATCGCGCTCCTGCCGCCGCGGCCATGCGGCAAACGGCCCCATCTGCCGTCAAAATGATGGCTCCGCCCGGCTCGCCACTTTTCATCGCGACGTTTCGTTGGTAATCCTTCGCATCAGGAGAACCGATGAAAAAGCAACTGCAACAACTGAGGCTGGCCGTGGTGACGATCGTCGCCGTCTGCCTGCTCGTCGTGCAGGCAGCCATCGGGTCCTTTGCGCTTGCCGCTGCCGTCAACTCGCCCACCGTCGATTTTTACGGCAATCCGCTGTGCATCGAAAGCGTACGCGGCGATGACGGCGATACCGGCCATGTTGCGCTTCCCGATTGCTGCACCGTCAGTTGCAGCATGCATGTCGGCCTGGCATTGCCGGCCGAAAGCGCCAACTTCCTGATCAATCCCCTGGTTGTATCGTCCGGGATCGTCCAGGAGCGATATGTCACCGCCCCGCGCATAACGCTGGACTATCTTCCAGCCCATCCCCGAGCGCCTCCTGTCGCCGCGTAAACACCGGGCCTGAGATCGGCCCGCGATCTCGCGTGTTTACTCGATACGCCGCTGCGATGTTCTTTCGTGGCCGCTGCAGGAGAATGAAAATGATTGCTTCCCGTAAAGCTTTTGCAAAAACCGCCCTTCCGGCCGTTCTGGCCGCTCTTTTGGCACTGGCGCCGGCTGGCGTTTCCCAGGCTCATGAGTTCAAGGCCGGCAATATCGAAGTCGTCCATCCCTGGTCGCGGGCGACCCCGCCGGGAGCAAAGGTGGCGGCAGGATATCTGACCATCAAGAACAGCGGTTCGGAGCCCGACCGTCTGGTGTCCGTCACCGGCGAGATTGCCGAGAAAACCGAAGTCCATGAAATGGCCGTCAATGGCGAGGGCGTGATGACGATGCGGCCGGTTTCCGGCGGGGTGGAAATTCCGGCCGGCGGCGAAGTCGAGCTGAAGCCGGGTTCCTACCACATCATGTTCATGGGCCTGAACCGCCACGCCAAGGAAGGCGAGAGCTTTTCCGGCACGCTAACCTTCGAAAAGGCGGGCAGCGTCACGGTCGAATATTCCGTTGACAAGCTGGGCGCGACAAGCGGCCACGGCGGCTAACCTATCCCACCGAAATGCCGGCTGGCGTCGATGGTCTCGACCGTCGACACGGTGATGCCGAACGGGCCACGAGCGGTTTTCCGCCATCGTGACCGGCTGCGGAGCCGTGTGAAGCCATCCGGGGAAACATGCGCAGTCCCGAACCGCGTCAGCGGCGGGGTCGCGTATATAAAATCTTGAAAATTCACGGAATCTTGCCGGCCGAGGCTGGCGATACCACAATCGATGGAGAGTTTGAAATGTTCCGGAAAACGATGATGACGCTTGCCGCCGTTGCCCTTGGCGCCGGCACGGCCTCGGCGCATGTGTCGATCCAGGTGAAGGAAGCGCCTGTCGGCTCGACCTACAAGGTGGTGCTGCAGGTGCCGCACGGTTGCGAAGGAAAGCCGACCAATGTCCTGCGCGTGCAGATCCCGGAAGGGGTGATCGCCGTGAAGCCGCAGCCCAAGGCCGGCTGGACGCTGGAGAAAGTCAGGGGCGCCTATGCCAAATCCTACGACTATTACGGCACGCCGACGAACGAAGGCGTCAAGGAAGTCGTCTGGAGCGGCGGCAGCCTGGCGGATGACGAATATGACGAATTTGCATTTCGCGTCTATCTGACCAAGGATCTGAAGGCCGGCGAAACCCTGTATTTCCCGACGGTGCAGGAGTGCTCCGAAGGTCTGGCCGAACGCTGGATCGAGATCCCGGCCGCCGGCCAGTCCGCCGACGATCTGGAATTGCCGGCACCCGGCGTAAAACTGCTCGAAGCCACGGGCGGTCACTGATCCATTGGCCGGCGCCTTCGCCAAGGCGCCGGCCTGCTTCTCGATGGTGCGGAGAGACGGGTGAAAAACAGCGTTCGTGGTGACCATGCCTTCATGGCCTTGCTGGCGGGGATCGTCTGGCTCTGTCTAACCAGCATCGCCATGGCCCATGCGTCCTTGACGTCGGCGGAACCGGCGGATGGCGCGGTCGTGCAGGTGGCGCCGCAGCGTTTTAGCCTTTCCTTCAGCGAGCCCGTGTCGCCGCTTGCCCTCAAGCTTGTCAGGCCGAACGGGCAGGCGCTTGCCCTCGACACCTTCGTGCTGCGCGACCGGACGCTGGATATCGAGCCGCCGAAAGAGCTTTCGCCGGGGACCTACGTCCTGTCCTGGCGGGTGGTTTCGGAAGACGGGCATCCGGTTGCCGGCTCGGCGGTTTTTTCCATCGGCGCCCCGAGCGGCGCTGCTCCTGCCGTCACCGAGACCGACGATTGGCCGGTGAGGGTGGCGCTCTGGTCCGCCAGGGTGGGCCTGTATGCCGGGCTTTTCTTCGGTATCGGCGGTGTCTTCGCCTCGTTCTGGCTCCTCCCCGGCAGGGATCGGGGGGGCGCGTGTTTTGCCGTCATGATCGTTGTCGGTCTCGCAGGCACCATTCTCTCCGCGGGCCTGCAGGGACTCGATGCGCTGGGCGTGCCGCTCTCGGGCCTCTTCGACAGCATTGTCTGGCGCGCCGGACTGGACACGAGTTTCGGCCGAACCGTCATCGTCATGACGGCAGCCCTCGTACTCGCGGCACTCGCCATGGTTCCACGCCTGAGATGCTGGGGGCCATGGCTTGCCGGCGCCGCTCTTCTGGCCGGAGCCGGGGCGCTCGCCTTGAGCGGCCATGCCAGTGCCGCCGCGCCGCAATGGCTGACGCGGCCGTCCGTCTTCCTGCATGCCGCAACCATCGCCATCTGGATCGGCGCCTTGTTGCCGTTGGCGAAGGCCGTGCGCGATGGCGGCAACGGGGCGGAAGAGGCGCTCCGGCGGTTCGCGCGGTTCATCCCCTATGCCGTCGCGGTGCTGGTCGTCGCCGGCCTTGTCCTTGCCGTCATCCAGGTGGAGCATCCTGCCGCCCTCGTCGAAACGGCTTACGGCAATGTCTTGCTGGTGAAGGCCGGATTGCTCCTTGTTCTGTTCGCGCTGGTTGCCGTCAATCGATGGCTGCTGACGAAACCGGCGCTGACGGGCGAAACGACCGCCGTCAGGCGCCTGTTGCGGGCCATCGTCGTCGAGACCGTTCTGGTCCTGGCGATTTTTGCCGTTGCCGCCACCTGGCGCTTCACGCCGCCGCCGCGCGCCCTGGCAATCGCCGCCGCCCAGCCGGCTTCGATCCACATCCACACCGACAAGGCCATGGCGGACGTGACGATCAGCCCGGGCCGGACGGGGCCGGTCACCGTCTCCGCTATCGTCATGAACACGGATTTCGGCGCACTTGACGCCAAGGACGTCTCTTTCGTCTTCTCCAACCCGGCGGCGGGCGTGGAGCCGATCCGGCGCAAGGCGGTCAAGCCGGGCGACGGGACATGGCAGGTCGACGGCCTCGTTCTTCCCTTGCCGGGCACCTGGACGGTTCGCCTCGACGTGCTGATCAGCGATTACGAACTGGCTCGCCTGCAAGGCGAAATCGCCATCCGGCCATGATCCGGCTGGCGCTCCCGCGGCGCGACAGGTCGCGATCGAGGCCGCCGGCTTCACGGGGAAGTGAAACTCTTTGAAAGGTTTTGCCTTTTCCTGGTCGTGGCTGTCATGCAGTCTCCGGCAATGCGGCAAAGGATCGACAGATGACGAGTGGTTTATGGCGCAAGCATGTCTTGCTGGCGGTATTCGGCATAGGGATCGCCGGCAGCGCGGCGGCGGAAGGCATCAATGCGGGTGACCGCGATTATACGCAATCCGTCCCCTTCGAGGCCCGCACCGTGGCGGAATTCGACACGCCGTGGGCGATTGCCTTCCTTCCCGACGGGCGCATGCTGATCACCGAGAAGCCCGGCCGGATCTTCCTCGTTTCGGCTTCGGGCGGAAAGACGGAGGTCGAGGGCGTGCCGGAGGTCGCCGCGTCGGGACAGAACGGCCTGCTCGATATCGCCGCGGCGCCGACATTTGCCGCGGACCGGACGATCTATTTCACCTTCTCCGAGCCGGGTTCGGGCGGCAGCAGCCTTGCGCTGGCAAAAGCCAGGCTGGGGATTTCGGGTCCTTCGGCAAAGCTCGAAGACCTCGCGATCATCTGGCGACAGGCCCCGAAGGGCGGCGGCGGCCAGCCCGGCGGCATCATCGCGTTTGCGCCGGATGGACGGCATCTTTTCCTGACCTCCGGCGACCGCATGCGGCCGAAGACGGCGCAGGATCCGGAACAGGCGCTCGGCAAGGTCCTGCGCCTCAATCTCGACGGGACGACGCCCGAGGACAATCCTCTGGTTTCGGCTGGCGGCGTGCAGGCGCAGACCTGGACGAGCGGGCACCGAAATCCCTATGGCCTGGCCTTCGCCCCGGACGGGAAGCTGTGGCTGCACGAAATGGGGCCGCGCGGCGGCGACGAACTCAATCTCATCGTCGCGGGGCAGAATTACGGCTGGCCGCTGGTCTCGAACGGCGACAATTACAGCGGCAGCCGCATTCCCCGCCATTCGACCCGGCCGGAATTCACCCCGCCCGCTCTGTACTGGAACCCGGTAATCGCGCCGGCCGGACTTGTCTTTTATGATGGTGGCCTGTTCCCGCAATGGCGAGGCTCCGCCCTGATCGGCGGCCTCGCCTCGACGGCGTTGCTGCGCATCACCTTCGATGCCGACGGCAACGCCGATGAGGCGGAGCGCTGGAACATGGAGGCGCGCATCCGCGATGTCGCGGTGGCGCCGGACGGTTCGGTCTGGGTGATCGAGGACGACAATCCCGGCCGGCTGAGACGCCTGACGCCGAACGCCACCGCCAACTGACGGCCGCCCTTGGATGACGGGCTCAGTCGAAGCGGCCTTCGCTTGCCTTCTGCCAGCGGTCGAAGGCAGCGGGCAGCCTGCCGGTCGGGGCGAAATCGTGCTGCTGCAGCCAGCCGGGCACGATGTCGGTGGAACGCACCAGCTTCATGACGCGATCGGGGTGAATGCCAAGCCCGAGCACCGAGAACGGCCGCAGCAACGTCGCCGCCGCCGTTACCACGAAACGCGGCAGCAGGAAGGTCTTCACGCCGGCGAATTGACCGGCTTTCATGGTCTCGACGATCTGTTCCAGCGTGTAGCGATCCGGATAGCAGCCGTTGAACAGGATGGAGCGCTCGTCAAGGCCGCGGGCGTAAAAGATCGCTTCGAGCAGGTCGTCGACGTAAAAGCACGCCTTGATCGTGTCCTTGCGGCCGGGATAGACGAAGAAACCCTTCTTCATCAGCTTGGCCAGCCGGGTGAAATTGCCGCCCTCGCCGGGGCCGAAGATCACGGCGGGACGGGCGATGACCAACCGGCGGCCGGCATCCTCCTGCATCCAGGCGCGGTGAATGCCTTCGGCCAGCCATTTCGACCAGCCATAGGCGGATTCGGGCGCGGGCGGGGATGCCTCCGACTTCGTCTCTTCGCCGGGGCCGTAGACGGAGATCGAGCTGGTGAAGACGATGGTTTCGATGCCGCGCCGGCGGGCGAATGCGGTGACCTGGGTCGCGCCGGCGATGTTGGTGTCGTAATATTCGGGATCGGGATGGCCGGGCGTGACGTGGACGGCGGCGAGATTGAAGATGGTGTCGATCTCGCCGTCGACCTGCAGGCCGCTGAGGTCGCGGACGTCGGCCTGGATATAGGTCACACCGTCAAGCCTTTGCCGCGGCGGGCGGCGGTCGACCCCGACCAGCGGCGTGACGCCGTCGGCTTTCAGACGTCGCAGCAGGTGGCTGCCGATGAAGCCGCTACTGCCGAAAACTATCGCTCCGGTCGTCATTGCTGTCGGCGGCCCTCATGATCGGTGGACACTGCGAGGATCGCCCGGCGATGACCGACCGCAGCCTGGATAGATGAAAAAAGAGCCGTTTGGCACAGCATAGAGATAGGATTTACAAGTATCCGATTAAAAAGACCTGAATATCGATGACGGCACTTGAAGGTTGCCGTATGTGGATCGGATAGGCCCGGTCGTGTGTCTCCGGTTCGGTTCGTCGAAATGAAACGGAGGAGGCCGGAATCGGGTGGCGATGAACCGGGCGCCGGGACAGGATCATCATCCAATATGAACACGCATCGAGCGTCAGGACATGCCGGGATGACCCGTTTCTACACCATCTTGGCCTCGCCGGTCGGGGAATTGACGCTCGTTGCCGGCGAAAACGGGCTGGTGGCCGTGTTGTGGGAAAACGACAAGCCCGAACGCGTCCGCATCGGCGCCGTTGTCGAAGATGCGCGGCATCCGGTGCTGGTGGAGACGGTACGCCAGCTTGGCGAATATTTCGATGGCAGAAGAAGGGCGTTCGACCTGGCTCTCGATTTTGTCGGCACGCCCTTCCAGCAACAGGTCTGGGCGGCACTTCTGGCCATCCCTTATGGCGAAACGCGATCCTACGGTCAGCTTGCCGAAACACTCGGCCGTCCGTCCGCGGCCCGCGCCGTCGGGGCGGCGAACGGCCGCAATCCGATATCGATCATCACGCCTTGCCACCGCCTGATCGGCGCGAATGGCGATCTGACGGGTTTTGCCGGCGGCTTGGACAATAAGCGGTTTCTGCTCTCCCTGGAAGCGGCGAGAGGCCGAACGGCGACCTGATTTCCACGCGCCATCGATAGAGGCTGCTCGATGAACGTGGCTGCCATCGATGCGGCAGGCTGTACCTTAAAAACCCTCCCAATCCTGCCTGCGCCACCTGACCGGCGGTATTGCGTTCGACTGTGATCCATCCTGTGAAATGTTGAATTTGTGCGTATTGACAATTTCAACATAATCAACATAAATCCACATAAGTGGAGATGACGCTCGTGGATTTTTCGGTTCTTGCGCTCAGGTCGGCAATCGCTTCAGGCAGCCTCACATCCGAGGCGCTGGTGCAGGAAAGCCTGGCGCGCATCAAACGATTGAACCCGGTCGTCAACGCCTTCAGCCAGGTCTACGAAGAACAGGCGCTGGAGGAAGCAAGGGCGTGCGACCGGGAAGCGGCGGAAGGCCGTTTTCGCGGTCCGCTTCACGGCATTCCGATGGGGGTCAAGGACCTCTTCTTCACGGCGGGCCGCTTGTGCCAGCGCGGCTCCACCGCCTACAAAGATTTCGCTCCCAAGGCGACGGCGCCGATCGTCCAGCGGATGGTCGAT
>Ga0066256_1001800_pt1 | contig 26756 bp, 29 predicted proteins | sample ThiBio_1000_biof_FD_87107 | JGI IMG/M metagenome (GOLD analysis project Ga0066256, IMG submission 87107) | Wastewater bioreactor microbial communities from Cape Town, South Africa - Thiocy_expt_1000_biof (version 2) | ecosystem: Engineered > Bioreactor > Thiocyanate-remediating >... | reverse complement strand
TGATGCAGATGACGAAGGCTTCCGGCGCGTACTTGGCAATGCCGGCACCTACCTGCTCCATCACCTTGAGGTTGATTTCGAGCAGGTCATCGCGGCTCATGCCGGGCTTGCGCGGCACACCGGCGGTGACGATCACGACGTCGGCACCCTGGATGTCCTTGTATTCCGAGGTGCCCTTGAGGTCCGAGTTGAACCCTTCGACCGGGCCTGACTGCGCCAGATCCAGCGCCTTGCCCTGCGGCACGCCATCCATGATGTCGAACAGGACGACATCGCCCAGTTCCTTGGTTGCGGCCAGCAAAGCGAGGGTCCCGCCGATTTGTCCCGCCCCGATAAGAGCGATCTTCTTGCGCGCCATGAGCCCCGTACCTCGTCTGTGCTGAATTTGCGGCTCCTATAATCCGCTGCGGCGGGGCGTGGCAAGTCACGCCTTCGGCTCTGCCGGCCTGGCAGGTTCGGCCTTGTGCGGTGCCTCGAGATATGTCTCGGACTGCATCTCGGTCGGCCGGGAGGCGGTGCGGGCGAATTCAAAGGCGGTCTGCTGGTCCTGTCCAAGCTCGTCCAGCGGTGCCGCGAAGCTCGCGGCCAGCTTTACGCCGCGGTCATAGAGCGTATCGACCAGCAGTATGAAGCGCTTGGCGGCGCTCGAATTCAGCCGCGAGAATTTCGGGACATTGTCGATCATCAGCGTATCGAAGGCATGCGCCAGCTTGAGGTAGTCGCGCGACCCGAGCGGGCGTTCGCACAGCTCAGCGAAGCCGAAGCGCGCCGCGCCCATGGCGGCACGCGGGACGGGGATGGTGCGTCCGAGCGAGGTGATCGCCGTCGGGCTGCTCTCGACGCCACCGGTCAGGTGCAGCCAGAGCTGGTCCATGGCAGCCTCCGGCTCCGGTCCGAAGATGAAGACCTGCTCGCCGCGGAATTTCAGCCGCCGATAGTCGGTTGGCCCATCCAGCAGCACCACGTCCACATGCGCCTTGAGCTCGGCGATGAACGGCAGCACCAGCTGCCGGTTGAGTCCGTTCTCGTACAGATCGTCGGGGCGCACATTGGAGGTGGCGACAATGGTCACGCCGCGTTCGAACAGCTTGCCGAAAAGGCGGCCCAGCAGCATCGCATTGGTGATGTCCTGGACCTGGAACTCGTCGAGGCAGAGCAGCCGGGTCTCTCCCAATACGGCGCGCACGGCGGCAGCGACCGGATCGGCATCGTCGTGGCGACCCTTCGGCGTGCCGCGAAAGGCCGTTATCGCCGCATGAACATCGTTCATGAATTCGTGGAAGTGCGCGCGATGCTTGTGACGGACCGGCGCGACGGAAAAGAACAGGTCCATCAGCATGGTCTTGCCGCGTCCCACGGCGCCCACGAGATAGGCGCCCCGCACGGGCGCGGCGCGTTTCGCCCCGAAACCGAGAAAGCCACTGCCCACCGGCTGCGCCAGTTCGCCGGCCACCCGATCGAGCGTCAGCGCGGCCTCTGCCTGCAGCGCGTCAGGCGAGAGGCGCCCGCCGGCAATGAGGGCATTCAGGCTGTTGGAAACGGGTGTGGCTGCGGAGCCCCGCCGCGAGCCGGCCACGACGCTAGCTCACCATCGAGATGCCCTGGCCTCCAGCCAGGGTGCCGATGAAGCGGTTGCCGCTGAGGATCATAGCGGCGATCATGTCGCCGTTCTCATCGAACAGCTGAACCTGGCTGCCGGCCAGCTGCCACGAGGCGACGACGCGCAGCCCCTGCAGATCGCAGCCGGGAGTCGAGGCGCGATAGCGCGACGTGCCGGCCTTGGTGGTCTGCGTGAGGTTGAGCTTGCACTGCTGGGCGCCTGAAACGATCGTCCAGCCGCCCAGCAGCTTCTGCACGGAAAGCCCGCCGCCGAGGTCGCGTCCCGGGGCGTTGGGAACGGAGCCGACGGAATCGAAGGAAACGAAACCGCCGTTGTCGGCGGTCTGCACGGCCGGCTGATTGCCGCCGAGCACCGGCTGGCCGGTCAGCGCGGGGTTCAGCGGTTGGGCCGGCTGGCCGATCTGCGTGGTCATTTGGCCGTTCGGCAACTGGTTGGGCTGCACCGCGCCCGATTGACCGATTGCGGGGAGGTTGGTGCTCGCGACCTGCGAATTAGGCAGGGGCTGCAACTGTTCGGGCTGCGAGATATTGCGGGTGGCGACACGGCCAGACGCGCAGGCAGTGAGCGTCAGGCTCAGCAGGCCCACTGCCGTCAGCGAAACGCTGATGCGTTTCCAATGCGTCATGCACTCACTCCAGGCTCTCGGTTCGAATTTGAATGGGGCATAGCGCAAGAGGTGCCGCCGATTCAACCTTGAGACCGTCCACGCGGTCCTTTTTGGGCCGATTAATGCGGCGAAGTTGCGGCCCCGTGGGGCGCTTCAGCCCTGCCGCATCTCCTCGATCAGCGATTCCGCGAGGAGCCTTGCATCTTCGGCCTCGTCCTCCGGCACGCTGATAGCGATGCCCCGCGGGCCGAATACCCCCGGCAGCCCGGGCAGGCCGCTGTCGCCGCCCTCCATAGGGTGGAAGCCATGCGCCTTGAGCGCAAGGATCAGCACGCGGGCCGCAGACGGATCGGTAATTTCGGCGATCGTTTCGTACACACGGACCTTTCGGCGGTCAGGCGGCTTCCCGCGTCACCATCATCTTCTTGATCTCGGCGATTGCCTTGTCCGGGTTGAGACCCTTGGGGCAGACCTTGGTGCAGTTCATGATGGTGTGGCAGCGATAGAGCTTGAACGGGTCCTCGAGCCCGTCGAGACGCTCGGTCGTCGCTTCGTCACGGCTGTCGATCAGCCAGCGATAGGCCTGCAGCAGGATCGCCGGGCCGAGGTATTTCTCGCCGTTCCACCAGTAGCTCGGGCACGAAGTGGAGCAGCAGGCGCACAGGATGCACTCATAGAGCCCGTCCAGCTTCTCGCGCTGCGCGTGCGTCTGGATCCACTCGGTCTGCGGTGTCGGGCTAGTGGTTTTCAGCCACGGCTCGATGGCGCGGTGCTGGGCATAGAAGGTCGAGAGATCGGGAACGAGGTCCTTGATTACCGGCATGTGCGGCAGCGGGTAGACGCGCACCGGCCCGGCGGGGATTTCGTCCATGCCGCGGGTGCAGGCCAGCGTGTTCAGCCCGTCGATGTTCATCGCGCAGGACCCGCAGATGCCCTCGCGGCAGGAGCGGCGCAGCGTCAGCGTCGGGTCGATGGTATTCTTGATCCACAGCAGGGCATCAAGGACCATCGGCCCACAATCGTCGAGGTCGACGAAATAGGTGTCGATCCGCGGATTGGCCTCGGTATCGGGATCATAGCGATAGATGCGGAACTCGCGCAGCCGTGAAGCAGAGGGTTTGGGCCAGGTCTTTCCCGGCTTGACCTGCGAGGCTTTGGGTAGGGCCAGTTCCACCATGGTTTCTTCTCGTTCAGTCGGGGCTCAGCGGGCGCGGGAATCGCGCTGCTCGAGCCCGTAGATGCGGTCGTTGACTTCATCGAGGGATTTCGCGAACACCGCCTGGGCGTCACTCAATCCCTGATTGTAGTAGTAGCCGCCGATCTCGGCGGTGAAGAAGTCCAGCAGGAAATGCGCCGGGATGGCGCCGATCTCCTGCTCGAGCTCGTCGGCGAAATAGCGCTGGATGCGGCCGACGATGGCATCGCGTTCCGGCTTGTCGAAGGCGATCTTCTTCACTCAGTAGCCCGGGATGCAGACCGCGTTCGATTTTGCGATGTAGTCGTTGTACGGCACGTCGTATTGCGACGGTGGTGCCTTGCCCTTCATCGAGGCGATGATGACCGCCATGAAGTCGGCATCCACCAGCTTGGGAGCCACTTCCCGCTTGCAGCTGCAGAGCGCGTCGTTCTGCGAAATGCCCATGCAGGTCTTGTAGAACTCGGCCAGCTGCTCGCTCGACGGCGCGGCCGCCTGGCCGGTTCCCGTCAGCATGGCCGTCGCGGCCAGAATGAGTGCAATGCGCTTCATCGATCTACCCTCGGTATCCTTTGTCAGCTGGCCGGCGGGGCGCAGACCTTGTTGCTGTCGCGCACGTAGTAGGGCCACTTGTCGACCACGTCCTGCGGCACTTCGCTGGCCTTGATCATGCTCTGGAATTTCGCCGGATCGTCGAGCGCAGTGACGATGTAGCCGAGCATCTCGTCGTCCACGAGCTTGACCGCCTCGGCGGTCTTGCAGGTGCACAACTCCGTATTGTTGCCCGACGCCTTAAGGCAGGCCGCCATGTAGTCTTCCTTGACGTCCGCCTGGGCCGGCGCGCTCAGCGCCAGCATAGGAAGGGCGAGGAGCCCGACGGTGAAAAATCTCATCTCAACTCCTTGCGGATGACCAGCTTCAGTCCGGACCAGATATCGGTCACCGCCGCTACCTTTACATCCACGAGGCCGATGGGCAAAACGACGTCGCGGATCACATCTTCCGTGATGTCCGTCGGAACCTTGCTCGCCTTCTTGGGCCAGGAGATCCAGATCGCGCCATCGCGAGCGATGTGCTGCATCAAAGGTTTGGCCGCCATCTCGAGGTCCGTACGAGCTGTCGCAAAGCCGTGGATCACGTCGTAGCCCGGCGTGCCGCCTGCAAAGCTGGTCCAACCCGCTTCCGTTACCTCGTCGAAGCTGCGGGACGAACGCAAGTCGCCCAGTTCGGGCGGCAAGGCGACGAAGAGTATGCGCTGCCCGTCCTTGAGCCCGAGCTTTTGCGCCAGCGGCGTGCCGGAATAGCCTGCGACGGCATTCATCGCCCGGCGCCCGGTGCGTGCCGCAATCCTGGCCGGCTGGTGCAGCTCACCGTCCATGCGCTCCTCGCGTCACTAGTACACGCGTGCCTTGGGCGCGATCTTCTTGAGCGGGATGCCGCCCTCGCTCTCGGTCGTGAGCGGGTCGATGTGAACGGGGCGATAGTCGAGCGAGACAGCGCCGGTCGCGGTATCGAGATAGCTCAGGGTGTGCTTGCGCCAGGTGACGTCGTCGCGATCGGGGAAGTCCTCGCGCGCATGGGCGCCGCGGCTCTCGTGCCGTGCCTCGGCGCTCACCACCGTGGTGATGGCGCAGGCCATGAGGTTTTCCAGTTCGAGAGTTTCGACCAGGTCGGAATTCCAGATCATGGACCGGTCGTGGACCTTGAGATCGGAAAGTTCCGGCCAGAGCGCGGCCATCCGCTTCACGCCCGACTGCAGCGTTTCCGCGGTGCGGAACACTGCTGCGTCTTCCTGCATGATCCGCTGCATGCTGTCGCGGACCTTGGCTGTCGGCGAGCTGCCATTGGCATGGCGCAACCGGTCGAAGCGTCCGATGATGCGGTCCTCGACGTGGCGATTGACCTCCGGGATCGGTGCATTCCGATCCATCATCTCGCCGGCCCGCAAAGCCGCGGCACGGCCGAAAACCACAAGATCGGTCAATGAGTTGGAGCCGAGGCGATTGGCGCCATGGACCGACGCACAGGCCGCTTCGCCCACGGTCATCAATCCCGGTACCAGCGCGTCCGGCCCGCCGCGGCGGGGGTCGACGACTTCGCCGTGATAGTTCGCGGGAATGCCGCCCATGTTGTAGTGAACGGTCGGCAGGACCGGGATGGGCTGGCGCGTCAGATCGACGCCGGCGAAGATTTTCGCCGATTCCGAAATGCCAGGCAGGCGCTCATGCAGCACCTTCGGATCGAGATGGTCGAGGTGCAGGAAGATGTGGTCCTTCTTCGGGCCGACGCCACGTCCCTCGCGGATCTCCATGGTCATGCAGCGCGAGACGACGTCGCGGCTGGCGAGGTCCTTGGCGTTGGGGGCATAGCGCTCCATGAAGCGCTCACCCTCCGAGTTCACCAGATAGCCGCCCTCGCCGCGGGCGCCTTCGGTGATGAGGCAGCCGGCGCCGTAGATCCCGGTGGGGTGGAACTGTACGAATTCCATGTCCTGCAGCGGCAGGCCGGCGCGCGCCACCATGCCGTTGCCGTCACCGGTGCAGGTATGCGCCGAGGTTGCCGAGAAATAGGCGCGGCCATAGCCGCCCGTGGCGATCACCGTCAGCTTGGCGCGGAAGCGGTGCAGCGTGCCGTCATCGAGGCACCAGGCCAGGATGCCCTGCACAGAGCCGTCTTCGCCCATCAGCAGGTCGATGGCGAAATATTCGATGAAGAACTGCGCGTTGTTGCGCAGCGACTGGCCATAGAGCGTGTGCAGGATGGCGTGGCCGGTGCGGTCTGCGGCGGCGCAGGTCCGCTGCACCGGGGGGCCGTCGCCGAATTCGGTCATGTGGCCGCCGAACGGCCGCTGGTAGATCTTGCCTGCTTCGTTGCGGGAGAAGGGCACGCCATAGTGCTCGAGCTCGTAGACCGCCGCCGGCGCCTGTCGCGCCAGGTATTCCATGGCGTCGTTGTCGCCCAGCCAGTCCGACCCCTTGACGGTGTCGTACATGTGCCACTGCCAGTTGTCCGGGCCCATGTTCTGAAGCGATGCAGCGATGCCGCCCTGCGCCGCGACCGTGTGCGAGCGGGTCGGGAAAACCTTGGTGACGCAGGCAGTATTGAAGCCCTGTTCGGCCATGCCCAGCGTGGCGCGGAGGCCAGCGCCGCCGGCGCCGACGATCACAACGTCGAAGGCGTGGTCGATGATATCATATGCAGCCACGGGCTCAGCCCCAGAACACGAGTTTGGCGATGGCGACGAGGCCGACGAGCCCGATGCCGAGGGTGAAAGTGTCGTTGAGCCCGAACGAAAGCCGGATGAGCCGCGGATCGTGCACGTAGTCCTCGATCACCTCGCGCATGCCGATGCGCATGTGGATGCAGACGACGACGATCAACAGGGCCAGCAGCAGGGCGACCAGCGGATGGGCGATGGTCGCGACCGTGGCGGCGCGATCGGCGCCTGCGACGCTGACCACGAGCCAGATCAGGAAGCCGAGGAAAAAGATGTTGAGCGCGCCGGTGATGCGCTGCCAGCGGAACGTCGGCGTCGCCTTCGTGCCCGAGCCGTAGTGGCTGTGGGGGCCGGCAATGCCCCGCCGGTCGAGGTTCATGCGCGGCTCCACACGAAGATGATCCAGGCCAGCAGGGTGAGGCCGATGCTCGCGGAAATCTGGATGCGGACGATGGCCTCGCGGCCGACCGGATCCATCATGCGGGCCGAATCCCAGATGAAATGCCGGATGCCGCCGAGCATGTGATGGAACAGCGACCAGGTGTAGCCGAACAGCACGATCTGCCCGAGCCAGCTGCCGATCAGGCCGTTGAACAGGCTGAATGCCTCGCCGCCGAGCGCCGCCGCGCCCAGCCAGACCACCAGCAACACGGTGCCGGCATAGTTGGCGATGCCGGTGACGCGCTGGGCGATGGACATCGCCATGGTGAGAGTGAAGCGGTAGACCTCGAGGTGCGGAGAAGTGGGCCTTGCGCGCGGAGCCATCGACGTCTCGATATTCGCTCTCCGAGGCGGGTCGGAGGGGCGTAGTTTGGAATGGTTCGAGACTTCTAGCCGCGTCGCCGCGTCAGGTCAAAGCAATCGATACTAGACTTTTTGCGGGTCTGCGGCGCTGATCGCGGACCGGGTCGATTCGAGCCTCGGCGAGGGAGACTGAGCGTGCGCCAGAAGATTGAAATCGTTGCCGAAAAGGTGCTGAGCGAGGTGTGGGGCAAGCTCAGCAGTTTCACCATCGCCTTCGTCCGGCGCAACGGCGAGGTCCAGAATCTGCCGCGCGAGGTGTATGACCATGGGAATGCGGCGGCGGTGCTGCTGTGCGACCCGCGGCGGGGGATGGTGGTGCTGGCCCGGCAGTACCGGTTTCCGGTCCAGCTCAACGGAGATAACCCTTATCTTATAGAGGTTTGCGCCGGATTGCTGGATGGCGATGCACCGGAGGTCTGTGCGCGGCGGGAGGCTGAGGAGGAGAGCGGCTACCGAGTCGCATACATAAGCTATGTCTTTGATTTATATATGAGTCCGGGGTCGCTGACGGAGAAGGTATCGTGCTTTCTGGCGACTTATGACCCGAGCCAGCGGGTTTCTGCGGGCGGTGGGCTGGCGGACGAGGGGGAGGACATCGAAGTCCTTGAAATACCGTTCGAATCGGCGCTGGACATGATCCGGACAGGCGAGATCGTCGACGCCAAGACCATCGCGCTGCTGCAGCATGCGGCGCTGACCGGTCTGTTCAGGAACGACCCTGAGGGCAGGGCGATGGAGAGCGGTTTGGCCGAATCCCGCTGAATTCGGCGCCGGGTCAGCACGAGTCGGACCGCGCCGCGAAATCTGCCGCTCAGCGGTAGTCGACGAGCTTGCGATCGGGGTCGTAAGGCTGGTCGGCGACGACCCGGGTGACGGCCTGACCGCAGCGCATCTTCTTGGTCATGGCGTCGTAGGCGTAGGTCGGGTTGCCATGCAGTTGCCAGCCCTCGGACAGGGCCTTGGTCACCTTGTGACAGAAGGCGGAGTCGTCCTCGCCGGTCAGAAATCGATAGATCAACATCTTATGCCCCCGTAACCGGCATGTCGCTGCACGGCTGTTGTAAGTCGCATGGCTTATCGCTAATGCGTTCGCCATGCACTCCTTTCCGGACTACCTGATCGACGGCTACCGGGCCTTCATGGCCGAGCGGTATGCGCGCGAAAGCGGCCGCTACAAGGAACTGGCGAAGGGCGGACAAAAGCCCTCCACCATGATCATCGCCTGCTGCGACAGTCGCGCGGCACCCGAGACGATCTTCAATGCCGGACCGGGCGAACTGTTCGTCCTGCGCAACGTCGCCAATCTCGTTCCGACCTACCAGCCCGATGCCGGGCAGCACGGCACCTCGGCCGCCATCGAGTTCGCGGTCAACGGCGTGGGCGTCAGCAACATCGTCGTCATGGGGCATGGCCGCTGCGGCGGCATCCATGCGGCCCTGAGCGACAGCAAGCCGCTGGCGGCCGGCGACTTCATCGGCAAGTGGATGAGCATGCTGTCGCCGGTCACCGACGCCGTCGCCAAATACTCGGCGCTGACCGAAACCGAACGCGAGACGATGCTGGAGCGGCTGTCGATCCGCCACTCGATCCGCAACCTCAGAACCTTCCCTTATGTCCGGGCGCTGGAAGACGAGGGCAAGCTGTTCCTGCATGGGGCCTGGTTCGACATCTCGACCGGCGAGTTGTGGGTGATGGACCCCCAGACGGGCGACTTCTCCCGCCCCGAACTGTGACGCGGGGGCCGGGTGCCGGCCCCATTTCCGCGACGACTGCCATGTTTCGGCCGCAGACCGAACACATTGATTTTTCGTAGCTATTTTGGAACGCATGGCTCCTTCGGACGTCTAGAGGGGCTGACGCGCGCCGCGTTTGCCTTCCGGCATCCGCTGGTCGCTCAGCCCCTCCCGATTTTCCGAACGGAGCCATGAAAATGAAGAAGATCCTCCTTGCGACGCTGGCGATTGCCGGATTGACGCTGTCGTCCGGTGCCGTGCTGGCGCAGTCCCTGACCGACGATCTGAGCTTTGACGGGGTCGACGCCGATGGCGACGGCAACGTCACCTGGCAGGATTCGTGCTGGTCTATTCCAACGTTCCCGAAGCCGATTTCGTGGTCGCCGACCTCGATGGCGACGGTGCGCTGCAGGTCGCCGAATTCGATTCCCTGACGGTCGCGACCGGCTCCATCAGCCCGCGACCCTCGCTTGTCGAACCGTTCGATGACGACGCGCAGGCGGAGTCGCTGGTGCTCGACTCGGGCGTCGACGACTAGCTGTGGAGATGGGGGCCGCGCCTCGGCGCGGCCTTCGTCACAAGCCGCGTGGCGTCGGGGTGAGGCCCGGCGGTGCCGCAACGAGGCCGGCGGCGGGAGCGCGCAGTTCCCAGCTGAGACCCGTCGGCTCGAACTCCGTCCGCACACGACCACCCATGGACTGGCCGGTAATCCGCCGGATGATGGCGGTGCCGAACCCGGAATTTTCGGGGGCGACAGCGGGCGGCGTGCCGCCTGTCTCGCGCCAGGACACGACAAGCTCGGGACCGGTGGCGGTGTCCTCGAGCCGCCAGGCGACCGCGACATGCCCGGAGGCCGTCGACAGCGGTCCGTGCCGGACGGCATTGGAAGCCAGCTCGTGGATGGCTATGGCCAGCGTCTGCGCCGAGGTTGGCACAAGGATCAAAGGGTCGCCATCGAGCGCGACCTTGTCGCGATCGAGCCCGGCGACGTGCGCCAACTGTGCCTCGACCACCCGGCCGATGTCGGCGCCGTGCCAGCTGCTTTCGATCAGCAGATCCTGATTGGCCGAGAGACCCTGCAGGCGCTCACCGATACGCTCGAGAAAAGTCGCGGGCGTGCTGCGGGCAGCGGTGTGCCGGATGATCGACTGGACGATAGCCAGCAGGTTCTTGGATCGGTGGTTGACCTCGCGGCTGAGCTGGCGCTGGGTCTCCTCCAGGTGCCGCCGATCGGTAATGTCGCGGGCGGTCTTCGAGGCGCCGATGACCTGGCCCTGGCGGTTGCGGACAGGCGAAACGGTGACCGATATCGCCACCAGGGAGCCATCGCGGCGACGCCGGAGCGTATCGAAATGCTCGACCCGCTGACCGTTGCGGATGCGGGTGATGATCCGGGTTTCCTCGTCGAGCCGGTCCTCGGGGATGATGAGGCTGATGTGCCGGCCGATGGCCTCCGCGGCGGTGTAGCCGAAGATCGACTCGGCGGCGCCGTTCCAGGAGGTGATGATGCCGTCCAGATCCTTGCTGATGATGGCGTCATCGGAGGATTCGACGATGGCCGCCAGAAGCGCCATGACGTGATCCGCTCCGGTGGGCTGGATCGGCGTTTCAGTGGAACTCATCGTGACATATCCCGGCGGAGAGCACGGCATCCCCCGTTCCGCCTTCAGGTCTCGCAACGTGCAATACCGCCAAAGGCTCCGGATGTTGATCAGATTTGGTTAAAGTTCGCTTCAAGCCCTGGTGAGCCTGGCCCTCAGGCCCGTGCCCGCCGGCGGATCAGCCCCGGGCCGAAGACGTTCACCAGCAACCCGACGAAGACCAGCGCGCTGCCGATGACCTCGATCACGGTGACGCCTTCGCCCAGAAAGAGGAAGGCCGAGCCGAAGCCGAAGATGGGAACCAGCAGGGTGAACGGGGCGACGGTGGTGGCCGGATACTTCGAGAGCAGCACCGCCCAGACACCATAGCCGAACAGCGTCGACAGATAGGCCGTGAACATGACGCTGAGGCCACCCCGCAGCGTGAGGGCATGGTGCATCTGGGGAAAGAACCCGAAGCCACCTTCGAACAGCAGCGACAGCACGACCATGGGCAGCGGGACGAACAGCGCCGACCAGACGACGAGCCCGAGCATGTCGATGCGGCCCGCCTTCTTGGTGATGATGTTGCTGATGCTCCAGAAGAAGGCGCCCGCCAGCATGCAGAGCCGCGGAATGAGCGCGGTGGGCTCGATCCGCTCCACGGCAATGACGCCGATGCCGCCGAAAGCGATCAACGCGCCGACGACCTGCAGCCAGCCTGGACGCTCGCCCAGCAGCCAGACCGCCATGATGACGGTGAAGAAGGCCTGCACCTGGATGACGATCGAGGAGAGGCCGGCCGGCATGCCCAGCTTGAGCCCGGTATAGGCGAAAGAAAACTGCAGGACGCCGACGAACAGGGCGTAGATCGCCATGAAGCCCCACGAGACATCGGGCTTGCGGATGAAGAAGATCGCCGGGAACGCGGTGAAGACGTAGCGCAGGGCGGTGAGCATGAAAGGTGGAATCTCGACGAGACTCCACTTCAGCGCGACGAAATTGGTGCCCCAGACGGCAACCAGGAGGACAGCGGCGATAAGGTCGCGGGGCGACATTGGGGGACGCCCCGCGGGGAAGATGGACGGGTTCAGGCGGCCTTGCGCTCGACCAGCTTGCGCTCGACCAGCGTTTCGAGGATCTGCACGGTGTTGAGCGCGGCGCCCTTGCGCAGGTTGTCCGAGACGACCCAGAGGCTGAGGCCGTTCTCGACTGTCACGTCCTCGCGGATGCGGCTGACATAGGTATCGTATTCGCCGACCGCCTCGATGGGCGTCGCGTAGCCGCCGGGCTCGCGCTTGTCGAGCACCGAGATGCCCGGTGCCTCGCGCAGAATCTCGCGTGCCTCGTCGGCGGTGATGGGGTTCTCGAACTCGAGGTTCACGGCCTCCGAATGGCCCACGAAGACCGGCACTCGCACGCAGGAGGCGACGAGCTTGGTCTTGGGGTCGAGGATCTTCTTGGTCTCCACCAACATCTTCCACTCTTCCTTGGTGGCGCCGTCTTCCATGAAGACGTCGATGTGGGGGATGACGTTGAAGGCGATCTGCTTGGAGAACTTCTGCGGGGTGGGCTTGTCGTTGACGAAGATGCCCTTGGTCTGGGTCCAGAGCTCGTCGACCGCTTCCTTGCCGGCGCCGGAGACCGACTGGTAGGTGTCGACGACGACGCGCCGAATGGTGGCCGCATCGTGCAGGGGCTTGAGGGCGACGACCAGCTGTGCGGTCGAGCAGTTGGGATTTGCGATGATGTTCTTGCGATCGTTGCGCGCCATGTAGGCATCGAGCACGTGGGCATTCACCTCGGGCACGATCAGCGGCACGTCGGCGTGGTAGCGCCAGAAGCTCGAATTATCGACGACGATGCAGCCCTGCGCGCCGATCTTTTCGCCCCATTGCCTGGCGACGCCGGAGCCGGCCGACATCAGGGCGAAATCGACCGTGGAGAAATCGAAATTCTCGAGGTTCTGCACCTTCAGCCGCTTGTCGCCGAAGCTGATCTCCTGGCCCTGCGAGCGGGCCGAGGCGAGGGGGATGACTTCGCTCACGGGGAAGCGGCGCTCGTTCAGGATATTGAGCATCTCACGGCCAACATTGCCGGTGGCTCCGACGACGGCGACACGATAGGCCATTCTCGATCTTTCCTTTTACCCACTCCCCGCGCCGGCGCTGCCGGCGGCTCACACAGCTCAGGGCCCTCCCCGGCGGGGTGGCCCGGGGAAAGCGCTAACGGGTTTTGGTGGTTTTGCCGAGCCGAATGCCGACTCCGCCGAACGGACCGGCAGTCCGCGGGGGCAGCGCCAGCAATTCTGAGATGACGTCGGTCATTTGCGCGATGCGCCCAATCCTCTCGGCAGGTGGCGTTCTACGCCCAAATGCCAAAGAGTCAATGAACTCGACGTGAATGGGCCGGGGCCGGAGGGGCGGGCTGCTAGCCGAAATCGCGCTTCAGCTCGGGCACCTGGCTGAGCGGGGCAATGATCTCCGACAGCTCCGCAGCCGCGTTCTGCAACAGGGTGACCAGCTCGGGGACGCGATCGGCGCCCATGCGATCCTTGATGGCCGCAAGGCTCAGCGAGGCCAGCACCGTGCCGTCGGCGCTGCGCACCGGGACGCCCACGGCGTTCATGCCGGGCACGATCCGCCCGGTGTTGAGGGCGAAGCCGTCCCGCTTCGTGCGGGCCACCTGGGTGAGCAGCTCGTCGGCGGAGAAATGCTCATAGTCGCGCAGCCAGGTCGCGTTGCGGGCCAGGGCGGCCCGGATGTCGGCGTCATCGAGGAAGGCGAGGATGGCGAGGCTGCCGGCGCCGACGCCGAGGGGGCGGCGATCGCCGACGTCGAGCGTGAGCGTGCGGATGGGGAAGGAGCCGATGTCGCGCGCCACGCAGATGGCGGTGGCGCCTTCGCGGATCGAGGCGAAGACGGTGTCGCCGGTGGCTGCCGCGAGGCGCGCCAGCACCGGCCGGGCGGAGCCGGCGACCAGCTGTTCGGCGGCGGTCTGGCTGAGCTGATTCACGATCGAGCCCAGCCGGTACCGCTTGGTGTTGAGGTCCTGATAGAGGAAGCCGACATCGACCAGCGCCGAGAGCAGCCGGTGGGCGGTGGGCTTGCGCAGATCAATGGCTTCGACCAGCTCGGTGAGGGTGACGCCGTCGCCGCCTCGCGCCGCCAGCGTGCGCAGGATGAACGCAATCCTGCTCACCATCTTGACCGGCGATGACAGCCCGTCAGCTTGCTCCATGAATCCCTCCCACAACGCGTCGATCATAGGAGATCGCCGGGGCAGCGATAGTCCTTCCGAACGCCAACCCCGAGCTTCCTCGATCCCGCCGCCCGCTTAGCCCAGTCGCTGGATCGGCATGAAGGTGCGGCCCTGTTCGCGCATGAACTGGGGGACGTACCAGTTGCCGAGGCCGCCCTTGCCGGTCATGCCCGAGCCCTTCCAGCCGCAGAACGACTGGACGCCCGGCCAGGCGCCGGTGGTCGCGCCGAGCGCGCGGTTGGCATAGAGCACGCCGGCCTCGACGTTGTCGGCGAAGTAATCGACCTCGGCCTGATCCTGCGAATAGATGCCGGCCGAGAGGCCGAAGCGGACCGAGTTGCCCAGCTTCAGCGCTTCCTCGAGGGTATCGTAGGGACGCAGCACGATGAACGGCGCAAAGAGTTCCTTCTGGTAGAGATCGTGGCCGTCCGGCAGGTCGGTGACGATGGGCGGCCCGACGTGTGCGCCCCGATCGAAGCGGCCGCCGGCGAGGCGGTTGCCCCCGCGCACGATGCGGCCACGCTGACGGGCCGCATCGACCGCGCGCTGCCAGCGTTCGCCGGCCGCCTCGTTGACGACGGCGCCCATGTAGGTGGCCCGGTCGCGCACGTCGCCGATGCTCAGCTCGGCGGTGCGGCCGGCGAGGGCATTGACGAAGTTCTCGAAGATCGGGCGCTCGACGAAGCAGACCGAGTTGGCGCTGCAGCGCTGGCCCTGCAGGCCGAAGGCGGATTCACGCACGCCGGCGACGGCATCGTCGAAGTTGGCGCGGGCGGAGACATAGGAGGGGTTCTTACCGCCCATCTCGGCGAGCACGGGCTTGGCGAAGGGCCCGCTGGCGAAATGGCGCAGGATGGTCATGCCGACATCGTTGGAGCCGGTGAAGGCGATGCCGTCGATGCCCGGCGCCTCGACGATGGCGCGGCCGGTGACATCGTGGCCGTTGAGGATGTTGAGCACGCCATCGGGCAGGCCGCCGGCGGCAAAGCATTCCTGGATCAGCGTGGCGGAGAGGCCGGCCATCGGGCTCGGCTTGAAGACGACGGCATTGCCGGCGACGAGGGCGGCGCTCATCATGCCGCAGACCAGCGCGAACGGGAAATTGAAGGGCGCGATGACGCCGAAGACGCCATAGGGCCGCTGGATCGAGCGGACGTCCTCGCCCTGGAAGCCGCGCTTCTGCTCGCCGGCGAAGCAGTCGCTGCGCTCCATTTCGGCGGCGTAGTACCGGATCAGGTCGCTGGTCTCGGCCACCTCGGCGCTGGCCTCGAGCCGGGACTTGCCCACTTCGTAGATGGCGGCGGCGCAGAGCTCCATCTTGCGACGGTCGATCTCTTCGGCGATGCGGCGCAGGATGACGACACGCTTCTCCCAGCCGATGGCCTGCCAGCCGCGCTGGGCGCCATGAGCGACGGCGATCGCCCGTTCGACTTCCTGCGGGGTTGCCGCGTAGAACTCGCCGAGGACGATGTCGCTGTCGATCGGGCTGCGCGCGACATAGACCTCGCCCGCCGTCGAGGGCTGCCCGCCGATCCAGTTCGGGTGCCGCCGGCCCAGCTTCGCGCCGAGCGCCGGGATGGCCTCGTCATAGAGCTCGTGCAGGAGGCCGAAGTCGGTTCCGGAATTGGTGTAGGTCACCTTCGGCGGGGTCTTGGCGGAAGTCGTCATCAATTTCTCCTAGAGCGGATGCCGGCCGATGGCGCGGCGGTCCTGGAACGCAAAGAACTGCATGGCTAGCGGCAGGAACCAGGGCGTGCCGCCGTAAAGGGGTATGGTCGGGAACGAACGGCCGCGGAACGGCGATGCCGCGTGCTGCCCCAGCAGCAGACGGGCCGCGAGGCGGCCGAGATGACTGCCCATGGCGATGCCGCCGAAGTTGTAGCCCATGGCGTAGTGGATGCCCTGGTGTTCGCCCAGATGCGGGTAGAGATCGAAGGTGCCGGCGCACTTGCCGGACCAGAAATGGCTGATCCGGCTGCCTTCCAGCCCCGGAAGAGTCTTCAGGGCATCGGACCAGACGGCGGCAGCGACATGCCGCAGATCCGCGCCATGGCTCATGCCGGCGCGCGAGCCGAAGATGATGCGGCGGCTGTCCGGCGCCCGCCGCATGAAACTGAGATTGATGCGGCCATCGACGATGGAGCGGTCGCGGGTCAAGATGGCATCGAGCGCCGGTTCCGACAGCTCTTCGGAGGCGACGATGAAGCCTTCGAACGGGATGACGCGACGCCGGAACCATCCGGGCACGCCCGGTGAGGCATAGCCGTTGGTCGCGATGACGACATCGCGCGCCTCGACCATGCCGCGCGAGGTCTCGAGCTGGAACGCCCCGCGCTCACCCGAAATGCCGAGCATCCGGGTATGGGTCACGATTGTTGCGCCGGCGCGCCGTGCCGCCTCGCCCAGCCCGCGCACATAGAGCCCGGGATGGATCGTGGTGGAATCGGCCAGCCGGGCGCCGGCAACGAAGAGCGGTGTCCGCATCTCCTCGGAGATGGCGGGGCCGTCGAGGATCTCGAAATCCTCGCCGAGCAGCTTCTGCTTGAGTGTAAGCTCGCCCAGGAGCCCCTGCTGCTGGCGTTCAGAGTAGGACAGGATCAGCCGGCCGCCCCGATTGAGATGGCATTCGATGCCCTCCCGTTCGACGAGCTCGTAAACCGTCCGGTAGGCCGCTTCCGCCTCGCGATAGAAGGCGATGCCGAGGTCCTGGCCCAGCGAGTGGACAATCTCGCCCAGCGAGTGCTTGAGGGTCTTGCCGACGAAGCCGACGTTGCGGCTGCTCGCACCGTGGCCCAGCGCCTCGGTATCGATCACCAGTGTGGAGCGGCCGGCCCGGGCAGTTTCGAGCGCGGCGCTGAGGCCGCTGTAGCCGGCGCCGACGACGAGAACATCGACGCGCGCGGGCAGATCGCCCGGCGAAGCCTGCGGCGGTGCGGCCCGCCACCAGTACGGCGTCTCCGCATAGTCGGCAGCAAAGATATCGCGGACGGAACTCATGCGCCTGAGCCAAAGTCCTCGGTCAGCACCGCATCGAGCGCGGCCACTATCTCATCGATCTCGGCGGCGGAGATGACCAGCGGCGGGCTGATCTGGATATGGTCGCCGTCGAGCCCGTAGTTGACCCCCGCGACACCCGCGCCGACGAGGACACCGCGACGGCGGAGGCCGGCGACGACCCTGTCGGTGACCTTTGCCTCGCGCGGGAAGGGAGCGCGGGTCTCGCGGTCGGCGACGAATTCGATGCCGGCCATGAGGCCGATGCCGCGCACATCGCCGATCATTTCGTGGCGCTGCTGGAGCGCCCGCAGGCCATCGAGCAGCCTTGCCTCCAGGTCGCGTCCGCGCGTGAACAGCTGCTCGCGCTCCATGATCCGGGCGACTTCGAGCCCGATGAAGCAGGCGGCCGGCATGCCGCTGTAAGTGAAGCCGTGGACGAAGCGGCCGGTGCCATCGCGCAGGGCGCTCTCGACCTTGTCGGAGACGATCATGGCGCCGAGCGGGGTGTAACCGCTGCCGATCATCTTGCCAGCGGTGATGATGTCGGGTTCGACGCCCCAGTGCTGGATCGCCCAGGTCTGGCCGGTGCGGCCATAACCGCACAGCACCTCGTCGGCCACGAACAGCACGTCGTAGCGATCGCAGATTTCCCGGATGCGCCGATAATAGGCGGGATCGGGGACGAGGGCCGCCGCCGAGGTGCCGACGACCGGCTCCGCGAAGAAGGCCGAGACCGTATCTGGTCCCTCAAGCTGGATGATCCGCTCGAGCTCGTCGGCCATGGCGATGGTGGGATCGCCATCGATCACCGGATAGGGCGATCGGTAGGCGTAGGGCGGCGTGATATGGGTGACCGGGAGCATGTAGGGCGAATAGATCTGCCGCCACGAGGTGCGCCCGGACAGCGACAGGGTGGCGAGGGTGACGCCGTGGTAGCCCTGCCAGCGGGCGATCAGCTTGTACTTCTGTGCCCTGCCGCGCTCGACGTGATACTGCCGGGCCAGCTTGATGGCGGATTCGTTAGCTTCCGAACCGCCGGACACGAAATAGACCGAGCGCATGTTGTCGGGAGCGCCATCGACGAGGCGCTGCGCCAGCTCTTCTTGCCAGGGATGGGTGAAGCCCGAACTGCCATAGACGAAGACCACACTGTCGCCCGCCGCGCGCAGGGCCTCGGCGATCTCGGTGCGGCCATGCCCGATGCCCACCACGCCGGCGCTGGCGCTGCCATCGAGATAGCGGCGCCCCTCGGTGTCGAACAGGTGGACGCCGCTGCCGCGGGCAATCGTCGCGGGGGTGGCGTTGAGATCGCGGTAGAGGACGGCGGATCGGTTGGTTGGGGACACGTGAGGCTCCGTCAGGCGATACGATCGCCCTTCTTAATGGTCACCGCGCGGCTATCGGCCGCCGGCAGCATGCGCGAGGGATCGCGCGTGACCACCACATCGAGCACGACCGGGCCGCCGACCGCCATGGCGCGCTTCAGCGCATCGGCCAGATCGTCGGGATCCTCGACCCGGATGCCGGTGCAGCCGAGCGCTTCGACGGCGGTGGCATAGTTGGTCTCGACGAGGTCCGAGGCGTGATAGGCGCCCTGCCCATACATCAGATGCTGCAGCGCCTTGATATAGCCCGAGGCGGCATTGTTGACGACGATGAGGATGAAGTTGAGCTGCAGCCGGCGCGCAGTCTCAAGCTCGCCCAGCATCATATTGAAACCGCCGTCGCCGGTGAGGCTGACCACGGTGCGTCCCGGCGCGGCGAGCGCCGCGCCCATGGCGCCGGGCAGGCCGTAGCCGATCGAGGCGAAGCCGCGATCCGGCACGAAGCCGCGGCCGGGCTGCTTGGTGTCGTAGAGCAGGCCGCCCCAGTGGGCGGCGAAACCGCCATCGGCGACGAGGATGGCATCTGCCGGCGGCAGCTGGTTCAGCTCGCCCAGCACGCGGCCCATGTTGATGGGCTTTTCGGTGGATTCGAGCCGCTCGCGGGCGGTGACGCGCCAGGCGGCCATGGCGGCGACGATTTCCTCGCCGTAACCCGCGAGGCGCTGCCGGATGACGGCGGCCTCACCGGCGAGGGCCTGATGCAGGTCGCGCACGCCCTCGCGCACATCGGACCAGAGCCGCAGGGTCGGATTGAGGGTGCGGTCGAACTCGTCGGCGCTGCTGTCGAGATGGATGAGAATGGCGCCGGGCGGCGGCAGCACGTAGCGCTTGGTGGCGATCTCGCCGAGCTTGCAGCCGACCACCAGAATGACATCGGCCTTGTCGATGAGGCCGTTGGCGATGCGGTCGTAGCGGCCGAAGAGGCCGGCGCTCAGCGGATCGGTGCAGGGGATGGCGCCCTTGCCGGTCAGCGTGTGCGCAACCGGGATGCCGAAGGCGCGCGCGAAATCGGTGAGGGCTTCGGCCGCATCGCTCAGGTGCACGCCGCCGCCGGCGAGGACGATGGGGCGCTGGGCGCCGGCAAGGAGGCGGGCCGCCTCGGCGAGGGCATCGGCCGCGGCGCGGCAGCGGACCGCCGGGATGCTGCTGGCGACGCCGCCGGCGGTGACGCTGGCGAGGGGGAAATCGTGGGTGGCGTGGGCGATGTCCTCGGGCACATCGACGACGACCGGGCCGGGCCGGCCGGAGGTGGCGACGGCGAAGGCGCGGCGCAGCAGCTCGGGGATACGCTGGACCGCCTCGACCCGGATGACCTCCTTGACCGCGGGGCGCAGGATATCGAGCTGCCGGGTCTCCTGCGTCATGTTCTTGCCGGCGTGCTCGCGATGCGCATCGCCGACGATGGCGACCAGCGGCGTGCCGGCATTGTAGGCCTCGACGAGACCGGTCACGAGGTTGGTGGCGCCCGGCCCCAGCGTCGCATCGACGATGCCGACCCGGCCGGAGACCTTGGCATAGGCATCGGCGATGAAGACCGCCGCGCGCTCGTCATTGACGAGGTGATGGTCGAGGCCCAGACGCCGGGCGGCATCGTAGAAGGGTAGAAGTTGGAACCCCCCCATGCCAAACATCGGCCCGCCACCCAGCACGCGGACCATGCGCGCGATGGCCTCCCCTCCGGTGATCGACTCGGTTGTCGGGGTCGCGGCGGTACCGGATGGATCGAGTTTCACGATGAGTTCCAAATTTTTGCAGTTATAATTCCAATATTTCGCAATGGCTGAAACGTCAATGACCGAAACGCGGCTGCGGGCTCCGGTGCTGGTGGATTCGATCACGGATTTCGTGCCGGGGCCGGCGGCGCAGGTCATCGTCACGGGATCGCATTGCGGGCCCGGGATCGCGCAATACCTGGCCGGGGCGAGCGTGCTGGGCCTCATCGCGAACGACGCGGGCGGCCGGGCGCTGGTGGCCTTGGCTACGCTCGATCGGTTCGGCGTCGCGGCGGCGGCGGTGTCGAGTGCGAGCGCCCGGATCGGGCGGGCCGGCGATACGCTGGAGCGGGGCGACATCAGTGCTGCCAACACCGCGGCAAGCAGTGCCGGCGTTCGCCCCGGCATGCCGGCAGGCGGGGCGGTGGAACTGCTGCAACGCCTCGCGCCGCGGGCCCTTCCGGCGGTTGTGGGGTATGGCGCGCGGCGTCGGGAAATCCGCCGGGAGGGCGGGGTGGCGCTGCTCCTCGCGGATTCCGCGTCGCTGGTAACCGCTGCCGATGCCGGCCGGATCATCATTACCGGCAGTCATGGCGGGCTGGTGGGGGGCGCGGTGGCGCGCGGCCTGCGGGCGCAGGCCCGGCTGGCGGTGTTCAACGATGCCGGGGTCGGCAGGGACGGGGCGGGGATCGCCCGGCTCGCCGTCCTCGAGGCGGCCGGGGTGCCGGCCGTCGCCGTCGCCGCCGCCAGCGCCGACATCGGCTCAGCCCTCTCGACCTATCGTCGGGGCGTGGTGAGCGCCGCCAACGCGGGCGCGCTGGCCCTCGGATTCAGGGCAGGGTTTCCCCTTAGGGATCGGCTGGACGGGCTGATCTGAGGCCAAAAGTTCCAGAACTATCGCCTAATGACGACAGAAATTTGGATTTCTGTGGACAAGAACGACATTTTTGTCTCAACATTGGCGCCAGCCGCCTAGCAGGGGCAAACCTTGAGGGAGAAAAGCCAGCCGATGGCCGCCAGCGACATGCGATACTACAACCCGTATGACGACGTGCATGAGGACATGCACCCGTTCCTCGACTCGTGGGCGGCGGTGGTCGACCGGCCGCTCCACACGATGACGGCGGCGGAAGTCCGCGCCAAGCTCGACAACCTCGGTGCCGACAAGCGGCCGCCGCGCCCGGAAGGGCTGGAGGTCGAGGACATCGTCGCCGAGCTCGACGGGCGCAACCTCGCCATGCGCATCTACCGGCCCGCCGGCCTCAAGGGGCCGCAGCCCGCGATGCTGTATTTCCACGGCGGCGGCTGGACCATCGGCAATCTCGAAACGCACGATCGCTATGTCGCCTACTACGCCAAGGAAAGCGGCATCCCGTTCATTGCCGTGGACTATCGGCGCTCGCCGGAGAACAAGCATCCGGCCCAGCTCTTCGATGCCTTCGACTCCCTCGTCTGGCTGAAGGCCAATGCCGAGCGGCTCGGCTTCGATCCCCACCGGATCGGCATGGGCGGCGACACCGCCGGCGCGCAGATGACCGCCGGGACGACCCTGCTGGTCAAGGAAAAGGGCGGGCCGCAGATCGTCCTCCAGCCGCTGATCTACCCGGCGGTGGACCGCACATACCCACGCTACTCGTGGCGGCGCTACCGCGACGGCCCAATCCTGACGCGCGACTGGCAGATCTGGTGCCGGCGCAACTGGCAGACGGACCCGGTGCCGCAGCCCGATGTCTATGCCTATCCGCTGCAGGCGGAAGACCTTTCGGGGCTGCCGCCTGCCCACCTCGCCATTTCCGAGATCGACGTCCTCTACGACGAGGGCGTGCTCTATGCCCATCGCCTGCTCGATGCAGGGGTGGCGACGGGCCTGCAGGTCTGCCGGCGTCTGCCGCACGGCTTCATGCGGGCCATGTATGTCAGCGACTATGTCCGCAACGAGATGCGGCAGATCGCGGATGCCGTCCGGCGTGGATTTGCGGCCTACGCACCGGCCAAGTGACGTCAATCAACCCAACGGAGATCAACATGTTCAAGCCACGTTCGCTGCTGCGAAGCGTCGCTGTCCTTGCCTCGGCCCTCGTCCTCACGACGACGGCGCTCGCGGCCGACAAATGGCGCGCCTATACCTACAACACCACCGCCACCGTGACTGCCAACGTCGGGCTGCTCGAGCTGTTCGACAAGATCAAGCAGGAAACCAACGGCGAGCTCGAGGTCGAGCTCTTCCTCGGCGGCACGCTGCCGATCAATGCCGCTGACATCACGGCCTCGGTCGGCGACAACATCGTGCAGTTCGGCGACGACGCGTTCTTCACCGGCAACGTGCCGGTGGGAAACCTCGTGCGCATGCCTTTCATGATCAACACGCTCGACGAGTACAAGGCGATGGAAGCCTTCGTCTGGCCGCACCTGGAAGCCGCCTATGCCAAGAAGGGCGTGGTGCTGCTGGGTCAGTACACCTACGCGCCGGCGGTGTTCTTCTCGAAGAAGGAAGTGCGCTCCGTCGAAGACCTGAAAGGTCTCAAGATCCGCAGCGCGTCGGCCGAGCAGGCCGCCATCATCCAGCGCTTCGGCGGCGTTCCCGTCACCATCGCCACCCCGGAAGTCGCCGAGGCCGTCGATCGCGGCGTGATCGACGCGGCCATGACGGTGAGCGGCACGGCGGCCAACTTGTGGGCCGATACCTTCGCCTATCGCTACCAGCTGCAGATTTCGTACACCAATGCGCCGCTGATCGCGAGCCAGGAAGCCTTCGATGCGCTGGCGCCCGAGACGCAGGAAACGGTTCGGCGGCTGACGCGTGAAGCGGGTGTGTGGATCACCGACACGCTGGCATCGCAGGAAGACCAGATGACGCAGAAACTCGTCGACGAGCACGGGCTCGTCAACACGGTCGCCGACGAAGCGACGGTTGCCGGCCTGCAGGCCAGCATGCCCGACTTCTGGGTCGACTGGGCCAAGGCGCAGGGCCCTGAAATGGAAGCCCTGCTCGCCGAGATGCGTAAGCAGCTCGGTCGCTGACGACAACACCGCGGGCCCCGACACAGTGTCGGGGCCCGCCGCTTCAATGGGGAGGCCCGACATGGATCCAGAACTGCATACAGAGGCCCGACCTTCCCTCTCCGCGCTCGGCAAGCTGTGTATGGCGCTGAGCGCGGCTTCGGTGCTGCTGATGGCGATCATCACCACGGCCGAAGTGCTGATGCGCGCTCTGCTAGGCATCTCCATCCAGGTCTCCAACGAGCTGGGCGGGTACCTGCTGGTCTCGCTCGCCTTCTTCAGCTTCGCCGTCTGCCAGGAGCGCAACGCCTTCATTCAGGTCGACTTCCTGCAGGATCGGCTCTCGCCACGGGGCAGGGCGCTCAGCCAGGTCGTGTTCGGCGTCATCTGCATCGCCTTCTGCGCGATCCTCGAATTCTACCTCATTCGCCTCGTGCTGCGCTCCTACGAGTCCGGTTCGATCTCGGCGACGCTGCTCTATACGCCGCAGTGGCTGCCGCAGCTCTCCATGCCGCTGGGCATGGGCGCCTTCATCCTTGCCTTGCTGCGCACGCTGATCCGCGACCTGCGCCAACTCGTAGGTCGCTGACATGAACGAACTGCCGCTCATTCTTTCACTGGTCCTGTTCCTGGCGCTGCTCGTCGCCGGCATGAAAGTGCCATTCGCGATCGCCATCCCCGGCATGGTCTATGTCGCCATGACCGACGGCTTCGGCTTCCTGCGCTCGCTCGGAGTGGTCACCTGGGGCAGCATGAATGCCTATACGCTGACCGCCGTGCCGCTCTTCGTGCTGCTGGCCGAAATCGTGCTGCGCAGCGGGCTCGGGCTCAGGATGTATCGCGGGCTGGCGCAATTGCTTCGCTTGCTGCCGGGCGGCCTGCTGCAGGTCAACATCGTGGGCTGTGGCATCTTTTCGGCGATCAGCGGTTCGAGCATCGCGACGGCCGCCTCGGTGACCGGCGTGTCGATCCCCGAACTGAAGCGCCGCGGCTATGACTGGCGCATGTCACTGGGCTCGCTCGCAGCCGGCGGCGCGCTGGGCAACCTGATCCCGCCCAGCATCATCATGATCATCTACGCGTCCTTCACGGACACGTCGGTCAGCAAGCTGTTCATCGCCAGCGTCATCCCCGGCATCGTGCTGATGCTGATGTCCATGGCCTACAGCGTCTCCCGGGCGCGGACCGGCACCATCGTGCCGCCCGCCAACGCCGAAACCGGCCCGCCCAAGCTGAGCCCGGGCGAGCTGGTCGCCGACCTGCTGCCGTTCTCGGTGCTGATCCTCGTGACGCTGGGCAGCATCTATGCGGGCATTGCCCCCCCCACCGAGGCGGCTGCGCTGGCCTGCGTCGCTGCCGTCGTCATCGGCCGCATCTGGGGTGACCTGGGGGTCAAGGATTTCAACGAGGCGGTGGTCAACACCGTCGAGATCGTCGGCAACATCCTGCTCATCGTGCTTGCGGCCTATCTCTACTCCTACGCGATGAGCATTTCCGGCGCCGGCAAGGTGATCGCCACCTGGATCGGCTCGCTCGGGCTGGGCTACACGGAGTTCCTGATCGCGCTGCTGATCATGTATCTCGTGCTCGGCACCTTCCTCGACAGCATGGGCATGGTCATCCTCACCGTGCCGGTGCTCTACCCCGTACTCATGGCCTATGGCGTCGACCTCATCTGGTTCGGCGTCTTCCTCGTGGTGGCCGTCGAGATCGGCTTGCTGACGCCGCCGGTGGGCATGATCCTGTTCGTCATCCAGGGCATGACCAAAGCCACCGCGCGGGATGTGTTCATGGGCGCCTTGCCCTTCTTCTTTGTCATGGTGGTGTTCATCGTGCTGCTGCTGTTCCTGCCTGAAATGGCGCTCTGGCTGCCGAGCCAGATGCGATGAGACCCAGCGCTGCCCCTTCGGCCGGGATGCATTTCCACCGGCCTGTCGACGACGTGAATCCGGACTTTGCGGCGTTCGTTGCGCGCTGGGACGCGGTCTCCGACCGGCCCCTGCATACGCTCGGCGCCGACGAGTTGCGGCTTCGACTGAACCGGCTCGGCGGCGACGACATTCCCCCACGCCCGGCCTCCGTCGTGGTGGAAGACCGCACCATCGCGCTGGCCGACCGCAGCCTCGACATCCGCATCTACCGGCGTGCCGACGGCGAGGCGGTGGCGCCGGCGCTGGTCTACTTCCGCGGCGGCGGGTGGATCATCGGGACGCTCGATTCCCACGATCCCTACCTCAGCGTGTTCTGCGACCGTAGCCGGGCGACCATCATTTCCGTCGACTACCGGCGAGCGCCGGAGCATCCGCATCCGGCCCAGAACGAGGACGCCTGGGACAGCTTCGTGTGGATCGCGCAGCATGCGGCGGAGCTGCGCATCGATCTGGCGCGGCTGGGCATGGGCGGCGACAGCGCGGGGGCACAGCTGACGGCGGCCATGGCCCTGCGTGTCCGCGCCGCCGGCGGGCCGGCGATCGCCATGCAACTGCTGATCTATCCGTTCTTCGATGCCGCGTTCGAGCGCTTCTCGCACTGGCGGTTCCGCGATGGCCCGGTGCTGACCCGGGACTGGCTGATGTGGGAATGGGCCACCTGGCAGGGGCGGGCGACGACGGCCGATGCCGGACCGGATGCCTGTCCGCTGCGGGAGCCGGATCTGTCCGGACTGCCGCCGGCGGAACTGTTCGTGGCCGGGTCCGATCCGCTGCTCGACGAGGGCGTCGAGTTTGCCCATCGGCTGCTCGATGCGGGCGTGCCGGCGCGGCTGGCGATCTGCCGGGGCCTGCCGCACGGCTTCATGCGCGGCATGTTCGAGAGCCCCACCGCCGCGCAGGCCGTGGAAGAGATCGCGCAGTCGATCCGCAGAGGCCTCGTGATCTGAGGCGGGGTCGCCGATCGGTGAAGAACCGATCGGCGGCTCGTCTGCCCGCAGCCTGAAACATCAATAGCGACGGCTCGTTCTAGCGTGGCGGCCAGGGCCGAATCTGGTTGCGATGGATTGTCATTGACGTGTCATCCAATCGTTTGTACGACTTATACAAACGATTGGATAGATCATGCCTCTTTGCGGTGATGTTCGAGCGGAAACCGGTGGCGGCGGAAGTGCCGCAGCGCGGGTGTTTCCGGCGAGCGGCGGGGCCGGGTCGGTCGTTTCAAGCATATCTCCAGTTGCAGGGCAGGCCTGAGATGGCGTTGCGGATCGGCGTCGATTCAGGCGGGACGTTCACGGATATCTGCTTGGTCGATGACCAGATCGGGCGGATCAAGATCTGGAAGGTGCCGTCGACGCCCCATGACCCCTCCGAGGGGATCGCGGACGCGCTGGCCCAGGGGCTGGCGCAGGTGGGCGGGGACGCCGCCGATGTCGGTTACTTCGGGCATGGCACGACGGTGGGCACCAATGCCCTGATCCAGCATCGCGGTGCGACCACCGGCCTCGTGACCACCGACGGCTTCAGGGACCTGCTGGAGATCGGGCGCCAGAAGCGCCCGGACCTCTACGACATGAATGTCGAAAAGCCCGAGCCCCTCGTCCCCCGCGACCGGCGGCTGGGCGTTGGCGAGCGGATGCTGCATGACGGCCGGGTGGAAATGCCGCTCGACGAGCCGGCGATCCGCGAGGCGGCGCGTGCCTTCAGGGCAGCCGG
>Ga0066256_1001798_pt1 | contig 26784 bp, 14 predicted proteins | sample ThiBio_1000_biof_FD_87107 | JGI IMG/M metagenome (GOLD analysis project Ga0066256, IMG submission 87107) | Wastewater bioreactor microbial communities from Cape Town, South Africa - Thiocy_expt_1000_biof (version 2) | ecosystem: Engineered > Bioreactor > Thiocyanate-remediating >... | reverse complement strand
TTTCTGCGGGCACTTTGGTGCCGCGTGGCACAAAGAGGTGGCGCTGTTTGAGTTCCTTCAACCGCGGGCAAAGATCAAAACCAAGCAAACGGGCATGTGACATGGCAAAGTCGGTGTAGCCATGGGTATCCACAGCAAGCTGGCTGGTCTCCAGCTTTTCTTGGCGGATGACACCTTCAATGGCCACGCCCGCCTGGCGCTCATTGAGCACAAAGGGCTGCGCATGGAAGATGCCCCACCGGTCTTTTACATGGGAGTAGATTCCAATGGAAGGTGTGTTGCGCCGAGGATCAAGCCGGGCTTGCCACACCCGTTTGGTGGTCTCCATGCTCATCATGTCAGAAGATGCCAAATCGGACCGCCCCCAGGTGGCGGCAATCGGGTGTCGCTGCATGAATTCCAGCACAGCCTGGCAGGCCTGGCTCAGACGCCGTTCGTCCCGCGCCCAGCGCATGGCCTGGCGAATGCTGGTGGCAGACAATTGCGGAATCATGCGCGCGCATTCGACCGCAGTCAGACTGGTGCCGTGGGCCATGATGCCGGCATAGACCATCAGCAGCTCGTCGGTAGAGCGCGGCTCACGTCCGAGCATGATCCAGCTAAAGCGCACCTGGGCGTCAACGGCCAGAATCACTTCCGGCAATTGAACCTCACCGATGCGGTGATCCAAAGCCGCGCGCAGCTTGGTCACTTCTGGGTCTTCGTCCTCTGCGGGCAATGGCGACAAATGGAGTTCATCATCCACGCGCAGTACGCCACTGCGGGCTGCAGCGGCCACCGCATCGACACCGGCAGTTACTCTGGCCAGCAAAGGCTTCAAGAAAGTGGCAGCCTTGCTGGGTAACGATAGACGGGCATAGTGTTTCTTGGACTCTGCCTGCCAACGCTCGTCCGTGAAGAACAAGCGCGCACGACCCCGAAAGCTCAGGCTGTGCTCAATCCAGACCGAGCCATTGCGCACCGCGCGGCGCAGGGCAAACAGGGTGGCCACCTCCAACGCCTGAAACGCCCGTTCCCGGTCTGGGCTGGAGATCGAAACCTGCCAGATCATTCCCAGACTTGGTGCCACCACTTCAACTGGCAGCTTTCTGGATCCTTTGAGATATAAAGCTTGCAGCTTGGCAAGGTACTCGATGGCAGGATGCTCGCCGGTGGCCTGCCAGGGCAGCTTTGCAATGGCGACGAGCAACGACCGCACGGGGCGAATTCCATCAATCAATCCCTCGCGGACCAGGGAGGCCCTGCTCGGTGGTTTGCGTTTCTGGGTTTCGGTGATCAAGGCTTCAAGACGGGCACGCAACTCAGCATCTGGCACCGCACCTTGCGCGCTCAAGGCAACAAGTTCGCCGAGCAGCGTTTTGTACATTGCGGCCCAATTGACGGTAGCGGGGACATCGGCGGCAGCCTGACGCCACAGATCGGCGATCCGGCGCTGCACCATAAGGATCAACTGGTCTGTGGTGGTGAACAGGCAATACCGAAGAAAGCATGCGACCTCCACGGTGCGCGCTGGCTCTTTGATCTTGGCTCCGGCTGAGGGCGGCCTGGAGACAAGTCGGCGCGCGTAGCGGCGCAAGATGAGATCGGGGATGTCTGCCAGGTGCTTATGAACGTCCAGCGTGTAAAGCAGGTCGATGCGCTCCAGTACCTCGCTGATTTGGCGGGTTGAGTGTTTCGCCGGTGCAGCCCATAGCCAACTCTGCTGGGTTTGTCCATCTGGGCGCAGCTCTGAAACTGAGGCTCGCCAGCGATCAAGTGTTGCTGGATCAACGCTGGCGGCGATGGCGGTGCCTGTTTCAACTTCAAGCTGGGCAAGTGCCGCCGCAATCAGTGTCCGAATTGCCCGCTCGTGCACGATCACCAGCTTGTTCTTGTACAGCCATTGACGCGCCCGCACGAGTAGCTGATCGCGGTCGGCGCAGCGCGCCACTTCGTCGCGCAGTTCACGTACCAGTGAGCGGCGCTGGTGCTCGCTCATCCACTGGAATCCAAGGACCGTGCAGGCTACTTGTTGGTGATCGAATAGCGTGCGCCCGCGTTCATACATGGCTCTCAGCGAGGCGACTTCTGGTGCTGCAATGCCAAGCTCGTTGCCAAGGTGGCGCCACAAGGCTACTGGAATTACCCGAAAGGCACCGAGCAAACGCCCACTCATGCGCAGGAAACCAATATGGAGCGCCAGACCAAGCTTGTGGGAATCACCTCGGCGTGCATTGATTGCGTCGCGCTCGGCACCATCGAAGGTGAAAAATGCCTTCATCTCGAAGTCGCTGATATCGCGGGGGAGCCCACGCATCCCCAAAAACGTTGTGTGCCAACCCTGCATCGTGAACCTCAAAAGTGGGAGGCCACCATACCCGTTTACAAAGCGAACAGGAAAGTCAATGAAATCAACGGTCTACCCAGACCACCCCCGCGCCAGTGCTAGCTTTGCGTACCGTCACTTATTGCACTGAAAACGAGGAGACCCCTTCCTGGACGAAATCGGCGAGTTGCCCAAACCTGTTCAGGTCAAATTGTTGCGCGCCCTACAGGAGGGCGAGATTGTCCGCGTCGGTGATAGCGCGCCCAGAAAAGTTGATGTGCGAATCATTGCCGCCACCAACCGCAGCCTGACCAAGGAGGTCGCAGTAGGGAATTTCCGCGAGGATCTGTTTTTCCGGCTTGCTGTAGCCATCCTTAAGTTGCCCCCCATAAGGGAGCGTTCTGGCGACCTATCCTTGCTGATCGACAGGCTGATGAGCAGGATCAATTCGGAAGCCGCCAAAGACGGCAAGCCATTTAATAAGAAAATTTCTGCTTCCGCAAAAAATATTATGCTTGAGCATGTTTGGCCGGGTAATGTACGCGAGCTGCAGAACACCCTTTACCGGGCTACCGTGAGCAGCGACGAGGAAGCCATCAGCGCTGCGACCATGAAGGATTCCATTCTGGACCTGGGGCCTGCCGAGGGACAGCACGACACCATCCTCGACCGCCCCATTGAGGAAGGCGTTGACCTGCAAGGACTCATCGCGGAGGTGGCAAGGCATTACCTCAGCAGAGCCCTGTCTGCCGCACACGGCAACAAGGCGCAGGCGACACGTATACTTGGCCTTCCCAATTATCAGACTTTAACGAACTGGATGAAACGCTACGGGATTTCAAATTAGCTGGCACATATCATGCTGACAAGTTCATGCTTGAATTCTTTTCCTACCGCCACAGAGATTTTTCAAATTGACCGACCGGACCAAAGAAACTGACGCTCGTATCCTGATCGATGATCAGTTGCGTGCGGCCGGTTGGAATCCGGCGGACAAGTCGCAGGTGTTGACTGAAGTCAAAGTGACTGGCTCAGCATATGAAGTAGCTGAGTCGGGCTCACAAGCCACCATCCTCTCCACGGCAAGTTATGAAGCCGGACTTTTGGGTCGGGCCGACTACGTGCTACTCGACCAACGCGGCCGGCCATTAGCGGTGGTCGAAGCCAAGAAGCAGGCTATCCATCCCTACGTCGCCAAGCAGCAGGCCTTGCCCTATGCGAAGCAGATCGGTGCGCCCTTTATCTTTCTCACCAACGGCGAGCTCATCTATTTCTGGGACTACCAGAATGACGACGCCCGCATCGTCAACTCCTTCTTCTCGCGCCGTGATCTTGAACGGCTGGTTCACATGCGCGCCGAGCGCCTGCCGCTGGCCACTATTCCGATTCCTGACACCTACTTGCGACAAGGTGAGACTCGTACGCTGCGTCCTTACCAGAAGGAAGCGATGCAGGCCCTGGATCGCACGGTCGAACTGGGCAAGCGCCGGTTCCTCATCGAGCTGCCCACGGGCTGCGGCAAGACGGATCTGATCGTGCTCTACATCAAGCGCCTGATTCAGGCGGGCCATGCCGAGCGCATTCTGTTCCTTGTCGACCGTGACCAACTTGCCAAGCAGGCCATTGAAGCCATTCAAGATTTATTGCCCGGGTATTCGAGCTACTGGCTCAAGCCCGGGATGGTACGGCAGGAAAAACAGATTACCGTTTGCCTTTTGCAGACCATGATTGGCCGCTACCAGGAATTCACCAGTGGCTACTTTGATGGCGTCGTGATGGACGAATGTCATCGATCCATCTACGGTACGTGGCAGACTGCTCTGTCCTATTTTGATGCCCTGCACATTGGTCTGACCGCTACGCCGGCAATTTACATCGAGCGCAACACGTTTCAGTTCTATCACTGCAAGGACGATGCGCCCGATTACTCGTATCCCATCCAAGAAGCATTCAAGGAGGGGTTTCTCGCCCCCTACAAGTTCGCTACCGGAATCACCGCATTGGTGTCAGAAGGAGCGAACGTAGACGACGAGCACTATGACCCGTCCGAGTTCGAACGCAAGTGGACCAACGAGGCCAGCAACCGTCTGATGATGGAGGAGTTCGATCGTCTCGCCTGGTCAAGCTTCAAGGGACTGGCTCCCGGGCAGAAAACCGGCCCCGGCAAGGCAGTGGTGTTTGCGATTACCAAGCACCACGCTGCGCGTCTGGCGCAATACCTCAATGACCTGCACCCCGAGCACAAGGGGGGTTACGCCGAAGTCATTACTTCTGATGTTGCCAATGCTGACGACATGATCCGCCGATTCAAGCAGGAAGCTTTGCCACAGGTTGCAGTGAGCGTCGGCATGCTCGACACTGGCTTTGATTGCCGTGAGATTCTGCATTTGGTGATGTGCCGCCGTGTGCGCAGCCCTATCCTTTACCAGCAAATGCGTGGCCGTGGCACCCGTACCGCACCGCATATCGGCAAAGAGAAGTTTGTCATTTACGACTTTTTTCGCAATCACGAGTATTTCAACGATTCGGACAGCGATGTCTTCTCTGGAAGCGGTGGGGGAGGTTACGCGACGAAACCACCGCAAGGTGGCCCCAAGACACCTCGTGAGCTAATTGAACTCGGTCTGGAAGACGAATGGCTCGACGCCGTTCACTACATCGAAGTAGGCCCTGACGGTGAGAGAGTCGACAAACGCGACTACGTGATGGAGTGGGAGCAGACTATTCAGCAGGAGGCCGATAGCGACCCGGTCATCGCCAAGGTGAGATCTGGCGAGCCGTTGACTGAGCAGGAAGAAACCGCTCTCGCCCAACACCTTAACCAGCCACAGCGCTATTTCAACGAAGACAACTTGCGCCGTGCCTACCGTAACCCGGGCGGCAATTTGGTGGACTTTATTCGCCATGCCCTAGGCATACTCAAGATCAAGAGCCGTGAAGAACGCGTGGATGAGAACTTCCGTGCATGGCTGGTTGCCAAGAACCTTGCGCCCGAACAGGCGCAATACCTCGCATTGCTCAAGAACCGTGGTCTCGTCAAAGGCAAAGTCTCGCTAGACGACTTGTTTGCCCCGCCCTTGTCCATCCTGAACGCTGCCAACATCGGCATCGAGTTGTTCGGTGAGCAGGGGCTAAAGACCATGCTGGATGAAATCAACCAGTCCGTGCTGGTTGCCTGAATAATTAGGACAACACGTTGAACCAACAACTACGACGCAAGCTCGATCACATCACCAACATCCTCTGGGCGGGTGGTGTCACCAATCCGGTCACTTACATCGAGCAGATTTCCTACCTCATCTTCCTTAAGTTGCTAGATGAGGAGGAAAGCGACCGTGAACTACGCATTCGATTGAATGACGGCAAAGCCAGCACCCACGGCAACGCCAAGCTGCTGTTCCCGGCTCAATCGGAGCGCTACCGCTGGAGCCACTGGCGCTTCAAGAGCGGCACCGACCTGCGGGATTTCATCAGGGATGAAGTCTTCCCCTACATGTCTTCCCTCGCCAAGGACGAGCCTGAGGTGGCCGAGTACTTCCGTGATGCGGTGCTCGAAATCGTCGACCCCAACGTGCTGAAGCAAGTCATCGACGAACTGGACGGCTTCGAATTCCGCAAGCTCGGCCCGGATGTAAAGGGTGACATCTTCGAATACCTGCTGGTGCATCTAGGCTCCAGCTCGCTCAACGGCCAGTTCCGTACGCCGCGCCAGATTCGCGCCTTCATGGTCGAGATGGTAGACCCGGATATCGGGGATTCCCTATTCGACCCGGCTATGGGCACGGCCGGCTTTCTGATCGACGCGGTCGACTACCTGCTGTCCAAGTATTCCGACCACGTCAGCGAATACCCCATCTACGGGGAGGACTGGTTGGAGAAAAAGGGCAAGTCCCTGGCTGAGTTGAAGGCAGAGATTCCTCGCCTGCAAACCTACCGTAAGGGTGCAGGCGAGAAGATTCCGGACTGGAGCCTGCTGGAAGCGTCGGTATTCGGTACCGACGTGTCGCGCCAGATGGTGCGCATCAGCATGATGAACCTCGTGCTGCATGGCGTCCGCCACGCCAAGCTCAAGCGCGCGAATTCGCTGTCGGACATGGGCGGCCTCACCGAAGACGATCTGCGCCGCCGCTACAAGGTTATTCTGGCCAACCCGCCGTTTGCCGGCCAGTTGCCCAAGGACTCCATCCGTGCAGATTTGCCCACCAATAGCAAGAAGAGCGAACTGCTATTCCTCTCGCTGATGATGCAGCATCTGGCTCCCGGTGGCCGCTGCGCAGTGGTGGTACCCGAGGGTGTGCTGTTCGGTTCCACTGGCGCACACGTGGAGCTGCGCAAGAGCCTGGTGCACGACTTCGATCTGCTCGCTGTCGTCAGCCTGCCTGCGGGCGCGTTCAAGCCTTACGCGGGCGTTAAGACTGCCGTTCTGGTCTTCCGCAAACCGGCTTCCGAATCCGCGAAGCGGCTGGACAAAGTCTGGTTCTACGAGGTTCGCAACGACGGCTACGACCCGGACAAGATTTCCGGAGGTGGCCGCGTGGAAACGCCGGAGAAGAACGATATTCCCGATCTGCTGACACGATGGAAAGCATACAAGGCCAGCGGTTTCACCACGCCTCCTGGGCTGGAGGCCAACACATTGTTGGCCCACGGCAGCGAAGAACCGACCTGCTGGTGGGCGACCCGCGAACGGCTGGCCGAGGCCGACTACAATCTGGGCGCCGGCCAGTGGAAGCCGCGTGTGGCGGAGAAGGCCAGCGACGAAGATCCGCGTGAGTTGGTTACCGAGGTGCTGGGGGACTACCGTAAGGTGGTGGCGGGGTTGGAAAAACTGCTGGCGGAGTTGGAAATATGAATTGGCTAACCGCCCCTTTAGGGGACGTCTGCCTGCCAACTCTGCAAGCCGACCCAGCACGCAGCGGAGCGTCGACCTTTCGTTATGTCGATATTGCTGGAGTAGACCGTGACTCCAAAATAATTTCGCGTGCGGAGGCGTTGCCGTGTGCCGAAGCGCCCAGCCGAGCCAGAAAGATCATTCAAACATCGGATGTACTTGTCTCGACCGTCAGGCCAAATCTGAATGCAGTGGCTCTCGTTTCTGATGACCTCGATGGAGAAGTCGCCTCGACTGGGTTCTCTGTTTTGCGAGCGAACCCCGTCCTGTTGAATCCCAAGTACCTTTTCTATTGGGTTCAGAGTCGTGAGTTCATTGAGTACCTCGTCTCGAATGCCACAGGGGCTAGTTACCCGGCCGTCACCGATGGTGTGGTCAGGCGTGCTCCGTTGCCGTTGGCTTCCCCCAAGGAGCAATCTCGAATCATCGACCTACTCGACGAAGCCTACCGTCTGCGTCTCCTGCGCCGCGAGGCTGAGGTCAAGGCCGGCCGCATCCTGCCCGTACTGTTCCTCAAGATGTTCGGCGATCCGGCAACGAATCCGAAGGGGTGGCCCACAGAAAGGCTTGATGTTCTGTTTGATGTGTTCGGCGGGGGGACGCCCTCCAAGGCTGTTCCGGATTACTGGCAAGGGGATATTCCTTGGGTCTCCCCAAAGGACATGAAGTCAGACGTCATTGAGGACACTGAAGATCACATCACGAATGCAGCTATTGCGAACAGCGCAACCAAGCTCGTTGAGCCTGGCAGCATTTTGATCGTTTACCGATCCGGTATTCTGGCTCACACCTTTCCGGTCGCTATCGCCGGCCGTTCGCTGACCCTTAACCAAGACTTGAAGGCATTGAACAGTCGACGTGAAGTGTCAAATGAGTTTCTTTATGGCTGGCTGGTGACCGGGCAAAGCCTGGCATTGAGTTGTGTGAAGAAAGGTGCGACTGTTCACAACATCGATGGCCCGCGCTTTTTGTCGCTGCAGGTTCCCAGACCCCCGCACGCTTTGCAGAACGGATTTGCCGCAAACCTGAAGGGCCTGTTAGGTTTTAAGGGGGATCGCGAGCGTGCATCGGCGCAAATCGATACGTTGTTCTCGCTACTTCTACGGAAAGCATTTTCCGGCCAACTCACAGCCAAATGGCGTGAGGCGCACATGAAGGAATTGCTAGCCGAGATGGCGCAGCAGGCCCGCACTCTCAATCTGCCGTTGCCTAGAGAATTGGAGGCCCAGCCATGAGTCGTAGCCTGACTGCCCTGCGCGTGGGTAATTTCAAAGCCTTTGCCGACACCCAGACGATCCCGCTCAAGCCCATCACGCTGATCTTCGGTCCCAACAGCGCGGGCAAGTCCAGCTTCATCCACAGCTTGGCGCTGGCCCACGAAGCGCAATTCGGCCGTGAGAAGCGCAGCCTGACTCGGCTCGATGTGCACCACACCGACGTCGGCGGTAGCGCGATCGACCTGGGCGGCTTCAGGCAGTATGTACACCGAGGCCAGGTGCGAAAACGCGTTGAGTGGGGAGCGGAATTGTCAGTAGCAGCACTAGCGGAGGGCAAGGATAAGCGTCTTGCACAATTACTGGCACCTGTAAGCAGGGTGGCACTGAACATCTCCTTAGGGATCGAGTTGGACGATTTGGACCGGCCCAAATCAGGTGCTGGACCACGTGTCGAATCCATTGAAATAACTGGCGATGACGTCGAGTTGATGCGAATGAGCAGACGGCGCACAGATAGCCAGGGAAGCACGCTGCGGCTTGACCGAATCGCCAGCGATCATCAGGTGTTTCGCCAGGTGCTCAAGGCGATCGTCGAGTCGGCGACAACGTCAGAGGAGATGAGGCCTGAGGATTTCGATGGGGCAAATGAAGCCATCGCCGATTTGCTGCCGCAACTGCTGATTCGCGTCGAGCAGTTTTTTCCATCCGGTGTGGAGTTGCCGAATATTGAAGGGGTAGACCTATCTCCCGTTAACGCATTGTTTCCTATAAGCAGAGGGAACCGAAAGGAAGATATTGCCCAGGCAGTGCGTTTTTATCTTCCACGCACGCTGAATGATCTGGTCAAAGGCATTTCTGAAGCGCTGTCGGAAGAGATGAAACAGTTGCAGTATCTCGGTCCGCTGCGTTCTTTCCCTCCGCGCCATCTGGCCTTTTCCGAGCACGAAGATGCTAACTGGTATGCGGGTGGAGGTTACGCGTGGGATGTGGTCCGGCGTGATGAGTCCGTGCGAGAAGCGGTTAATGCCTGGCTGGGGTCTGCAAAACTAAAGACCCCTTATAGACTGGTCGTACAGCCTATGGCTGCCCTTTCAGACCTATCAGGTCCGATTGAGGAAGCCTTATGGAAAATCAAACGCGCGAGCGTGAACCTGCCTATCAATTTGATGCTTGACACCATGATTGAGCCATTGGAGGAAACACGAGAGGAGGCATATCGTGCGTACGAAGAGGCTGAGAGAAGTTATGCTGCACTACAGATGCAGTATGAACGTCTTCTTGCAGATGACAGCGTAATAGAGCGCACGAATTTAAAAATTGATGTAGCCAGAGCGAGGGCGCTTGACGACATCAAATTGCAGCTTGTTATGTTGTCGGAAAGAAGAGATGACCAGATAAAACGCGGATTGCATGATCTGGTTAGAGTGACTGATGAGGACATCAAGAGCGCAAGAGATCGAATAAAGACATTTGAAGCGGCGAGGACGAAGCGTCAGGCAGGCGAAGTCGACGATCGAACGCGGCAGAAAGCGTTGAAGCAACTCCTTCATGCAATAAACAAAGCAAAAAATGACTTGGAGAAGGCGAAGCAGCAGGTCGCTTTACGTGAGGAGCAAATAGAAAAATTTCGGCGCGTTGAGCTGTTGGCTAAGCAAGAAAATGATCTTGCGGGCCATTTAGATGTCGAAAGCTCCCCATCTAATCTGGGGATATGGGAAGACTCTAATCTCCCAGTAGAGCTCTTCATGAATGAGATTTCGCAGGCTGACATCGAACGAGTGACAGAGCTTAAGCTCGTAGATATCTTGAAAAATACTTCTGTTACCCACCGTGATGTTGGTATCGGGATATCGCAGGTGCTGCCGGTTCTGGTTACAGCCTACGCATCCAAGAACAGGCTCATCGCCATGGAGCAACCCGAGATCCATTTACATCCTGCGCTTCAGGCTGAGCTTGGGGATGTATTTATTGAGGCCGCATTCGGCGATCGCAAGAATACTTTTATTCTTGAAACACACAGCGAGCATTTGATCCTTCGTCTAATGCGCCGGATTCGAGAGGGAAAGGTAAAGCCGGAAGATATTGGTGTCGTATACGTTGAGCCCTCATCAAGTGGAAGCAAGTTCACTGAATTGCAGCTTGATGAAGATGGAGACTTCATCGATGAATGGCCTGGGGGATTCTTTGAAGAATCTTTTCGTGAGAAATTCTCGGGACGCTGAGGATGTTGGTTCCTTTTGTTATCGATGCCGACAGCCTTGCGCCCGACCCTGCCTGGCTGCCAGCACATGTGCGCACCTGCCACGAGGGCCTTATTGATACGTGGCAGCGTATCGGCTTGCTTGAATACGACTCTCATGATTTCGAAACCTCTCGGCTTAAGAGCGCGATAGATAAGTTGCCGCAAAAAATCAGGCCGCTTTGGATGGAGATGGTGGAGCGGCTCCCTCTGCGCGCGTGCAGAAATGGTTGGAATGGAAGCGTGATTGCCAGCAGCGTCGGTGCCCTAAGCAATCACGCTAGCGTGGCGTTGGTTGATGACGCGCGGGCAGAAGTCGAGTTTGGTATGTCTGAATATGACCTGACTATCCGTGCCGCCAACGCTCCGGATGTTGAGGTGTGCCGTCTGCAATCGGCTTCTCAGGCTGCGTCTTTCAAAAAAGCAATCGCCAAGTCAGGTGCTTATATCGAGGTTGGCGACAAGTTCAGTGACATTTGGACACTCCGCTTTCAGTTGCTGGCTGGCATTCCAATCAAACGCGTATCAATCGTTGATCGATACGCGATGTCTCGGCACGTCACCTGTCCTCAAACGCAACTTTCCGGGTTGGAACGTTTCCTGCGCTTATTGGATGCGGATGCATGTGGCCCCCGTCATGTAACCCTCTACTCTGGGTGGACAGAGGAACTCAAGGGGCGTTTATTGCCCGACGTTGAGGAGGAAATTCGCCAATTGCTAGGCAAACTGCCGCGAAAAAAAGTGGGACGAATCAAAGTCGTGATGTTACCCAATTCGACGTTTTCTGGTGTGTCGCATGATCGGTTTGTACGGTTCGAAAATTACGTTTGGGAAATCGGGATAGGTCTGCAGGTGTTTGAAGGGGCGTTCGCTTCTGAGCGATCAACGGCGACTTTTAAGACAGGTGAAGTAGTGACGGGTTTTAAGCGGGTTGAAGATGAGCTCCGGGCGCACGCAGCGGCAAAAGAGGCGGTGATAACAACTTAACCAGAGGCTAGTGAGGAGAAAAATGCCGCTATACAAAGTACAAAACGGCAGGTTGGAGGCTGTTCAGGCCACCTCGTTCACGGAAGAGCGCGTGTTTGAGCGCAGGGATCTGCAGCAACTTCTAAAGGCTGACATTTCTCCGCTGGGAGATGACCTGATGGTCATCGCGGAGGAGTACGGCAATTGGGAGGACAGCAAGCGCCGTATCGATCTGCTCTGCTTGGACAAGCAGGCGCGGCTTGTTGTTGTTGAACTCAAGAGAACAGAGGATGGTGGCCACATGGAGCTGCAAGCGATTCGCTATGCCGCCATGGTGTCCAGCATGACACTGGACCAGGCCATTTCCACCTATGCCAAATATCTGGGTGGAGACGATGCCGAAGCTAGAGCAACCAAGGACATTCTTGAGTTCCTAGAGGAGGACTCTGTTGACGATGTCGAGCTCACGAAGGACGTTCGCATCATCCTTGTCTCCGCCGATTTTTCCTCCGAGCTGACCACGGCGGTCATCTGGTTGAACAAGCATGATCTGGACATTACCTGTGTGCGTTTGAAGCCATACAAGTTGGGTGAAACACTGCTGATCGACACCGTTCAAATTATTCCCTTGCCCGAGGCAGCGGATTATGAGGTCAAGATCCGAGGCAAGGAGCAGGAGGCGAAGAAGGTTCAGACCGCACGACAGGAAATCTTCCGCAGGTTTTGGGCCCAGCTGATCGATCGCTCCAAGCCGAAGACATCGCTTCTCGCCAACCGAAGCACCACAACCGATCACTGGCTATCGGCGGGAATCGGGCGATATGGGTTCTCCCTGAACCTGACCCTTACTGAGAACCGTGCACGGGTAGAGATCTATATTCGCAATGACAAGGAACCTGATGAGTGGAATCTGAAAGCATTGGAGCAGCTCAAGAGCCAGAAGGACTCAATTGAGCAGGCTTTCGGTGCGCCTTTGTCATGGGAGGAACTGCCGGGCCGGAAGGGGTGCAGGATCAATTATGACCAGGATGGTGGTTGGCGCACCCCCGAGGGCGAATGGACCGAGCTTCAAGACCGGATGATCGACGGCATGATCCGATTCGAGAAGGTTCTCAGGAATCCCATTCACCAACTCAAGATATGAGTCATTTGGCCAAGTTCAACAAAAAAATAAGAGCAGTGGAATGACCGCCCAAAATAGCGAAGCACTTCGACTATGGCTCTGGCTTACCCAGTCTGAGAAAGCTGTAAATAAAGCGATCCGAGAAAGTGACGCTCCCTTTCTGGGCTTGCTCGGTGAAGCCCTTACAAGGGAAATGCGTGATGCCATCGACCGAGCCATCGCAGCCAATCCGACGCCCTCCGGCTACGTCGCACGTCTCGAGTCTCATCCGGCTTTGTTCGCAGTCTATCTGGCCTGGCACGTCATGCATGGTATGGGACAGGGCGGGAAATTCTCCCTCTATCCACACGTCCGCAAAGCCTTGGGCATGTGCGATGAGCTTGGCCATGGGGAGCGGGAACCACTTTGGAGGGCGTTCCGCCGCTCCCTGCTCAATTTAGGGCTTGAGCCCTCTCCGCGTACATCCGGGCCGCATTTCATGGCGGACGAGTATGTGAGGCAAGCTGGTGTGCCGCTTCCTTTTGTGGATGACCTGGCTGAGCGGATGCTGGTCTTTGCCAAAAGGGTGGGCTTGCCCGATGACGACGATCCGGAAGGTATAGCGACCTGGCAGGCGGCGCTTGATGTGCGCTTGGGGCCGCCTTTCAGTCAGACTGCCCGTGACGCCTTGAAGCTTGATCGTCTTGGCTACTACACCCGTACGTTTCTGCGTGTGTATGCCAATGGTGGCCAAAATGTTGAAGCAGGCAATGCGCTTGAAAAGGCGATGGCGCAGGCCTTTGACAGGTCTGGCACCACCGCGATAAGGCGAGCCGTTCTTCCCCGCGTTGTGTTCCTGGATGGGTGCCTCGGCGTGTTCTTCCCCGGTGGCGAGGAACAGGAATGGTCGGTGAAGGTGGATGGCGCCACCCGGATGTATCGCACTGAGGCAGAGGACCGCTTCATCCCCCTGGGCAAGGTTCTGCCAGGCAAGGTTGAGGCGCACTGCGTGTCTACAGGGCAGAAGATGCAGGCAAGCCTGTGGGAAGACGAGAAGAGCAATCGCATGCTGCTTTTCGCGGACACGGGGCGACTTGCTGCCCGCGGTCAATTGGGTCAAGGAGAACCGTTGATCCTCCCGCCCGGCGCGTACAGCGTCCTGTCCAGGTTTGCGCCGGCAGATCATGAGGTGGAGGAACTCTCAGAAGACCCGCGACTGTTCTTGTTCCGGCTCCAGCTTGGCCCCGGGGAAGTCGGTGCAATCCGCAATGGCCCTGCTTGCCTGGAGATACAGGCTGAGGCGACGCCTCTAATTACCTGGAAGGGCGACGTCCAGGCCAGCAAGGAAGGCGTGGAGTTTCTGTTCGGAACAGTCGGCATGGAGGTGCAGTTGCCGGCCGATTGGATCGGGCACGGCGAGTATGAGTTGACGCTCAATCCCGGTGAAAGTGGCCAATCGCAGGTCGTGCCGCTTGATTTGGGTGAGGAGGGTCGATGCACGGTCAGCGTATCCGATCTGGCAGCGCTTTCAGGTTGGAAGCCTGGATTGATGCGAGTGGTCTCTGAACTACGGCGAACCGGGGAAGCGCGGATTCTGATGCGTGCCGCCAGTCTGTTCTGGCTGGGCCTGCAAGAGATCAATCGCGGCCTGCGCTTCCGCTGTTCGGAATGGCCAGAGAACCTCAAGCTCGAAGTTGGCGAAAACCTTGAGCGCAAGGGAGATGACCTGGCTGTGAAGGATGCGTCCGCACGAGGCGTCCGCTTGGTGTTCGGGCTGAGCCAGGCCCGCCTGCAAAGCCTTACCTGGAATGTGCCCGGGGTATTCGTGGAAGTGGAGAGCATTGCGGAGGGCGGCATAAGTAGCCGTTCCAGGCGCGCATTGGGAAGCACCGAAACGGTTTCTCTCATATCGGACAAGCAAATCGTGGTGATTGCCAGCGACCCAGGCTATCTGCGCTTGGGCGATTGGTCGCAGCGCGTGGATTTCTCGCGCCAACCAGCCAAACTGCTCCCCGCTTCGTTTCTTGCAAGTCGCCTGACACCGCAATCAAGCATTCTGATCTACGAAAACGAGTTGACCGGAACATCATTGGATCTGCTCAGGTTGACCCAGCCTCATGAGGCGAGCGGATTTTCTGCACAGTATCGAGGCGGGCAGTTTGTGATGCGTCTGCATGTGTCCGAGCCTTTGGACGCCACCGCAGTGCGCGCCGTGTCGCTGACATCCGATGACGACGACATGTTCACCCTGCAGGCCAACGCTGATGAACTGATCAATACCCGCTTTGGACAGGCCCGCCTGATGGTGGTGGATGGTAGCGAGGGCGGCTATGTGGCCTATGTGTACCTCAATCTGGACTATTGGCCCGCTGGCGCGTGGTTGTTCAATATCGACGCTCAAATCAAGGGGATTTGGGGGCATGTGCAGAATAGCCGGCAGGATGCATTCGCTGCAGGCCTCTTGTGGGGTGAGGCCGGGCAACCGCTTCTACCCAGAGAGTGGCTGGCGCAGGTCACTGAACTCGATGACAAGTCGAAATGTGCGCTGCTGAAACGAATTCACGCCGCATTGCAGGGTTGCTACGCGCAGGAAGCCTGGCTAGAAATTTCCTGGTTGGGGGACGCCTGGAGAGCGTTCACTCAAAAGTGGAGCGGACGTGAGGGCGAGGCGCTACCTACCTTGGCCGATATGGTCGCCATGCGTCCACCGGAAGATGCCTCGCCAAGTTGGCTGCCCCAGGTCGCGGTCTCGGCTGAGCTTCCTGGGCTCTTCGCGCAGCCCGCCGATGCCTACAGGGTCGTAAACGAAAATCCCCATCCCCTGATCCGCGCGATGCGGGCCGTGGCAAGTGTCTCCGCTGAGTACCCCTTCGTGTTTGGAGACTTGCTGCATACGAGTGCGGCTGCCGGGTTCAGGAATTTTCCGGCGATTGCCCGGGGCGCCAAGCCGGAGGGCTTCAGATGCGATGCCTACACTGCGGCCCTGATCAACACGGACGCACCCGAAAGCCACTACCGCCTGAGTGATGACGCATTCATGCCTGGCCCGGGCGATTATCTGGGCCCGATTCACTACAGGCATGCGCTGCGTGCATTGGAAGACGCCTACGACCGCTCGCTGGCGGGGAACGATATTCATCGCGGCCAAGCCTTGGGTTTGTGCCAGGAATTCCACCGTCGCCATCCGGCCCTCGACGTGAGGGGGACTCCGGGGCATTTCTGCGCGTGCGCGCCGCATCTGACACCGTGGCCATATCCCAGCGATGATGGAGTAAGCGCGGATGATGCGCAGCGTTTCGAGAATCTGGCGACCATGGCGCATCTGATCGCATGGATGGCCTACGTCTGCAGGATGGAGGTCCGGGAGCCTGGTGTCCTAGATGACTTCCTCGCGTCGTTCCGGGATGAGTCAGCGACGAAAGCCTCGATGGCGTATCTGCTGCAGTTGGGTGAGGGGCTGTTCGGGTTTTATCTCCTGTTGTGGGAGTTGGCGCTGAAAGCAGAATTGGATTAAGGAACGAAGATAAATGAGTGAAGCCAACCCCATTGCTCTGGTTGAGGAACTGAAGACTGTTCTGGAGCGCTATATCGCCACCACGCTGCCGGTCAGCCGTCGTTACCCTCGCTTGGCCGAGCGTTTTCGTACTGAACTCTCCAATCAGCATCTGGTTGAAGGACCCTATGTTGAAGCGCTACCCGACTTTGAGAAGGGGAATACCCTTGCAGAACTCACCCAAGGTCAGGGCGGTTTTCTTCACGATGCCTTGGCTGGCTTGCCCACCGCTTCGCGCCGTTTGCACCTGCATCAGCAACGTGCGATTGAATTCGCCGTCCGGGACGGCAAGAGCCTGCTGGTGGCAACCGGCACAGGCAGCGGCAAAACGGAAACCTTTCTCTATCCAATCGCCCACGCCTTGCTTTCCGACCCTGAACCCGAAAAACCCGGTGTAAGGGCACTGCTGATCTACCCCATGAACGCGCTGGCCAATGACCAGCTTTACTACCGCATTGCCCCGCTGTTCGGGCGCTACCTGAAGGACCACGGCATCACCTTCGGGCGCTATACCGGGCAGGTGAAGGCGAACACCAAACGTAACGAGGAAGAAAACCGTCTCTTCAACAACCAGAAGTTGATGCGTGCCTTGGGCGACCCGGATCACATCCCGGCCAACTGGCGGCTCACCCGAGAAGAGATGCTGAACGATCCGCCCAAAGTGCTGATCACCAACTACGCCATGCTGGAGCACCTGCTCCTGTTGCCGCGTAATGCCCGGCTTTTTTCTGCCAATGCCTTGCATACCGTTGTATTGGACGAGATCCACACCTACAGCGGTGCGCAGGCAACGGAAGTGGCGTTTCTTTTGCGCAAGTTAAAAACCCGGTTGGGCCTGGAAACCCCACTACAGGTTTTTGGCACCAGCGCCAGCTTGGCGGATGGGCCGGATGCAGATGACAAGCTCAAGGTGTTTGCACGTGCGTTGTTCGCTGAGGAAGTGCATGAGGTGGTGCGCGGTAAGCGCATCGTGCATGAGCGCTTGCAGCAACCTATAAAGGATGAATTTGCCCTCACGGGACCAGACTGGATAAGCCTCGGCAAGGTTCTTGAAGAGGTGGCGCGCCTACCTGAGCAGGACCGCTCAACAGATACCTGGAATGACTACCTTGAGATGCATGAGCTGTCTCGCCCAGAATTTAAGGGTCCGGTTAGCCTGCCGCTTGGTCCTTTTCTCGAAGAACGTTTTTCTTCAAACCGGGAAATTCGGAGGGTAGCCAGTGAACTTGATCAAGCCGGGGTCAAAGACTTCCGCGAGTTATCGGAGCGCGTGTTCGATTCACCGGCTGATTCCTTGACTGATGGCGAGCGCTATCAGGCGCTTAGTGCGGTGATCCGCATGGGCATGATGGCGCGTTCCGATGATGAGAGCTTCCCGTTGCTCCCCGGGCGCTATCACATCGCTGTAAATGGGATCGAAGGCATTGCTGTCCGGCCCGATAGTGAGGGCGAAGGTTGGCAGGACATCAAGGTTGCTCGCCACCATCACGATCGTCAGCACGGTTATTTCTATCCACTCCTGGTTTGCCGCAAGTGTGGTCAGCCATACATGGAGGGATTCGAGGAAGGCGGGAGACTGCACCATCGTCGCCCGGATTTGGCTGATGCCAAAGCCGAGCGTCGCGTGTTCTGGCTGGGTAAACCAACTGACCATGTGGATGACGAGGAGGATGAAGCCGACGAGGCTGCTCCAAACCAATACGCGCGTCACTGGCTTAACCCGCTTACGGGGGAGTTGGCCGCCGGAGAAGGCTCCATTGCACTCTATGCCATTCAGACAGACAAGGATGAAGAAGAGAAAGCGTGGTATGTGCGCAAGTGTCCTGCCTGCGGCGGCCGCGCTTCGGGTGCGGAGGCGGAAATCGTTACCCGCATGCATCCTGGCAATGAGGCCCTTGGCAGCGTGGTTACCCAACGGGTTCTGGAAGCGCTTCCTGGCAGCGAGATCGACCACAGCGATCCACGCCCGGCACAGGGACGCAGCTTGCTTTCGTTCTCGGACAACCGCCAGGATGCGGCTTTCTTTGCCCCTTATTTCGAGCGAACAGCAGCAGATCTAGCTTTGCGCAGTGCCATCCGCCAAGTGCTTAAGGAACGCGCGGAGCCTCTTGATGCTCGGCAATTGGCCGAACAGATTTATCAACAATGGCAACGTGATGGTCGCCAACCCATTTTATTGGATGCTAACGGCGATATACGCACTGATCGCCAGGACGTGGCGAGCCTGTTATTAGGCGCTATTGGCGCTGAATTCTGCACCCCTGCGGGCAGGCGCAACTCGCTGGAGTCCTTGGGGGTGGCGTATATTACCTATGAGGCTAGTCGCCTACGTACCTTACGCCAGAAGGTGCTTGGATTCTGGCCGGCGGAACTACCCAAGGATGAAGCCTGTATCGAGGCTTTGATTCACTTCTTGCTGGAAAACTTCCGACGGGAAAAGGCCTTGGCCAAGTTTTATGGCGTGGACCTTCGGGATTCGTTTACATGGGGTGACTACAACCAACACCGCAGCTTTGACATTCAAAGCGGTGATGACTCGGTCATGTACAAGTGGTTACCTGCGCAGAACCAAAAGAGACATAACCGACGCACTTGGTATCTGACTGAGCAGTTGGGGCTTGATCGTGATCAGGCCTTCGCATTTCTGCGGCAGTTTTGGGAGGCCCTGCTCAAACCTCCGGTATCGCTGCTGGTCAGGCACAACCCAGGCTTTGCTCTGGATGCAGAAAGCATGCGGGTCGCAAACGGTGATGTTCGCCCACTTTACATATGCAAGAGTTGCGGATTGCGCCAAGTGCATGTGCTGAAGGGGAAGTGCTCGGCATTTCATTGCCATGGCGATGTGGAAGAAATAGGCCCGGATGAGCGAGCGGCGATGCGCCGACGCAACCATTATCTGGCCTCTTATGAGGAAGACAACCACGTCACTGTGCGCGCGCGTGAGCACACGGCTTCCCTGTCCACTGATCTGCGTGAATCGATCGAAAAAGACTTTTCCGAAGGGCGGATCAATGTGCTTTCTTGCACGACGACCATGGAAATGGGGGTGGACTTAGGTGATCTGGAGGCTGTGATTAACCTCAATGTGCCGCCAGGTATTGCCAACTACCAGCAGCGCACAGGCCGAGCCGGCCGTCGTGCACAGGCGGCGCCGTTTTGTGTCACCTCCGCCCGCAATACGAATTATGACCAGTCTGTATTCCGTGATTTCAGCCGTTATCTCGGCTCCCAGCCGGGTACTCCGTTCATCCATTTAGATAACCCGGAGTTGTTCTGGCGCCATCAGCAATCAGTATTGTTAGCGCACTACCTGCGCCAGAAAATCCTTGAACAGGACATCAATGCGCCTTCCCTAAAGCATCTGTTCGGTGAGGTTTTCGGACAGGATGATCTGCGCGCGTTCATCGATGCACTTATGCAATGGATAGAAAGCGACGCCGGGAAGGATGCTACCAAGGAGGCGGAAGCCTTGAGGATGCGCCTGCCGGAATCTCTGCGGCATATCGGGGCAAGTGGTGAGGGCTTAACGCAGCGCTTTCTTTCCAACCTCAGGGAGTTCGCCGAGGTTGTGAAGGAACGCTGCGGAAAATATACGAAAAAAATGACCGAGTCCGCGACAGCCGGTGATTATAAGAAGGCAGGATATTGGCAACGGATGCGCGAAGACTATATGGGCCAGTTCCTGGTGAGTCAGCTCTCCAGCCGTGGCTTGATCCCCACCTACAGTTTTCCGGTTCATTCGCTCTCTCTGGAAGTGACCCAGGAACGCCAGCAAAAGGGGCAGGGATGGGGTTCTACGGATGTCGCCCTATCCCGCGATGCCAGCCAGGGCATCAGTGAGTATGCGCCGGGGGCCGAGGTGGTGGCCAATGGCCGGATATGGACAAGCCGCGGCCTGGCTCACTATCCGAAGGCCTTTATGCCAGAGCGTTGGTATGTGGCCTGCCCAGAATGTTTCCATGTGGATATCGCCGATGCAAAGGATGAGTTGCCTCCTGCTTGTTCCAATTGTGGGTCGATCGACGGCCGCCGCAAAAGAATGTTCATCGAGCCGCATGGCTTCGTCACAAGCTATGCTGAGCGCAAGGGCCGCGACACGGGTGGCAGCCGGCGCCGGGTAAAAGCGGCGGATGAGGCACGGCTCATTGCCTCGCCACGGGACGATGCCTTCAATGATACGGACCTGCCTTTCTTGCGCACTGCCTTGCTGAACGCACATGAGCGTGAGGCAGATGCTCTACGTGGGACGATGTTCATTGCTAATCGTGGTGTGTATAGCGAGGGCTATTTCCGCTGCAAATTGTGTAACTTTGCTGGCCCTATCAATCCAGCTGGCCCAAGCAAGCCTGCAAAAGGCAAGAAGGGGGAACCTGCCGGCAATGTTATGCAGCTAGTACATGACGATCCCATGACAGGGTTGCGGTGTAGAAATGAGCAAATATCTCGCTTTGGTCTGGATTTCGTCCATCGTTTCGATACCGATGTGCGCTTGTTCCGTTTTCTTCAACCTTTGCCCAGCCCTAAAGAGGGTGAAGGTACGCCGCGCCGTTTCCATGAAAGGATGGCACGAACAGTGTCGGAAGCGCTTCGATTGGCGGTAATCGACCTTCTCCAACTTCAACCAAGCGAGGTCCGAGCTACCTATAGACTCTATGGCTCCATCGGAAACACGCTGGAGATTGTTCTTTACGATGCTGTCCCGGGTGGTGCTGGATACTGCGCAAGAATTGGCGAAGCTGGGTTTTCCTTTGACATCCTCCTGCGCAAGGCGCGAGAGCGTCTTGATTGCCCCGCCCATTGCGACTCTGGTTGTCGCTCATGCTTGTGCGATTATGGCAATCAACGTTACTGGGACGGTTTTGAGCGACTGGCCGCACTAGAGTGGTTGGATGCATTGCTTGACCCGAGTGCTGCTCAAACTGGGCCTGGAAGCTATGTCCGTTGGGCCACCCCAAGTCACGCTGGATTGAACGAAAGATTGGCTAATTACGAGCAGGTCTACCTAGTCGCCCGCAGCTTGGTGGAGACTAGTGGCTACTCCGACGATAGTCTCAACCTGCTGCTCAAATGGCTGCAGGCGGGTAAGACGGTACATGTGTATCTAGCCAACAAGCTTGATGAGAAGCCCAAGTCACAAATCCCCCTGGCCATTTATCGACACCTGTATCCCTATGCGCTGGAAGGCCGCTTGCGCCTCTACCAGATCGCGAATGCAGATGGCCCGGATTGGGAACAACTCCCCAGAGTCTTTGCGGGAACAGCAGTCGGGATGCCTGTTATTCGACAGCATTTTGCGGTACAGCCTTTACTAGAGAGTCTGATCGCGTCGCCAGCTGAAACAGGCGTTGTGGATGACGAACTCGAACAGGTCATTCATAAGTTGATCGACACAGCCATTCCTTATGCAAACGATGCACTTCGCGATGGAGAACGCATGAATATGTGGGATCTGCACGCAGGCACAAGACGTGATCTCAAGGTCATATTTGCGCCCGTGGCCGGTGCCTATATCAAAGAACTAATGGTGCGCGACCCCTATTGTGGATTGGAGCGCAACCGCAAAAACCTCAAGCAGTTCCTAAATGAGATCAAGGGTTTGGCTGACACGATCGAACACGTGGAGCTCCACTGTAAGGAGGGGCTCGATAGAGATGGGGACTTAGAGTTCCGCCTCGACATCGAACGTCATGTGGATGACTTAATCACCTCTATTGGCATTGAAAAGCGTGATGTCACAGTGGCTCCCATGAAAGGTGGTGGGCGCACCTTTCATGACCGAGAGGTCGACATCACAACTGTCTCGCCAGACGGCTGCGAAACGACCCACCGGTTCTTCCTTACTGGAGGAATTGACTACCTGATGAACGATAGGACTGAGACAAGAGTTTTTTATGTGACGCTTTAGATAAATGTGGGTCGCCCCGGGCTCGATAGAAATTTCAGATGGTCTGCTATGGCACCGATTGTGTAGACCGCACGATTACGGAGAGTTGTAACGGTGAATTATCGCGGAAGCCGCGCGCCAAGCGACCCCTCGGAAGAGATTGATTGTGCGAAGTCGACATAATTTCTGGAGCTGGGTAACACCTGCTCTTTCATGTCTGGGTTTTTTCAGTTGCACTCAAATCGACGCGAAAAATCCAACAAGGCCCCTCATCACGGATTCATTGACTGGAACCTGACGTGAAGGTTATCGCCTGCCTGATATCCAGCCGTGTCCTTGTTTCTCGGGTGGAACCTGGAATGCAGCGTTACTAACCGCTTGGTTGCAACGAATGTGTATATCTGAGTTGTACTGATGCATGCATGACCCAATAGCTCCTGGATCACCCGCAAATCTGCACCAGCATCCAATAAGTGCGTGGCAAAGGCGTGCCGGAGGCTATGAGTACTGAGGGGTCTTTCGATCCCCTTGTTTGAGGCGTGCTTCTTCACCACCAGGCGGAGTACGCCTGTGCTTATTTTCTTCCCGCGAACCGAGAGGAACACATGATTGCAAAGGTAGTCCCGTCTCAGGGCGGGTCTTGACCTACTCAGGTACAGATCGAGCCAGAATGCAGCCTCTTCACCATAAACCACCAGCCGCTCCTTGTTTCCTTTTCCACAAACTCGAATCACACGGTTTTTGAAATCAAAGTCTTCGACCTTGAGATCGGATAGCTCAGTGGCTCGTATCCCGGTCGCATAGAGCAATTCGAGCATCGCCTTGTCACGCAGGCCTTGGTGAGAATTGAGATCAGTAGTCGCCCCTGCAAAACCCTCACACCCCGCATAAAACAAAGGAATTCACCTGAATTCCCCACACCGGAATCTCGCAGGAATTAAAATAACAGGCGCCGAAACCTGAGAGAAATCGACCGCCGAGAGACGAGATGACCGACGACTTTTTCCGTGCCCGCCTGGAGCAGATGATCGACCTCAAACACCCGCTCGCGGTGCTGGCGAACCGACTGCCATGGACACAACTCGAGGCGGCCCTCGCGCCGGCCTTCGCGCACAAGCGCCGCGACGGAACGCCGATCGAGGACTTCGACCTGTTCGGCCCCACGCTGTCCATCGCGGGAGCCGGGGTGAGCGCCGCCGGACGCCCGCGCCTGTCGATTCGGCTCATGGCCTCGCTGCTGTATCTGAAGCACGCCTTCAACCTGAGCGACGAAGAACTCGTCGAACGCTGGGCGGAGAATGTCGTCTGGCAATACTTCAGCGGCCAGGCCTACTACGAACCCAGGCTCCCTTGCGATGCCACCCAGGTGGGCCGCTTCCGCACCGCCATCGGTGAAGCCGGCGTCGAAGAACTGCTCAAGGCCACCATCGACACCGCCGTCGCCACCCAAGCCGTTCGCCCCGCCGAATTCGAACGGATCATCGTCGACAGCACCGTCCAGGAGAAAGCCATCGCCCACCCGGTCGACAGCCGGCTGCTGGAGATCGCCCGGGCCAAGCTGGTGCAGGCCGCCAAATTCGCCGGAATCGGCCTCAAGCAGACCTTCGTCAAGGAAGGCCGCGAACTGCGCCGCAAGGCGGGCGGCTATGCCCATGCCAAGCAGTTCAAGCGACTGCGGCGCACCGTCAAACGGCAACGCACGATCCTGGGAATCGTCCTGCGCGAGATCCACCGCAAGCTCGCCACGGCCACGACCGAATCGCCGGCCGCCCTCGCTCGCCTGACGACGCTGCTGGAACGCGCCGAGCGCATCCGCACCCAACAGCCGAAAGACAAGAACAAGCTCTATGCCCTGCATGCCCCGGAAGTCGAGTGCATCGGCAAAGGGAAAGCCCGCAAGCCCTACGAGTTCGGCGTCAAGGCCAGCATTGCCGTCACCCACAAGAGCGGGCTGGTCGTCGGCGCGCGAACCTTTCCGGGGAATCCGTACGACGGACACATCCTCGACCGGCAACTGGAGCAGACCACGATTCTGCTGGAGGACACGGGCAAGGCGCCGAAGCAGGTCATTGTCGATCTGGGCTATCGTGGCGTTGATGAAGACAACCCCGATGTCGAGATCATCCATCGAGGCAAGTACAAGTCGCTGACAAAGCAACAGCGCCGCTGGCTCAAGCGGCGGCAGGCGGTGGAACCGGCGATTGGGCATTTGAAGTCGGATAACCGCATGGACCGGTGCTGGCTTCCGGGGCAACTCGGCGATGCGTTGCATGCAGTGCTCTGCGCCGCTGGCTACAACCTGCGCTGGCTCCTGAGGGCGATGGTCCGTCTGGGCCTGAAGGCCCTTTTATTGCGCCCGATATTTGTGGCGCTGCTGGCTGCGTTCCTGCGCGCGAATCCGCTCCGGCAAGCTCATCCGGCGGCAGGGCTTTCGATTGGGGGTGCGTGTGGGGGCGTTGGGTGAATTTTGCAGGGGCGACTCAGTAATATCAAGCAGTGACGCCACATCATCCTGTGTCGGCGTGTTTGGAAGGCGGTGGGGTATTTTGATCTTGCCAAGGCGCATGGTCGGGTCCTGCACAACCTGCCCATTGGTCAAGAGATATTGGTAAAACCGACGAAGCGAAGCGGTATAGCGAGCCACGCTCCGAGCGCTGATCTTTCTCTCCAGCAGGCTTGCCAGCCACGCCTCAATGTCCAGATTCTGGACCTGGAGTAGCGTCTTCCCATTGTGCTGGGTCAGCCACGATCCGAAATTGATCAGATCCGCCCGATAGGCGTCGATGGTCCTGTCGGCGAGACCATCAACAAGCCATAGCTCATCGCTGAACTGCTCCACGGATGGGAGCAGGGATTTAGATTTTGCGGAACCCATTTATTTTGCCTTTCTTGGTTTAGCCCCTTCGGCTCCGCAACTGCAGGGGTAAATTTTCAGCTTATTATTTTCGCCGCCACTCCCATGACGGTATTGCATTCAAGTTAGCCCATCCCGGGTGCATTCCTGAATCGTTTTCCGATCGTGCCTGGAGGCACGACCCACAACAGACTGAAAATTTTAATATTTCCTGACGTGCCATGCCAACCCCAGCTTGATGAGCAGGTTGGTATAAGACTCTTCGTGTTTTCTGACGTCTAATCTCAAGGGCTGTTGTCATTTAAGACAACGTGGCGGGCTTCTTCTGCCGACTTGCCTTCCTGCTTGTTCGATCATTTCTGCCTTACCGATGTCCGATATAAGTATACAATTAGCGGACATGGAGCCAGGCATGCTCAATTCGACGCCCGTCATCAAATCGCAGGTGGTGCAACGCATCAGCCAGGCCCCGGCAGCCAAAGTGTGGACGCCGGTGGATTTTCTCGACCTGGGTAATCGCGACGCGGTGGACAAAACGCTCCAGCGCATGGTCGCCAGCAATGAGTTGCGTCGCATCGATCGAGGACTGTACGACCAGCCCCGGATGAACGCCCTCACCGGGCAGCCGACCGCCCCCGATTATCTCAGCGTGATCGATGCCGTCGCTCGCCGCGACCAGGTGCGCGTATTGATTGACGGGATGACCGCCGCCAACGATCTGGGCCTGACCAATGCGGTGCCGGGGCAGGTCATCGTGCATACGGATGGTCGGCTGCGACCGATTCAATTGGGCAAATTGACCCTCCAGTTCAAACTGACGGCGCCAAGCAAGCTCTACTGGGCCAACCATCCAGCCATGCGGGTGGTGCAAGCCCTGTACTGGCTTCGCGATGGCCTGAAGGGTGGCGCCCAGATCGATCAGGATGCGATTCAAGCCAGGTTCATTCGGCTATTGCAGGACTCCAGCCAGGGAAGCGCGATTCGTGATGATCTGCGATCTGGCTTACACACTGTGCCGTCGTGGATGCAACAGTGGATTCGCGATCTGCTTGCCCGGTCCGAACAGGCAAGTACCAAGGCCTCACCGTGAACGCCGACTTTCTTCGCATCATCACCGCCTCTCCCGAGGATCGTTGCGGCCTGTTCCTGGCGACAGCCAATGGGCTCGGCACGCCGATCCAGAATGTGGAGAAGGATTTCTGGGTATCCGGGTTCAGCGTTCTATCGTCTGCCAGAGCCCAAAAGAATTGGCATGGCCATTCAGCTGACCCTGTTGCCCGGTTGTGTTTCTATTTTCAGGCTGTCATCCAGTAGCAGAAACAGCAGCTCGTCGTCCGTCGACGTGTATATGCTGGTGGTTGCCACGCTGGCGTGCCCGAGCAGGCGCTGGATCATGTTGACCGGCATCGTCTCTGCGGAATGCGCGCCGCGCGTATGTCTTAGCCAGTGCGTCGAGGCTTTCGCCATCTTTTTGGCATCGTCATGATGCCCCTGCGTGGCAAGCTCCGTAGCTGCTTCCCTGAAAAACGTCTTCAAGGCCTTGTACAGCGTCGTGGGATCCAGGGTGCCCGTATCTTGCCCAAGCCGCAGCCGGGCAATCAGGGGAATGTCTTCAGGATTATCCAGCGGGTCGGCATTGAGGCCCTGCCAGGCCAGGTAATCGCGTAATGCATCCATCACCATGCCGGGCATCGGGACTGCCCGCCATTTGCCACCCTTGCCGAGCACTTTCAGCATCCAGCGGACACCCAGGTCACGCTTGAGCGGGACCGA
>Ga0066256_1000967_pt2 | contig 26793 bp, 18 predicted proteins | sample ThiBio_1000_biof_FD_87107 | JGI IMG/M metagenome (GOLD analysis project Ga0066256, IMG submission 87107) | Wastewater bioreactor microbial communities from Cape Town, South Africa - Thiocy_expt_1000_biof (version 2) | ecosystem: Engineered > Bioreactor > Thiocyanate-remediating >... | reverse complement strand
GAAGATCCTCGACTTCGTTCTCCCCGAACGGCGTTCCGAACGACGCTTTCCACGCGCCGTGAAGCTCAAGATGAGCAACTACGCTCGCAAGCGCCGACCGTCGACACTCGCTAAGTGAGCGGCATTGCGCTTAGGCCACATTGTCTGGACGGCCTCATCAAGAACTCATTGAAACAAAGGGCACCGGCGTTCACCTGTTGAGAGTCCTTCGGGCGGCGTCCCGCTGATGCTGAAATTCGATGAGGGGAACGGTTCCACCCGACTCCGAGAGAATCGCGGGGGGACATTGATCCGAAAGGAGCCCGGCACGGGGGCCTTCCAAGGGGCCGGCTCGGAACCGAGCATCATCGCAGGCGAAGTGTCGATGCCGCTCGCCGCGCTCGTCCGGGGCGACCTGCTCGCCTGGGACACCAGGTCGGGCTGCAGGCCGGTCGCTGCGATGGCTCGAGGCCGAGCGCACGCGGTTCTGTGGCGAACGCTACAAGCATGGTAGCGTCGCGACGAGCCCGCGGGCCGGACCGATACGCCTCGAAACGCGGTGAGCTTTCGCTCGGCAGTCGCCGGGGCGCGCTCCATCGCCCGCGCCGGCGAAGTGGCTGCTCGACGACCTCTCCCACGCGCTCCAGAAGGAGCCCAAGCGCGGTCCATGCCTGCGCGAAGGTCTCGACGACGCCAACCTGATTCGTGTGAGGTCGAATCGCGAAATTCTGGTCCACCATCTGCGCGACCAAGGCAGCGTCCTCCGCGGCCACGGTGAGCGTCATGCGGATCGGTCGAGCGGGGCGGGGTTGCTCTGCGGCGACGGGCTACGTGAGAACGAGCAGCGCCTCACGGAGGATCGTCTCGACGGTAGCGGCTTTCATGTCGCCCTTCGTCGCGAGCGTCTCGAGGGCTCGACGGGCTTCAGGCTCGCGAAAGCCCATGGACCGCAGACCTCGAGCGGCGGTCTCGAAGGAGGCCGATGATGGCGGTGCGTACTTGCGCTGTGGCAAGTCCATGCGGCCTGCGACGTGCGCGCGGCCGAAGATTTGCTCGGCGTAGAGCGCGTTGTGCGCTCTGCACCTCACTCGCAGGTTGGCTGCCGTCTCCGTTCCTCCGCGCGCCTTCGGGCGGATGTGGTCCAGCTCGAGATACCCGCGCGCGGGGCAGCGATCGCCGTCAGGGCCGACGTAGCTGCACTGCTCGCCGTCGCGTGCGAAGACCTCCCGCCGCACCCCGGTCGGGACATAACGAGAGCCCCGCTGCGACGCCTTCGTTGCAGGCGCGGACGCATCCGGATCGGCCGTGCTCGGCTCGCCGTCCGCAAGGCCGGGCGCCGACACGCCCTGATTGCCGCTTGGCGCGTCCGTATGCACGTGCGCGCCTGGGGCCTCCGTCTTGGTTTCCGAGCTCACGTGCGTGGCCGGATCGCCGGCCGTCGCCTCCACACGTGCGAGCCCATGCGGGGCGTGCGTCCTCGCCTCCGACGGCACGTGCGCGGTCGGGGCGCCCGCTGTCGCCTCCGCAGGTATCGGGGCGGTCAAGATTTCCGCACGCGTCGAGCCGGACGAGGCGCATGCGTTCGTCGCCTCGGCGGGCTTGCGCTTCCGGCTACCTGTACGAAAGGTCTTGCCGAGCCGCTCCTTCTCCAGTCGGGCGAGCAGCAGTGCGAGCGCGGTGTCGAAGATCGTCTCCAGATCGCCGGTCGGGTTGCGATGACGCATCAGGTCCTTGATGCGGTCGATCGTTTCTTTCGTCATGGCGGTCACTGTGAGCTCGATCCGGTACCTCGTCGCCGAGAGCGGCTCGACCCTCGGCCGACGTCCGGACACGGGCGACAGTGACAATGTCCACGCCGGCGCTGCATCGGAGGGCATCGCGATGGGCACCGGCGATGCTGGCACTAGCGGCGACAAGAGCGCTTGCGAAGCGACGGGCTCGACGCTCGCCGGTACGTCCGGTCGCGGAAAGCGCGCGGCCACCAAGTTATCGACCTCTCGCGTGCTCTTACCGGACGCTTCGCGGAGCAGCTCGTCGACGTTCGCGCTAGTGAGGTGTTTCCGCAGTGCGTAGAGAGCACAGAGGTGGACCTCGCCCCGCTCGATGTACCCGAGCACCTGAGGGAGGCGCCGGAGGGTGCGAGCCGCCGCGATCCGACGGTGCGCCTCGCCCTCGCTCATCCCGAGCTTGCGCGTGCAGAAGTCCCACAACGACGAGCACGCGTGAACGCGATCGAGCCGCCGCTCGTCGACCTCGACGAGATAGGCGATGAGCTCCGCGCACCAGACATTCCCCTTGCCGACGTGCCCACGCAGCCGCGCGAGCAGCGCCTCGTCGGACAGATCCCCCAGCTTGTCCATGACCGCTTCTAACATGCACTTTCGCGGCTCACGGGAAGGCCCCGTCCCTGGGCGATCGATGCTCCGCTCACGTCGCGAGGTATTCCGCGAGCGATCGCCACGGAGGACGCGAATGGTTGCCAGCACGGCTCGGTCGACGCTCGCACCTGCAGTTTCGCGTCGGCGTCGTCCCGAGAGGCGTCAATACCCAACTACGAAATCGTCATCGGATGCTCGCGAGAAACGGGCGCCTTTCGTCGCCCCTTGGTTGGAGCGGGGATGTCGAAGTTGTGCTCGTACAGCTCGAACGAGCGCATGGATGAAGCGCATGGATGATCGGATAGCCGGTGTCGTCCGCGCCGGCGAGCCGGCGCGCTTGCGCCGCCTCCCTCCGTCCTTGAATGCGATCCAGTCGGTCGTCGGCGCCAGCCGGGAGCAGAGCCAAGGTGGCCTCGGTCCTCGCAACATGCGTCTGCGGGCTTCCGACGGTTCGGACGCGTCGCGGTGCAACGTCGGTCGCTCGTGTCGCGAGTCCGACGCGAGAGCGAGTAGGAAGGGCCGGATGCCGCCGCGCCGCCGTCCAGCCGGGCACCGGCACCGGCAAGACTCGCGCGTTCGTCGTCGCTCCGACGCGAGCGCGACAGACCGGCATCGGCACCAACGGAGCGCAGCTCTTCATCACCGACGCGGCCGCGCCGCACCTGGGATGCTCGGCGCGGTGACACGCCGACTGCCGCGTTCGTCGCTCCGCCCCTCCTGCGCCTCGCGCGTCAGCCTCGCACGGGAAAGAGCCGCGCCGTCGTCATCGCTCCAATGCGAGTTCCCCGCGGAGATCGACGAGAGCATCACCGCCTGCGGTTGCCACGTCGGTCGTGCGCGTCGCTGCCGAGAGGATCAGCCCCCGCGCTCGGTCTCGTTCGAGCGGGTCGGTGGGAAGAAGCGCCCGACCTCGATCGCGATCGCGTCGAAGGGATCGATCCGCGCGATGGAGGCATCGTCGTACGACCCGACCTCGATCCAAGCGCGTGATGCGTGGTCGAGGCGCAGGGCCTCGAGCGTGCGCTCCGAGGGGTCGAGCAGCCAGTAGAACGCGAGGCCGTGCTCGGCGTAGAGCCTCCGCTTGCGCACCCGATCGTCTGCGACGTTCGAGGGCGATAGGACCTCGCAGATCCAGTCGGGGATGACGTCGATCCGGCTGGATGTCCCAGGGATCCGGGAGGCGCTCGCGGCGCCAGCCTGCGATGTCCGGCTTGACGATGTCGTGTGGGCTCAAGCGAGCATCGAACTCGGGGAGGATCCACCATCCTCCCGGGCCGCCGAGCCCGTCGTCATCGTCGAACGCGCCGCCGATGATCCGGCCGACGACGCGCTGAGCGCGGCCGTGCCGTGGCAGCGGCGACGTGGGCGTGATCATCGCGCCACCGATGACCTCGGCGCGCTGGCCTTCCGGCAGCGCGAGGAGGTCGTCGTAGGTCGCGAGCTTCCCCGCCTGCATGGGCGAAGCCTAGCACTCTTCCGTGCGCCTCTCAGACCGCGGCCGCGCTTGGGACGCCGCTCGACGGGGCGTCGAGCGGCGTCGAGGTCCAGCGGGCTACCGCCGGGTGAAGTCCCGGCCTTCGCGCTCGAGGAATTCGTCGTAGGTGCCGCCGAAGTCGACGAGCTCGGCGCCCTTGCCTGGTGCTCCTCCCTCGCTTCGCTCGCTCGTCGAGTTCGGGCCCTTCGGGCGAAGCTCGACGATGCGGTTGGCGAGCTCGGAGACGACGTGGCGGTCGTGGCTGACGAAGACGATCGTGCCCTTGAAGCTCTTGAGGCCGTCGAGCAGGCCCTCGATCGACTCGATGTCGAGGTGGTTCGTCGGCTCGTCGAGGATCAGCACGTTGTGCTTGAGCACGAGGAGCTTCGCGAGGAGGAGGCGGGCGCACTCGCCGCCGGACATCGTCGCCGCCTGCTTCAGGCCGGCCTCGCCGGAGAAGAGGAGGCGGCCGAGGATGCTCCGGATGTGCTCCTGCGGGGCCATCTTGTCCCACTGGTAGAGCCACTGGAACGCGTTCATGCCGGAGGCGGTCCGGTTGAGCGCTTCGTGCGTGTCCTGCGCGAAGTAGCCGACCGACGCGTCGTGGCCCCAGCGGACCTCGCCCCCGTCCGGCTTCACGATGTCGTGCTTCGTGTCGTCGTCGATGCCCGCGAAGCCGCTGATCATCAGCTTGAGCAGCGTCGACTTGCCGATGCCGTTCGGGCCGGTGATCGCGATCTTGTCGCCGCGGTTCACGTGGAACGAGACCTTGTCGTAGACGACGATCTCCTTGCCCTTGTCGTCGACGAACGTCTTGCTGAAGTCATCCATGCGGACGACGTCGCGGCCCGACGGCTTCTCGAACTCGAAGCGGATGAAGGGGCGGACGAGGCTCGAGCGCTTCGGGCCCTTCGCTTCGATCTCTTCCTTCAGCTTGTCGATCTGCTTCACGCGCGACTGCGCCTGCTTGCTCTTGCTGGCGTGCGAGCCGAAGCGCTGCACGAACTCCTGGAGCTCGGCGACCTTCTTCTTCGCCGTGGCGGCCTGGGCCGAGGCGCGCTGGTTGTTCTCGTACTTCGCGTCGACGAAGTCGGCGTAGTTGCCGGCGTAGACGGTGATCGTCTGGTAGTCGACGTCGGCGATGTGCGTCGCGACGGAGTTGAGGAAGTGGCGGTCGTGGCTGACCACCACGAGCGTTCCCTTGAAGTCGTTGATGAGGAACGACTCGAGCCAGCGGATCGACTCGAGGTCGAGGTGGTTCGTCGGCTCGTCGAGGAGGAGCACGTCCGGCTTGCCGTAGAGCACCTGCGCGATGAGGACGCGGAGCTTGTAGCCGCCTGCGAGGGCGTTCATCCTCGACTCGTGCTTGTCGGCCGGGATACCGAGACCGACAAGGAGCTCAGCCGCTTCGCTCTCGGCCATGTAGCCGTTCTCTTCGGCGATCGTCCCCTCGAGCTCGCCGAGGCGGATACCAACCTCGTCCGTCACCTCGCCGGCGAGGAGGCGCTCCTTCTCCTGCATCGCCTCCCACAGGGCTTTGTTCCCCATGATGACGGTGTCGAGGATGCGCTCCTGCTCGTACTCGAAGTGGTTCTGACGGAGGACGCCAAGGCGGAGGTTGCCCGGGATCGTGATCGACCCGGTGTCCGTGTCCTCGTTGAACTCGAGCATCTTGAGGAGCGTCGACTTCCCGGCGCCGTTCGCGCCGGTGAGGCCGTAGCGCTTCCCAGGATCGAACTGCATCGAGACGTTCTCGAAGAGGATCTTGGGGCCGAAACGCTTGGTAACTTTGTCGAGGACAATCACAGCGCGCCTCTCCTAGCACGTTCTCGTGGGCGCGCGGAGCCCAGCCGTCTGCGTTCACACGCTCGTCGCCGGTTGCTCCCAGGTGACCACGCGTCGTGGGATCCGCGGCTCTCGTCGAGCGGAGAGAAGCACCACTGCGGGTGGTTGGGGCACCACTGCGGGTGGTTGGGGCGCTAGCCCCAAATTCGTCGCTTTTGCCGCGGGCCTGAACCGCGTACGATCGGCTCCGAGTCGCGTTGAGAGACAACTCCTTCTACGTCTCGAGTCTCCTCGAGCTGGGTGACGCCAGCGCTGCGGATCGACGGGTGCTCTGGCGTCAGGCCATCGCCGCCCTGTCGCGCGTGAACCTCGACGAAGGGCCTGGACCGCTCGAGGGCCTCCATCCCGACGTCCTCTTGAAAGGCGTCAGCGCGGCGCTCCATGCGGGCCTCGCGGACGATCTCGATTGGCTCTCGCCGCAGGCCGCAGGCGTGGCCCTCTACATGCTCGCAGCGGCGCTCCCGGTCGGCTTCGAGCAACGTGAGCTCGGCCGTCGCGTGCTCGCGCGGATGCTCGCGGGCAACGCCGAGACGTTCACGGCGATCGCGACGAGCATGGCGCAGTCGGCCGGCAAGGGGCTCGGCAGCGCGAACGTGCGCTCGCGCATCGCTCTCGTCACGGAGCTGCCGCTCGCGCACGCGATCGCGGACGGTCCGCTCGCGCTTGCGCTGGTGAGCCGGCGCGAGTTCCAGCGCGAGTGGGTCTCGATCCCTTCGACGCGCTCGCTGCCGGCGCGACGGCTCGTCGCGAAGATCCTCGAGCGCGCGGCGCGCGAGGCGGCGCGGCGGGCGCAGATGGGAGACACCCACGCCCTGCGCGTGTTCGTCGGTGAAAACGTCCGCGCGGCGTACAACCGGCTGCTCGCCGACCGCGAGTCGCTCGTCTGGCGCTACGTCGCCGTTGCGCGCGGTCTCTGCGCCGGGTGGATCCCGGAGCTCAAGCAACAGATCCAGGAGAGCCTGAAGGAGGGCCTGAGCCCTACGGAGTGGCGGCGCGCGGCGGCGTCCCTGTCGGCGTTCGGGGCCGTACGCCCGGACGATGCGCTCAAGATCACGGCCGCGGTCGTGAAGCGTGGTCTCTTCACGCGGGAGGACCCGCCGAGCGCGGCGGCGTTCATCTGGGGGATCCCGCGCACGATCGAGGCGGAGCCCGAGATCGCGACGAAGATGCTCGATCTCGTGCTCCCCGGAGCGTCGCCGGAGGTGGCCGAGGCGGTCTGCGATCTCCGTTACGAGTACGGGCCCTCCAAGGTCGTCGATCGCGCGCTCTGGCAGGGGGCCGAGCTCCTCAAGACGATGCGCGATCGGCCGAAGGGCGAGGATGACGGCGCCGATGCGCTCTATCACGAGATCGCGCGCGACCTCGCGCCCGGGCCGCGCGACGACCAGCCGGTGCGCGGCCAGGTCGCCGAGGCGCTCGATGCGTTCGTCGTCGAAGGCGCCGCCTCCGCCTACCAGCGCGCTCGCGAGGTGCTCGTCGCGGCGAGGGGAGGGATGGATGCGCTCGAGGCGGTCGCGAAGGACGAAGACACCGAGGGCCGCACAGGCTCACTCGCGCGGCGCACGTCGATGGCGGTCATGCGCGATCTCGATACGAGCCTCCTCGAGCGGCCGGTCGTCGCCGACCTGCTGAAGCTCGGCGGCTCGGCCGAGGCCCGAGCGAGCGAGGAAGGGCTCGACGCCATTCGTGAGCGCTTCGCCGGGTGGATCGTCACGTGCGAGAGCCCGGAGGAGCATGCGGGGGACGGTGACAACGCTGCGCGGACCCACACCTCCCCGCGCCTTCCTCCTCTTCGGACACCCCACCGTCGGGTCGACGGCGATCTCGGTGAAGCGCTCGAGGCGTCCTCAGGTGGTGGACGATCCGCTCAGGAGGGCGTCGATGCGGACCGCGCGAAGCGCCTGCGCGCGCTCTGGCTCCGCACGGTGAAGGCGCTCCTCAGCCATTTCGAGCGCGATCCGGCGCCGGTGTTCAAGCGCACGCTCCTCGCCGCGCTCGCCCGCGCGCTCGACGCGCTCGTTCGTCTCGACGTGTGCGACGTCGCCGATGCGCTCCTCGTCCTCGCGATGCGCATCCGGGCGCGTCGCGATTTCGAGACGCTCGCCGAGGCGTCGATGGACCCGGACCTCCGCCACGTCCTCGCTCGCTACGCGCGCTTCCTCCGCGAGTCGGAGCCGACGCTCGAGGTCTCGGCGCACGGATCCGAGTCGGCGCGCCCGCCGCAGAAGAAGGCGGCCGAGGATCGGCTGAAGGCGCTGGAGGCGCTCGCCGACGAGCTCGCGCCGGAGGGATCGGCGCGGAGCGAGGCGCTCCGTACCGTGCTCATCCGCATTCACAGCGCGCTCGCCTCCACGGCGAAGGTGACCGCGCTGTGCGCGCTCTCGACGTCGAACACCTCCGACGCCGATGTCATCGCCGCGGTCGAGACGTGGGTCCACGCGCTCGCGCAGATGTGCACCGGCGCGAGCGGGCGTCTCGATCCCGACGTCCCCGCGACACCGGCGGCGCCGCCGCCGAAGCTCAGCGTCCTGATCCCTCGCGTCCTCGCCGAGGCCGAGCCGACGCTCGACGAGCAGGAGCTCGGCAGCGCGGTGAACGACCTCATCGCCGGTATCCCTCACGGCATCGGTCGCCTCGTGGGTGGCTTCCTCTGGGGGCTCGCGGCCCTTCCCGTCGAGCGTCCCTCTGCCGAGGCGGGCACCCTGAGCGTCGCCGACCAGCTCCCGCCCTGGCTCCCGGCCCGCCGTACGATCGGCGGCTTCTTCGTACAGCGCGCTCTCGGCGTCGGCGGCACCGCGTCGGTCTTCATCGTGACGAGGGCAGAGGACAAGCACGAGCCCAACGCAGACCGCTTCGCCCTCAAGGTGCCCGACTACAACGCGACCGCGGCGCGCAGCCTCTCGCAGGACGAGTTCCTCAAGATGTTTCGCGACGAGGCATCGGCGCTCATCATGCTGCCGAACCACACGAACCTCGCGCGCTTCGTGACGTTCGACATGGGCACGAAGCCGCTTCCCATCCTCGTGATGGAGCTCGTCGAGGGCGTCACGCTGGAGCGCGTGATCCAATCGCGCACGTTTGACATGAAGCGGTGCCTCCGAGCGCTCGACGACGTCCTCGCCGGCCTCGAGGCGATGCACTCCGTCGGCATCGGCCATCTCGATCTCAAGCCGTCGAACGTGCTGCTCCGGCGCGGCGAACAAGGCGTCCTCGTGGACTTCGGTCTCGCGGGCCGAAAGCTCCGTCAGGGGGGCGGGACCGGCCCATGCGGCGCGCCCGAGGTGTGGGGTGTCCTCCCCGAGGGGTTCGTCCCGGCGCCGTCCGCAGCCGACATCTACTCGTTCGGATGTCTCGCGTTCGAGATGCTCACGGGCAAGGTCCTCTTCGATGCACCGAACGAGGTCGCGCAGATCACGATGCACGTCTCCCATGACGGCTTCCCCGAGCCGATGAAGGCGCTCATCGGAAACCCCGAGGTCGGCCCGCTGGCTGAGGTGCTCGTGCCCACGCTCCGGCGCGACCCGCGGCATCGTCCGACGGCGGAGGAGATCCGAAGCGACCTCCGCGCGGTGTGGTCGATGGTCGAAGAGGCCGAGTGGCCCGCCACGTTCGGCCGTAGCGCTCTCGAGTGAAGAACCGTCCAAGAACTTGGGGTTGCGCCCCAACCACCCGCAGAGGAGCGCCTGCTGCGCGCGTCGAGTTGGACGATTCGGGGAGCTCGAGGGGGAGGCTCCCGAAACAGGGGTGATGCTCGCTCGGCCGCCTAAGCTAAGCGCTTGACGAGATCGAGGCGGCCGATGACGGCCGCGAGCATGTGCACGTTGACCGGCTTCGGGACGAGGTGCCGGACCCGCACGTCGCCGAGCGCGAGCGTCGTCGCGGGGAGGTCGCGGCTCAAGATGAGGACCTCGGCGTTCGTATGGCGAGCGCGGGCGAGCTGCACGAGCTCGGCGAGGCGGCCGTCGGCCGACTCCTCGTCCACGACGAGGAGGTCGTAGCCTCCGCTCTCGACGAGGGCGGTCGCTTCGGCGGCGGACTCGGCCGTGTCGCAGCTGACCTGGTGGCCGTGTCCGCGGAGCGCGCTCGTCGTGTTCCGGACGAGCGAGCGGCGGAGACCGCCGTCCGCAGCGAGGACCGCCACGCGAGGACCGCTCTGCGTTCGAGCGTCGACGCGACCGAGCGCGGTCTCCAGTGCGGCGACGAGCTCGCCGGCGGAGGCGGGGCGGTCCTGCGGCACCTTCGAGAGCGCGCGGAAGAGGACATCGTCGATGGGTGTGAGCTCCGGACGGAGGCTCGAGATGCGACGCGGCTGATCCCTCAGATGTGCCGCCAGCACCGTGAAGACGTCGTTGCCCTCGAACACTGCGCGCCCGGTGAAGAGCTCGAAGGCCGTGCACGCGAGCGCGTAGATGTCCGCGCGAGGGGTGACACGCGTGCCGTCCGGATCCTGCGCCTGCTCCGGCGCCATGTACGAAGGTGTGCCGCCGGTGATCGAGATCCGCGGATCCGACTTCGAGCGTCGGCGCGCGAGACCGAAGTCGATGAGGACGGGGCGGTCCGTCCCTTTCTCGACGATGATGTTCGCGGGCTTCACGTCTCGATGAACGAGCTGTCGCGCATGCACGGCGTCGAGGCCGTGAGCGACCGCGCGGAGCAGCGCGACCGCGCGGGGCAGGGCGACTGTCGTGCCCTGTCGTGTGTGCGCGTCGATGATGCTCTCGAGCGACTCGCCCATCACGAGCTCCATCGCGAGGTACGCATCGTGGCGGACCTGTGCGAGCGCCTGCGCCTCCTTCACGAAGCGCTGGCCCACCGCGGGGTCCTTGGACGGCGCCACGATCTTGATCGCGACCGGCCGCTCGAGGAACACGTCTTCGGCGCGCAGGACCACGCCCATCGCGCCGGCACCGAGGCGTCCGAGCACGCGATAGCGTCCGTCGATGACGTCGGGCGGGGCGAGCGGACGGATCGCGGACGACGTCTCCGTCGTCTGGAAGTCAGCCCCCCCCTCAGGCGACTTGGGCTCGCTCATCAGCGTTCCTGGTAAAACTCGCGTTCCCCCCTCGGTAGGATGCGTGCCGGTTCAGCCTACCACCGACCGACGGGTCGCCGCAGTCCCTCGTTTGGAGGATGCGTGCACATGAGCGCACGGGAGCGGAGCATGCTCGTCGAGATAGCGGGTGCTCCGTTCGATGCGGGTCGAAGACGCTCCGCTGCGGAGGCTCCGGGCGCGACCGCTCGGCGCACGACGGCGAGGGCGTCTCGCTTCGAACTTCCTGGCGGAGCTTGCTCGCTCGAATCCGGCGGGATAACGGGAGGCACCGTGCCTCTCACTCCAGTTCATGGCGAGCCTGATCCCGACGGTGCCGACTGCGTGGCATGTGGGCGTTGCTGCCATCACGGGCCACAGACGGTGCACCTGCTCGAGGCCGACGAAGCGCGGATGGGCGAGCGGCTCCTGCCGATCTACACCGAGCTCCAGGACTGGCCTCCGCACTTCCGCTTCATCAAGAACGCCGGTGAGCGCTGCGGTGGGCTCGACGTCTCCACCCCCGAGCAGTACCCCTGCGCCATCTACGAGGTTCGCCCCGAGGACTGCCGCATCGTCGAGCCGGGATCGCCGGCGTGCCTGGAGGCGCGGCGGCTCGGGCATCTCGGCAAGAGCCTCGGGTTCAAGCGCGAGCGCTGAGCGTTCGTCCTTCACGCGATCGAGAACGGCCGCGAGCGACGAATCTCTAGTGGGGCGTCACGTCGTCCGCTCGCTTCGCCAGGATCCGGACGCACGCTTCGCCGATCACGCGCTCCGCCTCGAGCCCCGCGTCGCGGAGCTCGTTCGCATAGGGCGGATCGAACCTCATCGCGCGTGGGCGCGGATCCGCCCCGGCGGGGGCGAGGGAGATGAGGACGCGCGGGCCGCTTGTGCGTACGGAGATCGAGCGCACCTGGACGCCCGGCTCGCGTGCGTCGAGCCATTCGATCAGCGGACGGACCGCCTCGATCGCCGCCTTCGCGTCGGCGCCTCGCAGATCGACGCCCGGGCCTTCGAAGGCCGTGCCGTCGGCCGTGCGCGCAGGGACCGCGCGCACGTGCGTGTCGTGGAGGCGGATCTTGTAGGAGGCGAGGGGAAGGGCGACGGTCACTTTCCCGCGAGCGCGTTCGCGAGCCGGCCCGACACGTCCCAGTCGACGAGCTCGTTGTAGCCGCCGACCGGTGTGCCCGCGATGAAGACGACGGGGAGGTCGTCGTCCTTGCACTTCGCCTCGCGGAGGACGAAGTGCTTCGTGGTCGCGTCGTCGGCGACGTCGAGCAGCGTGTACGTGATCTGCTTCGCGTCGAGCATCTCCTTGATGCGACCGAGCATCCGCGCGTTGCGATCCTTCTCGAGGTAGACCATCACCGGCGCCTGCACGGCCGGCGCGGCGCTCGGGGTCGTCTCGAGCGGCTTGCCGCCGTTCTTCTTCAGCTCCTCGAGCTTCGCGAGGCCGGCGCGACGGCGCTCGAGCTCCTCTTGCGAGCAGATCGGATCGCCGATGAGCGCGTTGAAGCGACGCGCGAGGTCCTTCGGGACGCGGACGGGGAAGAACCGATCGCCGGCGGGAGTGGTGATCGCGCGGTGGAGCGAGGTGCGAACGAGGTCGAGCATGACGGCGTCGACATCATCGTCCCGTTGTCGGCGCGGTCAAGTGGCGTGTGCGCCCTCATAGGCTCGGCAGGCTCGCAGCCGGCGCCCGCGTCAGGGGAGCGTGACGGTGAAGGTGTCGCGGACCGCGCCCCGATCGTCGATCGCCTTGCCCGTGAGCTGATTCCCCTCGACGACGAAATCGACTGCATGGAAGAAGGCTCCGGCGGCCTTCCGCATCGCGCATTCGGCGCGCGAGGCGTTGGCGTCGATCTCGGACAGCAGGCCGCCGCCGCCGCCGCTCGTCACGTACGTGATCCCGTCGGCTTCGAAGCGCTCGTAGCCGTGGATGTGCGCCTGGATGACGAGCGCGACCTTGCTCTGGGCGAAGATCGACGCGTACGCGATTCGGTCGTCGGTGAGGCCGTCGCCGTCGCTGCACGTCATGAAGGCGCGGTGCATCACGACGATCGACGCGCGATGACCCGGGGCGCGCGCGGCATCCGCGAGCGCTGCGGTGAGCCAGGCGCCTTGCGTCGTCGACGGGGCGAGCGGCTGATCGGAGTCGATGACGAAGAAGTGAACGCCGCCGCTCTCGAAGCGGTACCACATGTCCCGTCCGCCGAACGCTTCGTCGCCGAAGAAGCGAAGGCTGTAGTCCTCCAGCTCGTCGGGGGTCTCGCGCTCGTGGTTGCCGAGCGCCGGCTGGAACGCTCCGAGGGAGAGGAGCGGGCGCATCACCGGGAACCAGCCCGCCCACGTCTCGAGGACGGACTTGTAGTACTGGATGTCGCCGCCGTGCAGGATGAAGTCCGCGCCGAGCGGCACGTTGTGCTCGAGCACGTTTCGCGTGGAGGTCCCGAGCAGCGCGTTCGTGTCGCCGATCGTGAGCCAGTGCACGCGGCCGCCGTCCGGCTGCGAGGTGCAGAACCGTCCGCCGAGCGACCGATCGGCTCCGAGCTCGTAGCGGTAACACGTGCCCGGGGTGAGGTCGGTGAGCGCGGCGTCGTGCATGTAGAAGCGCTCGGGCCCGCCCGCCTCCGGGCGCACGAAGAGGGCGCCGTTGGTGCCTGGCCGACAGGCCTCCCAGCGCACCTTCATCGACGTGCGCGTCATCGCGAGTGACCATGGGCCTTTGCTCACACCCGACGGCGGACACGCGATGCCAGGCGTTTCCTCCGACGAGCCCGCGTCGGTGTCGGTCGATGGGGTGGCGGGCGCGTCCGTCCCGCACGCCGAGACGACGAGGCTCGAGAGCGCGAGGAGCCCGATGGCGAGGAGCGTCGTGGTCTTCATCTCGTGCCTCGCTGATCAGGACGCTTCGGCGAGGGCGAGCTTGTTCTTCGCCATCTTCGCCATCTTGGTGCGGCCGCCCTTCTTCACGACCTCTTCGAGGAGCTCCTCTCCGAGCGGGTGGCCTTCCTCCGTGAAGTGGAAGCCCACGTAGTAGAGATGATCGAGCTCGAGGGCGCGGTCCTTCTTCAGCGCACGCGCGACGTCGAAGCCGTGGCGGAGGAGGTTTCCGAGGATGCGGAGCGACTCGTCGCCCGCGCGCGATGCCGGTCGGGTGTCGCGGTTCGAGCGCGTGAGCTCGAGGGAGGCGAGCGTGTAGCGGTCGTCGTCGGTTGCGCGGTCGGACTTGCAGAGGATCGAGAGGACGACGCGCGCCTTGTTCTCGTCCTTCTTGCGGAGGCGAGCGGCGAGCGCGCGGAGGGCTTCGGCGACGCCGCCGGGATCGGCGTCGCGGGCGACGTCGAGGTGCGCCTCGTAGTTGCGTTCACCCTTGCCGAGTCGATCGATCGCCTCTTCGAGGATCTGCTTCCGGAGCGCAGGCGAGATCTTCTTCGCCGTCGGTCGGAGCACGTTGCGGAGGACCCACGCGCGGTCGGGGTTCGTGGTCTCGAGCAGCGCCTTCGCGAGGGCGGGGACGGCGTCCTCCTTGCCGGAGAGGCCGCTCGCCGCCGCTTCGGCATAACGCCGATCGGTGGTCGACGTGAGCGTCTTCGTGAGGACGCGCGCGGCCTCGTTGCCGCCCGTGCGGCCGAGCAGATCGAGGACGAATCGCGCGCGATCGAAGTCGGGGTGCAACGCGAGCTTCTCGAGGCGCTTGGCGGAGTCCTCGCCGACCTGGAGGCTGCCGAGCGTGTGGAGCGCCGTCTGCGCGAGCGTGCGGTCCGCGGCTTCGGCGGCCTTCACGAGGGTGTCGACGACCTTCGCGTTCGGCTTGGTCTTCTGCAGCGCGAAGCGGAACGCGATGATCGCCTCCTGGCGGACGCTCGCGTGCTGCTGCTCGTCGCCGCTGTACTGGAGCAGCATCGGGACCGTCTTCTCGTCCTCGAGGTAGCCGAGGATCTTCACCGCGGCCGCGGTCGCGCCAGGCGCTCCGCCCTTCTTCTTCTGCGCCTCGAGGAAGCGCTCGATCTCCGCGAGGTAGCTCCGGCGCTTGTTGCCGTCGGCGCCCTTGATCTGCTGGCGCACGGCGAGGGCCGCCGCCTTCGCCGCCTCGGCGTCGCTCGATGCGAGGCCCTTCACGAGCGCGGAGAACGCGTCCTTGCCGCCGAGCTCGGCGAGCGCGGCGTCGAGCGCGCGCCGCTCCTCCGGACCGGCCGTCGCCATCTTCTCCTTGATGAGCGGCACGACCTCTTCGCCCACGCTCGCGACGGCGCGGGTTGCTGCCCGCCGGACGTCGTCGTTGCTCGTCGAGAGCAGCGGGAAGATCTGCGGGAGGGCCTTCTTGCATCCCACGCGCGCGAGAGCGTCGAGGGCGTGCATCTGCAGGAGCGATACCCCGCTCTCCAGCACCGCCCCCAGTCCTTCGACGACCCCCGGCCCCTTCGCCTTCAGCTCACCCAGCACGATCGCGGCCGCGATCTGCTTCTCGATCGCCTCCGACTTGAGCAACCCGACGATCTTCCCCACTTCGCTCATGACCATTCGTATTCCAGCGCGAAAGCCGTAGATCAAGCTCTAAGAGTGGCCGATCGTCGAACCCGGACCTTGGACCGAGCGCGACCGGCGCCGTCGCGCTGGCTGGGCGCTGCCAGCGACGATCGACCGGGAAGGACAGGAGGCGAGAGGCCGGCAGAATAGGCTTCGTTCGACGCTTCGCCTCGTGCAGGCGCCGGGCCAGTGCGGGGGCATCGCGCGCGCAGCGTTGGCCGGATGTCCGGGAGACACCGCGCGGCCGGAAATGGCGCTACGATGGAGAGGCGGATGAGGACATGCGGCCTCTTCTCCATCTTCCTTCTCGGGGCGGCCGGCATCGTGACCGGGCTGCACGGCTGCAACACGTACGACACGTCGCTCCTCGTCGACGACGCGACCGATAGGCCGCCCGCGAAGAACGGCATCGGCTGGTGGTCGAAGCCGGACTCGCGCGGCTGCTTCAGCGCCGGAGCGCCCCGCCCGGAGGACCGTCCCGCCCCAGGGAGCGACAAGGACGTCGGGGCGATCGTCCTCGCGATCTCCTCGATGCGCCTCGGCTCCCTGAACGAGCAGGGGGGCGTCGATCCGAACGCGTGGCAGGACATCGGTCTCGATCTCGATGGCGTGTGCACGGCGTCCGAGACGTGCACCTCCGAGGATCCTCCGCCGAGCTGCAAGGCCGGGGCATCGCAGCTCCCGCGTGACGGCAAGTACTGCCGCGACAACACCTTCGGCAAGCTGGAGTACTCCGCGGCGCTCGTCCCGCAGCTCGCGAAGCAGTACGGCCTCTCGGACGACGCGTTCAACTGCGCGCTGTGCGTCGGCCACTACACTTTCATCATCCGAGTCACCGGCTACAACGGGGAGCCCAACGACGATCGCGTCCGCATCGATCTCTATCCTTCGCCCGGTCTCGAGAAGCCGCTTCCCTGGGATTGTTCGCAGCCCTCCTGGGTGACGCAGCCGTGTTTCACGCCGGACATGCCGTGGACGCTGCAGGAAGACACGCTCCTCGAGAAGCGCGGAGGGCCGGACCTGCCCGACTCCAAGATCTTCAGCGCCGACGCCTACGTCCGGGAAAACTACCTCGTGACGCAGCTCCCGGAGGACACGCTCTTCTGGTTCCCGGGCTACAAGGGGCTCGTCGTCGCGTACCCGATCCGTCTCCAGAAGGGCATCGTCGTCGGCAAGTTGCTCAAGGGGCAGGACAACGTCTGGCGGATCGAGGACGGCGTGATCGCCGGTCGCGCGCGCCAGCAAGACGTCATCAAGGGCTTCCGCCTCATCGGTTTCTGCGAGACGAACGACAAGGACAACTACGAGCTGACGTCGACGTTCGTGAACGACAACCTCGACGTCCTCGCCGATGGCCGGAACGATCCCAACGTGCCGTGCGATGCGATGAGCATGGGCGTCACGTTCAACGCGCGGCAGGCGAAAGCGGGCCGGACCGAGGCGGTCGCGCCGCTCGTCGAGTGCGTGGTCCCCAGGACTGGCCCCGACACCGATGCCGGCACCACCGATGCCGGTGTTTCCGACGGAGGTTGACGATGAGGACGTGGGGCATCGTGCTGGCGGCACTGGTCGCCGTTTGCGCCGTTGCGTGCGGCGACGACGGCGCGCCGGGAGGGGAAGCGGCGACGCCGGCGCCGCCGCTGGTCTGCGAGGCAGGCTTCGCGGTCTCCGGGGATCGCTGCGCGCCCGCTGGCTTCGAGGGCTGCCTCGACGGCACCGGTGAGGGCGGAGCGGCATGTGGGGAGCTCGCGACGTCGTGCGCCCCCGGCGCGGTCGCGTTCTTCGGACAGACCGAGTGCACGCCCGTCGGTCCCGAGGAGTGTCCTTCCGGGTTCACCCGCGATGCCTCCGGCTTCGGGTGCACGCCGGTGATCGCCGACGCGGCTTGCACCGGGGCGACGCGTCCGCGGCTCGGCGCGACGACGTGCGTACCCGTGGGCGACTGCTCCGCGCCGTTCCCGCCGCCGAGCGCGACGTACTTCGTCGACGACTCGTATTCGGGAGGGCAGATCGACGCGACGCACTTCGCGACCATCCAGGCGGCGATCGCGGCCGCGCCGTCCGGAGCGACGATCGCGATCGAAGAGGGCACGTACACGGGCACGGTCACGCTCGCGAAGAACGTCACGCTGGTCGGCCGATGCGCAGCGAAGGTCACGCTGAGCGGCGCCGCCGCGACGACGCCGGGGATCGAGGTGCTGAGGAAGCTCGAGGCATCGATCCGTGGCCTCACGATCACGGACTTCGAGGTCGGCGTCACGGCCAGCGCGGGCTCGGTGATCGCGCTCGATGGTCTCGTGCTGGAGGCGAACCGCCGTCTCGGGATCCTCGGCGCCGACGTAGGCACGCGGGTCACGGCGAAGGGCGTCGTCGTCCGGGGCACGCTCCCCGACGGCTCGGGGCGCTTCGGTCAGGGCGTTGCGTCGGGCTTCGAGAGCGAGATGACGATCGAGGATTCGGCGATCACGAGCTCTTCGGAGATGGGCGCGAGCGCGCAGAAGAGCGGGCGCCTGACGATCGCGCGCACCGTGATCGCGGGCGTGACCCAGCGCGCGAGCAACCGCGCCTACGGGTGGGGCGTTGGTGCGCAAACGGGCGGCGAGATCACGGTGAGGGAGAGCGCCATCCTCGACACGTTCACCGGCGGAGTCGTGGTGGCGAGGCAGGCCGCGGACCCCGAGACCTCGGCGCGCCTCGAGCGCTCGTTCGTGGCCGTGGTCCGCCCCGGGCCGACCACGGGGACCGACACCGTGGCCGCGTGTATCCTCGTCGAGGGCAAGGGCTCCGTCGACATGACGGGGACGACGTGCGCGCGTTCGGAGAAGAGCGGCGTACAGGTGAAGTCCGGAGGGACGGCGACGATCGCGTCGAGCGTCGTTCGCGACCTCAGGGGCGCCGCGCTCGCGGGCTCGGCGGGGGGCGTGGGCGACGAGAAGAGCTCGGCGACCATCGCTCGGACTGCGATCGTCGAGTCCCGAAGCGCCGGCGTCGCGGTCACCGGGAAGCTCGAGGCGACGGATCTCTACGTCGCCGACGTCACCTCCGTAGGGCTGGCGATCGCCGGTACCGCGACCGCCGCGCGGTTCGTCGTGGCGAGCACGAAGCGGGATGTCGACGACGAGCGCGATCAGTTCGGCGCCGGCGTCTTCGTCTCCAGGGGTGGCTCGCTCGACGCGACCGACGTGCTCATGAGGAAGAACGACGGCATCGGCCTTTTCGCGGCGGGGGCCGGTACCAAGCTCTCGCTCCGACGCGCGTCGATCCGAGACGTGAACGCGGTCGAGGACGGCACCGGCTTCGCGCTCGTCGCCGGAAGCGGCGCGGAGCTCTCCGTCGAGGACGCTGCGATCGTGCGCGCCGCGAACGCCGCGGTCTACGCCGCGGATCCTGGCACCGTCGCGAAGCTGCGTGGGGTCTCGATCATCGATACCCTGCCGAACGGCCCGTCCGAGCAGGGGCGCGCGCTGAACGTCCAGCTCGGCGCAGCGCTCGATCTATCGCGCGTGCGCGTGCGCGGCGGAACGGAGGTCGGGCTCGTGGTCCTCGGTGACGACACGCTCGCCACCGTCGACGCTTGTCACCTGGAGGGCATCCAGAAGACGAGCATTGGCTTCGGTCACGGCGTCGCGATCACGCAGGGGGGAGCGCTCGTCATGTCCAACTCCGTCGTCCAGGGCCACGCGGGCGTCGGCCTCGTCTTCTCGAACGCCAAGGGCTCCGTCGCGTCGTCGATCGTGCGCGCGAATCCGATCGGGGTCCACACGCAGCAGGGCGTCGAGCTCGTCGAGGTCACAGCGGTTCCGGCTGAGCTCACGCCCCTCTCGGTCGCCTTCACCTCGGACACCCGCTTCATCGAGAACGGCTCGAAGGTCGGCGCCGGCGAGGTGCCGCTCCCGGCGCCGATCACGCTCGACGGCGCCCCGTGATCGACCGCCGGAGCCGTGCTACGGAGTGGCCGTGAGACCGAGTAGCGCCGTGACGATGAATGTAAAGCGCACGGGTGGTGACTTCGCTGGACGCCGGTGCGTGGCGTGCGCCTGGCTCGGCCTCTTCGCGATCGCGGTCGTCGGATGTGAGCCGTACCCGGGAACGGAGACGAGCACGTCGTCGTCGTCGTCGTCGTCCTCCAGCAGCTCGAGCTCCGGTGCCACGTCGTCGTCGGGGGGCGGGACGAGCAGCCGGCGACCGATCAATGCGGAGAAGCTCTGCAGCCGCCTCATCACCGAGTGTGGGCAGGCCGTCACGATGGAAGATTGCAGGAGCCAGTTCACGGCGATCCTCGTGACGGGCACCTGCGCCGACGCGCTCTCGAGCGCGAGCTGCGCCGAGCTGCTATCCTCGACGTCGCGGGTGCTGGATACGTGTTTTCCTCCGTGTTCGGGGACGCTCGCGACCTGCAATGGCGACGGCTCGCTCACGGTCTGCACGACCGCCGGCACGACGAACGTCCTCGACTGCGAGCAGGCGTGCAAGGCCGATCGCGGGCGCGCGTACAGCGGCACGTGCGGCCTTTCGTACGGAGTCCAGGTCTCCGATCGGCCGCAGTGCTGGTGCATGTGACCGCCGGCGGAGCGCGCGCGAGCTCGGGGTAGCGGCGCCCGCCTTGGTCCCCGCATGGGACGCGCTACATTCATGTCTACGATGGTGCGGGCCTCGAAGACGTGCGTCCTCGCGCTGGTCGGAGTCTCCGTCCTCGGCATCGCGCCGGCGTGTGACGACGACACCGAGGTGCCGCCGCCCGTCGAGCTGCGAAGCGCCGGCGCGGGCGTGAGCGTCGCCCTCGCGCCGTTCGAGATCCGCATCCTCGATCCGAGCGGCAAGGTGGTCCTCCGCACGCTGACGGGAGGTGGCGCCGACGCCTACGGCGCCCCGGCTGCGACGCACGACCAGGGGCCCGACGGCATCAAGGTGATCCCGGGCTGGGATGGTTATTACCCCGAGGAGCGACCGTGGGCGCACGGCGCGCGAGGGCGCGTGCTCGGGCGGACGGACGCGAGCGCGTCGTTCGAGCTCGATGCGGGGGCAGGGAAGATCCGGATCGACGTCGCCCTCGACGGTGCGAAGGTGAGCCTGAAGACGACGGCGTCGTCCCCCGACGGCACGGCTGCGCCGGGCGCGTGGAACAAGACCTCGCTCTCGTTCGCGCTCGGCGCCGACGATCACTTCTTCGGTCTCGGCGAGCGCTTCGCGAGCGTCGATCACCGCGGCCTCTCGATGTACGCGTGGGCGGAAGAGGGCGGCGCGGGGAAGGGGGAGCGGGTCCCCGCGGACGAGCAGAACCCGTTCCCGAACGGTCCGTCGATGACGTACTTCCCGGTCCCGTTCGTCCTCTCGAGCGCGGGCTACGCGGTGCATCTCGCGACGACGTTCCGCACGGAGACCCACTTCGGCAGCGAGCGCAAGGACGCCTGGCGGGTCGCGGCGAGCACGAGCTCCTTCGAGACCGTGGTCTACGTCCACGATGATCCGCTCGCCTCGCTCGACGACTTCACCCGCGACACGGGCCGCCCGATGGTCCCTGCATCGTGGGTGTTCGGTCCGCGGCGCCGAGTGAGCAACGGCGACCGCGTCGGTGATGTCCTCGAGTGGAAGAAGCTCCGGGAGGCGCGCGTGCCGACGACGGGCCTCGACGACGCGGTCCACCTCCTTCCGGCTCGCTCCGAGCTCGGACGCGAAGCGGAGCTCCTCGCCTGGACCCGCGACGCACACGCCTGGGGCTTCAAGGTGATGGCGTACAACAACCCGTACATCTCGACGTCGAAGCCTCAGGCCGAGGCCGATCTCGCGTACGGGAAGGAGCGCCGTCTCTTCGCGATGACCGCCGAGGGAACGATCGGCGAGACGTTCTTCATCTCGGGGGATGCTCAGACGCTCGCGACGATCGACCTCACCAATCCGGAGGCGGTCACGTGGTTCCAGGATCTCCTCCGGCGCACGCTGGTGCTCGGCTACGACGGCTGGATGCACGACTTCGGCGAGTACGTCCGGCGCTCGTGGATCTTCGCCGACGGCCGCAAGGGCGACGAGATGCACAACGCCTTCCCCGTGCTGAGCGCGAAGGCGGCTCACGAGCTCCTCGAAGCGGAGCGCCAGGGTGACTTCCTCTTCTTCGTCCGCTCGGGGTACACCGGCACGCAGCAGTGGGTGCCTGCGGTGTGGAGCGGCGATCCGGAGGCGACCTTCGACGAGACCCAGGGGCTCCCAGCGATGCTCCGCGGCGGCCTGAACCTCGGCATGAGCGGCGTGCCCTTGTGGGGGAGCGACGTCACCGGCTTCAAGTGCATCACGGACTTTCCGTACGACAAGGAGATGTATCTCCGCTGGGCCGCGGTCGGTGCCGTCTCGCCGATCATGATGGAGCAGAACGCCTGCGCGAATCCGCTCGGCCGCCGCAAGAAGTGGAAGCTCTGGGACGACGAGGAGACCGTTCGCGTCTACGGCGACATGGCGCGTCTCCACACGCGTCTGATGCCGTACTTCGAGGTGCTGATCCGCGAGTCCAACCGCACCGGCGTCCCGATCATGCGCCACCCGTTCCTGCATCATCCGCGCGAGCCCGAAGCGTGGAAGGCGGAGAGCTCGTTCTACCTCGGCGCGTCCCTCTGGGCCGCGCCGGTCGTCGAGCGCGGAGCTGTGACGAAAGGCACCTGGCTCCCGCCGGGGAAGTGGGTCGATCTCACGGACCGCGCCGTGCACGACGGCGGCCGTCGCGTCACGCTGCCTGCGCCGTTGGCGCGCCTCCCGCTGCTCCTGAAGGACGGCGGGATCGTCCCGCTGCTCGACCCATCGATCGAGACGCTCGCGCCAGCGACCGTTCCGGGGATCGTCACGCTCGAGCATGTGAAGGACCGCCTCGACGTCCTCGTCGCGCTCTCGGCAGGACGCGATGCCACGATCACGCTCGCCGACGGCACCGAGCTCGTCGCGCGGCGCGCGGCGGCGAGTGCCCCGCCGAGCGGCTTGCCCGAGGTTGGCGAGGACGTCCTCGCCGCGTGCGAGGGCGGTTGCGTGAGCACGAGCGACGAGGGAGCGTTCGAGCGCCTCCGTGTGACGACGCCGCTCGCGCCCGCGTTCTCCGTCACGCATGGCGACGTGACCGTCGAGGCTCGAGGCCCGTCGGCGCGTCGCGTGCGCTGGGACGTGATGCGCCTCCGTTGACGACGCGCTTCGAGGTCGAGCGCGACCGTGCGCGTTGGCTGCGCGCCGGACTTGCCCGCGTGGCGCAGCGTCGAGAGATCGCGGCGGCGGCGCCTCATCTGAGGCGAAGTCGCCGCCGATGCGTGAGGCTCTCGGCCCGAGCGAGGCTGCATTGGCGTCACGCTCGCGGCGCGTGTCTCCGGCGATGCGGTGACCGTCGTCACGAACTCGCGGCGTCGTTCGCGCGCGGTGCGCTGTTCGTGCCGCTGCGCGAGGGTGGGCATCCGGGTTGCTATCCCCCTCGTTGCCGCCCCGACGACAGCCCGCGTGAACGACTCCAGGAAGGAAACGCTCATGAGCACACTCCATATTCCCGTCGCCGTGGCGACCGCAGGCGTAGCGCTCCTCTGTGCGAGCACGAGCTTCGGGCAGGCGACCACGCCGACGCAGCCCGGCCAGAGGCAGCCGGTCCAGACGCAGCCGGGGCAGCCGCAAGCGGGGCAGCCGACGCAGCAGCCGGCACAGCAGGTCCCGGCGGAGCAGCAAGCCGGGCAGCCGTTCCAGCCCTCTCAACAGCCGCAGCAGGTCCAGCCGGCGCAACCGCACCAGACCGTGCCGCAGCAGCAGGTGCAGCAGCAGCCGGTCGGAACGGCGCAGACGACCGCAGCACCGTACTCTCCGCCCGGCGGGGAACGTGTGGAGACACACCTGCCGAACGGCCCGCTCCTTCGCACCGGCGCCGGCGTATTCCTCCTGAGCTACGCCCCCTCGGTCGTCGTTGGCGCGATGAGCGATCGCGAGGCCGACAAGAAGCTCTTCATCCCCGTCGCCGGTCCGTGGATGGACCTTGCCCACCGCGGCTGCAGCGCCGAGCATCCCTGCGGTGCGGGTGAGGACGTCGCGACGGCCATGCTCATCACGAGCGGCGTCGTGCAGGGCGCCGGCATCCTGATGGGCCTCGGGTCGCTCGTCATCCCGGAGTCGACCACGATCAAGCAGAAGAGCGCCGAGGCGACGAAGCCCGAGGTGCGGGTCGCGCCGATCTCGTTCCGGGCTGGCGCAGGGATCGGTGTGTTCGGCCGCTTTTGATTCGAGTTTGGTCTCGCTCGTCCTCGCGTCGGGCGGTGCGGGCGGGAGCAAATAGAGAGGCGTCCGGCGGAGTGATCCGCCGGGCGCCTTTCGCTATCGACCGCAGAGAGAGTGGCGAACCGCCATCGTGAGCGTGCCGCGCCGGCATCCGTCCGGCCGGACCTCAGCGCTGCGCGACGAACGCGACGGCCTCGCCCATCGTACGAGCGCCGTCGCTGCCGTACGTTCCGTGGGTCGCGCCGGCCAGCTCCCAGAAGCGCGCGTCCACGCCGGCGCTCTCGAGGCGGGCAGTCCCCTGCCTCATCTTCGCCTGGGATTCGTGCTCCCCGGCGAGGAGCGCGGCGGCCTTCACGCCGCGCAGGTCCTTGGCAGAAGGCGTCTCGGGCCCGCCAACGAGCACGAGGCGCGTGTACTTTGCCGGGAAGCGGCTCGCGAGGCCGAGCGCGCGAGAGGCTCCCATCGACTCGCCGATCACGATCACCTCGCGAGGGTCGAGCTCGATCGCGCGTGCGGAGGAGACGGCTTCGATCGCCGAGTCGATGCGCGTGTCGAGCGCGTCGGGGCTCACCGACCACGATCGGCCGCTGCCGCGCGGACAGGCCGCGTCGCCCTCGAGCGCGATGACGGTCCCGTGCTCGCGCACGCTCGCGGACCACGCCTCGAGATCGGAGCGGGCCTCGCCGCACATCCCGTGGAGGTAGACGATGGGGCGTCTCGTCTCGCCGGTGACGGCGGCCGCGGCGGGGTCGTCCGGCCCGGCGCCCGTCCCGCTGGGGCTCGGGCGGGGGGGGGCCGGCGGGGCCCCCCCCTCGCCCGCTCGCGTCGTCGCGCTCGCGCGGGGCTCCGCGTCGGCTCTCGGCGGGGGCTTCGTGCGGGCTTCCCCCGCCAGCGTGACGAGCGCGACAGCCTCGAGAAACCCCGTCCAGAGCGGGCTCCAGCGCTCCATACCCGCGATCAAGCAACGCGCCTGCCACGGTCGTGGCGGAAATCGGTGGACGACGCGCGCCCTCCGCCGTAATCGATGGGGCGTACGATTGGGCCGATAGCTCAGTTGGTAGAGCTGCGGACTTTTAATCCGTAGGTCCCGGGATCGTGCCCCGGTCGGCCCACCAACAACGCCGGAAATAGGGGGTAGGGGGCCCCCCGGCGTCCAATCGGTCCACTGGACCCGCCAGCGGCCATCACTCATTCATCACAGCCCTGGCGCCGCTGAGCTTGGCTGGCTGCGCCGCCTCTGACCCGCCCGGAGACCTCTACGTCCAGGTCTCGGCCGACGACGAGGTCATCGTGGATGCGACCCAGGAGGCTGCCGCCGAGTGGCGGGCGGGCGGCCCCCCCCCGGGCTACGTGGCGACGCTCCCCCGCCCGGGGCTCCCCCCCCCGGGTCGTCCCGCCTGACGATCCTGACCTCCCGCCGGGACGGCAGGCGGGCGAGTTGCAGGAGGTCTGAGGCCGACGTTCCGCGTACGCCCTCGCCCGAGGCAAGCGACGGGGCACGTGACTCCGCGATGTCTTCCTCCTTCGAGCAGTCATGGCCGTAGAATGGTCGCGTGCCAGGCTCTGACCGATCCGCACTTCAGGAGGCGGTGGACGCCATCTTCGACGACTTCCTGCGCGAGGTGGCGTCGACCGAAGATCTACGTCGCGAGCGACGCAAGCCCAAGGTCTGCGCTGTCCTCGATGGGTTCAGTGACGAGCATGTTCTCAGTGAGATCCGACGACGACAGGACATTGAGACGGGACCGCTCTCCGAGGCCGTTGACGCAATCTTTGACGACTTTCTTGCCGGGGTGGTCACGCTCGAAGACCTCCGCTACGAGCGAAGGAAGGCGAAGGTGGCGGCGGTTCTGGAGGCCTTCTCCGATGAGGAGGTCTTCAACGAGGTGCGTCGGCGAACTGGATGTGACGCGCCCGAATCCGAGGCGGGCGTCACGGACACCTCGTCCTCTACGGTCGCCGGCTCAGCCCCTTCGGCAGTAGGTTCGGTCGTTGTCGAGCGCGTGATCGAGCGTCAGATACTCGTCACACGGTGCCAGTTCTGCGGAGAGCTCACGCCTGTTGATCTCAAGACGTGTGCGGGCTGCGGTGCGCCGTACCGCTGAGACGTACTGGCGCCCAAGCACTGACACCGGCCCGCACAGAGCGCGGCCCGTTCCACCCGATTTCGTCAGGAGCGTCTGAGTCCCGAGCGTCCGCGGACGACGCGACGCGACGCGACGCGATCATCTGTCGTGAAGGGCCTCGACCGTTACGAGCGCCGCTCAGTAGGTCCCGGAATCGTGCCCCGCTCGGCCCACCAACATTTGGCGACTCCCGCGGCTCTCTCGAGAGAAGCGGGAGCGTTCGTGCGCTCGCGACGAGCGAGAGCTCGCGCGGTGCGAGCCGTCACTTGAAGCCGGTCAGGTGGACGACGTACCACTCGCCGCGCCACGAGATGAGCGAGGTGACGTCCAGCGCGCGCTCCTTACCGTCGACCTCGTAGACGATGCGGGTGCCGTACACGCGCCAGTATCCGAGCTTGTTCGACTCCTCGTTCGGCTCGACCCAGCGCGCACGCTCGTTCGGGACGTCGAGGCGCACGAGCTTCGCCGACTCCGCCTTGCTGCCGAGGCGCTCGTGGAGCGCGTGGATGTCTCGCTTGTAAGCGGCGACGAGCCGGCGGCGCCAGTCGGACGCGGGATAGGCGATCGCCTTGACCTGCTCGTATGCGGTGACCGGGAAGAAGAACGCCATCCCGCGATCGGCATCGTCGTGGACGATGGCGTCCCAGAGCGCTGCTGCGCGTTCGTCGAGCGCAGGGCTCGACGCTTCCGGACGGTCGCGTGTCTGCGGCAGGCTCCCCGGATCGCCCGCGTCGACGGCCGATGCCGCGGCTGCAGGCGGAGCGGAGCCCGCGTCGAGCGAGGTCTCGGGCTTGGCGGCCGGACCGGCGTCGGTCGTTCCGGACAGCGTCGTGACCGGGCCCGGGAGCGGAGCCACGGTCGCGTCGACGCCTTCGGGGGCGGGGGGAGCACCGCGCGTGCAGCCCAGAGCACCAAGCCCAAGCACGATACCGATGACGAAGATGCCCGTGAGGTCCGTCCAACCACGCATGCGGAGCGGACGATACCATTTGGCCGCGCTCACCCGTCCGGGGTGTAAGGCGCGCGCGTGTCGCGCGTTGAGACGAGCGGTGCCTCGGATGACGCCGACGGATCGAGCGGACCGCGAAAAGAAGGCCGGTTGACGGTCCTACGCGCGGCCGATAAGTGATAGTCGCCTCTCTGGTAGAGGTCGTGTGTCCGTAGCTTGGAGGAATCATGGCAAGGATCTCGTTCGCGGTGGTCGGTGTC